>Ga0265329_10000193_pt1 | contig 31437 bp, 30 predicted proteins | sample 41627metaG_FD_202091 | JGI IMG/M metagenome (GOLD analysis project Ga0265329, IMG submission 202091) | Rhizosphere microbial communities from Carex aquatilis grown in University of Washington, Seatle, WA, United States - 4-16-27 metaG | ecosystem: Host-associated > Plants > Roots > Rhizosphere...
GCCCAGCGCGCCGAGCGCGGATCCGGTTTCGGTGCACGTCGTATCGACGCCGGAAGGAGCGGTCGTGAGTCTGGGCAGGCGGGTCTTTGGCCGCGCGCCGATGAACCTGCGCTTCCGGCCCGGCATCACCTTCGAACTGACCTTTGTGAAGAAGGGCTACCTGCCCGCGACCAAGCGCTTCATCGCCACGGGCAAGAAGAACCAGACCGTCAAGGTCGCGCTCAAGAAGAAGCCCGTGCCCAGGAAGTCACTCTTCCGCCGCATTTTTGGCGGGAAATAGAATTCTTCACCACGGAGACACGGAGAACGCAGACGACTCGGAAACAGAACGGGTTCGGGTGTGAACTTCTGGCTAATCCCCGCCGGGGTTGTAGACGCCGGGGAGTCGAGGACCGCGATTGACTTCGCTCGGTTCGCTTCGTTGGTGGCCGTGTCGACGGCGGCGCTTACGTTTGCGGTTCCCGTCGCCAGCATGCTGCCCACCCTGCTGCTGTGGTTGCGCACGCGGATGGTTGCCGCCTTGGTTGGGCCGAGGCTGGCTGCCACCGCTGCGATTGGTCTGCATGACCGGCAACGACACCGGCGGCGGCACGATCCACTCCACGAAGGGACGAATGTTGGCGTCACGTGCAGCTGCCCAGCCAGCCAGGAAAGCTTCCGGATCGCCGGCACCCTCGGCCGAATCCACCGTGTCCCCAATCCAGGCGTCGCTTTCGCCAGGTTCGAGGACGATCTCGCCCGCGGCCGGCACACCCGCACCCGGCGCCCCATCCCATACGGTTGGGTCGATGATGGCGTCGCTCTCAGGCGGCGAAACCCAGGGTGGCGGCACGGTTGCGGGCATGACCTCGGGAATCGCCGTCGCGAAGGTTTGCCGCTGCCGCTCGACATGCGCCGCCGCTTTGCCCGGCGCAACCGGCTTGTCTGCACCCCGACGTCGCCGTCGGCGAGCCCGGCCGTGGAAATCGGTGGCCGCGTGCAGGCCGTGGCGTTCATCCGCGTCCCCAGGATCGAAGACCTCGCTGTCGAGCCCGGCGCAGGAATCGCACAGTCCGCACTCCGGGCCCGGATCCTCGCCGAAATACGCCCGCAGCATCTGCACGCGGCAGCGCTGCAAGTTCATGTATTTGAGCAGCTCGGCTAACCGGCGCCGGTCCGAGATCCGGCGCGACTCGAACACAGCAGAGGCTTTGTCGATCTCCTGGCGGGTGGGGCGCGGCTCAACCCCTGACCAGCGCGCGGCCCGCACTTCCTTGGCGACGCCCATGGCCTCCAGCACAGAGAGAACCACGCGCACCCGGCGCTCGGGCAACGCCATCGAGAGCGCCAGGTCGCGCACCGAAACTTCCTTGCCCTCGTCGCTCCACGCGTAGAGCCCTTCCGCGACCGCGCGAGCTTGGGTCTTGGTCGGGTGCGCTTCCTTGAGGAAGTGCTCCTGAATTGCGATGTCGTCGGGCTGGAAAAGCAGCACGCAGCGCGCGGGCTTGCCATCGCGGCCGGCGCGTCCCGCTTCCTGCACGTAGGACTCAGGCGAGCCCGGCATCTGGTAGTGGATGATGTAGCGGATGTCGGGCTTGTCGACGCCGAGCCCAAACGCGTTGGTGGCGATCATGACCACCTTGCGCCCCGAGGACATGAACGAGGCTTGCGACTTTTCGCGCTCGTCGCCCGTCATCTTGCCGTTGTAGCGCTCGACCGGGATCTTGCCGTGGCGCAAGGCCACGTAGAGATCGTCGACCGCACGCACCGTCGCGCAGTACACGATGCCAGGGCGGCGCAGACGCTGGATGAGCTTGCCCAGCACGCGCAGCTTGTCGGCCTCGCCCGCCACCTTGCGCACGTCGAAGGCCAGGTTCGGCCGATGGAACGAAACGCGGCAGACATGCGAATCCTTCATGCCGAGTTGCACGAGGATGTCTTCGGCGATGGCGGGCGTCGCGGTCGCGGTCAGGCCCAAAATCGGCGGCCGCCCCAGCACTTCGGCCGCTCGACGCAGGCCCAGGTACGAAGGCCGGAAATCGTGCCCCCACTGCGACACGCAGTGCGCTTCGTCGACACAAAAGAGCGAGAACTTCACCCCTTCGAGCGACTCCTGCACGGCTGGCGAGCAGACCGACTCGGGCGTAATAAGGACAAGTTTGATCTTGCCCTCGCGGACAGCCTCCAGGTCGGCCGCGCGCTCCTTGGCGGTGCGGGTGGAATCGATGCGCGCCACCGGCACCGAAGCAGCCTTCATCTTGCCGACCTGATCTTCGATCAGCGCCAGCAAGGGCGAAACCACCAAGGTCGGTCCCGGCAACCACAGCGAGGGAAGCTGATAGGTGAGCGACTTGCCGCTGCCCGTGGGCATAATGGCCAAGGTGTCGCGACCGGCCAAGACCGATTCGATGACCTCAGCCTGACCAGGTCGCAGGTCGCGAATGTGCAGAATCGCCCGCGCGCGGGCAAACGCTTCGCGCAGCGCCGACGAATATTCGCGCACGGGTTCGGCCGTGGCAGGCGCCACCACCGAGGTATAGACAGGCGGCTTCACAACCGACCGGCCGGGAAGATCTGGCGCGCCCTCGTCATCGGAAAGGTGAATCACGAGCGTGGGCTCGGAATCACCACTCGCTGGCTCGGATTCCTGGGCGCTTTTGTCAGCGTCCGTGCGCGAAAACTCGCCGGCAGCGGCTTCTTCAGCCCGCTCGCCATCTAATGGGGTACTCAGTCTCGACTCCTCTCAGGACTCTCTCAGCGTGAATTGATTGCGTTCTGGGTGCCGGCCTTCGCTTGCCCTGACCGAACCCTATGCTACGGCTACCTTGGGGCCGGCCAGTGTAGCCATCGACCCAACCGCGTTCGGGCAAGTACCAAGCTCGCCTGGCGAAAACGCACCTCTAAAGTAGCACGACCTTTGTCCCAATTACAAGGATTCGAGGGCTGGCATGACGCGTGCTTTGCGTTTTGGCATGCCTGCCCTGCTTGCCCTGGCTCCCGAAGATCGCCCACGCGAACGACTCCTTTCTCGTGGTCCTTCCAGCCTGTCCGATGCCGAGCTCTTGGCCATTCTCCTTGGTTCTGGACGTCAGGGGCAGAATGTCGTGGAAATCGCTCATGATTTGCTGGCCCGCGCGGGGGACTTGCGGGGCCTTGCGGAAAGCTCGGAGGCCGAAATGTGTGCCCTACCGGGGGTCGGCCCGGCGCGCGCGGCGGTCATCCAAGCCGCCATCGAGCTGGGCCGGCGGGTGACCGGATCTCGCCCAGAACGCGGCCGATTCCTCGGCCATGCGGCCGATGTCTGGACGCACTACCGGGCGCGACTGGGAGCCTCGCCGGTCGAGGAATTCTGGATGCTGGCCCTCGATGTACGCCATCGCGTTTTGCTCGAAACCTGCGTCGCCCGCGGTTCCCTGACCGGGGTCGAGGTGCATCCGCGCGACGTGTTCCGCGTCCTCATTCGAGCGGCGGCAGCTTCGGTCATCTTCTGCCACAACCACCCATCCGGCGATCCGACGCCATCGCGCCAGGACTTGGAATTGACCACCCGGCTCAGGCAGGTTGGCGAGTTGTGCGGTATCACCGTCCTCGACCACGTCGTCGTTGCCAGCGACGGATTCGTCAGCCTGGCCAGTCGCGGCTGGTGCTGATTCTCCGTGCACCAGCAACAGCGACGTGAGAGCTTTTTGGCTTGCGATCGCCTACGCCCTATTATCACCCCATGGTTTCGAGGATCCTCGCCACTTGGTTCATTTGTGTAACTTGCGCTGTTGCCTTCGCCGCGCCGGCGTTCGCGGATGGAATACTTTTTCCAAGCCCGCGCCCCTTGGGCACGGGCGGCGCCATGCGCGCCATCGCGACGGGCGATGCGGGTCCGCAACTCAATCCCTCTGGGATATCGCTCCTGCGCGCCTACCTGGTCGAGGGCAGCTACCAGTACGGCAGCGCGGCCAACTCGCAAGATGCGCGCATCTCAGCGGTAGATTCCACCTCGGGCTTCAACGTCGGCGGCGCACTTTACTACACCTACCATCGCGATTCCCCGGCCGACGGCGTGACCCGGATCGGCCACCTCTTCGGTGGATCGCTCTCGTTCCCGCTGCTGGACAAGATCTTCTTCGGCGGCAGCGCGAAGTACAATTACTTCACCGACGAGACAGGCACCACCCATAAGGGATTCACCTTCGACGCCGGGCTGACTGTGCGCCCGATCCCCCAATTGTCTATTGGCGCCGTGGGTTACAACCTCCTGGACCGCGAAACCACTTGGGCTCCGCGAGCCTTCGGTGGAGGCGTCGCCGTGCTGCCCATGCCCAGCCTGCTCTTCGTCTTCGACACCGTGCTGGAGAAGGTCTACGCCGACAGCACGCGCGACCAAGCCATGTACTACATGGGCGGCGGAGAGATGTCGTTCTCCAATTCGGCCGCCATTCGCGCTGGCGGAGGCCGCGATGGCTTCAGCAAGAACAGCTACGTCTCGGGGGGCTTTTCGCTTCTGTCGGCGGACATCGGCGCCCTCGACCTGGGCCTGCGCCAAGACGTGTCCGGCGCAAAGAAGACCACCATCTTCGGGATCAGTGCTCGCCTCTTCGTTCCGAGCATGTGATCGGGCTACACTCTTCACTGCTTGCTACTCCTTAGGAACTATTTGGCCGCCGCGGTGTCAGTAGAGGCGTGGAGGCTTCACTGCCGAAAGCAGCCGGAGCGGTCATCGCCGCCGAGCCCGCCCGCGCCCGCCCCATGCGCAGGTTTCGCCAAGGGCAGGGGTACGAGATGAGCATTGGGGAACGACTGCTGCTGAGCCGCCTGGTCAAGCGCGATGAAGACGCCTTCAACGAAGTCGTGCGCAGCTACAGCGACCGCGTCTACAACCTGATTCTGCGTCTGGTGGGCTCGCCCAGCGAAGCCGAAGACATCGCCCAAGAGGTCTTCGTCACCGTGTTCAAGAGCATCGAAAGCTACCGCGGCGAGGCCAAGCTTTCGACGTGGATCCTGCGCATCGCCGCCAACCACTCCAAGAATCGCATCAAGTACCTCTCCCGCCGGCGGACCAGCGGGCAGGAACTGCGCGACGGATCCGATGCGACGGAAATGGCCGATGAGGGCAAGGCGCCGGTTCAGGCGCACTTCGACGCCCCGGATGTGGTGCTGGAGGCCGCCGAAACCGAAAAGATCATGCAAGAAGCCATCGCCAATCTGGACGAAGAACAGCGCCTGCTCGTGGTTCTTCGCGACGTCGAAGATCTCTCCTACGACGAAATCGTGGAGATCACCGGGCTCCCGGAGGGAACGGTAAAGTCGCGCCTTCACCGCGCGCGCATGGCGCTCAAAGATCTACTCGAAGGGAAACTCAAGTGACCGCGCCCGACAGCCACCAGCGAGCCACCGAAGCCTTCTCCTCCTATCTCGAGGGCGACCTGGGCCCAGCCGAACGTGCCCACGTCGACGAACACCTGGCCACGTGCATGCAGTGCCGCGTGTCCCTGGAGCGTTTCCGGCGCACCGTGGGGCGCCTGGGCGCTCTCAAACGGACCGCGCCAGTCAGCTTTCTAGAGAACGTCCAGGCACAAATCAATCGCCGCTCGCGCGGCCGTTTCTTTGGCAAGCGTGCCCTGCTCTTCGGCCGCATCCCCTTCGAGTGGGTCTCGCTGGCCATGATCGTGGCCATGCTGGTCTACTACATCGTGGTCCTACAAACTTCGCCTACAGGCGTGGTCCCGGGCAAGTAGGACCACTGCTCTCCCTTCTACGCCACGTAGACGAACAGGACTTTCAAATACTGGCCTTCGCTGAAGCCGGGGGGCAAAGGATGATCGGGACCGGGGCCGTGGCACTCGATGATGCGGACCTCGCGGTTGGCCTGCCTGGCACCCGCGGCCAGGATGCGCTCGAACTCGACCATGCCGACGTTTTGCGAGCATGAACACGTGACGAGCACGGCGCCCGGCGCGCACGCGGTGAGAGCGAGCGCGTTCAGACGCTCGTAGCCCTTGATGGCGGCCTCCAGATCCTTTCGCGCGCGGGCGAATTTGGGCGGATCCACCACGACGAGGTCATAGGAGCGCGGCGTGGCGGTTTCCAGGAAACGGAAGGTATCGGATTCGACGGCGCGAATCTCGGCGCCGTTGGCCTGGGCGTGGGCCTCGATGCGCGCCACGGCTCGGGCCGAGCTGTCGACCGCGGTGATCTCTCCTGCCCCGGCGCGCGCGGCTTGCAATCCGAAGCCGCCAGCATACGCATAGCAGTCGAGCACGCGGGCAAACTTCTTCGGCATGGCGCGCACGATCTGCCCCACGCGGATGCGGCTTGGGCGCTGGTCGAGAAAAAGGCCGGTCTTTTGCCCTTGCAGCGGCTCGGCTTCCAGGCGGATGCCGTCTTCGAGACACGGCACCTGCGCACGCGACTCGCCACACACCACGCGCGTCTCGGACGCGAAGCCTTCGACCTCGGCGAAGCTGCCCACCGCGACTTCGTAGATGGTCTTCGGCGCAAGCACCTCGTCGATAGCCGTGGTGATTTCCTCGCGCCACAGGGCCATGCCCAGGGTGCTGATTTGAAAGACGGCCGCATCGCCAAAACCATCGACAACCAAACCAGGCAAACTGTCGCCCTCGCTGTTCACCAAGCGATAGGCCGTGTTTTCAGCGTTGGGGAGCGCGAGCGCCACACGCAATGCCTGGGCCGCGAGCAACCTCCGCGAAAAGAATGCGGCGTCGATGGGCTCGTCCGTGCGCGTGAGCAGGCGCACCGGAATCTGCGAGCGCGAGTTGTAGATGCCGCGGCCGATGAAGCGACCGTCATGGTCAAGCAGCGATACCACGCATCCCGGATCGGCCTTGCCTTCGAGACAGTCCACGGCATTGGCGTACACCCAGGGGTGGCCGAACCATAGGGGCCGGGCTCTTCCTCGCCTTAGCACGACTTTGGCGGCCGAGTCGCGCGCCACGCTAAGCCCGAAGTCAGAATCGGACGTGAGGCTGCTCGCGGACGTTGCTCGTTTGCGTAACATCGACGCATTATAGACTCCGGCTTCGATGTTACTCGCAAGTGCCTTCACGACTTTTCTCCGCCGGATCGTGTGGCCGGCATGAAACACCTGCTCGACCAACGATTCCTCGTTCTCGCAGGCAAGGGCGGCGTGGGCCGCACCACCGTGGCCGCCGCGCTCGCGCGGGTGGCCACGCGGCTGGGCAAGCGTGTTTTGCTGGCCCAGACCAACGCGCCAGAGCGGCTGGCCCGCCTGCTCGGCGCCAAGACGACCATCGGTCCTGTGGTCACGCCCATCGACGAGCGGCTCTCGGCCGTCAACATGACCCCCAAGCAGTCGCTTCACGAATACGGGGTCATGCTGCTCAAGTACGAGCCTCTGTACCGGGCGGTGTTCGAGAACAAGCCCATGCGCAGCTTTCTCGGCGCATTTCCCGGCCTCGACTACTGGACCATGTTGGGCAAGGCATGGTGGCACACCACCGAACGTGAAAACGGCCGCGCGAAATACGACCTGATCCTGCTCGACGGGCCCGCCTCGGGGCACGCAACCGCGATGTTGCGCGTTCCCGACGCGGTCAAGAGCGCCATGCCCAAGGGGCCCCTGGCGCGCGACGCGGCCCAAGCCCGCGCCCTGCTCTCCGACGAGAAACAAACCGCGGTCGTCCTAGTGACCCTGCCCGAGGAGCTTCCGGCGCGCGAAACCTCGACCTTGGCGAGTGACATTCGCGATTTGCGTATGCCGCTTGGTCCATTGGTGGTCAACGCCATGCCACCGGCCGAGGCGACCGATCCCGCGCTAGACAAGGTGCTGGCGGCGAACGCTGATGGTCCACCGCCGCCGGAGTTGGCGGGTCTCCTGGCCGGTGTGACCGTCCTGGCTGCGCGCCGACGCGACGCCGACCGCATCGTCACCGGCCTGGCTAGCGACCCAGGTCTGCCCATGCTCCAGCTACCTCGTCTGCCAAGCAACGACCTCGGCCCCGAAGAGGTCGGCTTTCTTGCCGATCTGCTAGCAAGGGCGCTCTCGGTTTAGCTCTCCATGAAGCTCTTGAGCCGCTTGCTGCGCGACGGGTGGCGCAGCTTGCGCAGCGCCTTGGCCTCGATCTGCCGGATGCGCTCGCGCGTGACCTCGAAGTCCTGACCGACCTCTTCCAAGGTGTGGTCCGACTTCTCGCCGATGCCGAAGCGCATGCGCAGGACTTTCTCCTCGCGCGGGGTCAGGGTGGCCAGCACCTTACGGGTTTGCTCGGCCAGATTCATCGAGATGACCGCGTCGGCGGGCGAGACGATACTCTTGTCCTCGATGAAATCGCCGAGATGCGAGTCTTCCTCCTCGCCGATGGGGGTTTCGAGCGAGATGGGCTCCTTGGCGATCTTAAGGACCTTGCGCACCTTGTCGAGCGGCAGTTCCATCTTTTCGGCGATTTCTTCGGGCGTCGCCTCGCGTCCCAGCTCTTGCACCAGATAGCGGCTGGTGCGGATGAGCTTGTTGATCGTCTCAATCATGTGAACCGGAATCCTGATCGTCCGCGCCTGATCGGCGATGGCCCTGGTGATGGCCTGACGGATCCACCAGGTGGCGTAGGTCGAGAACTTATAGCCGCGGCGGTACTCGAACTTGTCCACCGCCTTCATGAGACCGATGTTGCCTTCCTGGATCAGATCCAGAAATTGCAGACCGCGGTTGGTGTACTTCTTGGCGATAGAAACGACCAAACGCAGGTTGGCCTCGACCAGTTCGGCCTTGGCCTGCTCGGCCTGCCGCTCGCCGTCCTCGATCTCGCGCACGGTATTGCGCAGGCTGGACTCGTCGAGGCCGGCTTCTTCCTCGATCTTCTTCACCTTCTTGCGCGCGTTGGCGATGTTCTCGGAAGTCTCCTCGAGCTCCTCCACGCGCAAGCCCAGGCGCTTGGTGACGGTTCGTTGGCGCAGCGTCGATCCGCGTGCCTCGCGCAGAGTCTTCTTGAGCTCGCGCTCGCTCATGCCGACTCGATGCTCGATCTCGCCGATCTCGCGCCGGGCGGATTCGATGCGCGAAACCAGGCCCTTGAGCCGCGCCACGATGCGATCGATCTGCTTCTTGTTGAGCCGCAGTTCCTGCAGGGCATCGAGCAGATCTTGCTTCAGCCCCGCGATCTGCGTCTTCGCCTTGCGCTTGCTGCTTTCGGACTGGCCGCGCTTGACCGTCTTCTCGTCGAACTTTTCCAGATCCTTGTAGACCTTGCGGACTTTGTCGATGATCTTGCAGACGCGCTCGACATGGAAGGCCTCGTCGAACTCCTCGTCGTCGTCGTCGGCGTCCTTGACCACCTCCTTGACGCGAACCTTCTGTTTGCGCAGTTTATCGCCCAAATCGAGGATTTCCTCGATGGCGACCGGCGAATCGAGCACGACTTGCAGCACGCGGCGCTCGCCGTCCTCGATGCGCTTGGCGATCTCGACCTCGCCTTCGCGGGTGAGCAGCGACACCGAGCCCATCTTGCGTAAGTACATGCGCACGGGATCGTTGGTTTTGGAGTAGCCGTCGTCCTCCTCTTCTTCCTCGGCTTCCGCTGGCCGCGGCGCTGGCTCGGCTTCTGCTTCCTCTTCGGCCTCGGCTTCGGCGGCCGGCGCCTTGTCCTCGACCTTGACCTGCGTCGAGGCATCGACGATTTCGATGCCTTCACCGCCCAAGGTCGACAACCAGTCGTCGATCTGATCCGACGAGACGATGCTCTCCGGCATGTGATCGTTGACTTCGTCGTAGGTCAGAAAGCCCTTGGCCTTGCCCATGGTGATGAGCTCGCGCTTCTTGCGCTCGCTCTCCTTGTTGGCCGAGCCCTTCTTGGCCGCGAGCTGCTTGCTCACTTCTTCCAGCTCGTCGTCGTCCTGGTTGTCTTCGGTCATTCGGTCTTCGGCATCCTCGATCATGTCGTCATGCCTTTGCTCTGGTTGGCTAACCCTAACTTGGTCCTTATCAATTCCATCTCCCGCATGGAGATGGCTCGTGCCTCTTCTTCGTTTCCGCTGGCCAGCGCCTCGCGGTACTGGCGCTGCGCCAGCGCCAGCTCCGCATCAACGCGCGAGCGTTCCAATTTGAGAACCAACGCGCGCATGGCACGCATGGCATCGTCCACGACATCGATGGAAGCCCAGCGCCCATCCATCAGAGCCGCGCTCACGTGGTCACGAATATCCGCCGGCCCGCCGTCGAGCCAAGCGGGAACATCCGCTCGACCTCCAGCGCGCAGGGTTTCGAGCGCGGCTCCGTAGATCTCTCGGATGCCGGGATCGCGCAAAAGATCGTAGATCTGCTGCGCCTCCTCACAGTTGGCCAACTTCGGCTGCGCAACCAGCAGAGCCAGCGCATCGAGTTCGTCCGCTTGGGGTGTCCGGCGTGCTTGGCCGGCTTCGGCCGGAGCCACTTCCGCCGCGACTTCGTTTCGAGGCGCGTGGCTTCCGGCCTCGCGCACCATGCGCAGCACCTGGGCAACAGGTACACCCAGCTTGGCCGCAAGGTCGCGCACATACAGATCGCGGACGAGCGGATTCCTGACCTTGGCCAGCACGTCGGCCACCCGCTTGGCCGTGGAGGCCTTGCCCGGAATGGTGGCATCGTCGGCGGCGCGCTGGATGAGATGGTCGAGCATGGGCCGCGCCTGCGCGACCAGGGCCCGGAAGGCATCGGCGCCTTGGGCGCGGACGAATTCATCGGGGTCGACCCCGGCGGGCATCTCAGCCACGCGACCATCCGAATCGGCTTCCGCGAAGAACAGCCCGGCTTCCACGGCCAACGGTACGGCCTTCTCTGCGGCGCGCGTTCCCGCGCTGTCGCCGTCGAACACCACCACAATACGCTTGGCCATCCTGGCCAGGAGTTTGATTTGCTCTACGGTGAGGGCGGTGCCCATGGGTGCCACCGCCTCTTCGATGCCGGCCTCGTGCAAAGTCAACACGTCGAAGTTGCCCTCCACGAGAATGGCCGTTCCACCACGACGAATGGCGTCCACGGCAACGTGCAGCCCGTAGAGGTTTTCCTTCTTGTGAAAGAGCGGCGAATCGGGCGAATTGACGTATTTGCGCTCCTTGGCATCGGGATCGAGCAGGCGCGAGGAGTATCCGATGGGGCGCTTCTGCCGGTCGAGCACTGGCAGCATAACGCGATCCCGGAAGAAGTCGTAGCGGCCGCGCTCGTTGCTGCCGACCAAGCCGAGTCGCTCGGCGAGTTCGGTCGGCACCTGCCGGGACGCGAGATGCTTCTGCATGGCATCCCAGCCAGCTGGTGCATAGCCCAAGCGAAAACGCTCGCCGGTTGCTTTCGAGATGCCGCGCTTTTCCAGGTACCCGCGCGCCGCAGTCCCCGCGGGTCCGGCAAGTTGCGCTTCGAAAAAACGGGTCGCCTCTTCCATCGCGCGCAGCATGCGCTCCCGATCGGACTCGTTCTCGTCGGCGGCCTTGCGCTCGGCTGGAGTAAGCGTCTGCTCGGGGATGTCCACCCCGGCCTGGTGGGCCAGGTCGCGCAGAACTTCCATGAACGAGCGCTGCTCGATCTTGACGAGAAAGGAGAAGACGTCCCCTTTCTCGCCGCACCCGAAGCAATGAAAAAACTGGCGCTGCTCATGGACATGGAACGACGGAGTTTTCTCCGCGTGAAATGGGCAAAGTCCTTTGAAGCTCCCGGTGCCAGCGCGCTTGAGTTCCACGTATCGCCTTACAACGTCGACGATATTGGTACGATCGCGAACGTCGTCAATTTTCTCGCGTGGCAACAAAGGCAAATGAAACCCGCGCCCAACAAAAAATGGGTGGTTGTTAATAACTCACAGAGAGACCGAGTCAAGAAGAACCTTCGCGGTTCCCCGAGGTTTCCTGCAGGAGCTGTCTTTCACAGCAATTCTGCGCAGTTACAACAGAGTGGCATGTCTGATTGCAGGGCGAAAAGTCCCTTCCGCCCTGCCTTGGCCTAGATTCCGATGCTACTGACCCGAATCGCCTTGCAGAACTGCCTCGTCGACGCGCTTGAGGATGATGAATTCGACGCGCCGGTTCTTGCTCCAGCATTCCTCGTTGTGTTGCGTGCAGATCGGCTTGGTTTCGCCGTAGCCGCGCGCCTTGAGACGGCCAAGCTCAACGCCGCGATCCTCAAGGGCACGCATCACGGAATGCGCGCGCCGATCGGTCAGATCCAGGTTGTGCTCGTCGTCGCCGCGCTCGTCGGCGTGACCCTGGATTTCGATGAGCGCGATCTCGGGATGGCCCTTGATGGTGCCGGCGATGGCATCGAGGAGCGGGAAGGACTGCTCCTTGATGACGTCCTTGTCGGTCTCGAAGTAGATCTTGTCGAGGATCTCCAGCTTGCCGCGTTGGACGATGACCATGCCCTTGTCCGGGCAACCGTCCTCGTCCTCGAACCCGTTGTACGTCTCGGGCTCGTTCGGGCACTTGTCGTTCACGTCCAGGATGCGGTCGTGATCGTTGTCCGGGTCTGGGCAGCCGTCCTCGTCCTCGAACCCGTCCTTGTCTTCAGGATCGTTCGGGCACAGGTCGAGCTTGTCGGGGATGCCGTCCTTGTCGTTATCGAGATCCGGACAGCCATCCGTGTCCTCGAAGCCGTCGAAATCCTCGGGCTCATCCGGGCACTTGTCGACGTCGTCCGGGATGCCGTCGCCGTCGCGGTCGTTGATCTTCTTGAACGGACAGCCGTCGTTCTCGCGCGGACCGGGCTCGTTGGGGCACTTGTCCATTGTGTCGGGAATGCCGTCCTGGTCGTTGTCCAAGTCGGGACAGCCGTCTTCGTCTTCGAAGCCGTCGAAATCCTCGGGATCGTCGGGGCACTTGTCCACGTCGTCCTTGTAGCCGTCGCCATCGCGGTCGCCGGCGCCGGGCTCGAACACGATGCCGGCGAAAAATCGTCCGCGCGTGGTGCCGTAAGCCGTGGGAATGACGCCATAGCCGCCGCCAAACTCGAAGAACGAGTTGGGCGCGAGATAGGCTTTGAAGCCAAGAACCGCTTCGCCGCCCGGCGCCATGCTGGACGTGCTGCCGTCGGCATTGATCTTCTTCGAGTCGAGCCCGGTGAACGTGTAGAGCTCGCCCACCATGTCGAACACGAACGGCACAATACCCCACGAGGCGCCGAGGCCAGCCAGGAGTTCGTTGCCGACCCGAATGCCCATGTTGGTGTTCTCACCGCCGACCGAGGTATTGGCTACGGGAGCGCCACTGCCATCAAGCGTCCGCACAGGGCGCTTGAAATTGTCATTATTGTCGATGAATTGAGACGAACCGCTGCGGATGCGCATGCCGAGGTTGAGCGCAGTTCGAAACACACCGTAGCGGCCCCAGTTGACTTCTACGATGGCCTGCGGCTGGAAGATGGTCTTGCCCTCGCCAAGGAATTTGGACTTGTCGCCAGTCGGCAAAATCAGACCAGGGATGATGGCGATACCCACGGGCAGCCGGCTGGGATTGATGATGCGCAACTTGGGCAAGAGGGCCAGGTCGCCAACGCCCTGGAAGTTGGTTTGAAAGTGGATGTCGTCGTTGGTCCCGTTCTGGGTGCGGTTGTTGTAGAGGACGCCATTGGCCGCGCCAGGGTCGTACGGCGTAGCCTCGCCGCTGGTAATCCCAATGGGCAGGGCAACGCCGAATTGCAAGCCGAGATGGTCGGTGGACACAAGTCCAATGGCCCCCATCAGGGTCGTCGTGAGGACAAAGTTCATGCGGTACTGCGATTCTTGCGTCTGGGTGCCGGTCGTGACGGTTCTTCCGGCGTCCAGATTCAGCGGTCGCCAGCCCCCGGTCGTCACCATTCCAAACGAGACGTCGAGCGGCGCAAGGATCTGCGCACCGTTCAGGGTGATGTACCCCTTGGTGTCGGCGGCAGGCCGGAACACCTGGAGGTCGATGGGTGCACTCACGATTTGCGCTTGCGCCGGCGCACCGGCGGCGATGGTGAGAGCCAGCAGGGTCAGACCGATCGCGGTTTGTCGGGCATTCATGTTTTTCTCCGTCGGGTGGGGAGCGGAAGAATCCTGCGCTCGAACTGCTTGAGGCGAGCGAATGCCTTTATAGCAGTGCGCAGATCGAGGGTAAAGCATCCTCGCAACCGACTTGCACCCGGGCCAAGAAGGTAGCCCTGAAGCTAGGCCACGGCCAAGGCGCCCTCTAAGCGAGAATATCAGCCAGCTGCTTGGCGATTCCGGCCCGGATCGTGCCCGCAAAGGGCCGCATGAACATGCCGAGCTCCATGTCGACATGCACCCGGTCGTCGGCGATATCGAGATACGCCTGCAGACCCTTGCGCCTGACGACCAGGCGGCCGCCCCCGTCCCAGTTGCACTCGGCGCTGAAGTCGCGCGCCAACTTCTCGGTGACGCGATCGATGCGCGAACGGGCCTCGTCGCGGCTGAGACGGTGGGCGATATCGACTTCCAGCTTGTTCATCGGCGGTCAGTCTAGCACGTAGTTTCGGAAAAACAGGAGCAGGCCGCCAGAGTGCCCGGCAGCACGGTCATATGGGCGTTGTCGTCCCCAACCTCCTCGGTCTATAACCTCGTTCCATGCCACTCGTCTTCGAAGAAGTGCACGCCGCTCCGGACAAGAAGAAGGTCAACGAAGAATACTTCGTCCTGGCCAATCAAGGCGCCTCCGCGGTCAGCACCGCGGGGCTGCAAGTCATCGTCAGCCGGCCGGGCAAACGCGGTTCGGTCATGGGCCAGATCGATCCCGGCTTCGTCCTGCAGCCAGGTGAAAAGATCCTCATCCTAAGCGGCATCCCCGGCAAACAAGCGCAAGGCGAGCCGCCCGTCCGCGAAGGCATGCGCTCCTACTACCTGTTCCAGCGCGAAGGCTTGCTCAAAGGCCGCGGAACAACCGTTCGCTTCGCGATCAACCAGGTGGACGTAGCGCGCGTCACCTACGATGGTAGTACCGCCAACGGCATTGCCCCATAGGGGCGATCAGGCGAAGAGCCGGAGGTGAGCCGGAGAAGTCATCCATGCACGCGGGATGTGGATTCGGACGGTTTCCGATCCGGCCTCTGTGTCCTCCTCATGCCTCTGTGCCCTCTACACTTCGAGGATCTCTTTCTCTTTCTTGGCAACGATCTCTTCGACCTTGACCACGGCGGCGTCGGTGGTGTCCTGGACCTTCTTCAGGCCTTGCTTCTCCTCGTCCTCGGTGATCTCTTTGTCCTTCTGAAATTCCTTGAGCATCTCGTTGGCGTCGCGTCGGGCGCTGCGCAGGGCGACCTTGGCTTCCTCGGCCATCTTCTTGACCATCTTCACCAGCTCCTTGCGGCGCTCTTCGGTGAGCGGCGGCATGGGCAGGCGCACAATCTCGCCGTCCGAGGAGGGATTGAGCCCAAGCTGGGACGAACGGATGGTCTTCTCGATCTCGGGGATGAGGGATCTTTCCCAGGGCTTGATGGTGATGAGTCGCGGGTCGGGCACGTTGAGCGAAGCCACCTGATGCAGCGGCGTCGGCGTGCCGTAGTAGTCGACGCGGATCCCGTCGAGAATCGACACGCTGGCGCGGCCGGTCCGCACCTTGCCCAAGTCCTTTTTGAGCGCCTCGATGCCCTTGTCCAGGCCTGCCTGCAGTTCCTTGATCACGTCATTTACCATGGTTCTGCTCCTCGGATGCGGGTGCACCCTCGCCGTTCACGCGCGGCTCGCGCCGTTCGTCGACCACCAGGGTTCCCAGGGGTTCACCCAGCACCACACGCCGGATGTTACCCGGCTTGGTCATGTTGAAAACCAGAATCGGTAACTTGTTATCGTGGCAAAGCGAGATGGCCGTCGAATCCATCACCGCCAGGTGGCGATTGAGCACGTCCATGTACGACAACCGCCGGTACATGCGGGCGTCCTTGAATTTCCGGGGATCCTTGTCGTAGACGCCGTCGACGCGCGTCGCCTTCATGACGATGTCGGCGTTGATTTCCATGGCGCGCAAGGAAGCCGCCGTGTCGGTCGTGAAGAACGGATTGCCGGTGCCGGCCCCGAAGATGACCAACCGGCCCTTTTCCAGGTGGCGAATGGCGCGGCGGCGAATGTACGGCTCCGCCAAGCGGGCGATCTCGATGGCGCTCATCACGCGCGTCTTGGCCCCACGCGCCTCCAGGGCATCCTGAAGCGCGAGTGAGTTGATCACCGTGGCTAGCATGCCCATGTAGTCGGCGCTGGCGCGATCCATGCCCGTGGTACTGCCGGCGACGCCGCGGAAAATATTTCCGCCGCCGATGACCAGCGCGATTTCCACGCCCAGGCTATGGACGTCGATGACTTCGTCGGCAATCTGGGCCAGCACCGCGGGATCGATGCCGAAGCCCTTGTCGCCCATCAAGGCCTCGCCCGACAGCTTGAGCAGAATGCGCCGGTATTTCACCCCCGGTGCCAAAGGCGCGCGCGGGTAGGGCGGCAAACCGGGCAGAGCATGGGCCGCAACCGAGCGGACACCAACGTCGAGCAAGGCTTCGGCCGCGGGCACGGGATCAACCACAGCACCAACTTGGGCGAGAGAGTCCTGGGCAGGTTCTTTCGAACTCCCGCCACGCGTCCCCTCGAGCGAAGCTCTCGGGGACTTGGGTGATCCGCGCTTTCTGGTTGCCACGGTCGTCGCGCCCGTCGACTAGCCCTGGCCGGCCTGGCGCTTCACTTCCTCGACGAAATCGTCAGCGCGCTTGGCCAGCCCTTCTCCGACCTCGTAGCGAACAAATCGGCGAACCTTGATGTTCTCGCCGATCTTGCCGATCAAGTCGGTCAGAAGTCCCTTGATGTCCTTCTTGCCTTCCGGATCCTTGATCCAGGTCTGATCCATCAGGCAGACCTCTTTGCACCACTTGGCCATCTGGCCGTCGACGATCTTCTGCAACACGGGTTCGGGCTTGTTTTGCAGCTTGGCCTGCTCCATGCGGATGGCCTTTTCCTGCGCAAGCACCTGTGCCGGGATCTCTTCCGGCGACAGGTACTGCGGGCTCATGGCCGCCACTTGCATGCACACCTCGCGAGCGAAAACCTGGAAGTCCGGGTTGCGCGACACGAAGTCGGTCTCGCAATTCACCTCGACGATGACGCCGATACGCGAACCGTGCATGTAGTTGGCGATGATGCCTTCCGAGGCGATGCGGGTGGCCTTCTTGGCGGCTTGGGCGATGCCCTTCTTGCGCAGGTAATCGACGGCCTTCTCCATGTCGGCGTCGCATTCGGTAAGCGCCTTCTTGCAGTCGGACATGCCCGCCTGGGTGCGCTCGCGCAGATCCTTGATCATTTGTGTCGTAACTTCGGCCATAGCTAGCGTCTCCTGAGAAATCTGAAAAAAAACTACTCGTTTGCGTCCTCGGGCGTGGCCGCTGCCTCGGGCGCTGGCATTTCACCGCGCCGACGGGAAACCACCTCGACCTTGGGACCTTCGCCACCCGAAGATACCCGGATGGTCTGCACAGCGCCCTCGCCATCGGCGTCGGCCGAGGCGCGCGCCGTGGCCGCGCGTTCGCGCGAAACCTTCTGTCCGATGATGCACGCATCGGCCACCTTGTTGGCGAACAGGCGAATGGCGCGGATGGCGTCGTCGTTACCGGGGATGGCGTAGTTGATGAGGTCGGGATCGCAGTTGGTGTCCACGATGGCGACAATGGGGATCTCCAACTTGCGCGCCTCGCTGACCGCGATGTGTTCCTTGACCACGTCGACGATGAAGACCGCGCCCGGCAGTTCGCCCATGGACTTGATACCGCCCAGGGCCTTTTCCAGCTTCTCCTGCTCGCGCGTGATGCGGATAACTTCCTTCTTGGTCAGGCGCTCGAAGGTACCGTCGGTCGACATCTTCTCGATGGACTGCAAGCGCTCGATCGATTGCTTGACGGTGTGGAAATTGGTGAGCGTGCCGCCCAACCAGCGATTGGTGACATAGAACTGGCCGCAGCGGGTGGATTCCTCGCGAACCACGTCCTGGGCCTGCTTCTTGGTACCCACGAAAAGCACCGGCTTGCCTTCGGCGACGGTGCGCACCAGAAAATCGAAGGCGCGCTTGAACGCCTTGACCGAGTGCTGGAGGTCGATGATGTGGATGCCGTTGCGAGCGCCGAAGATATAGGGCTTCATCTTCGGGTTCCAGCGCGTGGTCTGGTGGCCGAAGTGAACGCCGGCCTCCATCATATCGCGCATGGTGAGGGGCGTGTCGATCGCCGCCATCGGGTTAGCCGCCACGGGATTCTCGGTCGGAGTTGCGGCAGGATCTGCAGTGGCCAGAAGGCCAGTCTCATCGGTTTCCATGTTTTCCTTTCGCGTTTTTTCCTCCGCTGCCGTCTGCGAAGGCCAAAACCGGTCGATGTTTCGCCCGGCACGCGCGGCCTTCTCGGTCAGCGTGTGGTGTTGAATGGAGTCAGGTTCTTACCACATTTCACCAAGCGCGAAAATACAATCGGGCGATTTCATTAGGCATGGACCCGTGGCCCGCGACTTGCTATTCGATGCCTCCGAAAAGGAAGGAGCCGAACGATGCCACTTACAAAGCCAGTCGAAATCAAGCCCGCCACTGGGAGACTTGGAATCCTTACGCCAGGAATGGGGGCGGTCGCCACCACGTTCATGGCCGGTGTGGATGCCATCCGCCGAGGACTCGCCAAGCCCATCGGCTCGCTCACCCAAATGGGCACCATCCGGCTCGGCAAGCGCACCGAGAACCGGTCGCCGCAGATCAAGGACTTCATCCCGCTCGCCAAGCTCGACGACATCGTGTTCGGCGGCTGGGATCTTTTCCCCGACGACGCCTACCAGGCCGCGAGCAAGGCCGGCGTGCTCACCAAAGAGCACCTGGCGCAAAGCAAGGAGTTTCTCTCCAGCATCAAGCCCATGACGTCGGTCTTCGAGCAGTCCTACGTCAAGCGCCTGACCGCCACGCACGCCAAGAAGGGCAAATCCAAGATGGACTTGGCCGAGCAGGTCATCGCGGATATCGAAAACTTCCGCACCACCCAGAAATGCGACCGACTGGTCATGGTGTGGTGTGGTTCGACCGAGGCCTTTCGCGAGATCGCGCCCGTGCATGCCACCGTCGAAAGCTTCGAAAAGGGCCTACGCGAGAGCGACCCGGAAATCGCGCCGTCGCAAATCTATGCCTACGCCGCGCTCAAGTGCCGCGTACCCTACGCCAACGGCGCGCCCAATTTGACGGTCGACACCCCTGCCCTGCTCGAACTTGCCAAGAAGAACGAAGTTCCCGTCGCGGGCAAGGACTTCAAGACCGGCCAGACCTTCATGAAGACCATCATCTCGCCGGGGCTCAAGGCGCGCCTGCTCGGCATCGACGGCTGGTACTCGACCAACATCCTGGGCAACCGCGATGGCGAAGTCCTCGACGATCCCGAGTCGCACAAGACCAAGGAGATGTCCAAGCTCGGCGCTCTCGAACACATCATGCAGCCCAAGCTGTATCCCGATCTGTACGGGAAAATGCACCACGTTGTGCGCATCAACTACTACCCGCCCCGCGGCGACAACAAAGAGGGCTGGGACAACATCGACATCTTCGGGTGGATGGGCTACCCGATGCAGATCAAGATTAACTTCTTGTGCCGCGATTCCATCCTGGCCGCGCCGGTGGTGCTCGACCTGGCCATCTTTATGGATCTGGCGCAACGGTCCGGCCTCTCGGGCGTGCAGGAATGGCTGTCGTTCTATTGGAAGAGCCCCATGACCCCGTCTGGCGTGTATCCCGAGCACGACACCTTCATCCAGCTCATGAAGCTCAAGAACACCCTGCGCTACCTACACGGCGAAGAACTCATCACCCACCTCGGCGCCGAGTACTACGACTGAGGAGAGGGCACGGAGAAGAAGGAGGGCACGGAGAGGAACCCGCGGCACGCGCGCTTTCTCTGTGCTAAGGATTTCTGAGACAGCAGCGCTGAGTTCAGCGGCCAGCGGACAGTGATCCCCGAGCCCGGCCAGATGCAAAACCGCATCTTGCCGGACTCGCGCATTTCTGGGCAAACCGCCCAAGAAAGGATCACTTGATGAGAAGAGCAACAATGTCCGTCTTCGTCCTGGCCGCAACCACGGCCCTGGCCAGCGAAGCGCGCGCCGACCGCCGAATCTTTGCCTTCACCTATCCGTACATGACCTTGCCCAAGGGGTCGCTCGAGATGGAGCACTACCTCGACCTCGGCCTCAACAACTGGGACAACCCGGCCACGCCGCAAGTCGAGCACGACTGGACCAAGCCCGCGTGGCAGCATCAGATCGAATTCGAGTACGGCATCACCGACCGGCTCGACTTCGGTTTCTACAACGTCTTCGTCCAGGATCCTTTCGGAACGCTACACTTCGACGGAATCAAGGCGCGCTCGCGCTACCGTTTCGCGGACCCAGGCGTTCACGCCATCGATACCGGCGTCTATCTGGAATTCAGCTACTTCGGCGACGAGATCGAAATCGAACAGAAGCTCATCTTGTCGAAAATTCTCGGCCACGTCGAAATCGCCTTCAACGGCACCGTCGAGGAAGGATTCGAGCTCGGCAACAAGGAATGGGAGTACTTGCTCACGCCTTCGCTCGGGGTCGGCTATCACTTGTCGCCCGGATTCGCTCTGACCTTGGAATATGTCGGCCGCATGCAGATCGCGGAAGAGAAGGTCGAGTACTACGTGAGCTACCTCGGGCCCGGCCTCAGCGTGGCAGCCGGGCAGTTCTACTGGACGCTGGCGTCGGAATGGCAACTAGGAAAGGAAAGCAGCGTCGCCGCGATCCAGGTACGCTCGATCCTCGGCATCACTTTCTGAGCCATGGAAAAATTCGTCGTCGTCACGATCCTCGCCTTGCTCGCCGGCTGCGCGCAAACGCAGCCGGTTGCGACCGTCGGGACCGCCGCTCATCGCGCCGCTCCGGGCAAGTGCTCGGCCTGCCACCTTCCGCCCCAGGAACACAGCCTGGCGGCAGATCGCTGGGAAAGATATCTCAGGAATCACAAACGCCGGCTTCGCCTCACCGAGGAGGAAAAGGCATTCCTCTACGATTTTCTGATCGGCGGGTCGCCCGAGTCCGTGACCCGAGAGGGCGCGGAGAACAGAGAGAGCACAAAGTAGGGAACGGAGAGAGCACAGAGCGGGGCGAGCTTCGATCCAAGACCTCTGCGCCCTCCTCCTCCTCTGTGCCCTCTATTTTCCACGCAGCTTCGCCAGATACTCGCCGATGTCCCGCTCTCTCCCAGACTTCGACGGCTCATAGTAGCGCCGGCTGCGCAACTCCTCGGGCAGGTAGTTCTCGACGACGTAGTGGCCGTCGAAGTTGTGCGGGTACTGGTAGCCCTGGCCAAAGCCAAGCGACTTGCCAAGACCAGAACTCGCGTTGCGCAGGTGCATGGGCACGGGCAAGGCACCGAATTCCTCGACGTCGCGCTTGGCCGCGGCGTAGGTGGTAAGCGCGGTGTTGCTCTTGGGCGCCACCGCCAGATAGATGGCCGCCTGGCTCATGGGTAGGTAACCCTCGGGCAAGCCCACGAAGCGAACGGCGTCGGTTGCGGACATGGCCACGCGCAAGGCATTCGGGTCGGCGTTGCCGACGTCCTCGGCGGCAAAGATCACCATCCGGCGCAGGATGAACAGCGGCTCTTCGCCCGCCTCCAGCATGCGCGCCATCCAGTACACCGCCGCGTCCGGGTCGCTGCCGCGCATGCTCTTGATGAAGGCGCTGACCACCATGTAGTGCTCGTCGCCGGCCTTGTCGTACATCAGAGTCTTGCGCTGCAAGGCCTCTTCCAGAGTCTTCTCGTCGATGAGCCTTCGGCCGTCCTCGCCGGGCAGCGCGATGTCCGCCGCCGATTCCAGCGCGGACAGGGCGCGCCGCGCGTCGCCCCTGGCCTCGCGGGCCAGCTGATCGCGAATGCGGTCCGGACAATCGATGGGCAGAAGCCCAAGCCCACGATGAACATCGGCCAGCGCGCGGTCGATGATGGTGCGCAGGCTGTCTTCGGCGAGCGGTTTCAGCACCAAGACCTTGGCGCGCGAAAGCAGCGGGGCGTTCACCTCGAAAGACGGATTCTCGGTGGTCGCTCCGACGAGAATGACCGTGCCAGCCTCGACGTGCGGCAAGAGCGCATCCTGCTGGGCCTTGTTAAAGCGGTGGATCTCATCGATGAAGAGCAGCGTCCGCTCGCCGCGCATGTTCCGCCGCTGCGCCGCCTCGGCCACGGCTTCGCGCACTTCCTTCACGCCCGCCATGACCGCCGACAGCGCGACGAAGCCTGCCTTGATTTCCAAAGCCAAGATACGCCCCAGCGTGGTCTTCCCGGTGCCCGGCGGCCCCCACAAAATCAGCGACGACAAGGCCTGGCTATCGATAGCACGCCTCAACCAGCGCCCCGGACCAAGCAGGTGTTCCTGCCCCACATACTCGGCCAGGCTGGCAGGCCGCATCCGCTCGGCGAGCGGCTGCCCTCGCCTGTCCTTGTCGGCCGCGCGTGCAAAGAGATCCACGGCGTGATTATGAAGAACTGGCCCGCCAGAAGCGAAGCAGTTTCGCGATGCAGTTCCTACCGCCAACGTATTTGACGTCCGCCCTCGTCCGATGGACGCTGCTCAAATATGCGCTTCCATCACCTCTTCTGGATCACGCTCGTGACCTTCGCAACGCCGCCCTTGGCCGAAGCCCAGCCTGTCGACGGGGGAAATCCAACCGCCACCGCGCCGGTGCCCGCTCCGCCCAAGGATCCCGAGGCACGACGCACGTGGCTCAAGGCGCGCCTCGACGAGATCCTCGGTGTTCCGGCACTCGCGCACGCCAAGGTGTCGGTCGTCGTGGTGGATCCCGAAAGTGGCAAGCCGCTCTATGCCAGGAACGAAAAAGCCGGACTCAACGCCGCCTCGAACGTGAAGATCGTCACCGAGGCCGCGGGCCTGGCACTGCTCGGCCCAGAGTTTCGCTGGAAAACCACGGTGCTGGGCGCCGTCCCACCCGAGGGCGGCAAGGCAATCGCCGCAGGCGAGTTGCGCGGCGACCTCTACGTGAAGACCTCCGGCGATCCAACGCTGTCAACGCAGGACTTGAATGGGATGGCCGCCACCCTCGCCGCGACCGGGCTGCGCAAGGTACGCGGTGGCTTGGTCATCGACACCGGCGCCTTCGACGAAGCCACGGTGCCACCAGCCTTCGAGCAAAAGAACGACTCCGCAGCCTTTCGCGCCCCCTCGTCTGCTGCTTCGCTCAATGGCAACGTCGTCACCGTCACCATCACGCCCGCCGTGACTGCGGGAGCGCCAGCGCGGGTCGTGCTGGAACCCGCATCCGCCGCTGTCTTGCTGAGCGGAACCGTGACCACGGCGACCAAGGGCCCCGCCGTGCTTGAGGTCGAGACCGGCGACGCGGGCAGCGGACAGACCCGAGTCACCGTCGCTGGCCGCATCTTGCTTGGCTCCGAGCCGCGCGTGATCCAGCGCCGAGTGGTCGCGCCCGAAACCTACTTTGCCCAGACCTTCAAGCAGGTTCTCGCCAAGCGTGGCATCACCATCGACAAACCGGTGCGAACGGGCAGCGCGCCTAAGGACGGCATGCGCGTGCTCGCCACGCACGAATCGCCGACCTTGGCCGTCGTGGTTCACGATCTGGGCAAGCGCTCCAGCAACTTCGCCGCCGAACAGCTCTTGCGCACCATCGGCGCGGAAACGCTAGGCCGTCCAGGCACCTGGCAAAAGGGACTCGATTCTGTTGCCCGCTACCTGGAAGGCGCCGGCATCCCTCGCGGCTCCTACGTCATGAAGAACGGCTCTGGGCTCTACGATTCCAACCGTTTCTCGGCCGAACAGATCGCGCTGGTCCTGCGTTCGGCCATGCGCGACTTCCGTATGGCCAGCGAGTTTCTGGCGTCGCTGGCCGTGGGCGGCGCCGACGGAACCCTGGCCCACCGCATGGCCGGCTCTGCCTCCGAACGCTACGTGCGCGCCAAAACCGGCACGCTGGCCAACGTGAGTTGCCTATCTGGAATCGTCGGTGCGCCGGGAAGCAAGCCACTCATCTTCTCCATTCTGATGAACGAAGTGCCGTCGCCCATCGCAGCACGGGCGGCGCAAGATCGCATCACCGCGACGCTGGTTGCCTTTCTCGATCCATCCCTCGCCAAGTAGCGGGCCTGGCAGCAAGGCTGGTGATGTGCGAAATACTGGCTATTCCATGCCCGACAAGCCGAACCTGCCCATTCCCCGATCCAACGTAGCCAAGATGGCGCCCTACGTGCCAGGCGAGCAGCCTGGCCCAGGGGAGAAGGTCATCAAGCTCAACACCAATGAGAACCCCTTCCCGCCGAGCCCGCGCGTGCTGGAAGCCATCCGCACCATCGACCCGGAACATCTTCGCCGCTACCCGAGCCCCAAGGCAGACGCTTTCCGCACCACCGCCGCGCGTGTGCACGGGGTTTCGGACGACATGATCCTGGCCGGCAATGGCAGCGACGAGATCTTGGCCATCGTCATGCGCACCTACCTTGGCCCGGGCGATGCCCTCGCCTACCCCGACCCGACCTATTCGCTGTACCCCGTACTCGCCGAGGAGGGAGAGAACCGCGTCCGCACCGTTGCCTGGGAAGCGAATTGGGAGCTGCCCATCGATGCTTTGCTGGCCACCGGCGCGCGCGCCATCTTCTTCGCCAACCCCAACGCGCCGACCGGCACCTTGGTGAAGAAGTCCCGCGTGCGCGACCTGGCCCTGGCCTTCGATGGTTTGCTGCTGGTCGACGAGGCCTACGTGGATTTCGCCGACGAATCCTGCCTGGATCTCGTGCGCGAGTTGCCCAACGTCATCCTGTGCCGGACCTTTAGCAAGGGTTACGCGCTGGCCGGCCTGCGCTTCGGCTATGCCATCGCCGCGCCAGCGGTCGTGGCCGAGATGATGAAGGTCAAGGACAGCTACAACTGCGACGCGATTTCGATCCTCGCCGCTACCGCCGCGCTCGGCGACCAGGACTATGCTCGGCGGTCGTGGCAAGCAGTTCGCGCCGAGCGCGCTCGACTTTCGAGCGAACTCGGCAAACGCGGCTACGAGGTCATCCCGTCGCAGGCCAATTTCGTGCTCGCCCGCTGCCCCGACGGAAACGCCGCCGCGGTCTATCGCGCGCTCAAGGCGCGCGGCATCCTGGTGCGTTTCTTCGACAAGCCCGAACTCGCCGACAAGCTGCGCATTACCATCGGTACGGCCGAGCAGAACGACGCCCTTCTTGCGGCTTTGCCTGGCTAAGGCCATGAAGCGACCGCGCGGTAAGAAAACAACCGCCCCGGCGCCAGCCCCTGGCGCCGCGAAGTCCGCGCGCCCGGATGCCGACGAGGAAACCGGCGAAGAAGATCTCCTCGCTGACGCCGCCGAGCCGACGGCCATCGAGGAAGCCGCGCTTGAACGCATCCTGCCCGAGCCGGAAAAGCACCTCGTCACCATCCGCGATCCGGTGCGACGCTTCGTCGAGGAGGCCCGCCGTTACGCGCGCCTCGAAGAGAACGAAGAACGAGCGCTCGGGCACGCGTCTCGCGAGCGCGGCGACCTCGACGCCGCCCGTCGGCTTGTGGTGCACAACCTGCGACTGGTGGTCGCCATCGCCTACCAGTACCGGCAGGCCTGGCTCAACGTCCTCGACCTGTTTCAAGAAGGTTCGGTTGGCTTGATGGAGGCAGTCCGGCGCTGGGATCCCGAGGTGGGCACGCGCTTCGGCTCGTACGCCGCGTACTGGATTCGCGCCTACGTCCTGCGCTTCCTCATGACCAACGCGCGCCTCATCCACGTCGGCAATACGCGCGCCGGCCGAAAACTGTTTTTTCGTCTGGAACGGGAGCGCCAAAAGCTGCTCTCCGCGGGGTTCGATCCCACGCCGAAGTTGCTTGCCGCCAAGCTGGACGTCAGCGAAGCCGACCTCATCGAAGTGTCGAGCCACCTAGCCTCGCGCGAAGTCTCGTTCGAGCCACGTCCCGACGACGAGGGCGTTTCCCTCGCCGAGCGTATTTCCCGCCACGAACCTTCCCCCGAGGATCAAGCCGCGCGCAGCGAGCTGACCGAGGCGGTTCGTCGGCTCATGAACAATTTCGAAAGCCATCTCTCCGACGAGCGCGAGCGCGCGATCTGGCGCGAGCACCTGGCCACGTCCTCCGCCGAGCCGGTGGCCCTGGCCGCCCTTGGCGAGCGCTACGGCGTCTCGAAGCAGCGCATGGGCCAGATCGCGGAGAAATTGAAAAAGCAGTTCCGGGAAAAGGTGCTGGCCGAACTGGGCGCGGACATCCAGATGTCCTGGCAGGCTGAAAACCGATAGCGGATGGAACGATACTCGCCGCTCTCCGCGAAAAAAAAAACGGCCGGCTCCCCCCTGAGGCACCGGCCGTTCGATGAATTGAGATCTTTCGGCTGCAGCCGCGTGAACGACTTCCCCTCGCTCAGCTCTGAGCCTGAGCCTGAGCCTCTTGTCTCTTCACGCTAGTCGCTTGCAGTCCCTTGGGCCCCTTGGTGATCTCGAACTCCACTGTCTGCCCCTGGCTCAGAGACCGGTACCCTTCGGCATCGATTGCCGAGTAATGGACGAAGACGTCGTCTTCCCCATCCCGTGCAATGAAGCCATATCCCTTGGCGTCACTGAACCACTTCACCTTGCCAGTTGCCATGCACAACCTCCTACTACTACGAACTGTCCTAATTACGGCGCGCCCCAACAGAATTGTCTGAGGTGCCCGAGAAGCCAGAGTACGTTTCTTCACATCTCTGTCAAGCATCGCGAGCATTGCAGCAACTGCCGCAACCTGTCTTGGCAATGCATTGATTGACGCAACAAATCTGCCGCATTTCCAGATCTGCGACGGAGATCACACATCAGGGTTTGTCTCGTTTGTAATCGCCAAGACGAAAACAAGTCGTGCAGTTTGCGATTGCTTTTCAGCGTCCATTGATACGTCGCGCCTGACGAGCAGCGCGCAGTTCGCGAATTCTGGTGATAGAAAGCCACCTGAACCATCGCCATGCGCTGCCCTTTTTGCTCAGCCACTGAAGACAAGGTCGTCGACACGCGGCCGTCGGAAGACGAGCAATTGATCCGACGACGGCGCGAGTGCATCGGCTGCGGCCGGCGCTTCACGACCTACGAGCGGGTGGAAGAGGCCATGCCCATGGTGGTGAAGAAGGACTCGCGGCGCGAGCCCTTCGATCGCGCCAAGGTGCTGAGCGGCCTGCACAAGGCCTGCGACAAACGCCCGGTGTCGGCGGCGCGCATCGAACAAGTCGCGGACGAGATCGAACGCAGCTTGCGCGAACTCGGTGACAAGGAGATTCCATCGTCTCAGATCGGCGACGCCGTGCTGTCGCGCCTGCGCGACATCGACGACGTGGCCTACTTGCGCTTCGCCTCCGTCTATCTTCCATTCAAGGACGCGGGCGAAATCATGCATGAAGTGCAGCGCCTCATCCGGTCGAAGACGGAGGGCTCGTGAAAGATCGATTCAGCGAGGCCGATCGCCGTTTCATGGGCCAGGCCATGCGCCTGGCCGAACAGGGGCGTGGCGCAACTCGGCCGAATCCGGTGGTGGGCACCGTCCTGGTCAAGGGTGGCAAGGTGATGGCCCGCGGCTTCCACCGCCGCGCAGGCCTGCCCCACGCGGAAATCGAAGCACTGGCCCAGCTTGGCATGCGAGCACCGGGCGCCACACTGTACGTAACGCTGGAGCCGTGTTGCCATCACGGCCGTACCGGACCTTGCACCAAGAAGATCCTAGCTTCCGGGATTCGTCGCGTAGTGGTTGGCTGCTGCGACGAAAATCCCCTCGTAAGCGGTCGCGGGATCGCAATTCTGCGGCGGGCCGGTTTGCGCGTCGAGGCCGGCTGCCTCAAGGACGAGTGCCGGCGGCAAAATCGCGCCTTCTTTTCTTGGATCAAGAACAAGCGCCCCTGGGTCACCATGAAGATTGCCTCCACCCTCGATGGTTGCATCGGCGACCGCCGGGAGAAACTTCGCGCCGGCCTCGAACGCTGGATCACGGGCAGACGCGCACGCGAGGCAGCCCATGCCCTGCGCGCGCAGCACGATGCCATCCTGGTCGGCGTGGGAACCATCCTCGCCGACGACCCACGGCTCACGGTCCGCTTGACCGGGCAAGCCACGAAACCCGGCTCTCTGCGCATCGTGCTCGACAGCGATCTGCGCACACCGCCGACAGCGGCGATCTTGGGCGAAGCACGAGCCAAGGCGCCGCTCATCGTCGCGGCCAAGCCGCGCAAGGCCGATCGCGGACTGGTCTCGCGGCAGCGGAAACTCGAAGCCGCTGGCGCCGAGGTTTGGTTCGCCCCAGCCTCGCGCGACGGCCGACCGATGCTGTCCTCGCTTCTGCGCTACCTGGCCGAGCGCAAAGTTCAGTCCTTGCTTGTCGAGGGTGGCAGCCAGATTCACGGAGCTTTCGTCGCCGCGGGCTTGGTGGATTCGGTGGCGCTGTTTCTCGCGCCGCGCCTTGTGGGATCCGGCGTCCCCGTCGTAGAAGGCCGGGGTCTTGACTGGCGCAAGCCAGCCACGCTCGGCCCGATCTCGGTCCGCGCGCTCGGCGAAGATCTTCTGCTCACTGCCGATGTCGTCACCCGAGGACAGCGCCGTCGTCCGTAGCAATCCAATCAGGTCGCACACCGTGTTTACCGGCATCGTTGAAGGCATAGGGAAGGTTGAGTCCTTGCGTGTGGGCGCGGGCGCCGCACGCCGACTGACGGTGAAAACGAATCTGGAAGTGGGCAAGCTGCCCATCGGCGCCAGCATCGCGGTCAATGGCGCATGCCTAACCATCGTGGCGCGCAGGTCGGGCCGACCGTCGACGTTCCAGGCCGATGTGGGTCCGGAAACTATCGCGTGCACCACCCTCGGCGGCCTTCGCCCTGGGGATCGCGTCCATCTCGAACCGGCGCTGCGTCTTGGCGATTCCCTCGGCGGCCACATGATGAGCGGCCACGTCGATTGCACGGGCCGCGTGGAGAGCGCGCGCAAGCAGGCAGGCACCCTCGCCCTGCGCGTGGCCGCGCCCGACGATCTTGCAACCTATCTTTTCAAGAAGGGCTCCATCGCCATCGACGGCGTCAGCCTGACCCTCAACCAGGTCGAGGGCTCGTCGTTCGAGGTCTTGCTCATTCCGCACACCCTAGAAGTCACACTCCTTGGCGAGCTTCGTGCCGGCAGCCGTGTCAATCTCGAAGCCGACATGATCGCCAAACAAGTCGCTCGCATCGTTGAAAGGATCCATGCCCGCTAGTCCCCACATCTCAGTAGCCCAGGCCATCGAAAACATCCGCGCCGGCAAACTGGTCGTCGTGGTCGACGACCAAGATCGGGAGAACGAAGGCGACCTGACGATGGCCGCCGATCTGGTCACGCCCGAGGCCATCAATTTCATGGCCAGTCAAGGCCGCGGACTCATCTGTCTCGCACTCGCCGAAGATCGGGTCGACGAATTGCGACTGCCGATGATGACCCACGACAATCGCTCGCCCCACGGCACGGCGTTCACGGTCAGCATCGATGCCAAGCTTGGCATCAGCACCGGCATCTCGGCCCGCGAGCGCGCGCACACCATTCGCGTGGCGGTGGACGCCAAGACCAAACCCGAAGATCTGGTGACGCCCGGACACATCTTCCCCTTGCGGGCCAAGCGCGGCGGCGTGCTCGTGCGCTCGGGCCACACGGAAGGAGCCGTGGATTTGGCTCGCCTGGCCGGCCGGACCGCGGCGGGCGTGATCTGCGAAATCATGCGCGAGGATGGCGAGATGGCACGCGTAGCGGATTTGGAAGACTTCGCGGCTCGCCACAACCTCGGCATCGTGCAAATCGCGGATCTCATCCAGTACCGGCTGGCGCAGGAAATCCTCGTTCGCCGCGTGGCCGAGACCGAAATCAAGCCGCGCGGACACGGACTGCAAGCGACCTACAAGGCCACGCTCTATGCCAGTGAGGTCGAGGACGCGGAGTACTTGGCGCTGTCGCTCGGCGATGTCACGGCCGGCGATCCGGTCCTGGTCCGCGTGCAAGTCGCCAGCCCGTTGCGCGACATTTTCTCCTTCACGCTTGCGGGGGACACCATGCCGGCCACCGATTGGTTAAGGCGCATCGAGCGCGAAGGCCGGGGCGTGATGCTCTACATCTTGCCTCGCGGCGGCCGCTCATTCGCGTCCGAACTGGGGGCCGCGTCCGTCGAGAACGAGCCCGTGGGCGCCCCGTTGCGCGACATCGGGCTGGGATCGCAGGTTCTGGTTCAGATGGGCATCCATTCCATCCGCCTGCTCACCAACAACCCGCGAAGACTGGCGGGCATCGAGGGTTACGGTATACACGTTGTCGAATGCGTCCCAAGCGGCCCACCCGCGGAGGTGGTTTCGCTCCACGAAAGAGAGGCCAAATAATGCCGCACATCCATCAAGGTACCTGGAGCGCCAAGGGCAAGCGTTTCGCCATCATCGCCTCGCGCTGGAACGAGTTCATCGCGGACAAGCTCATCGAAGGCGCGCTCGATGCTTTGGCCAAGACCGGGGCCGACGACGATGCCATCGAGGTGTTCCGCTGCCCCGGCGCTTTCGAGTTGACCGGGCTCGCGCGCAAGGTCGCCGATACGGGAAAATTCGACGCCCTGGTGTGCTTGGGCGTGGTCATCCGCGGCGCGACCCCGCACTTCGATGTCATCGTCAATCAGGTCACGCGTGGGATCGCGGGCATCGCGGCCGAGGCCAAGCTGGCCATCGGATTCGGCGTGCTTACCTGCGACAGCATCGAGCAGGCCATCGAACGCTCGGGCAGCAAGGGTGGCAACCGCGGCTCCGACGCCACCATGGCGGCCATCGAGATGGCAAACCTTTACGCCGCGCTCGCTGGTGACAGCAAAGACGAAGCACCGACCACGTCGAAGACCAAGAGGAAATGACCCCACGACGCCGCGCCCGATGCGTTGCCTTGCAGGTGCTCTACGCCCTGGATGGCAGCGACGTGCTCGATCCGAGCGCGGCCCTGGCCTCGCACCTGCATCAGTTTGGCGTACCCGAGGAGGAAACCGATCTGACGCCCGAGCCGGTTTCGAGCTACGCCGCCATCGGGAAGGAAGCCGCCCCCATCGCGCCCTTCGACGAAGAGCTGACCATCGATCTGATTCGGGGCGTGTGCGTACATCGGACCGAGATTGATGAGATGCTCACCAAGCTGTCGCGCAAGTGGCGTGTCGAACGCTTGGCCCGCGTGGATCGAACCATCCTGCGCATGGGGATCTACGAACTCGGTCACCGCAAGGAAACCCCGGCACGCGTGGCCTTGAGCGAAGCCATCGAACTGGCCAAACGCTTCGGGGCGGAAGAGGCGCCCGCCTTCGTCAACGGGCTGCTCGATTCTGCACTGGAACTTCTAGGCCAGCATCCGTTGCCTTAGCCGAAAGCGCGCGCATGCCAGGTCAGTTGCCGCCTATCAGCTTTTTGCCCGTTGATTTGTCCCGCTGGGATCACGGCCCCGGCGGCGATGCCCTGG
>Ga0265329_10000194_pt1 | contig 31424 bp, 25 predicted proteins | sample 41627metaG_FD_202091 | JGI IMG/M metagenome (GOLD analysis project Ga0265329, IMG submission 202091) | Rhizosphere microbial communities from Carex aquatilis grown in University of Washington, Seatle, WA, United States - 4-16-27 metaG | ecosystem: Host-associated > Plants > Roots > Rhizosphere...
CCGTCGCCGTCGCTGCTGCGGTCCTCGCCCGCTGCCTCACTCCTCGGTTGAATACGTCAAGTATTCGCCCTCGTCGTTCGTTGCGGTCGAGGCCCTCGCAACGCGCCGGCTCGGTCCGAATTTGAATCAGTAGTGCTAGAAGGAATAGACGCGGACGTAGTCCACGATCATGTCCATAGGAAAGGCATTGTTGTCGATGGTGCCACCCATGGTGCCACCGAGGGCGAGGTCGAGAATGAGGTACTCCGGGATGGTGTAGAAGGGCGACGAAGTAGCGAAGCTGGTGCGCGTGATCTCGATGTCGTCGACTTGGAACACGATGTGGTCGGCGTACCAGTCGACGGAATAGACGTGGAAGTCGCTGCTGGCGGTGGTGGCGTTCGCAAACGTGTACTTCACATTGCCCGTGTTACCCGAGCCGCTAGCGCTACCCGCGAGGGCGGCGACGTAGAACCAGCTCTTGTCCTGGCCATACTGTTCCATGAGCGCCAACTCCCCGCATTGCGGCCAGGTGCCGACGGTGCCCATGCCGAGGATGCCTGGGAACGACCCGATTCCTTGGGGTAGCTTCGCGCGGACCTCGATGCGGCCCGTATTGAATGAAAAATGCCCGTTCGATTCGATCCGCCCCGAGGTGTACGCGTTGCCCGCATTGGGCGTGTTGAGCGCGCGGATAACCAGGTTGCCGGTGCCGTCCTGGAAAACATTGTCCAGCCGGCTGGTATAGGCCTGCGCCTCGTTGTTCACCTGGCCCGGCCCCCAGGTGACGTAGCTCCATTTCGCGGGGTTGACGCCGGTCTTGGCTAGGCCGTTGAACTCGTCGGACCAGACCAGGGTCATGGCGGGGCGGTTATCTGGGCTGGCGGCTTCGCCCGCGTCTTTTGCATCGGCTGGATTCTCGGGAACATCGAGCCTTTGTTCATCGGCCGGGACATCAGCAACCCCGTCCGTCGATGCCTCGGGCGTCACGTCGCCGATGGACACATCCGGGCTCGGCGAACCGCCCGCACCACCCGCGCCGCCAGGACCTGTCGTACCGCCGGAACCCAGCGTTCCGCCCGAGACGGTTCCTCCGCCAGATGCCGCGTCGGAGTCCGCCGCGCCGCCTGAGCTGGCTGCGCCGCCCTTGTTGGTCGCGCCATCCAAGCCAGTCGCACCGCTGGCGCCGGCCGTGCCGCCGGAACTGGTTGCGCCATCCAGGCCGATTCCACCACCAGAGCTGGTCGTGCCACCAGAGCTGGTCGCGCCACCAGAGCTGGTCGCGCCATCGAAGCCGACCGCGCCACCCGCGCCGCCCAAGCCAAGGTCGCCCGAATCGACGGCTGTCGATTTTGAATCTTGCGCTCCTCCGGCGCCGAGATCACCACCGTTTCCTGTGCCAAGCTCGGCAACTTTGGGCAAGCCATCGCCATTGACCCGGCAATTGGACGAGGCGATCAGTACAAGCGCGAGAAATAACCACTTTGCTTTCTTCATTTCAAGAACCTGCTCGAAGTCGACTAACACCTTACGATTGGCCGTGGCGTGGATAAAGGAAATTGGGTCCCACAACGAGAGATGGAATCGATCTCATGCAGGCCGACGGCGCCGTGGGCCTGCGCTAAGCGGCGGAACGGTTGCTGCGGCCGGGCTGCACGGCGGAGATGAATTTCACGCCGCGGTTTTCGTCCTCGGCGCGGCGGAGCAGCCACTCGGTTTCGAACAGCACCAGGGGCCGGCCCTCCACGTCGATTACGCAGCTTTGCCGGCCGGGCAACTCTAGCTTGTCGAGGTTGAGATCTGGGCCTTCCAGCCAGCGCGCATAGCGATAGGGCAGGCGGTCGAACCCGACGCGCACGCCGTATTCCGAGCGCAGGCGGTGCTCGATGACCTCGAATTGCAGCACGCCGACCGCGCCCAGGATGGGATCGCGCTCGAGACGTCTGCGGTCGAAGAAGAGCTGCACAGCGCCTTCTTCGGAGAGCTGGTCGAGGCCTTTCTTGAGCTGCTTGCGCTTCATGGGATTGGCCAGGCGCACACGCACGAAGTGCTCGGGCGAGAAGCGCGGAATGCCCTCGAACTCCACCGGCTCGCCGTCGCACAGGCTGTCGCCGATACGCAGCACTCCGGGATCCCACAGGCCCACGATGTCGCCCGAGAAGGCCTCGTCGACCACGGTGCGCTCCTGGGCCATGAACTGCACCGAACGCGCCAGCGTCAGCGGCTTGCCTGTGCGCACGTGCTTCACATCCATGCCGCGCACGAACTTGCCCGAGCAGATGCGCAGAAAGGCGATGCGGTCGCGGTGCTGTGGGTCCATGTTCGCCTGGATCTTGAACACGAAGCCGGAAAAGGTTTCAAGGTCGGGTTCCAGAGTACCCGTCGTGGTCAGGCGAATGCGCGGCGGCGGCGCCAGGTCGACGAAGTGATCGAGCAGCGGATCGAGCCCGCAGTTGGTCATGGCGCTGCCAAAGAAGACCGGCGTCATCTGGCCGGCGAGAAATTTGTCGCGGTCGAAGGTCGTACCCGCGGTTTCAAGCAGGTCGAGATCTTCGTGCGCCTTGGCCAGCCGCACATTCCCGATGGCTTCCCGCAACTCGTCGGAGTCGAAGTCGGTCTTGTGCATGCCCACCCGCTGCGCGCGCGAACCGCCGTCGAACAGCAGCGCCGATTGCGTCCAGCGGTCGTACACGCCCGTGAAGGTGTCGCCCGTGCCGAGCGGCCAGTTGGCCGGGCTGCACGGGATGCCGAGCACGCGCTCGATCTCGTCGAGCAGCTCGAAGGGATCTTTGCCGTCGCGATCCATCTTGTTGACGAAGGTCACGATGGGGATGCCGCGCATGCGGCAGACCTGAAACAGCTTGATGGTCTGCGGCTCCACGCCCTTCACGCAGTCGATGAGCATGATGGCCGTGTCCGCGGCCGACAGCGTCCGGTAGGTGTCCTCGGAAAAGTCGTTGTGGCCAGGGGTATCGAGCAAGTTCATGTGCCGGCCCTTGTAGTCGAACTGGAGCACGCTGCTCGACACCGAGATCCCGCGTTGTTTTTCGATCTCCATCCAGTCGCTGGCGGTGTGGCGGCCGCCGGCTCGCGTCCGCACGGCGCCGGCCATGTGCAAGGCCCCACCGTAGAGCAGCAGCTTCTCGGTGAGCGTGGTCTTGCCCGCATCCGGGTGCGAAATGATGGCAAAGGTCCGCCGCGTGGCGACCTCTGCGCGCAAACGTCTGTGCCGCTCTTCATCCATCGATTGGGCAGCGTAAGGTAGCAGGTGCGCCCTGGTTTTGCGCGACCTTTCAGCAGTCTTGCGACAGCCGCCGAGGGGCGTGAGATCTAGCCGCCGTCCAGCTTGGCCTGAATCACGTACTGCGAGATGGGGAGATTGAGCGCTTGGACCCCGAGCGCCACCAGCCTAGCCATTTCATAGGCTCCCTGTTTCTGGTAGTGCAGCACGTTGGGCTGGCCATTTTCAACCAAGACGATGGTTGTTTGTACGGCGGTAATGCCGATCTTCGTGTAGTAGGCCAGAGCCATGGTTTGCAGGTCGATAAGTGGGGTGTTGGATGAAGCGGCGACGGCCGCGTCGGCCTGGCAATAGGCGACGTAGTCGTTGTTGAAGACGCCATTCTGATAGTCCAAACGCGGCGTCGGCGTGATGATGACCGGAATGGCATTCTTGCCACGGGCACCGTCAATGTACTGCTGCAAGTAGGTTCTGTACGTGGTGGCGGGGTTGGTGTAGCGAGTTGTGTCGCTCGTGTAGCGGTCGTTGATTCCCCATTCGGCAAAGAGGTAATCCCCTTCCTTGATCACAGCCAAGATCGCCGCCAAGTGCCCTTCGTCAATAAACGACTTCGAGCTTCTGCCACCAATGGCATCGTCCACGACGACGACATCGGTGGTGAAGAAATTCTGCAGTTCCTGCCCAAGCCCCTCTTGATTGTTCGGATTGGTGGCGTAGTAGGAGACCGTTGAATCTGACGCCAGATAGATGGTGGGTTTTCCCGCCGACACGGGGTAGGTGCCCGTGGCCGGAGTGACGACGGCGCCGCCAGAAGTCGCTCCGCCGGCGCCCCCGGTGGGTGTCTTTCCGCCTGCCCCTGTGCCACCCGCGGACATTCCACCGATGGTCGCGCCGCCGGCGATGACTCCGCCCGTCTTGCTACCGCCAGCCACACTGCCACCCGAGGCGCTACCGCCCGAGGCGCTGCCGCCCGCGGGGTTGCCACCCGAGGCGCTGCCACCCGCGGGGCTGCCACCCGCGGCGCTGCCACCCGCGGGGCTGCCACCCGAGGGGCTGCCACCCGAGGGGCTGCCACCCGCGGGGCTGCCACCCGAAGCGCTGCCACCTGACCCCGGCTGACCGCCCGCGCTGTTCACGGTTCCACCGGAAGCCGTCCCACCCTGAACGATCGAGCCGGCTTGCGACTGCCCGCCTGTCGCACGGGTACCGCCGCTTGCCAGTGTGCCCCCTGAGTTGGTTGCACTTGTCGTTGTGCCACCTGCGCTCGCGCCGCCGGAAGACGTGACTTCACCACCTGTGCTGCCCACAGCACCCGACGGGGCGTCGCTTGAACTGCAACCCAAGAACGAAAAGGTGGCAAGGGCTACAATGAGGACTTGAGAGAGCCAGGGTTTCATCAGGTAGAGCCTCCAGGGCAATGCGGCATCGTGGTCTCGCGGATGTTTTTTTTCAAGAAAGTCTTTTTGCCAATGACCCGTTTGGGTGGGCTAGGCCCACGTCATAGTGGCGCGGACAGAGGGAAGCGGCTCAAGGAAAACGACCGCGTTGGGGTGTGCCGGACAGGACTACGAACTGGCCGAGGTGTAGGCATGCAGCGAGCGCTGCCAGATCCAGCGGGCGCAGCCGGCGAAGAGCAGGCCGCCGGCTCCCGCAAGCAGGGCGTGCGCGAGAGACAGGTGGCCGAGCAGGGCTTGCGCGGGGTAGGTTGTCATGAGCGCGAGCGGAAAGACCACCGTGAAGAGGACGCGCAGCGCACCCTTGAAGACGTGGATGGGCCAGCGGCCGGCGTCGAAGATGGACATGAACAAGTAGGACAGGTTGTCGACCTTGACCACGCGGAAGGACAGGCTGACCACGAGGATCCACAGCGAATAGATGAGCAGGATGGCCACCGAGAAGAGCGCGCAGCCGGTGAGGGCTTCCCATACCGAAGGCACGTGGTGCAGGCGGCGAAGCGCGTAGAGCACGATGGCGATGCTGCCAAACAGATCCAGGATGCGCCACGGATCGAAACGCGCGGTCGAAACCAGAAATTGCGCGTCCGCCGGCTTGAGCAGGATGAAGTCCAGCGTGCCCTTGCGGATGCCGTCGACCACGTGGTTGAGGCTGGGAGTGATGGCGCCGTCGAGCACGGCCTTGAGCACCGAGAACAGGCCCACCACGACCAGGGCTTCGGGGTAGCTCCAGCCCGCGACCGTCGCCCGGCGAGCGAACACGACCATCAGGGGCACGAGTGTGATGCCCAGCCAGAGCAGCGCGAGCAAACCCTCGATGAAGAAATCGAAGCGGTACTGCACGGCCAAGGTAAACGACGTGCGCAACTGCACCGAGAACAAACGGGCGTAGCGGCGAAAGATCTGTTTCACCGTCAGCCTCCGAAGGCGGCGAATCGCCGCAGGGCTTTTCGCCACAGAAGAAGCGTCATCGCCAGCGCTGTGGCCACGAACAGCCACTGGATGCCGAGCTCGCGCAGGGCGACGGTCTCGCTCTCGAGGCCGATCAAGGTCTCGACGGGAAAGCCCAGGATGTAGCGGAAGGGCAGCACGCGTGCCAGCCGCGCCACCCAAGCTGGCATGAGTTCGAGTGGCACCAGAAAGCCCGACAAGATGGCCTGCGCGCCCAGCCACAAGTCGAAGACCGAGAGCGCGCTTTCGATGTAGGCCGCGAGCATGCCGACGATGGCCATGACCAGAAAAAGCAGCAGCCACGCGCCGGCGATGGATGCGAACACGATGGCCAGCCGTTCGGGATCGTGCATGGGCAGGCGTGCGCCCGCGATCCAATATAGGACCACAATCAGCGGCGAGATGACGAGGGCACGCATGGGAACCGCCGCGAGCTGCATGGCACTGAAGGCCCACAGGGGATGGATGGGGCGCAAAAGCCGGATGGCGAGCGTGCCGCGCCGGATCTCCATGGTCAGCTCCCACACCAGCCACGATCCGGTCAGGATGCGCACGATGAGCATGCCAAGATAGTAGGCGACAAACTCGCGCTGCCCGAAGCGCCCCATGGGTCCGTCCGCCGCCACGGCGGTCCACAGCGCCATCATGACCAGCGGCATGTTCATGGACAGAATCCACACCAGGAATTCGGCGCGATAGGCCAGCATGTCCGCGAGTCCAACGCGCAGAAGGCTCGGGTAGGCGCGCAGCAAACGCCGCACACCGCTCAGCGCCCGGCTGGCCGACGATTGTTGCATGCGTTTCATGTCGGGGTCTTGCCTCCGTTGTTCTCGCGCTCGCCCCCGAGGAACTCGCGCATGATTTCTTCCAGCGGCGGATCCTCGACCGAGATGTCGGAGATGGGCAGCTGCTCAAGCGCGGCGCGCACGGCATCGGTTACCTGGGCGGCAGGCACCGACAGGGTGGCCTGCGAATCCGAGCGCGCGACACAGTTGCCCAGCCGATCGAGGCTGCCCGGTGCGGGCACCGAGGCGAAGTGCAAGGTGATGCGCTTTTCCGGGCGGATTCGGCGGGCCAGGGTCTTGAGGTCGCCATCATAAATCAGGTGCCCCTTGTCGATGACGACGACCCGCGGGCACAGCGCGGCCACATCGGCCATGTAGTGGCTGGTCAGCAGAATGGTGGCGCCGGTGGCTTCGTTGTGGCGGCGGATGAAGTCGCGCAGCTGGGCCTGCATCGAGACGTCGAGGCCGATGGTCGGCTCGTCGAGAAACAGCACTTTCGGCCGATGCAGGAGCGCGGCCACGAGCTCGCACTTCATGCGCTCGCCCAGCGAAAGTTGGCGGCAGGGTTTGCCCAGCAGCGGCCCGACCTGCAGCAATTCGACGAGTTCGTTCTGGACGGCGTCGGCCTCGCGCTTAGGCAAGTCGAACAGGGCGCGGTTCATGGCGAAGGTTTCGGACGGCGGCAGATCCCACATGAGCTGCTGTTTTTGCCCCATGACCAGGGTGATGGTGCGCAGGAATTCCACGCGCCGTTCGTGCGGCACGAAGCCGCCCACGGTCACCTTGCCGCTGGTGGGATAGAGCAGCCCGGACAGAATCTTGAGCGCCGTGGTTTTGCCCGCGCCGTTCGGGCCGAGGAAGCCCACGCGCTCGCCGGGCTGGATGTGGAAGCTGACGTCCGCGAGGGCGTGCACGTTCTCGTAGTTGCGATGGACCAGCGAACGCATGGCCGCCCACACGCCGGGCGGCCGGCGGTGAACGCGATAGATTTTGCTCAGACTGCTGACGTCGATCACGGTGGGGCGAGCGGAACACTATCAGAATGGAGGCTTGCCGGACGGTCGCAATGTGCCAGTGGGGCGAATCCCCCGGCCGGCTTCTGGGGAGCGAATGTGAACGCGTCTATGGATCCCACACTGGGCCGTCGTTGGTGACGTGCAAGCCTTGCACGCCGGCAATCAATGCGGCGGGAGAGGGCGTGGCGGTCGAATCGGCAACGTAACCGAAGGTGCCGCTGACGGAGGCCATTCCTTTGCTAAACGTCGCGACGGCCTTGCCTTTGGTTGGATGAACGACGGTGACGGTGTAGCTGGTCGTATCCTCAGCCACCGAGGATGCGAGGCTTGCGCCGGTTTGGTCGCGCGCTTGGATCACGTTCAGGAAATACCCCTGGGTGGCGCCGCTGGAGTCCACCTCTAGGCGCCATTGCTCGACGTCGTAGCTGTTGCCGTTGTGCTCATCGATCACGCGGTAGACCGGATTCGCAGGAACCAGCGTGGTCACGCGCGCGGCTTGGTCGCCGTCGATTCCGACCATGCTGTCACCGTCCGTGGCCGGCGCCTTCTCGAAGTGCGCCAGGAAGGTCTTGGCCGCCGTGGCGCTGGTGGCCTCCAGGCGATCGAAGACGATGAGCGCCTCAAGCGGACGCACGAAGAGGAACTCGCGCGTGATCTTCGAGACGTAGGGGTTCGGTCCGCGCGTCGGGTCGTTGAGCGCGTAGGCGTCGCTGAGATCCACTGCGGCGTAGGCGTAGTTGGCGCGACTTTCGAGTCGGACGACGTGCGCCGGACCAACCCGGTAGGCCGAACCGCCGGGCTCGCCCAGCCCGCCGAACAGGATTCCATTGTGCGCGACGGTGTCGCCCAGGGTCGTCGTCCCGGTGCCTTTGTAGTCTTTGATGGACTCCTCGTAGCCGACGGTCTCCCGCATCACCCAGCGGCCCTTGCGCCAGATCTGGAAAGTGCCGGCGTCGAGGTGCCCGTGGCCGTTGCCATTGCTGCGGGTGTGGTCGTCGAGGTTCCCGAGCTGGAGCACGATGGACGTGGCGTCGGCGCCCCATTTGTTGCGGATGTAGAAATAGCCTGTGCCGGGCGCGTAGTAGTCGAGCGGCAGACCCGAAAAGTCGCTGACGCCACCGCTGGTCGCGACCGGCGCGATGAAGAAGTCGCCGCCGTTGCCGGTGTTGGCGAGCCATTTGCGCGCATACGACGCAACGGGCGTGCCGTCCCATTCGATGGTCGCGCCGGTCATCAGCCCGCCCATCTCGGTGGCGATACCCGGACTTTCATTCCAGGTTTCGTCCTCGCCATATCCAAACTGATCCCACAACTGCGTGCCGTCGCGGCGGGTGGTCAACCCCGGCGAGGTTGCGTAGGTCATGAAAAATACGGCTTCTTTGAAATAGTTGGTTTCGGCAAAGACGTCGCGGCCCAGCGACTTGGCGGTCACGAAGGGCACCACGCCGTAGCCGTTTTCGTAGGCGCCGTAGTGACTGCCCTCTTCCGCGACGCCGCCCAGGCCGCGCGACGCCGCGAAGGGAACGAAGGAATCTCGCCAGCGGCGGTTCAGCGCCTCGTCGAGAAAACTCTGCGCGTTCGGACTGTCGCCGAAGCTTGCGATTCCCCATTCCAGGCTGTTGCGTAGGCAGCCCCAGAAATAGTTGTTCTCAGGTTGGCTGGGACCACCCCAATCCTTGGCATTGAAAGCAGCGAAGGCACCGTTCAGGTTCGCGATGATGGTCGCGCGATCGCCCGCCGACATCACGTCCGAGCACCAGTCGTACGCGAGCACGAAGTATTCGCCGTACCAGCGGTTGTCGTCGCCGGGTGAATTGACCCCGAAGGCGAACCCTTTGATGAAGTCGATGGCCTCTTGGCAGAAGGCGATCCCCGCCTGCTTGGTGCTGTCGGTCGCATCCTTGGTCATCTGATGGTAAAGGCCGCGCTCGGCCGGCCACGCCGGATTGTCCGTGGCCGTATGCGAGGTATCCGGAAGGAACTTGGCGGTCGTGAACCAGCTCTTCGTGCGCGCCAGGATGGCGGCATCGTTCAGCCAGAGGCGCGGGTGATCCGCGGACACCGTGATGCTGCCGATTGCACCGCCGTCCACGACGATGCTCGCGTCGTTGCTGACGACCTTGGTGTCGACGATGACCGGCGCATCGCTGCCAGCGACCCTGTTGTCGACGCTGGCGGCGGAGTCGTTGTCGGCGACTGTGCTGTCGGTGGCGATCGCCGCATCGGGATTCGCGTCTCTGCTGTCAGTGCCAGCGCTCATGTCGCCGCCCGACCCATTGCCATCGGTCGTGAAGGCGCCACTGTCGGGAAAACTACCGCCGGCACCGCTTTCGCCGCCATTGCCGTTGCCGCCGCTGGTCCCGTGGCTGTTCCCGCAACCCACGATCGCCATGGTCAAAATCAGGACTGCGGTTCGCATCGGATCCTCCGGTGTTCGCGATGTGGTACCGGTGCTCCGCACCGCGTATCTACGACGTGATGCCGTGGTGACTAGAAGGGAACGTCGTCGTCGCCGGGCGGTGGGGCGTCGTGGCCGGGCGGGATGCCGTCGTCCTTGTCGCCCGCGCCGCTGACGATTTCGATGCTGGTGGCGACGTTGTCGCCGTAGACCTTGCCGTTCCAGTCGCGGCCGCCCAGCCGCCCGGCCACGGCCAGAACCGAGCCCGGCTTCCAGGCCGAGGCTTGTTCCGCCAGCCGGCCAAAGACCTTGATGGGAATGAGCTGCGGGTACTGCCCCTGGATTTCGAAGATCAGCGTGAGGATCGACTTGCCCGCCTTGGACACGAAGGTGTCGATGCGCTTGAGCGTGCCCTGACCCTGGAATGTGAAATCGTCGGTGTTGTTCATCGGTAGTTCTCGTGGCGCCCGATCGTCTTCGTTCAGGCTCAGCCCGTTCTTCTGTCACACGCGCGGCCGGTTGCCAAGGCCGGCGAAGATCTCCAGGCCGAAGTCCTCCTGGCCGGGGCGAGGTCGGCGAGCAACGTGGGCATCGTCACTGCTCGACCCGCGATCGCGGATGGGCGCTCGCCGGAGGCCGCGCGCGGGCGTAGGATGGTCTTGTGTGGACCAAGGCGCTTGCACGGATCGGGCTCTTCCTGGCGGCTTCATGGTTGCCCGCTTGCGGGGCGGACAATGGTGCACCTCCTGGCGTGGATTCCGGGACCACGGATGACAGCGGGCCAGGGGAGGCCGCCGGACCGTCGACGACGTTCGCGAGCAGCGCGTGCAAGAAGGACATCGCCGCAAAGTCCGCCATGGCCCGCATCTACGGTTTGATGGTCATCGATGACCAGTCCGGGCTAGACGGGCTAAGCTGTGTGGCCTGGCAGCGCGTGGGGGCGGGCGAGGTCAAGATCGACCTCTACAATTTCGAAGGTGCTTGCGGTGCCACTTGGTCGGGTGACGCCGCCGTGGCCGCGGACGGCACGCTGGAACTGCACGTCGACAATCCCAGTTGCATGGTCGCGAACTGCGGTAAGTGCCTGTACGACTGGTCGTTCGATGCGGGGGCTGCGATTCCAGCGAACCAGGTCACACCCGTGGTGATCGCCGTGGATACCTGCAAGGGCCAACAGCAGGTCGCGCAACTGTCTTCGAGGCTGGGGGCGAAAGATACGGGCATGGCATGTTCGTTCGCGGACTACGGCGCGCTTAATTGGCAAGCCATGGCCGCCGGAACTTGTGGCAAGGCCGGCATGCCCTGTGTGGGCTCGCTGCTCTGCGGGAGCGGAAGCTTCACCTCGACCGGCACCTGCGATGGCGGCCTTGTCTGCGACAGCAGCGACGCAGTCAACGAGCCGAGGTGTCTCGTCCCCTGCACCACAACCGCCGACTGCCCGCGCGCGGACGTGTGGTCCTGCCAGTCCGGCCTGTGCCGTCCGGCGGGATAGGGATCGAATCGCTACTGAACCCGCCAATGAATTGAGCACCTAGCTCAGTACCCTTTTCCGTCCGCCGCGGCCTTGACCTTGCCGCGGTGGATGCGGAACAAGAATACGAAGTACGCGACCGCGATCGGGAAGCCGAGGAACCACCATTTCGCACCGGTGACCAGGCCGTGGTGGCTGACGGCGGCGTTGGTGGCGGTGAGGCTCCAGGCCGGATCGAGGGTGGACTTGAGCATGACCGGAAACACGCACGCGGCCGTGGCGGCGAGCAGGCCCAGGATGAAGCCGGCGCTGCCCAGGAAGGCGACGAGAAAGCGTCCGGTCAGCTGGCCCCAGAACACCGTGGCCAGACCGAGCGCGAAAAGGAAAAGGCCGATCCAGGCCAGGGGCGCACTCGGCAAATTGGCGTAGATGTCGGGGTTGACCTGCGCGGTGGCCAAGGTTGCCAGGCCGCCCAGCACCGCGGTCAGTACCGACAAGGGCAGGGCGAACCTGCGCGCTCGCTCGTGAACCGCGCCTTCGGTCTTCCAGGCCAAGAATAGGGCGCCGTGGTTGGCGATGGTCATGAGCACGAACACGCCCATGAGCACGGTGTACCAGTCGAGGATGCCGACGGGATTGTGGGTGCCGAAATGGGTGAAGAGCGGAATGTTGAAGTAGCCGGTTTGGTCGAGCGGCACGCCGCGCACGACGTTGCCCAGGGCCGCGCCCAGCAATACGGGCAGAAGTATGCTGGCGAAGCTGAAGACAACATCCCAGAACGCGCGCCACATACGATCGGCGACGTGACTGCGGAACTCGATGGCGATCCCGCGCAAAATGAGCGTCCACACCACCATGAACATGGCCAGGTAGAAGCCCGAGAAGCCGGCGGCCAGCACCGAGGGAAAGGCAAGAAACAGGCTGCCGCCGCCAGCGAGCAGCCAGACTTCGTTGCCGTCCCACAGCGGGCCGATGGCGGCCAGGACCTCGCGGCGCTCGGAATCGGTGCGTGCCACGAGGTGGTGCAGAATGCCGGCGCCGAAATCGAAACCGTCCATCACGGCGTAGATAGCCACCATGACACTGACGAGCCAGAACCAAAGCATTTCCATGGGCGACTCCTATTGCACCGACGAGGTGTTGTGGGGCACCGGACCGTGGGCGATCTCGCGCAAGATGAGGTACAGAAACAGGAAGCCGAGGATCACGAAGATGCCGGCGAAGCCCAGCGAGGTGAAGACGGTCTGGCCGCCGTGGACCAGGTGGCTGGTACCGTCGCGCGTGCGCAGAAGCCCGTAGACAAGCCAGGGCTGACGACCGAGCTCTGCTGTCATCCAGCCGGCTGTGGTTGCGATGTAGGGAAAGGGAAAGGCCAACATCAGGATCCACAGAAGCCAGCGTGCGCGCCCCAGTTGGCCTCGCCAAAGCAGGAAGGCCGCTAGACTCATGAGCGCGATGAAGATGGTTCCCAGGCCCGCCATGATGTGAAAGCCGTAGTAGAGCAGCTCGATGCTGGTCGGCCACTCGGTGCGCGGGAATTCGCTGAGCCCCTTTACGTTGCTGTCGAAGGAGCCGTAGGCGATGAAACTGAGAATGCCCGGCATGCGGATGGGGTTGTCCAAGCGGCGGTTTTCCACGTCGGGCTGGCCGATGAAATTGATCTCGGCCCAGGTTCCGCTGTTCCAGCGGCCTTCCATCGCCGCCAGCGAGATGGGTTGGTGCCTGGCCACCATCTTGCCCTGCTGGTCGCCGGTCGGGAAAGCCACCAGGATGCTGGCGAGCAGCCCGACGACGACGCCGACCTTGAGGAAGATCTTCGCCTGCTCGACGTGGGCGTCGCGCAGGGTGTAGTACGCGCCGACCGCGGACACCACGAACGAGGCGGTGACGACCGCGGCGATCATGTTGTGCGCGTACTCGGCCAACGCCCACGGATTGAGCAGGAACGTCAGGAAGCTGGCGATCTGAAAGCTGCCGTCGAGCGCGACCCGGTGGCCCACCGGGTGTTGCATGAAGGCGTTGGTGGCGATGATGAAGTAGCCGGATAGCCAAGAGCCAACGAAGAGCGCCCAGGCGGCCAGGGCGTGGATCGTGCGCCCGAATTTTTCTTCACCCCAGATGAGCAGGCCAAGAAAGCTCGATTCGAGGAAGAAGGCGAACATGCCTTCCATACCCAGCGTTTGGCCGATGACTCCGCCCGCGCGCTGGCTGAACTGTGCCCAGTTGGTGCCGAACTGGAATTCCATGGGAATGCCGGTGACCACGCCGACGGCGAAGTTGATGCCGAAGATGCGGATCCAGAAACGGGCCGCGTCCTGGTAGCGCTGGTTGCCGGTACGCTGGGCGATCACCTTGAGCACGACGATGAACAACGCCAGCCCCATGGTGAGCTGCGGAAACAGGTAGTGGTAGGCGGCGGTGAAGCCGAATTGCAGGCGGTGCCAGAAAATGGGGTCGCTCATGTTGCTACTTTCTGTAGAAAAGACGGTGCATGCTCGACGGTCGAAGCCATCACGGATTGATGCGGCCGATTTTGTTGGCGGCGTATTCCGTGAACCATAGATTGCCATCAGAACCCATGGTGATCCCCTGTGGCTTACTGTCTTTCGCCGCCGCCTGGAACTCGACCATGGAGCCATCGGGCGAAACGCGGCCGATCTTGCCGGTGCCGGACTCCGTGAACCAGACATTGCCGTCGGGTCCAGGGGTAATGCCCCAAGGGGCGGAGTACAGTGTGGGCGGATCGAATTCGGTCAGGGTTCCGTCGACTGTGATTCGCCCGATGGTATCGCCAGGGTATCCCGTGAACCAGAGGTTGCCGTCCGGTCCCGCCGCGATCATCATGGGTGAGCCGAACCCCGCGGGAAATTCGGTGAAGGATCCAGACGTGGTGATGAGTCCGATCTTGCTCGCGTGGTAGGACTCCGCAAACCAAAGATTGCCGTCTCGGCCAACCGTAATGCCGCCAGGACCGCTCCCGCTCGTCGGGACTTCGAATTCCGTGATCTTCCCAGCCGGCGTAATGCGCCCGATATAGTTGGTCCAGTATTCGGTGAACCAAAGGTTCTGGTCGGGGCCAAGGGTGATGGACGCAGGCATGCTGTTCGCGGTTGTGATGGCGTACTCGGTGACATCGCCCGTGGTGGTGATGCGGCCAATAGCGTTTCCGTCGTATTCGGTGAACCAAAGGCTGCCATCAGGGCCGGCTGTAATCCCTTGGGGCCCCACGCCCTTCTCCGGAAGTTGGTAGTCAACGATCGATCCTGAAGGCGTGATGCACCCAATCTTGTCCGCGCCATATTCCGTGAACCAGAGGTTCCCGTCTGCTCCTAAGGTGATGTCATAGGGAGCGCTTGCTGGTGTCTTGATCGTAAACTCCACCACCGTGTGCTTTTCGGCGTCGAGGCTGGGGGTTCCGAGGTCGACGGTGGGTACGTTGCTGGCATCTGTCTCGAAGGACAGCGGAAGGTCGCTCCCTCCGAAGTCCGCAGCGCTGTCCACGGAAGTCGTGCTGCCGGTCTCGCCCGGCGTATTGTTCGGCGAATCGACGTCAGCTGCGTCTGGAACCCCGACCGGCGCGGCATCAACGCCATTCGAGTCCGTCGAAACCTGGGGGCTTGCTCCATCGTTCGATGTATCTAGAACAGCTGGTGCCTGAACACATCGTCCAGCCGTGCATTGGTAGCCGTCGGGACAAGATCCCTTTTCGTTGACGTCACAGGCGATCTTGGAAATGTCGAGGTCGCGGTAGCAGCCGGCGAGCGACAGCAGCGCCAGCAAAGCGGCGAGGTTGCGCGTGAAGCGGACGGGACGAAGTCGCACGTGAGTGAAGGTCATCATTAGAATGCTCCTGTAAGAACCGCGCCCGCGTTGCCTGATGCCACGGTTGGAACAAGCGTCACGCCCGCCCTCCATCCCAGGTAGTACATGACCGTGCCGCCCACGATCAGGGCGGCGCCAACGCCGTAACCGACCTGGCTAAAGGTCTTGTAGTCCTTGCTCGATGAATAGGTGCTCGCGCTGTAGTGTTTTTCCACGTCGCCGATCATGCTGTTGGCCTTGAGGTTCAGCGCAACGCCGCCCGCCAGCGCGGCGACACCCACGGCTGCGGTCACGACGCCCGCGACGCGCAGTCCGGACCCTTGATGTGTGTCAGGTTGTGGCGTTCGCTGGACCGCGATGGCTGGCGCTGGTGCGGCCGTGGGCAGCGGCGCTTGCGCCTGAGGTGCAGGTGCCGGCTTGGGCGCCTCCGCCACCGCGGGCTGCGGCGTTTCGCCATCCCGCTTTGCGAGCACGGCCTGACAGTCCGCGATGTGCTTCTGCGCACCTTCGATATCGGCCTTGTTCGGGTTGGGTCCGCCCGAGATCTTGCGCACATATTCGCGAAAGCGCCCGATCGCCTCTTCGTATCGGTTGTTCTGTTCGAAGCAGCGACCCTGGTTGTAGATGTAGGTCGGATCGTTGCTGCCGATATAGAGATCGGTCAGGATCTGCACGCCTTTCGTGGGATCTCCATTCAGACACGCGCGCTTGGCCGCGCGCTCCTTGGTTTCGCGGCTCGAAGCTTGTGCACTCGACGACAAGAGCACAAGGGAGATGAAGACAATCGCGAATCTCTTGGCGGTCATGGCCATGGCCTTCCTGGGGTGGGGTCGACAAAGTGTTTTCGGGTGCATGTTCTTGCACCACGTCTTTGGACGCAAGGTCTTTCCCAACGTGGCTGACCAGAACAGCACGGCCGCAACCGGGCTTCAGAACCTCTTTGCAGGTGCCGATAGCATTCGTGAGATGACGGGTAATCGACCTAACGAAACGAGTCGACGGCGCGTGCAAAAAACACGAGGCACGCATGCGGCTGGGTGAAATTCTGATCAAACGTGGACTTGTCACCGAGGCCGAGCTGCAAGCGGCGCTCGTCCAGCAACACGCGCGGGGTGTGCGCCTGGGGACGTGGTTCGTCGAAAGCTCCAGGCTCACGAACGATCAGGTCGCGCTGGCCTTGGCCGAGCAATTTTGCGTGGCGCCCGCACTCGAGGCGGATTTCGCGCGCGCCGAACTGGCGTTGCGGCGGCGGCTGGTCGTGCATCAAGCCGTGGAGCTGCAGGCCATTCCCTTGTTTCATACCAACCGCCGTCGGGTGGCGGTCGCCATGGCCAATCCGGCCAATCCGCGCGCCCTCGACAGGTTGGCGTTCATTCTCGGTGCCACGGTCGATCCGATGGTGGCCACGGAGCTGGCCATTGCCCACCATCTTGAGCTTCTCTACGGCGTACGACGCAAGAGCAAGCCTGGGGCTGCACGTCCGGCCGTAATGTCCCTGCCGGCCCCCCATCAAACCATGTCCAAGAAGTCGCCACCCGAGGTCGATGACATCAGGCCGGCGTTGCGCAGCCACCGCAAGGCACCGCCGCATGGGATCCGTCTGGCGCCGCTTACGCCCGGTACGACCGCGCCTGAACCGGGAGCACCTGTCGAGGTGATGGAAGATGCGCTTTGTTTCACGCCGACGCCGCTGACGTACCTTCCACCGCTGGACGCGCGTACGCCGCCCAGGCCGTCGCGGGTGGCGTCGCGCGATCCGCTGACGCCGCTGGTGGTGCCCATCACCGGCGCGGGCGCGCAGCTCGCCGTGGATCAAATTCGCTTTGCCAGCGACCAGCAGGATCTCTCGGACAGCCTGTTCACCTTCATGCGTGCCAGTTTCGGGGTTGGTGCCATGTTCTCCGTGGCGGGCGCGGTCGCGCGCGGGCGTTTCGGTTTCTCCGACGGGCTGGTACGACCCGCGGTCGAAAGCATGACCTTCTCGCTCTCGTTGCCTTCCTGTTTTCGCATCGCCCGCAGTCGCCGTGCGACCTTCCGAGGCCTGCCGCCACCCGATGGCATGGCCGTGCAAGGTCCGCTGTGGGCCGCTCTTCACTGCCAGCCGCCGACCGATGTGCTGGTGTCGCCCGTGATCGTCGACAGCCACGTCACCCTTCTTCTCTATGCTCAGGGCGAAGTCGGTGGACGCATCAACGCCGCCGCCGCCAGCCGCATGGAACAGGTTTGCGAAGCCTTGAGCAGTTCGCTCTTGCGCCTGGCGGGCTGAGCAAACCTATTCAGGTCAGCGGCTTCAGGTACTCATACCCGCCGCCGAGTAGATCTTCCTGGGAGAAGCCGTCGTCCTCGCTGCCGGGCATCAGGTAGACGGCGTCGGCTTGCACGTTGCCGAAGTTGAGCAGGGGAAAGCTGGCCAGCAGCTTGGCGAAGGTCTGGCGGGTGAAGTATTCAGGCTCGGGCAGATCGCAGCGCTCGCCCAAGGTGAGGTCGCTGTTGGATCCGCGTTCGACCAGGACCGCGGCGGTAAGCAGGATGTAGTCCTTGTTCGCGGACAGGCGGTTGACTTCATCGGCCTGCGCACCCATCTCTTCCTTCTCGGAGGCCAGCGCACCTTCGATCTCGGAGCACCAGGTTTCGAATTCTTCCTGGGCCTTGCCGCCGCGGATGAGATCCCAGTAGCCTAGTTCGAACACCGGCATGGCCTGGTTGCCCACGGCGGCCAGCTTCTTCCAGAAGGCGCGCTTCTCGAACAGGGTCTGGTCGGCATCCGACTCGGCGATGACCTTGGCCAACTGCTGGCGCAAGGGATCCTTGAAGAAGGCCTTGATTGCGATCTGCACGCCGAAGAAGGTGTAGTCCACGTAATTCTCCTATCCGACGCTGCCCGAACCGCTGAAGCTGCTGCGGCCAAAGGATCCGCTGCGCCCGAAACCGCCGCCGCCCGCGCGGTAGGAAACCCGGCCGAAGCCGCTCGGCTTCTGTTTGCCAACGCCCGAAAGTCCGCCCACCGTACGCGACGAGAAGAGGGTCGGGCGATGCGCCGGCGCGAAACTTTGGCCGGTCGACACGGATCGGGGCAGGCTGCCGCTCCACGTGCGACCCGAGTACGCGGGCGAATACCAGTGGTAGCTCGACCAGAAGAACACGCCGCCATGGGGATGGCCGCCGTAGTAGTAGGTGCGATCCGTGGGTGGGATGTGATTGGTTTGCAGCAGTTCCTCCGGCGCCGGCGCGAAGTCGGACAACGCGATCATCTTCACGTCGATGTCCTTCTTCTTCAGGGCGACGAAATCGTCGTTCAGGTCGTCCATCTCATGGGACTCGGGCGATGCGGTCACGTAGAGAACGCGCTTGATGCCGAGCCTCTCCATGCTGCCCTCGCCAGGCAGGCGGGCCAAGTAGCGATTGTCGAAGCGGTCGCTCTCGTCTCGATACGGCGACAGGCGCTGGTTGTCGAGCACGAACGCTGGCGAGGTCGGCGGCACGCGATGGGCGTGGGCAGCGACGAAATCCGGCCGGTGATAGATGGCGGCAGCAAGGGTTTGATGGCTTGGCACCACGCCCAGGGGATGGGGCCAGTTGTCGAACAGGAAGACTGGCGCGAACACGTTCGCCACGCCGGCCGCGGCCGCGACGCTGAGGGGGCCGGGCATGTCCAGGATCAGGGCTGTGTTCTTGCGGTCGGCCTCGTTGGAAAACAGCGCGGCCAGTGCCTGCGCCGCGTGCTGGCCGACGTCCATGGCCACGCTGTGCATGGGCCGTAGCAGTTGGGCGAGTCCTGCGCCACGCGGATTGTTCAAGACCTCGAACAGCGTGCGCACAGCGAATGGATCGAGCGCCGGATCGCCGGGCGCCAGATCCTGGCCGAGCAGATTCAGCCCCGTGGACCAGTTGGCGTTGCCCTCGCTGTCCTTCTGCGAAGGATCGGGGATAGTCAGCGCTTGCCCAGGCGCTCCGACAGACCAGCCTTCTTTGTACTGGAGATCCAGCGCATCCATGTTGACGGCGGGGTCGCTCAGGGCATCGCAGCCGGCGCGAAGCAAGAGTCCGGCGCCGAACAGGCCGCCGAGGCCAACCAGGTACTTGAGCGCGGTCCGGCGGTTGGGCGAGGTCGCGATCGCGCCTGCCATGCCCTCGTGCCACCAGCGCGCGGCCAGAAGGTCGTCGCGGGTGATGAACACCAGGCGATGGAAGGACTTTTGTCCCAAGAGCGCTGGATCGGTCACGACGGTCCCTCTACGATACGCACCGCGGTTGACAGCGCGCCCACGTCCGTCGGTCCCACCGAGCGCCTGGCGTAAAGGCCGCAGGCCGCGCCGGCAATCAAGTAGATGCCAAGGTTGCACTCGTGGCCGGACGAATCGCGCAGGGGATCGAAACACCTTTGCACGATCCAGCGGCCAGGCGCGGCGTCGGCCAGGGCCTCTTCCCAGTTCGCCTGCGCGGTGGCGCGGCCCACGATGGTTTCCTCGCCTTCGCAGCCGTAGTCCGACTTCAGCACCCAGTCCTCGCGCTCTTGCCGCAGCGATTGGATGGACAGGTTTTCCAGGCGAAAGCTCGGCGGCAAGTAGCGCGCGATGGCGGCCTGACCCTCGGGCGAAAAGCGCTGCTGCTCTTCCCACAGCAAGGCCAGGCTACGCTTGTTCTGCGGAAGGATGGCGCCGAAGGGATTGAGCATGGCGATTTTGCCGTCCATTTCGGCCGAAAGCAGCAAGGCCAGGGCCAGGGCCAGGGGCTCTTTGTCGGGGAAGGGCGCTTGGGAGAGCCACACGGGTTCGCGCTCGGCCCACCAGTCGGTCTTGTAGTGACGGACGAATAGGTCGCAGGGCTGGCCCAGCAATAAGACCCGCCCGTTCGGCGAAGGTCGCAGATTGAACGGCGAACCCAGCACCACGCGCGCGCCGCGGGCCACGAGCCAGCGTTCGTAGAGCAGGACCAGCCCGAGATCTTCGGTGAATTCCGTGGGGTAGAGAACCCCGACGGCAAGGCCAGTCAGCTCCTTGCCGATTCCGCGTGCGGCATGGGCCACGTAGGCGCAGAAACGCGCTTCGAGCTCTTGGTTGGGATCGCGGCCCAGGCTGTCGGCGAACATGTGTGAAAGGGTCACCGCCTCGGCCTGGCCGCTCGGCGTATCCGAATTTAGCTCGCAAAGCACCGGGCCGCTTGCGGTCAGGAACACATCGGCGCGGGCGATGCCGTGCCAGCGCGGAGCCGAACATTCCCACATCGCTTTGCCCACCGGGCCCAACTTGAAATAAGACGCGAAAAGTCCGCTATCTTGCGCAACCAGCCGGACCAACTCGTCGTGAACCTGGGCCATGGCCTCGGCGGCGCCTGCGACGGCGTGCCAGTCGTGCTCGGCCAAGGTCGTCGGCGTGGTGGCGAAGCGCGGCTGGCCGTCGAGCCACGGATCGGAAAGCAAGCCCTCGCTGCGCACGCGCTCGGCGAAGCGCGCGTAGGCCGCGGCCTCGTTCATGAAATCCCCGAGGCCAACAGGGCCGCGGCCAGGTAGCCCGCGGCTTCCACGCACGACACCACCCAGTCGTGATCCTGCGCAATCGCTCGGTCGAGGGCGCCACCGCGCAGAATCAGTGGAAAACCAAGCAGCCAGCGCCCCACGACGATCTGGCGCACGGGATAGAGCAAGATCGCCCACAGCAGGAAAACGGCGAACCCGCGCAGGGCCGGCAGCCAACCCTCGAACGCGCCGTCAGCTGCGTGTCCGACGATCATGGACAACGCCACCACCAGGCCCGAGTAGCTGGTCGCCGCGGCCAGATTCTCGCCCAAGATTTCCTGATCGTCGGCGTAGCTGGTCAGACCCCGGAAAAGCAGCGACAGCGCCACCAGCGCAATCACCGACACCACGAAGAAGATCGCACCCACGGCAAGATTGGCCAGCGTGTCGGCGACGAAGGTGTGGGCCGCGACGATGCCGAATGCCGCTGCGTGCGCTGTCGCCACCACACCGGCGGCCAGGTTTCCTCGCCGAAGCTCGCCGCGCAGCCGGCCGCGCAGAAGCACTCGGTTCCACAAAGTCGTGGCCAGAAGGAGCCCCAAAAGCCCAGTGCCGGTGAAAAGCAGCGCGCACAGAACGCCCGCCTGGGTCGGATGCAAGGTCAAACACGGCCGCAGTGTCGCGGGCAGCAGCAGCCCCAAGGCCACCAGCATTCCCGCCCGCGCCAGCCTCCGCGACTTGCCCGTCGCAACCGATGTTCCATCGTGCTCAGCAGGCTCGTTCATCATGTTACCTGTGCCTCGACAAGCTGATGCCGGTGGTGGTTTTCACTGCAAGGGCCATCTCGCCGGCGGGCGCGCGGGACTTGATGTAGACCACGGTCTTGGCCAGCAGATCGTGCAGGGCCTGGCGCTTGGGATGGAAGGCGACCAGCAGGAAGCCGGCCAGGTAGCCAACCAGAATGGTGGTGGCAAGCGCGATGTAGACGATGGGCACCGCGAGCTGCGACAGGGTCAGGCTGGACGGTTGGAAAGACACGTGTTCGTCGCCGTGCAAGGTGTAGACGAACCCGGCCAGCAGGGCCCACGCCAGCGGTCCCCAGGCCAAGGCGGCGAATCGGATCAGCGCGGCCTTCCAGGTGATGCGCCCGCCGGTCACGCTCTCGACGCGGATGCCGAGCAGCCATTTGCCCGGGGTCTGTCCGAGCAACCGGTGGCAGAGCACGAAGTAGACCAAGGCGAGCGGCAGCACCAGCCAATGCAGGAAGTAGGCGGCGACGAGCAGCAGCAGGCTGTCGATGCCGAGCGCGATCCCGCGCGCGCCCATGCCGCCGAGTTCGCGGCGAGGTGCGCGGGCGGCTTCCAGCGCGGCGATCAATTCATCGTAGTCGGCGAAACGGTCGTCGGGCTTCTTGGCGATCATGCGCTCGACGATGCGAGCCACCGCCTGCGGCACCTGCGGGTTGAGGTCGCGTACGGCGGGCGCGCGATCAGTGACGTGCATGGTGATGATGCCGACCGGCGATGGCCCATTGAAAGGCGGTCGCCCGCACAGCATGTGGAAGAGCGAGCAGCCGAGCGAGTAGATGTCGGAGCGGTGATCGGCCACCTGGCCGCGCCCCTGCTCGGGCGACATGTAAAGCGGCGAGCCGATGATGGCGCCGTCGCGTGTGAGCTGGGCATCGCCGTGCATGCTCTTGACTAGGCCGAAGTCCAGGATCTTGATGCCTGACTCGTTGTCGAGCATGAGGTTCGAGGGTTTGACATCGCGGTGGACAAACCCGTGCGCCAGGGCTGCGCGCAGGCCGCGTGCTGCCGCCAGGGTGTAATCCAAGGCATCGGCCACCGGCAAGGGCGTGCCCTTGGCAAGCAGCGCATCCAGGCCCGGCCCTTCGAGATACTCCATGACGAAGAAATGGAACCCACGATCTTCGCCAATGAAGAAGATCTGCGCGACGTTGGGGTGGCGTAGTCGCGCCTGGGAGCGCGCCTCGCGCACGAAACGATCGACGATTTCAGGGTCGAGCCCGACATCGAGGGCCAGCACCTTGATGGCGACAGGGCGATCCAGGGACAGGTCGGTGCCGTAGTAGACCGCGCCCATGCCGCCGCGGCCGAGCAAGCGCACGAGAGCAAAGTGCTGCAATTGCGTGCCCGCAAGTTCGTCGGCAATCGAACCTGCTTCGCTGGTAGACGAGCCCTTGACCAGGATGGTTTCGTCGAGCGCTCGACGGCTTTTCTCTCCGTCGCCCATGGCGCGAGGATACCCCTTATCTGGGGAAAATGCAGTCGCGGCGATCCGGGGTCAGGGGTACCCGGGCCGGTTAGGAAAGCGAGTCAATCGAGGACGTGCTAGACGGATGATCTGGATGATGCGAGTGCAGTCCGGACGTTCACGACAGGAAGCGAACGAACGCAGGGTGACCTCCGCGCGCCGCTCGCGACCGCGCCGCTGGCGCTCCGTCTGCGCTGCCGTCGCGCTTGTAGCCGGGTGCGCGAATTCGCCGATCGGCTGCTCGTCGCAGGGATCCGACAGCCCTTCGCGGGGACCTTTTCCCCGCCAGACCGTGGCTGGCAGCGAGGTACGCGTCTTGCCGCGTGCTGCGAATGGGCGCGCCTATCAACTCTACGTCGGCCTGCCCGATTCCTTCGAGGAAGATCCAGAGCGGCGCTACCCCGTGCTCTACCTGTGCGACGGCTATTGGGACTTCAACCTGGTCAAGGGATTCTACGGCAATCTCGTCGTCGACAAGGCCATCCCCGAGATCATCGTCGTCGGAATCGGCTATCCGGGCGAGCGGCCCGACTACGGCCGTTTGCGCCGCTGGGACTTGACGCCGGCTCCGGCCAAGTACCAAGGCGCGAGCTACGACGGGCCGAGCGGACACGCGCAGGAGTTCTTGTCGGTGCTTGAGCACGAAATCATTCCGCTCGTCGAGCACGAGTATCGTGGAGATCCGTCGTACCGCGCGCTCGCGGGCAGCTCGCTCGGCGGCCTGTTCACGCTCTACGCGATGTTCGCGCGGCCGGGGCTCTTTGCCGCCTATGTCGCGCCCAGCCCGGCCGCCCAGTGGGCCGAGGATTGGCTGCTCGGCTTCGAAGAAGAATTTCACCACAGCGGGCAACCCCTGGGCGCGCGTTTGTTCGTGACCTATTCCGAGAAAGAGCCAGACATGATCATGGGTGGGATCAAACGCTTCGACGCCCGTCTGCGCGAACGGGCCTACCCAGGGTTTGCCTACGAGTTCCGCATGGTCGAGGGCGAGGGCCATTCCAGCACCAAGGCCGAAAGCTACAACCGCGGCGTCCGATTTGCTTTTTCACCCAGGGCTCCCGGGCCCGAGCCATACCCCTGAGGTCAGATCGGACGAGAAGGAGCAGCAAGAAGTTCATGTCCCACGAGCCAGGCGCCGCTGGTCGCACCTTCGATCGGCCGGCTGACAACCTGCCCGCGACGCCACGACCGGCTGCGGTTCACGAGCAGACCCTGCTGTCGATCTCGTGGCCGGTGATGATCACCCTGGCGGTGGGTATCTCCGGGCCCATCATCGATGCGTGGTTTCTCTCGCGCGTTTCGGACGACGCCGCAGCCGGCGTGGGCGCCACGCTGCCGGTGTTTGTACTGCTCCAGACCATGCTCAATGCCTTGGGACAGGCGGGCGCGGGCGTGGCCGGACAGTACCTGGGGGCGCGCCGACCACGTCTCGCGGACGCGACTTTCACCCTCATGGTCGCGCTGCTCGCTGGCGGCGGGCTTGTGCTCGGGGCGCTGCTAAGTCTGTCGTCCCCGTGGGTCGTGTATGCGCTCGGATTGCGCGGCCAGATCGCCGGCTATTCCGTCGAATTTTTGCGCATCATCGGCGCCGGGTTCGTGGGCCGCGCGCTCATCGCCGGGCTGACCAATTTGCTCGCGGCGCGCGGGCTCACGCTGTGGAACCTGGGAGTTTCCATCGCCATCGTTGGGCTGAACGTGATCTTCAATATGCTTCTCGTGGGGCGGCTCTTCGGCCTTCCTTGCTTGGGCGTGCAAGGGGTTGCGGTCGCCACCATTCTGTCGTGGGGAATCGTCAGCCTCGCAACGCTGGCGCTGGTGGTGCGGAGGCTCGGGTTTCATCCCTCGTGGCTGCTGCTGGCCCTGGGCTGGAAGCGCATCTTGCGCCACCTCGTTCGCATCGGGTTGCCCTCGGCGGCCGAGCCCGTCGCGTACCAACTCTATCAAGTGGCGCTGGCCGGCCAGGTGGTCCGTCTTGGCAAGTTCGCCCTCACCGCCCGCGTTTATGCCGCCAACTTGGCCAGTCTTCCCGTCCTCTTCAGCTATGGCCTGGGCTTCGGCGCCCAGATCTTGGTTTCGCATCTGGTGGGTGCCCGGGATTTTGCAACCGCCCACCGGCGGCTCAAGGCCGCGGTTGCCTGGGGAGCTGGCCTTTCTTTCATCAGTTCGGTCACCCTCGCCGCTTCCGGGCACTGGCTGCTCGGGCTTTTTTCGCGCGACACGGGCATCGTTGCTTTGGGCGCTCTGCTCTTGTGGATCGACGTGCTGGTTCAGCCCGCCAAGGCAGCCAACATCGCCATTAGCTTCTCGCTGCGCGCCGCCGGCGATTCGCGTTTTCCCGCCATCGTCGGCTCGACGATCATGTGGACCGTGGGTATCGGCTCCGCTTTTGCGCTGGCATTCGGCGCTGGTTGGGGCGTGATTGGCATTTGGCTAGGCATGGCCATCGACGAGTGGGCCCGCGCTGTGGTCAATGGCTGGCGCTGGAAAAGTGGCGCATGGCAGAGCAAGGGCGTGACCTGAGCACGCGATCCCCACCGCCCTCCGTTCAGCGCGTAGTCGCTCATCGCCTCGCTCAGGGTGGCCCTGGCGCGATGGAGTTATCTTGCGGCTACCAGCGCTCGGTGTTCTTGCCACCAGGCGCTGGCGGTGGCGGTGGCGGGGCCTCGGCCGGAGCAGGCTTTTCGGGCTTTCCTGCCACCTTCTCGACGGGCTTCTCGCCAGCCTTCTTGGGCTTGCTGCTGCTTCCCTTCTTGTGATGATTGCTTTCCTCGGTCTGGAACGATGTCGGCTCGACGGTTGGGGCCGGTCGCGGGGGCGGTTCGAAGGCGGGAGCGTGTTCGGGCTGCGCCGCTGGTTTCGGTGGCATCGCCTCGGGCTCTGGCGCGGTCACCGAAGCCGCCGGTTCGGCAGATCCGGCCGAGTGAGGCGAAGGGCGGGTGACCAGCAGGGTGATAGCCAATCCCACGGCGGCGAGTCCGACGATGGATCCGACAGCAATCACGGCCCGACGCTTGCCGTTCGACGTGAGATCGATGTCGGCGACTTCGCCCGTGGCTGTGCGGAAGGTTGTGGTCTGCTTGGGGCTGGTGGTGGGCTCGACCACGGTCGAAATGTACGACGGCGGCACCGATCCCGGTCTCGACGAGACCGGCCCGCCTGGCCATTGCGCAGGTGCGGCGCGCGGCGAACCCGGCGGAACCGATCCCGGTCGCACCGAGACCGGCGCGGGGGTTGCCATGGTTTCGTCGAAGGCCGCGCCGGAGCGACGCCAACGCGATTCGGGCTGCTGGTTCAGAATTGCGGTGCTGCCGACCGCCGGCACGCCTTGCACGGGGGTGCCGTGGGTGACGCTATGGCTGCGCAAAGCAGCCTGGAATTCGTGCATCGACTGGAAACGGTCGTCTGGGCTCTTGGCCAGCGCGCGCAGGATAGCCGCGCTCACGTCGTTCGGCACCGCGGGATTCTTCTCCCGCGGGTGCACCGGCTCCTTCATGACGTGCATGATGATGATGTCACCGAAACCTTCGCTGAGGAAGGGCGGGGCACCGCACAGCATTTCGTAGAGGATGATGCCGAGCGCGTAGACGTCGGTACGGTGGTCGAGTTTTTCGATGAGGCCCTGGCACTGTTCGGGCGACATATACGCGGCGGTGCCCATGATGGCGCCGGTGCGGGTCTTCATCGAGCTGCCGCGCATATCGTCGCGCAGCTTCGCGATGCCAAAGTCGAGCACCTTCACGCGCTCGCCGGTGCCCACCATCTCGTCGGGCACGAGAAAGAGATTGTCGGGCTTGAGGTCGCGGTGGACGATGCCTTTGCTGTGCGCAGCCGCCAGCGCGGATGCGGTCTGCGAGGCGATTTCCACGGCGGCGCTCACTTCCAGCGGCCGGATGCGCTCAAGCCGCGTGGCCAGGCTTTCGCCCTCGAGAAACTCCATCAACATGTAGGGCACGTTGTCGTCGGGCAATAGGCCCACGTCGATGATGTCGATGATGTTGGGGTGGCGGATGGCGTTGGCCGCGCGGGCTTCGTTGAAGAAGCGCATGACCAGCGATTCATCGCGGGCTAGCTCTGGCTTCAGGACCTTGATCGCCGCCTTCCGCCCCATGATCGGGTGCAGGGCGAGATAGACAGTCCCCATTCCGCCTTCGCCGAGCAGCGAGACGACTTCGTAGTTGTTAATATGTTTCCCGATCACGGTTGAGCCAGCAGACATCCAGAGTATCAGAGATCCTTTGGAACTGCACGTCAAAGTAGCGGCGAAGGCGCTGTGATGCCAGCCACGTATTGGTGTGCCAAGGGCTCGCAAAACGACTGCGATGACTTCACAAAGCCAGCCCGTTGTCCGACAATAGAGACCTATGAACTTCTTAGACCGTGCCTTGGTTGAGAGTCGTGCCTTCGGTCTTCTGTCGGCTCTGCTCTTGCCCGGGCTGCTGGTCGTGGGGTGCGTGAATCTGACGAAGCCCCTGACTGTGCAGCGATGTTCACCGAACTGCTCGGATGACCCGAACCAGGTCGAGGATGCCAAGAAGGACACGGTCGACAATCCCAGCCCAGATCTACCTTTCGTCGAGGAAACGCCGATCATTCAGCCAGACGCTGGGCCCGATGTTGCCCCGCCGGTGCCAGACGGTCCCTCCGACACCAGCGACACGGCCCCAGGCAACAAAGACAGCGGGGATACTTTCAAGCCCGCGGATGCTGCCGATGCAACACCTCCACCAGCCGATGGTCCGGTCGACAAGGTGACCGGCCCCGAGTCCGGTCCTGAACCGCAAGGGGCGGAGCCGAATTCAGGACCGGAGCCGAATTCAGGACCGGAGCCGAACTCGCGACCCGAGCCGAGCTCGGGACCGGAGCCGAGTTCGGGACCGGAGCCGAGTACAGGACCGGAGCCGAATGTGGGACCGGAGCCGGCTTCGGGACCGGAGCCGAAACCGGAACCGAGCATGGGACCAGAGCCAGGACCCGAGCCGCCGCGGGACAGTGGCCCCGATACGCCCGACACCGCGCCCCCAGCGAGCAACTGCAACATCTTCTACGGCGCAAATCCTGCCACGGGCACCCAAGGGCATCCACCGGGAACCAACTCGACGTCGGCATTCTGTGTGGCCACCTGCGACGACATCGCCGGTTGGGGGTGCAGCAACGATCAGGGGCGGACCTATACGGTCAACGGCACGGCGGCTACGTGCGGCGCGACGATTACCAAGAAGAACGGCTATTACGTGTTCCAGGTTAGCGCCGGAACGAATGCCTCCGCCGCAATCTACTGGTGGCAGGGAAGCAACCAGTGGGCCGCGACTTGCCCGGCACCCGACGGCGGTGTATTCCCGTAGCCGGTCGCGTGCGACCGGGAAATGTTCCGCGTGACATGAGCTGCCGCGACGGTGTCCGCTGCGCGCGGACGCCTTCCGGGCCGTGGTAGAAGAGCGCCTGCAATGCGGGGAAGGAATCGCCCATGTCGCTCGTGAAACTGGCGCTCATCTTTCTCGTCGCGCACCTGGCGACTGCGCTTCTGTTCCTCTTTGATCGCGCGCCGGGAACAGCCGCGGCGCTGGTGGGGTTGCCGCTCGATGACGCCTGGATCCACTTGGTTTATGCGCGCAGCCTCGCGGGGTTGCACGGATTCGCCTTCAACCCCGGACAGCTCGAAACCGGGTCGTCGAGTCCGCTATGGGCACTGTTGCTCGTGCCGGCAAGTTGGGTCGCGCGGCTTTTTAGCGTCAGCGTGGTGATCCCGGCCAAGCTTACTTCCTTGCTGGCGGCCGTGGGCGCGAGTCTCGGGGCCGCGCGCCTGGTGCGTAGCTTGAAGTTTGGTTTGGCCACCGAGCTGGCGGCTGGCCTGGCCATCGCGGCGGATCCTTCGCTGGGGTTTGCACAGGTTTCGGGCATGGAAGTCATGCTCGCCAGTGCGCTCGCCTTGTGGACGCTGGCAGAACTCGCGTCCGAACGCTATGGCACGGCATCGCTTCTTGCCGCCCTGGCGCCGCTGGCCAGGCCCGAGATGGCGCTTCTGACCTTGGTCGTACTAGGGATGGTTGAGTGGCGCTTGCATCAGGCGCACTCGTCGTTGCGTGCGCGCTTGCAGATCCTGGCGCCAACCGCTGTATTCGTGGGCGGATGGATGCTCTACTGTCTGTTTGTGTCTGGCTATCCGCTGCCCAGCACGTTCTACGCGAAATTTGCGAGCCGGCAGGCGTTCTTCGCGCGCAACCTGGAAACCATTTTCGCGCAGGTGCTGCCGTCTTGGCCGTGGTTCGCGCGCGGAGCCGGCCTCGCGCTGTGGGGGATTGGAGCGGTTGTGCTTTTCCGTCGCGGTTTGGTCGCGGGGGTGGCCGCGGTTTTCCCCGTGCTGTTCTTGCTCGCCGTCGCAGCCTCGCAGCTCATCACGGAGCCATGGCCATTCTACTGGCAGCGCTACCTTTTGCCCGCGCACCCGCTTCTTCTTGTGACGGTCGCGCTGGGCGCGACCGTTGCGATCGCGCGGGCGTGGCAAGTGCGGCGGCGCGCCTGGGCTCCGGCGTATGCCATGGGCGTGGCGGTTCTGGTGTTGGGCTCGCTGTCCGACCTGCCAGCCGCCTTGCGCAAAGGCGCCAACCTGTTCGCGTGGAACTGTCAAAACATTGAAGAACTGAACGTGGCCATGGCCAAGTGGCTGCGCGACAACACGCTCGAAGGTGAAACCATCGCCGTGACCGACGCTGGCGCTGCCCGCTACTTCGCCGATCGCCGCATCATCGACCTGGTCGGGCTCAACGACCATCGCCACCTGCACCGTGAACCCGGTCGCGAACGCGAGGTGCTTGGCATTCGCATTCTGTCCACCTTCCCCGCGTGGCTGCCCTCGTTGCGCGACAATCCCGCCTGGCAAGTCATCCACCAAACCGCGACCGCTCGGCTGACCATCTGCAACTGTCCCCAGTCCGAGATCGTGGCCTACCAGCGCCGATAGCGTGTCAGCCGCATAGCAGTGGACCGAGTCGCCCGGTCCTGCTCTAATCGGACGGTGCTGGGGGATCGCCCCAGATTGCTGCGACCAGAGGGGGCCAATGATATCGCTTGCAACGAACGATCACCGAGGCGGCAAGAACTTCTTCCGCTCCATCTCCGATAGATGGCCACTGGGATGACCGGCATCATCGACTTTCACGCCCACGCCTTCCCAGATGCCATCGCGGCGCGGGCCATCAGCCATCTCGAACATGGCGGGGGGATCAAGGCATTTCTCGACGGCACGGTGTCCGCGCTGCTTGGGTCCATGGATCGCGCGGGCATTGGCACGTCGGTTCTCTGCTCCATCGCCACCAAGCCTGAACAGTTCGACTCGATCTTGAAATGGTCGAAGGAGATCGCCTCCCCGCGCATCGTGCCCTTGCCGTCCATTCATCCCAAGGCGCCGGATCCCGTGGGGCAGGCATATCAGGTGGCGGAAGCGGGCCTGCTCGGCATCAAGATCCATCCCTACTATCAAGACTTCAACATCGACGACGAGGCGCTGTTTACGCTCTACCGCGCCCTCGACAGCCTTGGTCTGTTCGTGCTCTGCCACACCGGTTTCGACTTTGCATTTCCACGCGAGCGCCGCGCGGATCCAGTGCGCATCTTGCGAGTTCTAGACCGCGTGCCAAGTCTGCGCCTCATTACGAGTCACATCGGTGCGTGGGATGACTGGGACGAAGTCGAGAAGCACCTCATCGGTAAGCCCATTACCATGGACATTTCCCTGAGTATCGAGCTGCTCGGCCGCGAGCGGGCGCGTGCCATGCTGCTTGCCCATCCGGCGGATCGGATTCTCTTTGGCACAGACACACCTTGGTCCAGTCAGGCTGAGACCCTTGGCCTGCTCCGCTCGCTCGACCTTGGCGTCGAACGCGAGTCGCTGATCCTGGGCAAGAATGCCGAAGTCCTGCTGGCTTCTATTCGCGGGCGCGAATCTCCCCCAGGAACGCGCGGGTGATGTCCCGGGCGACGGCAACGTCGGCAAGCGGGCAACTGATCTCGTACCGCACCGCCCAGTCATTTTCGTGAAACAGTGATACCTGGACGAAGGTGTCACCGGACGGATTTGGCGCGATCAATGCCATCTGTTTGGTTTCAGGGGGGTGCTTGGCTGGCAGCGGAAAAGCCTCGGCCGGCTTTGCCCCAGCGTGCTGCCGCTTCATTCGAGCCGCCACGGCGGACCATTCGCTATCGAGACGGCCGGGCGCGCGGTAGACAAACACGCTGATGGTTTCGTGCGACTGCGAGTTTTCGCCCAGGTCGACCGAGACATAGTCGATGCGAATATCGCTTCCGTCCGCGGCGTAGACGGAAACCTCTCCCGCCTTGAACGACCCTAATTCGTTCGGCAGAAGCATGAAGGCTTCGCGGTGGTAGCGCGCGGTACCGCTCGGAACGCGCCAGACTTCCCATGGCTTGCGCATGAATACGTCGTTTGGGTTCGCGCCCTCGCGCGCCTCGGGAGGAAGAACCCTTTGCGTGGTGTCCGGTATGACCGGCCCGGCGCTGGCGCACGCACCGGGAACGAGGCACAGCGCCCCCAGCAGTGTGGTCGAAAGCGGGCTGGGAGTCT
>Ga0265329_10000201_pt1 | contig 30978 bp, 19 predicted proteins | sample 41627metaG_FD_202091 | JGI IMG/M metagenome (GOLD analysis project Ga0265329, IMG submission 202091) | Rhizosphere microbial communities from Carex aquatilis grown in University of Washington, Seatle, WA, United States - 4-16-27 metaG | ecosystem: Host-associated > Plants > Roots > Rhizosphere...
CTTCTAGAGCTTGCGGGTATCTCGTACGGGCAACTCTACCGGTGGAAACGAAAAAACCTAATTCCCGATGAATGGTTTGTACGAAAATCTACATTCACAGGGCAAGAAACATTTTTTCCTAAAGAAAGCATCCTGGCAAGGATTGATAAGATAAAAGACATGAAGGAGGATCGTTCCCTGGATGACATCGCCGGAATGTTTTCTCCGGTACTTTCTGAAACCGCTTTAACCGCAGAAGAGATTGTTGGCCGAAAAATAGTGTCACACTCCACCCTTCACAGTTACTTTGAGCAAAGAGATTCCGCCGGCATTCTTTCGTTTCAGGTTCTTCTCTCGCTCTTTGTTTTAGAACGCCTGCTTCAATTGGGCGATGTCGGCATTGAAGAAGCGAAAAGCGCGGTGAAAACAATGGAAGAGGGCTATGGAAAGTTTGAGGGGAAAGCGTGCGATTTAGTCATTATTCGCAAGGCCGGGATATCGATTTCTCTTTTGATTCCGGCAACCTCGCCGCTGTACTTCGAACTTGGCCTTAAAGTGGCCGCCCGCATAAACCTTGAGCGGTGCGCTGAAGAACTAAAAATGCTTGTATAAAAAAGGAAGACTTTCATGGAAAAGAAAAACAGGCACGATTTAAAGATCTCCGGAAGCGCTACCGCCTCGGGGGGATTCTACAATAACGTTGTTGTCAATGGACAGGGAGACATCAGCGGCGATTTTGATTGCATCAATTTGAAAGTTTCGGGAACGTCTGACATCGACGGAACTGTTAAAACAAAGACGGGTAAAATAGTCGGACGAGCTGCAATTACCGGCAATTTGGAGTCCGACGATTTCTCTGTAAGCGGGATGCTCGATGTTAGGGGCGCTGTGGATGCGAAAGAATTAAGAATAGATGGAACTGCGGTCGTCGGTGGAAAGCTGTCTGCCGAACACATTCAAATCAAAGGCGGCTTTAAGGCAAAGGATGATTGTACTGCAGAGACATTTGTTTCCAAGGGAGCGTTTAGTGTCGGCGGTCTCTTGAATGCGGGGAACGTTGACATTGTCCTTTACGGTCCCTGTCATGCCAAAGAAATTGGAGGGGAAACAATCAATGTCAGGAAAGGGAATACTTTTCGGCTCGGACGGATAATTAATTCAATCCTCTTTTCACTCGACCTTAACGGCGGCCTTTCAGCCGATACCATCGAAGGAGACGATATCTATCTCGAAGATACAAAAGCAAAAGCAGTACGGGGGAATAATATCAGCATCGGGCAAGGATGCGACATCGGGCTTGTTGAGTATAAAGGTAAGTTTGACCAATCAAATCATTCAAGGGTGAAAGAAAACAGAAAAGCGCGATGAGACGCCGTATGATAGTGTCCTTGTTTGAGTGACTATCTAAAAATTTCTGAATAATGTCTGAAACGTACAAAGTACAATCATTGTCATTCTGATCCCGCCAAAGAGCGGCGGGATCAGGATGACCGTACAAAGCATTTTTGAAGTGGCTCTTACTCAAATTAGGACACTACCCGCCGTATGAGATTATTGATTTTTATTCGGTTTTTTTGCATATTTCACAAAGATCTCTAAATAGGATCTTCGTTCTGTAGGTTATTTTTCCAGCCATCACTCAACAAAAAACTGATTCATGTCATCTGAAACGCAAAAAGCGGATCTGTCGTCGCTCCGCATCAATAGAGGTGCTCCTGAATCGAACGGCACGGGGGGATCGAAAAAGAACTTCATTCTTTATTCTTCGATCGGTGCAGTGTTGATCATCGGCGCTGCGATCCTTTTATTGAGCGGCGGCATGTCTTCGGCGGAGCAAATCGAAACAGCAACCGTCTCCCTGACATATCCGTCGCAAGCCAATACCGTGCTAACGGCGAGCGGATATGTTGTTGCCCAGCGCAAGGCATCAGTTGCGTCGAAGGGGACCGGCCGGCTCGAATACCTCGGCGTGATTGAAGGAGACCGGGTGACGAAAGGGACTATTATCGGAAGGCTGGAAGACAGCGATGTTGAAGCCGCTCTCGGCCAGGCAAAAGCATCTCTTGCTGTTGCAAGGGCTGTGGTGGATCAAGTCAAAGCCGAACTTGACGATGCCACGGCGAATTTTGAACGTGAAAAATCGCTCTACAGTCAAAACCTAGCGTCCAAAGCAGATTACGACCCGGCAAACGCCCGCTATAAAAAAGCCGCAGCGGGAGTAGTATCGGCTGAAGCATCGGTGAGTGCTGCGGAAGCAGCTGTTCGTTCCGCCGAAGTGCAAGTCGAGTACACGAATATCCGCGCCCCTTTCGACGGAACGGTTTTGACGAAGGATGCGGATGTTGGCGATGTTATCACACCGTTTGGCGCTGCGGCAGGTTCGCGGGGAGATCTTGTAACGCTCGCCGACATGTCATCGCTTGAAGTTGAGGCCGATGTGTCCGAATCGAATATAGAAAAAGTTCATACCGGACAGCCGTGTGAAATTACGCTCGACGCCATTTCGGATAAGCGGTATCACGGTATCGTCCATAAAATCGTTCCAACAGCCGACCGCGCCAAGGCAACCGTGCTGACGAAAGTTCAATTTCAAGACCGGGATGAACTCGTTCTCCCCGAAATGAGCGCGAAAGTTATTTTTCTAAACAAGGAAACTGAAAAAACGGCTGAAAACTCAACCCCGAAAATATCCGTACCCGTCTCGGCGGTTACTATGCGAGACGGAAAAAAAGTTGCATTCCTTCTTCGCAATGAGACCGTTGTGGAAACTCCCGTTGTTGTCGGCGATCTTATGGGGAATAGTATTGAAGTGAAGCAGGGACTTTCTGTCGGAGACAAGGTTGTACTGCATCCATCGGAAAAACTTTCTTCGGGCTCAAAGATAACCCTGACGAAATAATAATCATCTCCCGAAGAAAAAACATTTCTCACATTTCTATTTAAGGTCTATGGCGGAACCAATCGTTCAAATTCGGAACCTGACAAAAATATATAAACGCGACAGCATGGAAATTCCCGTGCTGCAGAACATCACTCTCGATATTCCCGAAAGTGAATTTCTTGCTCTCATGGGGCCTTCGGGGTCCGGGAAAACAACCCTGCTCAATCTTATCGCGGGAATCGACCGGCCGAACAGCGGATCGCTGATTATTGCAGGAACGGATATCTCGACTCTCGGAGAATCGGCGCTGGCAAAGTGGCGGTCGCACAATGTCGGCTTTGTTTTCCAGTTCTATAATCTGCTTCCCGTGCTCACGGCGTTCGAGAATGTGGAATTGCCGCTGCTTCTGACCAATCTGTCAAAGAAAGAAAAACGCGAGCACGTTGAAGCGGCGTTGAATGTTGTGGGGTTGGGTGACAGGATGAAGCATTATCCCAAACAACTCTCCGGCGGGCAGGAACAACGGGTTGCGATTGCCCGCGCCATCGTTACCGACCCCACAATCATCGTCGCCGATGAACCGACTGGCGACCTCGATAAAAAATCTGCCGACGAAATTTTGATCCTCATGGAGCGGCTGAACACAGAATTCAAGAAAACCATCGTCATGGTAACGCACGACCCTCATGCCGCAGGCAAAGCGCACAAGGTGCGTCACCTGGAAAAAGGCGATTTGATGGAAAATTAATTTCTCCACTGGCTGCTGTAATACCGTTTAGGGAAAAAACATGAGAGTGTTGAAGCTTGTTTTAAAGAACCTGTTGCGGCATAAACTTCGTTCATTTTTGACGATTATAGGCCTTTCGTGCGCTGTTTTCGCTTTCGGATTTCTCCGGACGGTCGTGTCTGCATGGAATTCAGGCGTTGCTTCGTCATCCTCAAGCCGGCTTATCACCCGGCATGCCGTGTCATTCATCTACCCGCTGCCGTTATCGTACCGCGACCAAATCGAAAAAGTACCGGGCGTTACGAAGGTGTCGTACGCCTATTGGTTTCAGGGGGTGTACAAAGATCAATCGTTCGATAATTTTTTCCCGCGCTATGCCGTCGACGCCGAAGAATTCCTCAGCATGTATCCGGAGTTTATCATTCCAGGCGACCAGCTTGAAACATTCAAAAAAGAACGTAACGCATGTATCGTCGGCAAGAAGATCATGGACAAGTACGGCTGGAAGCTGGGCGAGATCATTCCGATTGAAGGAGATATTTACCCCGGCCACTGGCAGTTTGTGATCCGAGGAGTCTATACCGGCAAGGACAGGACTGTGGATGAAACGCAGATGTTCCTCCAGTGGTCATACCTCGATGAATCGTTGAAACAAACTTCGCCGTACCGTTCGGGTCAGGTCGGGTGGTACGCGATTCAAATCGCGAGTGCAAACGATGCGGCATCTATTTCGGAAAATGTTGACGCCCTGTTCGCAAATTCGTCTGCAAAGACAAAAACAGAAACGGAAAAGGCATTCCAACAAAGCTTCGTTTCATTGTCGAGCGCTATTTTAACATCGCTTGAAGTTATTTCGTACGTCATCATCGGCATTATTCTGCTGGTGCTGGCCAACACGATCATCATGTCTGCGCGCGAGCGCATTCGAGAATATGCGGTATTAAAAACCTTAGGGTTCAACTCGTGGCACATTATAGGGCTGGTGGCCGGTGAGTCGTTGGTCATTGCAATGTTCGGCGGTTGTATCGGCATTGCGTTGACGTTTCCGATGGCCGCTGCCGTTGCCGATGGTTTCCCAACAATGTTTCCGGTCTTCAGCGTTGAACCCCTGACGATCGCGCTTGCACTTGCGTTGTCGTTTCTTGTCGGTCTGTTGGCGGCGGTATTTCCGGCAGTGCGATCGGCGCGAATAAAAATTGTTGACGGGTTACGGCAAATCGGATAATTATTTATATCCACAAAGAACACGAAGTAACTTGAAGTTTCTTATTAGAACCTATCTCAAAAACATGTCACTTGATCCTTCGATGCGCTCTCCCGCTCTTCGAGCGGGATCGCTTACTTCCCAAAGGGATCCCTTCGGGACAGGATGAACGGGTGATTTGTTCACCCTGAGCAATCCCGTTCCGCAGAAGCGGAACGGGAGCGTCTGGCGAAGCCATGCCTTCGGCAGAAGGGCCAACGCAAGACCATTTTTGAGATAGGTTCTAATTGAAACATCTGAAAAATAGTATCACGCGAATCCCTTCGGGATTTGCGCGAGGCAAGCTTTACTGATTATTCATAAGTCTCTAATTATTAATATTATGAAAATTCCCCTTTCGTACACCATACGTAATCTCTGGACTCGAAGGCTGACAATGTCTCTTACCCTCAGCGGGATTACGCTCGTTGTCTTTGTGTTTGCCGCCGTGTTGATGCTTTCGGAAGGTGTTAAGCAGACGCTTATCTCGACGGGCTCGGATGACAATGTTATTATTGTCCGGAAATCGGCTCAGAGCGAACTCGTGAGCGCAATAGGGCGCGAATCGGTTGCGAACATTTCTATATTCCCTGAGGTTGCAACAGGTTCAGACGGCAAACCCGTGGCAACGGCCGATGTGGTTACGATTATTAATCTGAGCAAAAATGGCACGAAGAATATGGCGAACGTCCCCGTGCGCGGTGTTTCTCCGGGCGCGACATCGATGCGTCCGCAGGTAAAAATAGAGGAAGGGCGCATGTTCCGGCAAGGTTCTTCTGAGATTACGATCGGAAATGCCGTTGCATCGCAGTTTGAGGGTGTCGCGATAGGCCAAACAATCCAGATCGGTACCGGGTTTTGGACGATCGTTGGAGTCTTCGATGCGGGAAGGAGCGGCTTTGCGTCGGAGGTTTGGGCCGATGCAGATCAATTGATGCTCGCATTTAACCGGCCGGTGTATTCTTCGCTGACGGTGAAATTGAAGGATGCCAATGATTTCAACGCCTTCAAAAACAGGCTCGAAAGCGACCAACGGCTCGCGGAGCTCGAACCGAAACGGGAAAAAACATTTTATGAAGAACAATCGCAGGGAATGGCAACGTTCATCCGGGTTCTTGGACTTATCATCACCATTATTTTTAGCACGGGTGCTATGATCGGCGCAATGATCACGATGTATGCTGCGGTCGCAAACCGCACCGTAGAAATAGGAACGATGCGTGCACTCGGCTTCCGCCGCCGCAGCATTCTCGCTGCGTTTTTGGCAGAAGCGATGTTTCTCTCGCTTGTCGGCGGAGGATTGGGACTGTTATGCGCCTCCTTCCTGGAATTTGTATCATTTTCGACGACAAATTTTACTTCGTTCACGGAGCTCGCGTTCGGTTTTCATTTCACAGCCACGATTGCCGCCTATACCCTGTTCTTCTCCCTTTTTATGGGATTAGTCGGCGGTTTCCTGCCGGCAGTGAGAGCATCCCGGTTAAACATTATCAACGCACTGCGGGCGTCGTAAAAAAAATACTCAGGCCGCCGGATTGATTCTTCGTTTAATTAATAAACGAAAGACTCTTTCATCCGTCTAACTATACACTTCCATATTTTCTTCTTTTATTTTCTCCGGAGTTATACACGCGGGCTATAACGGTGAAACGATTCTTCTTCGGCGGATGCATGGTCCTCCTGTTTGGGGTATGCACTTCGCACATGAATGCGCAGGACCAATCCAAAGCTGCGGTCTTCAAAGAGCACAGAGCACCAACACTCAACCTGATCAGGCGGTCGGACGAGTCGTACGAACTGTGGGAAGAATTCAAGTTGATGGAGAAAGCGAATAACGGAGATGCTTCCGCCCAGCACGAGCTCGGCATCCGCTATCTTCTCGGCAAAGGTTTCGGGGTTGATACGGTGAAGAGCGCATACTGGATTCAAAAAGCGGCCGACCAAGGTTTTCTTATCGCGGAGTACAATCTCGGAATTTTTTTTAATAACGGATGGGGTCTCCCGTGGAATCCTTTCAAAGCCTTTGAACATTTTCAATATGCGGCGAAACAGGGAATGCCGGAAGCGGAGTATGTCTACGGTTCGATTCTCACCGATAATTTGGTCGCCCCGCAAAACTGGAATGAAGCGTACCGCTGGATGAAGAAGTCTGCGGATGCCGGATACCAGCCGGCCCGCGACGCCCTCGTTGAGTTTGAAAAACGGGGCATTGCAATCCATCCGGATTCGTCGGACACGGCTTCCGTCTCCTCTGTAAACACCGCCCCAGTGAATGATTCGGCGCTTGTCCTGCCGACGCATTCATGGAAGCCGGTCCTCCTTGATTTCAGCGATGAAACGGCGACGGAGCAGGACGAACTTGCATTCCTCAAAGACATGCTGCGGAAGGGGAGTCCGGAATTAAAGAGTGCGCTCGGCATTTCAACTCTTGATGCCGACAAGCTTGTAGCAGATTCATCTCTGCTTCGGCTCATTCAAAGTGCGGCTGACGCGGGAAGTCCCGAGGCGTTGGCAGTGCTCGGACGTTTTTACGAGAAAGGAATTATTGAGCGAAAGAATTTGATGTTTGCGGCGATAGAGTATCTTCGGGCGATCCGGCTCGAGTTCCCTCGAGCGCCGGCGCTTCTTTGGAATGTGTTTCAGGATAAAAAGTTTGTTCAGCAAGTGCATGCCCTTGTCCTGCAGGGAAATGCCGACGCGGAATTCGTGTGTGCTGGATTGATCTCGGTCGGTTTTGACACGGAGCTGCCGCCGGATGAATCGTTTAAACTCCTGCTTAAGGCGTCCGCACAGCATCATATCCAGGCGATGATCGAAGCCGGCCTTTGCTATTTTTCGGGAAGAGGCGTTGAGAAGAACAAAGAAAAAGCTGTCGAATTTTGGAGCCGGGCTGCGGCTATGGGAAGCTATGAGGCACAAATACGGCTTACCGCAACAAATGCCATCGCAGATTTACATCTCCAAAATTACTCGGCTTCGATTCCCGACCTTGATTCTGCTGCTCACAAAGGATCGCTCTTGGCTCAAGTGGCGCTTGCGTATTGTTACGAAACGGGAACCGGTGTCGGCCAGAGCAAACGGGAAGCGGTGCGTTTGTACCGCGAGTGCGCATACAGGGGAAGCCAGATAGCATATTATGCGTTGAAAAAAATGTACGATGAGCTTCGCCCGGACTCAGCGCAATACCGGATAAAGGAAGAATAGACGTTGAACGGAAGCACGAGAGATTTCGCTTCTTAAAGAACAATGAACTGGTCAAATACGAGAAATAATAATCGGAGAAAACATGTCTGGTCAAATACTCGTCGGGCTCATCATGGGCTCAAAATCGGATTGGGAAACGCTTCAACATTGCGGAGCCATGCTCGATCAACTGAAGATTTCGTACGAAGCGCGCGTTCTCTCGGCGCACCGTACGCCGGATTTGTTGTTTGAATATGTTTCGTCTGCGGAGGCGCGCGGCCTCGAAGTGCTGATTGCCGGTGCCGGCGGTGCAGCGCATCTGGCGGGAGTTGCTGCGGCAAAAACATTGCTCCCCGTGCTCGGCGTTCCTATGGAATCAAAATCATTGCACGGGATGGATTCGCTTCTTTCGATGGTTCAAATGCCTGCCGGGATTCCGGTGGGAACGCTTGCAATCGGGAAGGCGGGAGCCATCAACGCAGCCCTGTTCGCAGCGGCGATTATGTCGGGAAAACATCCGGAGTTTCGCACCGCAATTAAACAGTACCGCGAACAACAGGTAAAAGCGGCGCTCGAGCATCCGGATCCGCGGCAGTAAGTGTATCGCGCGCTTTTTATGGTTTGGGATGGCCGACGGAATGCGCCAGCAGAATTCTCTGTTCAGGACTCAGCTTGAGTTTTGAAATTATCGCATCACGATTGACGGTCGCTCTCGCCCCGGTAACCAGGCCCTCAGACGTGCAATATAAATACGTGTTTTGCGAGATATAACCGCAGTCAATGTCGGCCATCCTCAATTTTTCCTCTTCCGAGCTTCCCCCTCTTTTTGTCAAGTCGGCTACAAAGATCAGCTGGACCGGTGCGTCCGCAAACCGCTGATCCGATGCCTGGCCGCGCAGATCTTCTGTTGAAACCAGGTTCAGCTTATTGTTTAGAGCGTCGTATATGTACGCCCCCGTTTTTAAGAGCACATAAATATCAATTTCCTGTTTGTTATTGGCGGACGGCGCAGTTCTTCTGCCGTCAGGGCGATTGACTCCAAACGATGCCCAAAGCAAATTGGAGATCTGCTGTACCGAAATGTCTGTTGTGTCGAATGCCCGCACGGTGGCTCTTTTCGACAATACTTCCATGAGAGGCATGCCTCCGGTCTTCTGCGGCGCCGGGAGCTCGAGAGTCTGGCCGGTGAGCAGGGAAGCAGCAAACAGTGAGATCGTCAGAATATGGAATTTTTTCATTTTTACTCCAGGTCATAATTGAAAAGGGATTGATCCAAAATTAACACGTTGATTCCGAGGAACAAAAGGCGGGCTTCATCGAATTTCTTTTTTACTTTCGCCAAGCAAGGAAAAATGTTTCCGATAAGAAGAGCAGAAGCTGTACCAAAAAAACTCTGAATGTCATACTGAGTCCCGCTTTACGGCGGGAGAGGTTCCGCGAAGGATTTATGCCGCCGTACCCGCATAGATTCTTCCGAAATGAAGGGTGATCAGGAATTGAAATATTTGTGAGATCTCCTGCCGCTTACTTTGCGTTTGTCAGACTTGTAAAAGAAAACTCTTCGAGAGTGAACTTCGCTTCGCCATCCGAGACACGCACGCGTTTGCCTTCTTCCATTCCGCGCTTGCTATCGGTAACATATATGCGAAGTTCTTTGACGTTAGCGGGAAAACCGGTCAGTTGAACAGGCCGTGATGCGCCGTGATTCACAAGATGAACGGTGAACGTTCCGTCGGCAAGGTCGCCGAACGCGGCGCAGCTGATGTCCTCATTGCTGCATGTTGTAGGGAGGATGAATGAACCTGGCGGCACCATCCCTAATTGTTTCAAGTTCCAGAAACGTTGTGTCGGGCGCAGCGGCCCCTCGACCCCGTACATTCCTTGTCCGGCAAGCAACGAATAATCCGAGGTCAGCTGCCATTGCAAAATAGACCGCACGTGAGCGACATTGCAGGCGCGCACATAGATATCAATTTCGTCCTGCGCGAACGTTGGTTCCTGAAAAATATCGGGATACGAGTGCGCTTGAGCATCCGTGCCCCCCTCGGCAATCATCAGCGGAACATTTAATTCTTTTGAAGCGTCGGCCCAGTTTGAGAGCGTCCAGTTATCGCAACCCCGCCACGCGTGAAACGATATTGCCCCGATATATTGATGAGTTGCGGGATCCTGCAAAGCCGGTTCGATGAAATCAATCGTCGTTGCATCCGAATTATCGCCGAGAAGCATTTTTGTCGCGAGGTCTTGTGATGCGAAATACGCCCCGAGTTTCTTTATAAAATCGGCATGTTCTTGTCCGGTCATCCGCACGTTGATGCCAAGATCGGATTCGTTGAACGAGAAGAGAGCTGGTTCAACGCCGAATGCTTCTTTCAGGTAAACAAAATAGTCGCCGATGGATTTGATGATACTTCTCATTTTTTTTGGATTCAGAGGATTGCCCCATATTCCATTTTCATTCCTAAAATTAACCTCGCCGGCGACGGCCCACGAGGGCGGAAACCACGCACTGACGATGAGCGGAATGTGACGCCTGGCCAGCTTTTGCGCCATCTCCATCGCCCCGCGAACGCTTTCATCAAGCCTGCCGTGTCGTGCCGATTCAAGAGGGTTGGCGCTTTCTACGGGATGCCAGCTGCGCCATGGCATTTCAACTCGAGCCCATCGAACATTGAGATTATCCAAACAGTAGTCTATGATTTGCGGGTCAGACTTCTCGTTTTGAATGCGGAAATTGCCGCCGATCCCGTCAAATTCCCTTCCAGGTTTCTGCGGATCGATTGAGATTTGAACTGGTGTTCTGTCTATTTCTCCGGAAACTTTGAGGAGAAATGTTTTGTCGGCAGTCTGAGCGTCCTTTGTATGTCCGGTTAAGACGGCGAGATAAATTCTATCGTTCGCATTTCCGAAACGGGGATTTCCTTTTTGGATAATTATTTCCGTCGGCTGTTCGGTTTTCACCTCAAGCCGCCGTGTCGGTGTAATGACACGAAACCCTTTTACGGACGCCTGCACGAGAAAATTCCGCAGCCGGAATGCGGGAGGCGTTCTTCCCATTCTGTTCGGAAAAAGAGGAACCGCTTCGATTGTCGATGCTGTTGAATCGATAAGCTGGATGTTTGCGCCCGAGTAATCGTCGGCAGGGAGGTCAAAACAGATGAACGCGCCGGTCAGCGTCGTGTCTGCGACGGCTTTCTCTTTAATGTTGATTGCTGCCATGCCGTGGTCGGTATCCTGAACCGTTTCCGCAAACGAAAACTGCGAAAGCTCGGTAGTAACGATTTGTTTATCACCCTTGCGTGTATACATGGGGCGCTGCTTTTCTTTGCCGGTTGCCGTTACATCCGCCATCGAAGGCCCGATTAAACAAATGCTCGTGGTGAATTTCAATAGCTGGCCGTCGATCCGTACGCCGTTCACATTGCCCCATGCGGTCAATTCAGCCTGGGCGAAAGAACTTTTTATCCCGACGCCAAACATCAAAAAAACTATCACAAGGAAGGACAGGAAGTATTTCGTGTTCGTCGCTCCAATCTTTTTTTTCATATCATTATTGAAATGCATTCGTTGTGAAAAAGACGATGTTTGTTCATGGTAGACCCTGTTCATCGAACATCTCCATCTGATTATGGGTGAAAGCCTGGTGTTTGCCGGTACGATCCTGTAAGAGTTTTCATCTATCGGCAAAAGAAATGTAATTCGACTCATTGATCCCGCCCTTTCCATCCCTGTCAGGGGAGGGAATATGTTCTTTCCCCTTGCGCCACATCATGTTTACGGCTCCTTTTAAATCAGGCTCTTGCCCAATCACCTTATTTTATTGGACTCAACTTCAGCATAACAACATCGTGTGACGGAATGTCGGCAGAAAGATCAACATCCGTTTTGCCGATGCTTTTCTTAAGCCAAAGATCTCGTAATTGAAAAACTCCTTTGAGAAATGGAAGATAGGCCCAATGCACTCTCATTTTCAAAACATCATCACCCGAATTGAAAAAGCAGACAGCCCATTCGCCGTTCGATAATTCCTTCACCCAAATTTCTTTGCTCGGATGTTCCATGAATCTGTACCCCTGCTTTCCGAGAGAGTCCTGGTCGACCGCAATCACTTCTTTATTTGTGAGTATCTCGCGCACTTCGGGCGACATTTTTCTGACATCGTTACCCGCCATCAACGGCGCCGCGAGCATAGCCCAGAGACTGAAATGCGCTTTCGATTCTGTCATTGACAGCCCTTTATTACCAACCTCGAGCATATCGGGATCGTTCCAATGGTCCGGCCCGGCATATTTTTCCAAGCCATCTTGTTTTGCCAAAATATATTTCCATCCTGTGGCGTACACATCCTGGCAGCTGTAACAGTCGGTAATGTCGCCGGTAGTCCTCCACAGGTGAGCCATTTTTGCTCCCCACAGCCAGGGTTGATTGTTTCCCCATTCACAAAGGCTGTAGACAATCGGCCTCCCGGCAGCAAACAACGCGTCGCCCATCGTTTTATACGTTTCTTCGGCGTTCGCTGTGCCGTGATCGCACCAATCGTATTTCAGATAATCCACACCCCACGAAGCATACGTGCGGGCATCCTGAAACTCGTGCCCGCGTCCTCCAGGGAAACCCGAGCATGTCGTCCTGCCCGCGCAATTATGAATTCCGAATTTAAATCCATTGGAATGGAGATACTCACCCAAAGCTTTCATCCCGCTTGGAAATCTTTTTGGGTCGGGGACAATATTTCCAAGGCTGTCCCGTTCCATCGCTTCCCAGCCGTCGTCGACGACGATGTAGTTGTATCCGGCATCCCGCATCCCATTTTTGATCAATGCCTGGGCGGTTTCTTTGATCAACTGTTCGCTGCAATTAACTTGAAATGAATTCCAGCTGTTCCATCCCATCGGCGGTGTTAGCGCAAGCCCCTGGAATTTTTGTGCATAGACTGAACACGATACCAGTATGACATATAGAAAGGTCAACCTTTTCATTGAAGTCCTCTTTTTATTGTACTCTTTATTGCAAAATTATTTTACTTTTTCTATTCTTGCAGCCCAGCCGCCGCCGGGGGAAAGTTGAATCGTCAACTTGTCAGCCGATGAGATTTTGACCACTTCCTTTTTGTAATCTGTCGCATCGCGGTCACTATTGATGCCGTCTTTGAACACTGTCGCTTGATACGTTCCCTCGCCAAGGAATGAAAAATCGAGAGTTACATTTCGTGCATCCCAATTGCTTATCGCTCCCACATACCAGGTATTACCTTTTTTTCGGGCGAGCGCTACATATTCTCCTACTTTTCCGTCCAACGGTACAGTTTCGTCAAACGTTGTTGGAACCGAAGTGATGAAATCCGTGCACTCCTGCTCTTTCATATAGATCGTAGGGTTATCCGCTAACATTTGAAGCGGCGCTTCAAAAACAACGTACATTGCCAATTGACTGCAGCGGGTTCCCTGGCTCATCGGATTATCGTTGATCGGCCTGAAGTTTGCCTTGACGACATTTCTCATTGAGCCGGGGGTATAATCCATCGGCCCGGCCATCATGCGGATGTAAGGAATGCTGACGACATAGCGCGGCTGATCCTCGACAGCCCATTTATAGTTCTCTAATCCTTTGACACCTTCATAGCCAACAACATTGGGATATGTCCGTTGTAGGCCGGTCGGTTTAAATACTCCGTGGTAGTCGACAAGCATATGATACTCTGCCGCTTTCTTCGCTATAGCATACAAAGAAGCCACCGCCACTTGATCGTCGCGATCGACGAAGTCGATCTTAAACCCTTTCAAACCCATCTTGGCATATAAAGGAATGACGGTATCCATTTGCTGCGTCATTTGATACCACGATGCCCAGGTAATTATCCCTACGCCCTTTTGTTTGCCGTAATCGATGAGCTCCTGCAGATTTACTTTTGGGGACATTTTGGTAAGGTCCATCTCCAATGCTCCCTCGATGATGGAGTATTTCATTTTATTGGCGGCGGCAAAGTCGATATAGTATTTACAGGTCGGCATGTTGAGGCCGGCTTTAAAATCTACATGAGAAATATTCCGCTCATTCCAATAATCCCAGGCGACCTGACCGGGTTGGATCCATGACACGTCGGCGATTCTCGGGGGGGCGGCCAATTTTTGCACGATATCATTATTCAATAATTCCTTGTCGCTTCGGCTGATGGCAATTGCCCGCCATGGAAAACTTCGCGTCCCGCTTGTTTTGGCAATGTAGTCTGCTCTTTTCGTCGGAACATAATTTATTCCTCCAAACCCGCCTAACTCTGCTGCTAAAGGATATGGTGCATACACTCCCATAAAACCTTTTCCGGTTGGATTAATGTTCAAGTACATGCCCGGGTAGTCTTCAAGGTCTGCTTCCAGGATAACAACTTTTTTATTATTCCCGACATCGACCAACAAAGGAAGAAACGCCAGAGAATCTTTGGCAAATTGAGAAATAGTGCTTTCTCTGTAGAGAGCTTCAAATGATGAGTTGAATATTTTTCCCCCTCTATAATCCCACTGGTATGGAATAAACGCTTTATCATCATCGGTGAAATTAAAGTTGGCTTCTTCATTCTTGATGATGATCTCCCCCTTCTTCTTTATAAAGAACCGGTATGCAACAGCGTCATTATACACTCTGAAAATTACACCGAACCCGTTTTTGCAATTAATTGTTAGCTGGTTATACTTATCCGGAATGTTGGCTTTTATATAATTGATAGCAGCGATGACGGTATTATTTTTTTCTGTATTAGAGGATGTGATTTTTGCGTTATCGCCGAGCACATCGCCATCCTCCAGCTGCAAGGAAATTGCCGACGGTGCAATAATCTGTTCGCCGTGATCCTGCACCGACCATTCGAGTTTCGCTCCCGCCTCGATCTTCACGCTAAGGGCCCCATCCGGCGATTTTACGCCCAAACCATTTTCCTGCTGCGCAATGAGTATTGAAGAGCAAGACAAAATGAGAAGAAGTATTCCTGTAAATTTGGAGCTCATTCTTTTAAGCGGTGCTTTTGCGCCGGATTTGCTTTTTGAGTTCGACATGTCTGCCTCTCTCCAGTTTTTCTTATTTCTTTTTTACTTTAAACTTTCAACCGTATTTACAATAGTGCTTGATTTGTGTGTGATAACTTGCAGAACAGCTTCTTTAAGATTTGCGGAAACCGCGGTGACTTGAATCTTCCCGCTTTGTTCCGTCGATTGAATTACGGCGAGCGCTAAGCCGTTAAAAGCATTACGCTCTCTGCTCTTCATCATGGTTTTGTCCTCAGAGTTGCCATTATCTGTGCCGATTAATTTTCCGTCTCCTTCAACCGCAAATTCAATACGATTGTCTGCGTCGGGGACGACCAAGCCGTTTTCATCGACAATTTCCGCCCTAATATTGGCAATATCGTGTGCATCGGCAGAGATATCGTTTCTGTCCGCAGACAAACGGATGGCAGCGGGTTTCGATGTGGTGCGCACTTCTTCTGTGATAATTTTTCCATTTTTTCTTCCGATGGCTTTCAATGTTCCCGGTTCGTATGGTACATCCCACGAAAGGTGCAGGTCGGCCGTCGTTGCCGCCACAAACGGATGGTCGAACTTATTCCATCCTCCCGAATTGCCTTGCTGCGGAAATACGACTGATTTTATACCAAAAGATTTTCCGTTCAGAAAGAGTTCAACGCTGTCACAGTTGGTATATGCGATCACGGGAACAACCTCGCCTTCATGGCCCGCCCAATTCCAATGAGGGAACAGATGAACGAGCGGTTTGTTCGTCCACTGGCTTTGGTAGAAATAATAGCCGTCTTTGGGAAAACCGCAAAGGTCGAGCACGCCGGAATTTGAACTCTTGCCCGGCCAGCGAGCTTCTCCAAGATAATCAACACCCGTCCAGATAAAATCACCGATCACATAGTCATTCACCGAAGTGGCCCGCCATAACTGTTCAGCCTGGACCATTGATCTATAGTCGTGGGAAAAAAATGAATGCCCCGGAGCTGCTGTGGACGGATGGGAAACAGTATATTTGCCACGGACGCCGGAGATCCCGACGTTTTCCGTTCCTACCATTTTCCAATCCGGATGGTCATGCCTGTCGACGCTGTAGTACAATTCTCTCCGTTTCAACCAGCGGTCAACATAATTGTAGCCGACAATATCCTCCAGTGCGAGAAACTGAGGTTTCGCCGGATAGTCGACATCGGCGATCCTGTCGTTCGCCACCGTGACGGGTCGTGTGGGATCTTCTTTATGAAACGTTTCGATTAATTTTCGCAGCACTTCAACGCCCCGGTCGGTTCCCTGGTCCAACACTTCATTGCCGGCGCTCCACAATACAACCGACGGATGGTTCCGGTCGCGATGGATCATGGAAAGCAAATCTGATTGCGAATTTTCTGCAAAGTATAAATGATAGCTGTATTCCACCTGTCCTTTTTGAACTTCCCATTCGTCAAAAGCTTCATCCATCACCAGGAACCCAAGCTTGTCGCATAGATCAAGAAATTCCGGCGCCGGCGGATTGTGTGCTGTCCGGATGGCGTTGCAGCCCATTTCCTTCAGCAGCTGCAAACGCCTGTTCCAAGCCTGTTCGGGGACCGCGATGCCGAGACAGCCGGCATCGACATGCAAGCACATGCCGTTCATCTTGACATGTTTTCCGTTCAGAAGAAAACCTTTGTCCTTGTCGTATTCAATTCTTCGAATGCCAAAAGTTGAGACGAGCTCGTCATTCACTTTCGATCCTTCTATAACAAATGAATGAAGCTTGTAGAGGGTCGGCGCATCTAGTGACCACAAGGAAGGATAAGCGACAGTGATGGTCTGGTCAACATCTGTTTTGCCCGGTGCTGCAAGTGAGACGGGCGTTTCAATAATTGCCACTTCTTTGCCCGATTCATTGTTAACGACCGATCGCAGGATAATATTCTTTTTGCCCGGGAAGCTGTTTTCAATTGAAGTGCGAACGGAAATTGTTGCAGATGACGAATCGACCGAAGGCGTGGTAATATACGTTCCCCATTGAGCGATGTGCACGGGGTTGGCGATATTCAACCATACATGCCGGTAGATGCCCGAGCCCGAGTACCAGCGGCTGTTTGGCTGAAGGGAATTATCGTCCTTAACAGCGATGACGTTCTCTCCTTTTTTGATGAAGAAAGTGAGATCGTAATAAAAACTTGTATACCCGTACGGATGTTTACCAAGGTGATGTCCGTTTATCCAGACATCGCTATTCATGTACACGCCGTCAAATTCAATCCAAAATTGCTGACCTTTTTGAATTGCAGGGATGGTAAAATTTTTGCGATACCATCCGATGCCCGTCGGAAGATAACCGCCGGCGCCTTTTGTCGGCGCATCTTCTTTGAATTCACCCTCGATGCTCCAATCGTGCGGGAGATTGAGTGTGCGCCATTTGGTATCGTCAAAATCCTGCTTCTCTGCGCCGTTTGTGTCGGACTGCAAAAATTTCCAATTGAAATCCATCAGCAGATGTTGACGCGTGTCCGGTTGCGCGGACCAAGCATTTATCGAAAACAGAAGTGTTAAAAGAAGGTTGAGGATAATTGATTTTAAATTCATAGCAAGTTTCCTTTTATTAAAAAAATATATTTTTGCTCAAACTATCAGATCTTCATGATACGAAGTCAGACAAATGGCTCACCGCACGATCAGCGTGGTATGTAATACGACTGGTACGGCACCTAAACTCGGTCCACCCCAATCCGTCTCATCACCGTTGCGGATGCGTAAGAGCTTGAACGTACCATTTTCATACTCTCCTTCTTCGACTTTTAAATATTGCCAGGCCTTGCCGGCGTTGGCGCCAAGAGGACGAAAAGTAAAGCGGCACAGATCGCCGATCAGAATAAATTCGTTCTCACCCAGCTGCACCACCATCGCTTTACCGAGCGGCTTCGCATTGGTTTGCACGGTGCGTCCGCCAGTTGCGCTGAAAGTCACTACGGCCTGCCACATACCGAGGTCAATCGTTTGTTCGGCGTGATCCTCGCGCTCAACCACTGACTTAATATTTCCATCAAAGCTCCATTTCGCCAGTTCTCTCATCATAGGGCCGGCCATGGAGTATTCCTGTGCAATTGGAGCAAGGCGAGCCGCGGTTTCTGCATCCCCTTCGCCCCGCCCATTATCATCTATGCCAAACGGAGAGAATCCTATTCCGCCGCGCGCGAGCACTGCGTACAGGTATCGTGCGAATTCCCCGTTCGATCCAGTCTCCGGCACGAAGAGCGGGTTATTGGGGCGATCGTATAGCTCAATCACCTTCAGTGCGGGCTTGCTCTCCGAAATGTAAATGTCCGGAGCCAAAACGTCGATGGCGGGTGCAGCTGATTTCCAAATCGGGATCACATTATCCGTAGGACCTCCGCTTTCATATGTCGATGCAGGAGGGTTGGAGAGCGGATCGCGCAGCGCCGCATTGACGTACAGGGGCAATGGATTCACAGCTTTGCCCGCAGCAGCAACATACCCGACGTACCGGGCAACCGACCAAGCATGAAAATATTCGTCTGCATCGTTTCCGAATACCTCCTGCCAGGTTCCCTTGGTAACGACTAGCTTATGTAACTCCTTGAGGATCTCGGGTTTGAGAAGCTCCGCCGGCACGTTGCCCTCAAATAGTTTCTGAGCAACTGCAGAATAATCCCGCACACTGTTCCAGGATCCGGATTCATTTTCGACTTGGACCATCAAAACCGTGTGCTGCGGGTCGGCCTGTTTCAAATGCCCCATCACTGCTGCAAACGCCCTCGCATCGGCCTCCATCGCTGCTTGCGTGTGCGGTGAAGGCGAATCAACAGGTTGTCCGTTCCGGCCGGTAATGTTGGGATACTTTACGGCATCGCGTTTCATCCATTCGGGCATATAATGATTGCTGCCGTTTTTCCAAGTTGCGAACCAGAGAAGAACGAGATGTACATTGTGATCCCGCGCCTGCTTCAGCAAAGTATCCACTAGCGAAAAATCGAACCTCCCGGGTTGTGCTTCGATCTGTTCCCAGTAGATTGGAATCTCGACGGTGTTGGCGCGCATTGTTTTGACCGCCGACCACACCTGCGGCAACATGCCGGGCCAGCCGCTGGAGTTATGTGCCTGCCCGCCGAGCATGAAGAACGGCTGTCCGTCGACGAGAAGGGCATGACGTCCATCCTTCTCGACAATCTGCGGCATCATTCCGCCGCCGACCTGGCCCAACGCAGTCCAAGCATTCATCGTTAGGATATGCATCAAAACAAGATTTAGGATCATTGAATATTTTTTCATTGCGTATTCCTTTCTAGTGCTGCTTCTAATGTTAACTTTTGTATTATTACCGCAGAGGACGCAAAGGTCGCAAAGAAGTTTCTATAAAGGAACTAGAAGTTATCTCAAAAACAACAGTACGGTCATCCTGATCCCGCCGCTTTTTGGCGGGAGAAGGATCCACAACACTGAGGCTACGTGAATACACGGTGCTGCGTTTTCATGGATTCTTCGTCGCTCCGCTCCTCAGAATGACAATGATGTTGCATTGTTTGTTCAGAATGACGCTGCTCGGAGTTATTGAGATGGCTTCTAGGAAATCCTAGCGTCCTTAGCGATCTTTGCGGTGAATTAGTCATTGAAAAATACAATATTTGTTCTTTGGAACGGCACTAGATTCTCTTTTTACATGAAGGTCGCATCGAACTCTCCTTTTCGTCCTTGCGGTTCTTGATTGTTCTCTCGCGTTGGCATTATCTACCCTGACACACGATGCAACGATGTGGCTTGACAGTGACATGAAATGCCGCAATTTCTTTCCTTGTCTCACTCCATATCTAACCGTCGTCCGCAGCGCTGCCGGTAATTACCGGTAGGATTATTCGAACCTGTACACATTATATGTTCGAGGTTGCTGCAACACTTCGAAAACAGTTGTCGCTCCGTTCACATAGCCGTGCAATTCCCGTCCCGATATGATATCAAATAGTTTTGCACCCGCTTTTTTAATCACGATGTTGTATCGTGTCGGGAAGGGTTGATATGACTGGGCGATGAATGTGTTATTGTTGTATGCGAACAGGCATATCTGGCTTGGGCTGTCCAGATAAACTGGAATATCCTCCATCATAACTCTTCTGATCTGAGAAAGTACTTCCTTGGGGAGATGGTACAGATCGTCAAAGTTCTCGGGTATTGTGAGGACATAAAACTTTCCTTTTTTCAAGCCTCTGACTTGTAAAAGCATGGAATAGCGGTTATTGCCCTTATAGATTGCCTGAATGATGTCTTCCGAGGCCACCAATCCATAGGCCAACTCCGGAATAAGAATCTCGGTGTCGGAGAAGTATATGTTAGCGGGCTCTTCATCCATGAACCGCCGATATGTGAATTGGTTTACCAGCGCTTTTCGTCCCGTGTACTCGACCTCCAGAATTTTCTCGATTCCCTTCCCTTGTAACGTCTTAAGAAGGCCTGAAGTTATGATGACCGTTTTGTCTTCGTTAAGATGTTTGGTAATCTTGTTGACGATGTCAGTATCAAACTTCGCGTGTTCTGTCAGAAAAACCGTACCGCGGTCGTCGGGAAAATCAGGATACAAATCCATGGGGACACCAACCATCCCAACGTAGTTATGAATATACATTTCACCCGAGGAATGGTAGGGTTTGTAAGCGGCAACGCCATACGGTTCCCCGAGTTTTCCAAGAAAAGCATCGAGTTTATCGAATGTATATCCGGCGGCCTCGGCAATAGGGCTGAGCATTTTTGTTTTCCCATCGGCGTCATTTATTGTCTCGACTAAGCTTCCATAGCTCCAATGGATGATTGCCTTCGGCTTGGCAAACAATGTGTTCTCAATTTGTTCGGTGTACCGGTTCATCGTCTGACGTTGTCCCACATCAACCCAGCCGCCGCCAAACTTGCCGGGCTTAATGTGTTCAAAGTAGCGCATGATGCCGTAGCTTTGGTACGGTTGAAGGTGCTGAACGGTGTTTTCCGGATCCCTTGTTTCAGTGCCGGCTCGGATCTCATCAAAAACCCTGGGTTGCGATTCAAGGTTGTATCCCGAGAACTGATATTGTTCGTACCAATTTGGCGGTTTGAAAATGAGATGGACGTCCGGATTTACACTCCGGGCATTCTTGACGACAAGGTTCTCACCTACCTCTTTCATAACTTTCAGTCGATAGTCTGCCCAGGTCAAGTCTCCTTTAGCCTTTTGGCACAAATCGCATTGGCAGTTGAAAATGAACAGGTCGTCAAAAATAATCTCATCGAAAAGGGAAGCAGTATACGCCACAATCTTTCGGAATTTTTCCCGGTCAGCGGGATTCGAGTAACAGAACCCGTTGAGACGGTCGCCGGGAGGGCCGGCAACAGACGCCATAATACCGCCTGATACCTTGACACCTTTGCTTGCGAAGAAATTTTTGAGCTTTTTAACATTCGCTTCCGGCATTGTTTCATTGTCCCTGTACGTCTCAACATACACTTTGCCAATTTTGATGGAACGGGCGATCAAATTCCAGCTCTCTTCAAGCCATTGAGGGTCGGCTATCATTTTTTGCTCGTCCTGAATACAGCAAAACACCTCGACATTGAAGTTCTGATAGCTTGCTTTATCCCGGTTCGCTTCTGTTTTTTCTTGCGCGGAAGCAAACATCACCAGCTGTGTAAAGATTATAGCTGCCAAGGCAGAGAATCCGATTCTTCTGCCAAAAAATGTAGGATTTGAATGTACCATGTTCTTCTATTAGATGGTTTATCTTAAATGTACCGTTAGAGGCTTCTTTTCATCATTCAAAATTTTCACAATTTGCTGCTTTACGATACTATCTGCCATGAAACACAATGTAGGAGTGCGGCTTGATAGTAACATCGAATGTTTTTGTTTCTTCTTTTCCCCTCCCCCATATCTGGGCGGCTTCTGCAACGGTTCCGGCAATTTCCTCTCCGGTAAGAACATTTGTGAGTTTGTTGGTTTGTTTGTCGGTGACGACTTTGATATTGACATTTTCCGGGAGGAAGGATTCTACGACAAATGTGCCGTTGTCATAGACGAACAGGCCGACCTGTGCCGGGCCCTCGATGCGCACTTTGAGATCCTGCGAAAGGACGCTTCTGACTCTCTTCAACACTTCGGGGGGATAGTTGTACAGATCTCCGAAATTATCGGGAATAGTAAGGACAAAAAGCGATCCGTTGGCGTACCGAGCCTGATGAAGAATCGGCGATCCGGTACCCGACGCAATGCAGGAAATATCTTCCCATGAATCGTTGGTAAAATATTGTATTTGAGGGATCAACACTTTTTCTTTTGAGAAGCAATCGCCTTGCCAGCCGACGACAAATTCGTTCGTCGTTATTTTTTTGTCGGTGTATTGGAGTTCCACAATATCTTCGATCCCTTTGCCCTGCAAAGCCCTGAGCAATCCGGACGTTATGGTTACATTTTTGCCGGCGATCAACTGCGCTTTGATTTTGTCTACGATGAGGGGGTCGAACTTTGCCGATTCTGAAAGCAAAATCATTTTTGCTTCTGCAGGAAATTCGGGGACGATATCCATTGGAATTCCCGCCATGCCGAGAAAATTCTGGAGAAAATCTTCGCCCAGCGAATTATACGGCTTATAGCTTTTAATCCCTACCGGATTCCCTAATTGTCCGAGCACGGAGTCGACGCGCTCGAAGGTATAGCCGGCGGCTCGTGCGATCGTTGTGGGTGTGATTATCTTTCCGTTTTCGAGTTGGATCGGTTTTATCATTTCGTCGAAATCGAAGCTGGTGTGCGCTCCCTGCCATTCAGCACGGTCGGTTTTCTTGATAGGCCGCTGCAATTGCCGGAAATCGAATAGCGTGATCTCGGGAGCTTTGGCAAACAGCGTCAGCCAAAGCTGTTCCGCGTACCGGTCCATGTATGGCATACCGCCGGGATCAACCCATCCGCCGCCGTTTCCCCCGGGTTTAATATTCTCGAAGTAGCGGTAAATGAGGTAGCTTTCATACTGCTGAAGATGCTGTCCGCTGTGGACGGGGTCGCGTGTTTCCGTTCCGGTATAAATGCCGTCAAACAATTTAGGCTCTGTTTCCAGATTGAAACCGAGCCCCTGAAAGTGCTCGTACCAGTTCGGAAACTTGATCACGATTTTTACTTTGGAGTTCACCGCTTTAGCAGGTTGTATCACCAGCTCTTGCGCAGCTTCTGTCATCAGTTTCAGGCGGTATTGAGTCCAGGTCAAATTTCCTTTTGCCTTGATGCACAGTTCGCATTTACAGTTCGTGAAGAAAAAATCATCAAGAATAATTTCATCGAAATGTTTTGCGGTAAATTCTGCAATTTCCTTTACTCTTTTTCGGGACTCGGGGTTTGTGTAGCAAAATGTCTGATACCGGTTGCTCTCATTGATGGTAAACGTAATTCCTCCCGCAACCCTAACACCCCGCGTCCGGAAAAACTTCTTTGCCGATTCAATCGTTTTCTCGTCGACGAGTATCTGGTCGCGATGGGTTTCAAGATAGATTTTGTCCACCTTCACCTGTTGAGAAATTTCATTCCACAGCGGTTCAAGCCATTGCAGGCTGTCCATTTTTTGCACTTCGTAAGCGCGGGCATACACAGCGACGTTAAAGTTCTTATATCCGTTTCCCGGGATGGCTGGAGCGGCAGCGCCAATGAGAATTGCTACAGTGAGCGCGATTTTTTTCATTGTTCTCGATTAGTTAATGTGTGTGTTCAGATATTGGTTGGATTGATTAGTACGGCGCAGTCAGATGTCGGACATCTTGTTAATTAACTCTATCAAGTTTTCAGATCTGCATGCTTGTTTGGATAAGATGTCCGGCATCTTCATGAGTTGTTATTTTCTAATTGATTCGTACATGGGATGCACCTTTTCTGAAAAAACGCTCGGGATAGGAAGAGTTTGCCCGGGAGATTGTACGACGAGATTGTCGAACAGTGCGATGTTCTTTGCCTTGTTCGCGCTCCCCGCAACGAGACCTGCCATGCCTTCAGAAAAAGTGGAATCCGTGGCGGTCAGAATCGGAATTCTGTCGACAAATCCTCTTATCGTTGAGCCGGAAAAAACAAGCATCAGAGTATGCCATTGGTTTGGCGCAATGTTCGATGCTTTTCCTGTTGCCAGGAGGATGGCCGGTTCAGTTTTTTCATCCTGTTTGGAAAGGTACAACGAACACGTGCCATCCGCAGAAAGGCTCATAAAATACCCGTCCGGCTTGCATCCGTAGCCGCTTCCTGTTCCTATGACACGGCCCATAACACCGGCCCAACCTTCAGCATTGAGGGAAACATCGGCAAGCACTTCATAATCTTTCCAGTTCCGGTCGCCCACGATGGTGTATGGCATCCACTCGGGCGCCCAGCTTTGAGATCCTTCACCAATAACCTGGCGCAAACATTTTCCTTTGTTGTCCGGGCGATCTGCAATTTCAAATCCTCCCGCTATATCGGCAGTATAGTGCGGCAGGTACCCCCAGGCACTTGCGTTTTCATACTCATCAAATGTTTCATAATACGGGAATGGGAACGGTTTGGAAACCGGAACTTCGGCAAACGAACCTTTCTGCTGCCCTGTGGTTGTGGAGAGCGAGTAAATTGATTCAGGTTCCAAGAGGATATCAAATTTGCCATCAACAGGAGTAACATCATTCAGCCGGGCAAACTGCTCCTGAGCATTGCTTCGCCATACGCATAATCTTTCGGAGGACACGCCTCCAATAATCTTAAAGGAAACTTTTTGATTTGTTTTGGCATTCTTTGTTTCGGCAATAATACTATAATCAGTGGCCGGGGATTTCAACGTGACAAACGTTCCTCCTTCGGGGAGTTTGCCGCAGGCCCCATTGACATAGTGCCAGCCGGCTTTGCAAAACTGTCCGTAATGCGCATATCCCCAAAGCGCCGGCCGTGTATAATAATATCCGCTCCATGGCTCGCGTGCAATCATCATGGCCGGGTCTTCCGGAAACGGTTCTATGCTGTACGTGGAAGCAACCAGGAACCAATTCACGATCATGGTCACGCCGCTTTCGATAAAATTCTTGTTGAATGATTCTACCAGGCTGATTTCACAGTCAAACCCCTTTTTGTAAACATGTTCTTCCGAATTCCAGATTGGCTTACCTAACTCTTCGCTCAATTTTATGGCATCTGCCGGTGCAGGCAGATCATTCATCGTATGAGCGCCCATGATGTCCACCGCAGCTCTTAAGACCGAATCTGTTCTCATGTCTTTGCACCAGTCGAATTTTCCTTTTCCCCAGTTGTCAAAAGCATGGATCTTGACGTTGGAGAGACCGTTGCTGTTGAGCGTTGCCCGCAGTTTTTTTACGAAATCTTCGTTGACTCCCTTTTCGTTGCGGCAGCCGATGGCATTCAAATCGATTCCGTAAACATTCTTCAGGCCCTTAATCCATTTCATGTCATAATCGCACATGTCCTGCGACCAGAAATTGCCGTTGCCAATCCACTTCGGACATCCCCAGGCATTAGCATCCAGCATAATAGAAGGATTTCTTTTTCTAGCCTCGCTCATAAGCCACCATTCGTAACCTCTGCTGTAATTCTCATCATCTCTCGAATGCATATGACTTGGTTCCGAACCCTGGGTTGAATTGCCGTCGCCGGGAATTTCAACCAACAATGCCGAGATGGAGGCTCCAAAATTCGGCTTGAACAGAAGATCCAAAACCTGGCTCCGTTGAGGTTCCGGATAATCCTTTAATAAAACCGACGTCGCTCCGCCTCCGCTGACGGCGCCGATTCCGTCGAAGCGTTTGCCGCCTGCAGTTCCGTCAATTGTGATTGTTTGAGATTGAATTGTCATACCATACAGGCTCATTATTACGCAGCACAGTATCGAAGGAAAAGATATCCTTGCGTACAAAAAACTGAGGATGGACAAATGCGTTTTGATGGTCAACTCCTTTCAGATTAAGACTGTTTTCAACTTTTTAGGATTTGAGACGAGTATAGAAATAGCTCTCCCAAGGTGCTTAGGCGCGAAGACTCTGTTTTAGTTTCAATTCGCGACTTTGCGTCTTTGCGTGAATTTGATTTTTGGTTTCATCTAACAGTGCGACATTCTGTAAATAGCGCAAAAACATGCCAATAGCATCCGCACAAGGAACTACTGTGCAGGAACCGCTGATCGCAAAGCCGCCGGTTGAGCTTGAATTTTTATCTCCGCTTGTTGTAATCCTTCCGCGGAAGCTTTTAGTATAATCTCACCCGGTTGTTTGGTCGATTGCACTATCACCTGAGCCAGGCCGTTGAATGCGCTCCGTTTCCATTGGGGCGAAGGGGCGATCGCCTGGACCAGGCCCGGATCGGTATTCGGTTCGTCCCATTGATATGTTTTTCTGAATCGCTGTCCCACAACGGCGTATTCATTTCTTCCGGACTTTATTATTTTGTGATCGAGCCGGAACGCCTGGTTTGGAGCATCGCGCTTGATGTTCGATGCGAGCAAATGTCCGTTGACGTAAATCGACTGGTTTTCAACAATGCTCTTTGTGAAGAGATTCACTTCGGTTTCATTTGTGAGATCAGCCAGCTCAAAAGTTCCGCGGATGACCAGCAGCGTGTCGACATAGGCGCGCCAATCGTCGCTTCGCAGGCTTCGCAAGGCGGGTTTCCATGTCGAGTCATTGAATCCGGCAGCAACCTCGGGACGGTTGGTGAGATTATTCACCGCCAATTCTTTCAGGTTCTGAATTTTTGAAGTCTTCACTGATTCGAAAAATCTATCGGCCTCATGGCTCGATGGGTCGCCGTTGCCTACTCCGATAATTTTTCCCGGTCCATCTACCCTGAAGTTGATTTTGTTATCGCCGTTCGGTACGATCGTGCCCTGACGATCCGTAACCTGCACCGTAATCACCGAAACATCTTCGCCGTCAGCCTTGATACTGCTGTAATCGGAAATCAATTGAAGAGCCGCTGCACTTCCGGAGGAATCAATTTTACTTTCCAAAACTGTTTTATTTGCCGTGTAACCGCGGGCGGCCAAAACACCAGGCTGATAATTCACTACCCATTCCAAATGACCGTTGATTGGCATATCTTTTTTGCCAAGGCTCTTATCGTTTAGCAGCAGTTCAACCTGTTCGTAATTGCTGTAGACAGTTACTTTGGTTTCCTGTCCCGGATGACCTTTCAAATTCCAGTCGGGAACAATGTGCAGCACGGGGCTGCTTCCCCACCACGATCTCAAGTAGTAAGAAATATCTTTCGGGAAGCCGCATAGATCTAGAATTCCATATTGAGAACTGATGGCAGGCCAGTCGTACGGATTCATTTCGCCCCGATAATCGAAGCCGGTCCAATAGAAAAGTCCGGACAAAAAAGGCCGGGCAGAATAGAATTTCCATCCGGCCTCGGTGCCGGCATTTTCGCGCGTCGTGGGAGCCATATGGGCTTTTGAATCGTCGGAAACATAAATGCCGCGTGTACCGCCGGTATTGCTTTCTTCCGTTCCGATGCCCGACTGCCAGGGAAATTTTTTATGATGTTCGTCGATGTTCCCCTGGAGAATGTAATTATATCCCATCACCTGAGTCACCATTCCGGTGCCGTTATCCCATCCGCCGCTGATTGCAGCCGTAAATGCTCGCGACGAATCAAAACGCTGTCCAAACGCCTGCATAGTAGTTCCAACGCGCGCTCCTTTAATGTTGCTTTCAATACCCCACTCTTCATTGCCGAGCGACCATAAGACAACACTCGGATGATTCCTGTCGCGCTTCATAAATCGCTCCAGGCAGTCAAAATGTTCCTGATTGATACCCATTAAGCGGTTCTCATCCAGCACAAGCATGCCGAGTCGGTCGCATGCATCCAGTAATTCCGGTCCCGGCGGGTTGTGTGCCGTTCGGATCGCGTTGCTCCCCATTTCCTTTAGTTGTTTAACTCGAAATTCCTGCAGCGCATCGGGAACTGCGATGCCGACCCCGGCATGATCCTGATGGTCGGCAGTTCCTTTTATTTTTAAATGCTTTCCGTTAAGGAAGAAACCTTCATTCGGGTCAAAGCGAACCGTGCGGATGCCGAAATTGGTTTCGTATGTATCAACGACTGTTCCGCCGGAACGAAGTACCGTTTTCAATTTATGAAGATATGGAGTTTCGATGGACCATACTTTTGGGTTGGCAACTTTGAACCGATTAATGTATTCTTCCTGATTGCCGGCTTTGAGAGTCAAATTTTTCCTGGACCCGGAAGCAACCGTTTTGCCCGATGAATCAACAATAGATTCTTCGATAGTGAAGGTTGAATTTTTCAGTGATTCATTTTTCACAGCGGTCCGCGTCGTAATAACTGCGGTACTTTTTTCGAAATCAGTTGTCACAAACGTGCCATCCTTGGTGACATGGAGGGGAGAGACTTTTGTAAGCCAAACATGCCTGTAGATGCCGGCTCCTTCGTAGAACCAGCCTTCTTCCATGGTCGCGTCCACGCGCACGGCAATAACGTTGTCACCGCCGTAGTTGAGATAATCGGAAATATCGTAGCTGAAGCCGACGTAGCCGCTGTGTTCCGTGCCAAGATAAAAACCGTTCACCCAAACGATTGAATTGCGGAACACTCCGTCGAATTCGACAACAATGCGTTTACCGAGGTCAGATTCCGGTATGGAAAATTTCTTGCGGTACCATCCTACGCTATTTTGCGGGAAATTGCGCCCTATCGCTTTGTACCCGTGGCTGTAGCCGCCGAGGCTGTCGAATGGAAGTTCAACGCACCAATCGTGCGGCACGTCAAGAACTCGCCAGCCGCGGTCGTCAAAATCCTTTGCTGCGGCTCCGTCGCCGTACCCGGTTTTTGCAAAGTACGAAAAGTAACCGCTGCCGTTATCGAAATCCTTTTTCGTATCGTACGCATGCCCGAGGGCAAAACGCCAGCCGAAATCCATGAGCAGTTTTTCCCGCGGCGAGGATTGCGTCTGAGGTTGGCCATTCATTGAACAAAGGATCACCAAAGATAATACAATGATTGCATACAGAATTCTTGATTTCATAGTTCTCACTTTCGATTTTTGGAATAGCAATGTATGTTCCTCTTGAGTCTGCTCTGTGAACTCTTTAGATTCTCTTGAGGGAGCTCCGCTTCGCGCCGTTCAGAATGGACAACGATTGAGCAGCGTCCTTCACCTCTAAATGTCATCCTGATCCCGCCGTTTTTTGGCGGGAGAAGGATCTATGACACTGAAGCTTCGTAGATTCTCGCTGCTGCGTTGACATGGATTCTTCACTCCGCTTCACTCCGCTTCGCTCCGTTCAGAAAGACAGAGACTGTTGCTCTTTCGTTGTTATTCCGCTCGTTAAAATTTTTTTTCTTTTACAAGCTCTATCTTCTGATCTTCAATACCCCGGCTTTGAAGTATATTAAAATCCGAAACGTTCTTTAGAAGAATAGCATTTGAGTCATCCGTTCGTTGAATCGTCACATTTCGCAGGTCAAGACCCCCGACATCGTCAAACAATAAACCGGGCCGATAATCGGGTTCCAAAACATGGAATTCAACATCACTGATTGTAATGTCTTTTGCGTGACGAACAAACAGACCGTATGCCGCCGCCGCACCGAACATACCCGGCTCGGGGTATTTATTCTCATTCTCCGGTAATTCTCTTGCCGCCTGCTCTTTAGTGCCCCCGCCTTTATAAAAGACACGGATATTGTTTAGGTGAATATTTTCGATTGGATGTCCCGGCAACCCCGCGATTGTGCACGCGTACGATTGGTCGGCATTGTAAACGATAACGTTGCTTATCGTAACTCTTCTCAGTTTACCGGCGGGCGTTCCTTCCGGTCCGCGCATCCTTGCTCCGAGCCTCAGGAAGATCGGATCATTGACGATATCCCTCATCGTAATATTGGTGATGGCGACATCTTCTAAAAGTCCGCCGTCGACCGTTTCGAGAGCTAATCCTCTGCAATAATCAAATACGCAATTAGCGATAGTGATATTTTTGAACCCGCCGTTGGATTCTGTGCCGAGCTTGATTCTTCCAGTTGGATGGTAACCATATTCAGGATTATTGGAGCGTTTATATGTTCCGTCCAACATTGTTCCTTCATCATAACCGCTGAGCTGACAGTTTGTGATCGTAACATTTTCCGTAGCACGGGCATAACCGAGCGCGAAAGTACTTTTTAAACAAATTCCATCGTCATACGGCGTGTTAACAGACAGATTGGAAACGCGCACGTTCTTGCAGCAATCGATATCGATGCCGTCTCTGTTTGTATCTATTTTAAGATTGTCGAGTGTGAGATTGTCAACTCCGGTAGCAAGGATCGCAAACCATCCGCCGTGGGACATCGTGAAATCTCTTAAGATTACATTACGGCATCTGTAAAGGCTGATTGTTTTGTCCGCAGTTTTGCCATCCTTCACCCAATCTTTCATCAAGCCCTTGCCGTAAATTTTGCCCGGGCCGACGATCGATATGTCGTGAAGACTATCACCCCAGATCAATCCATTATGCCAATGACTGTGTCCATAGTCCTGATATATATCGTTGATACTTTTTTCAGCCTGGTCATAGTTCAATTCGGGATTTTCGGAGACGGCAATGATTGTGCAGCCATTGTCGAGGTATAGCGTGATATTGCTTTGCAAATGAATGGAACCGGAGAGATAATCGCCCGCAGGAAAGTAGACCGTCCCGCCGCCGTTTTCCGCTGCAGCGTTGATCGCCGAATTGATTGCCGGAGCGTCCATAGTTTTGCCGTCCCCTTTGGCGCCGTAGTATCGGACGCTAAAAACCATTTTCGTTTGTGAGGGACATAACTCTGAGGTAAAAATGGTGAGGATGATAGCCGAGAGTCGAAGAATTGTTCCGGGCGTTTTCATTGTTGAAGAATCCTTTACGGCGATTCACATTAATGTATCAGAACACTCTCAACGCTACACAGGTGCGAAACATCTGAAAATAGTATCACGCAAATCCCGAA
>Ga0265329_10000215_pt1 | contig 30258 bp, 23 predicted proteins | sample 41627metaG_FD_202091 | JGI IMG/M metagenome (GOLD analysis project Ga0265329, IMG submission 202091) | Rhizosphere microbial communities from Carex aquatilis grown in University of Washington, Seatle, WA, United States - 4-16-27 metaG | ecosystem: Host-associated > Plants > Roots > Rhizosphere...
ATGCTCGCGTGCGAGGGCATGTGGCCTGCCACTGAAATGATCGCCAACCCTTTGGTCCCCTGCGCGTGGCTGGAGTGATCGTCCGCGCAACCCGTCATGCAGCGGCCCTCAAGGTAAAGCTTGGTCCCGTCGTCAAAGCTATATTCCACCGAGTAGTTGTCGAAGTTCTGATCGATCGAGTCGCCGCGGTAGTGGCGGCCGCCCAAGGCGCGAGCTTTCACCGGCCACTTGTCTTTCATCCAGCAGCATTCGTCGATATTGTGGATGTAGAAGTCGCTGAAGCAGCCGCCGCTTGCCCAGAGGAAGCTGTGGAAACGTCTGATTTGGTAGCTCAGTTCGTTCATCCCGTCGGGTTTGGGACCGGAAGCGAACGAGCCCACCGGCCCGTGCATGCGGTACGCCCGCATCAGGAGGATCTCTCCGGCTTGGCCATCCTTGATCCGGTCGAACAACTCCATCCGCGCGCGGCAATGTCGGCACATCAATCCGACACCCACCTTGAGATTCTTGGCCTTCGCCTTCTCCCCGAGCTCGAACATCCGTTTGGAGGTCGGCCCGTCCACCGTGACCGGTTTCTCCATGAACACATTCACGCCCTTCTCGATCGCGTAAGTAAAATGCACCCAGCGGAAGGCGGGTGGCGTAGCGAAAATCACGACATCACCCGTCTTTAGGCAGTCGATCGCCTTCTTATACGCATCAAAGCCAATGAACCGGCGGTCCTGCGGCACATCCATTTGCTTGCCGTAGTTATCCGAAAGGTTCTTGAAGCTATCGTTCAGCCGGTCCTCGAACACGTCTGCCATGGCCACTAGTTTCACTGGCCCGTTTTTGACCGTCAGTGCATTCGCCGCGGCGCCGGTTCCCCGACCGCCACAGCCGACTAAAGCAACTTGAATGGTATTTCCCTCCGCTCCATGAACGTAGGGCAAAGTGGCGCCGGCCAGCGCGGAGACTGCTGCGACGCGCCCGGTATTGACAATAAACTCGCGACGCGAGGTAAGACTATTCTGGGGCTGTTTCATGTAAGCGATGATTCTTCCGTGAGGATGGGGTGTCAACTCCAGAAGTTGGACCTCCAGGCCCGCTGCGCTTCACTTCTCGCGCCGCCGCCGTTCTTCACCAGAGCACTGCGCCGCTCCCAATCCCTATGGCGAGGCCGTGGCGCGGTAGAAGCGCCGAGCGGTGCCAAGGGCCGAAGTATCTACCCAAGCCGTCGGGGCATTAGTTAGCTTCAGCGTCGTCAGGGTCTGCCAGGAGCCGCTATCGCCCAGCTCGGGAGCATATTGCACCACGCAAGTCGCTCCCGCGGTGCCGGAAATAATCAGTTCAAAGCCGCTGGTGCCTAAGGCACCGGTAATGCGTGGCGCTTCCAGCGCAGACCGCGCGGGCCGGGACTGCAGGATAATGCCATTGGCCCCAACCGAAATAAACTCTCTGCCGTACGCAACGCCTAGGAGCATCAGGTCCGTGCCGCTTGATTGGGAGGTCCAGGTGATGCCGTCGGGAGAGGTAATCACCGTGCCGGGGCTGCCCACGGCCATGAATGTTCCCGCACCATAGGTAATTCCCATGAGGCTGTACCCGCCGGGACCAGGCGTCCACGTCAGCCCGTCCGATGATCGTAGGATCTTGTTGTTCCCAACCGCCACAAAAGTGCCGTTGCCAAACGCGACCCCATACAGGTAACCCATTGCGCTTGGCGACCTGTTGGTCCACGTCAACCCGTCCGCCGAGCTGAAAGTCGGCCCATCCCCGACCGCCACAAATACGTTATTCCCGTAGGCAATGCCGGCTGGCCGGAAAGCGGGATTAATGTTGTGGGCGCTCCAGTTCGTGCCGTCGATGGATGTGATCGCTGCGCCACCTAACAAATTGTTGAGCCCCACGCCTACGAAGCTTCCATTGCCATAGGTGATGCCCTCCAGTCTCTCGATGTTCTCTGGTTCATTTGCCTCCCAGTTCGTCCCATCGATGGAAGTAAGCACTCCTCCACGAACGCTTGTGGCAACGAAGCGACCGTTTCCATAGACGATAGCGGCGAGCGTGTTTGTGACCTTCTGGCCGGTCTAAACCACGCCGTCGGGTGAAGTCAGCACGCCCTCCTCCCCCACGGCCACATAGCCACTGGGGCCCGCAGCGATGCCATTGAGGTAGCCGGTTGATCCCCAATCCCGCCGAGGGGTCCAGGTTAGGGCATCGTGCGAGGTGAGGATGATGCCGGTCCCGACTGCAACGAACGTTCCGTTCCCGTAAGCCACGCCATAGAGCTCGTCCGACGTGCCGGATTCGGCCATGGACCACTCGATACCGTCCTGCGAGACGAGGATCGCGCCCATTGTCCCAACCGCTACAAACCTCTCCTTCACGAAGGCGACGCTGGCCAAGTAATCCGCAACACCAATCGCACGCGCTGTCCAATTGGCGCCGTCCGGCGAAGATAGAATGTCTTTGCCGGCCATCCCGACGAAAACGTCCTTTCCAAACGCGACTGCGTCTACTTCTTTGACCGCGCCCTGCCTCTGCGCCCATTGGCGGGCATCGGGTGAAGTGAAAACGCCTGAGCCGCCAAGACCATTGAACCCGGTCGCCAGATAGAGCCCGTTGCCATAGGTCACCCCATAGAGGTCAACCCCTGCCGAGACCGAGGACAGGATTGGGCTCCAATCTGTCTCGGCGCTTGATGCCCAGGTTTCAAATCCGGGACCCGCCCCGACGGCCACGAAGGTGCCGCCGCCATAAACAATCGCAGTGAAGTTCCTCACGCCCTGATCACGCGAGGTCCACGTTATCCCGTCGGGCGACGACAAAACGTAACCGTCAACCGTTGTTCCGCCAACCGCCACGAATATCCCGTCTGCAAACGCGACTCCGGTCAGGAAAGTGTCGACTCCGCTATCTCGTCGGGTCCAATCGACTCCATCCGGAGAGGTTAAGATAACACCTCTCTCCCCAACCGCTACAAACGTTCCATTGCCATAGGCAACGTTCCGCAGCCTCGGCGCTTGTGGTGCAGGGCTGCGTTCTGCCCATTGAGGCGCGGCGGTGTCGCCCCAGATGATTACCCTCGCGGCACTCGCTGGCCCAACGTTATACGTCGAATCGATCGAGAGAACCAGTTCGACGTTCTTCACTCCAATTGGCTGCTGGTGGCCCAGAGGAACAATGCTAATGGTTGCGGAGGACGCGCCGGCGGGGATCGATACCTTACTATCAATCGCTTCGTAATCGGTTCCAGTCGTTGCCGTCCCGCCGATCGAGTAGGTCACACTCAGCGCCTGGCCACTATCTCCACTTCGCATCACCGTGAATGCCCCCGGTTTCGGGGGGTTCTGGGAATTATCCGCGTCGACTGCGGTCACTGAGACGACCGGAAGCACTGGCGGAACAACCACCAGCGTGGCTGTATCACTGGTTGAGGTGCCGCCGATGTCAGTCACAGTAACTGAGTAATCCCCCGCTTGATTCACTGTAACGGCGTCTAGTTCAAGAACCGCATTCGTGGCACCATCGATCGGCTGGCCGTTCCAGAGCCATTGATAAACAAGCGGCGGCTGCCCAGTAGCCGCGACCCTGAAGCTTGCGCTGTCCCCCATGTTAACTGTCTGATCCTGCGGCTGTTGGAGTGTGGTTGGGGAATCCAGAAGGGCGCCGGATTGGATGATGTTACCACCCTTGCCCACAATCACGAAACCGTCCGCTCCAGCCGCCACGCCTGTTAATTGAGGCGCCGTTAGACCTGTGAGCGGTATCGAGGTCCACGCAACGCCATTAGAACTGAAAAGAACGGCGGAATTGCCGGCTGCTATGAAGTTGCCGTTGTACGAGGCGACTCCATAGAACGGTCGCGTTTGTGAGGGGCTAACAGTCCCACGTGTCCAGCCGAACCCGCCGAACGAACTCAGCAGGGCGGCCTGGAAGGACGTTCCGCCTACAGTCACAAACTGGCCCTCTTCGTAATCGATTCCATAAAGTGTCTCTCCGGAGACGCCATAGCGGACCACCCACTGAACTCCATTCGGGGACGTGAGGATTGTGCTGCCCGTGCCCACAGCAACGAACTCACCGTTTCCATACACCACCGAGTTAAGTCCGTTCGTAATGCCGATGACTTGGGTGAACCAGTTGGTTGCATCCGCCGAGGTCAGAATCAGTCCTGCGGCTCCAACCGCAACGAAGCTTCCATCCCCGAAGGCCACCGCGCTCAGGTTCTTCGTCGTAGGTGCCGTCCGGGCCTCCCAACTTTTTCCGTCGCTCGATGTGAGCACGGTGCCGGCGGCCCCCACCGCAACGTATCGGCCGTTCCCAACAACAACGCCTGCAAGCGCGTTCGTCGTTCCAGATTCTTGGACTCCCCACGCTGTGCCGTCGATCGAACTGATGATCGCACCGCCGGATCCAACAGCCACGTACTGATCAGGCCCACGAACCACACCCGCCAGGTCGCTCCGCAAACCGTGGGCTCCGACATCGGTCCACGTCAGCCCATCGGCAGAGGTCAGAATCGTGTTTTGGGACTCGGCCGCCGCAAATACTCCGCTTCCGTATGCCACTCCGTGGAGATTACGCACCGTTCCCGAAGTGGTGCTCGTCCAATTAGTGCCGTCGGCCGACGTCACGATGGTCCCGCTCGCACCCACTGCCACGAACAGGCCATTTCCATAAGTGACCCCGACCAGATCTCGGATCGAGTTGGACTTCTGGCTGGCCCAACTGGTTCCATCGAGCGAAGTCTGGACTGTGCCGGCTGAGCCAACCGCCACGAACTCTCCGTTGGCGTAGGTCATCGCCAACAACGAACCCGACGCCTTCGACGTCTGCACCGTCCACGCCGTCCCATCAGGGGAGGTCAATATCTTCCCTTGTGCGCCCACCGCAACAAACCCATTTCCGCCATAGGCCACTAGATTGAGAGCGATGTTCGTTCCCGAAGCTCGCGCGGTCCAATTCGTGCCATCAGGGGATGTCAAAACAGTCCCAAGATTACCAACCGCCACAAAGTTACTCTGCCCATATGCGATCGAGGCGAGCGCGCTGGTCGTGCCCGACGTTTGCGCGCTCCAGTTGATCCCACCCTGTGAGGCGTAGATTAGGCCGTTCCCCCCCACCGCGACGAAGTTACCATCCCCGTAGGCGACGCTGACCAACAACGGTTTTGTCCCCGGGTTAGCAAGTCCCCAGGCAATGCCATCGGGTGAGAAAATCGCCGGGCCTCTCGATCCGACTCCGGTGAAAACTCCGCCTCCGTACGCCAGCGCGGTCAGTGTGTTCGGTTGAATCTGCATTGCTGCAGGATTGCGCTGAGTCCATTCATCCAAAGGTCCCGCCAGGAGCCCCCCCGCGAACAACAACACCGCTCCCCTGCAATAGCACAAACACGACACTTTCTTCATATCATGACTCCTATTAAACAGCGTCCGTAAACCTTGGTAGATGATTTAGTTGAGACTCTTGTGCTATTGCCGCCAAGTCGATCGTCGAGACAAGGCAGGGCAAAGCACGGCCATTGGTCCACCAGCGAACCATCGATCAAATCAATTCGGTCACACCGGGGATGTTCACCGGGTACACGCCGTCGGGGCCTGGTTTCACGGGTGGATCCATCTCGAAGCAGCACGCTTCAGGTTTAGGCGCGTAACTAAAGTTGGATCCGGTGATTTGTTCCCAGGTAACTTCTTTGCCCGTGTAGCAACTGATCTGCCCCATGATGGCGATGAGCGTGCTGCGTGTCATATACCCTCCATTATTCAGCGCCTCCCCGGCCCGAATCGACGCGAAGAGCCTGTCGTGCTCGATCTGGTAAGGATTGGCTCCGTTGTCCTGCCAACGCCATGGGTGCTCACCTTGGATCCGGCATGCCACAACCGACGCGCGCCCCTTGCTCCCTAGGATGATGCTCGAATTCTCTTCGTAGCAACGTGGAATCGTCCGGCAATACGCATAGAGGCGCACGCCGGTCGGGAATTCATACACAACGGCGTGATGGTCGAACACGTTCCCGTAGATTTCACCCGATAGGGTTGCCCGCCCACCCATCCCATGCGCCTTTGCCGGCGCCTGGTCGCGCAGTAGCCAGCTGGCGCGGTCCAGGTTGTGCGCCAACGTCTGCACCACGTCATCCCCGGAAAGCCAGTTGAAATGGTATTGCGTGCTGAATTGGAACTGCGTTTCCGTCATGCCCGCTTTGCGCTCCTGCAGAACATACGGCGCACGGAGCCAATTCTCCTCGATCGCCACCACTTCGCCAATGGCCCCGTCGTGGATCCGTTGGATGGTCTCCTGGTAACCGGGATGGTAGCGGCTCTGTAAACCTGACACCACGGTCAGTTTCTTTTCTTTCGCGAGCGCGCAGGCGCGGTCCATCGTCTTGATGCCCGCTGGATCAATGCCGTGCGGTTTCTCAACAAAAACATGCTTGCCGGCCTCCACCGCGGCTAGAACATGCATCGGGTGGAACTTTGCGGCGTTCGCGATCAAGACCACATCACACGACTCGATCACCTTCCGGTATCCGTCGAACCCCACAAAACAATGATCGTCGTCTACCGCGACTTGCTTCGGCTTCTGCGTCTTCAAGGCTTCACGCTTCGCTTGGAGCCGGTCCGCGAACAAATCGCACATGGCCACCAACTGGGCTCCCGGATCGGCGGTCAGAGCCTGGTCCGCCGCCCCCGCGCAACGCCCGCCACACCCGATCATTCCCACTCGCAACACAGCGCTGCCCGCTGCGTGCGCAAAGCGGCCTATGTTTAGCCCGCTCAGCGAAACCGCCGCGGCGGTCGCGGCCGAGGTGCGAAGAAATTGGCGGCGTGAAGCGGTCGGAATGGTGGAAGATTTGTGGTTCATAAAGGGGCTTAATTGAACATCGTATCAGTTTGTAGCGATCAACGACTTATTAATCAAGATCGATCTAATCGTGCCCTTCACGTGCCCAAGCTCGAGACGGGCCTGGCGGCTTGCGCCGCTTCCGCCCGGTTGCTCTTCCGTCGAGGAAGCCCGGTGCTAGATCCGAAAGGTCGCTTTCCGCTCGTGCTTGTCGTCGAGCAGTCCAATCGCCATCGTTGCCGCAGATGCAAATGTCCCAGACACCATCAAATTCGGGCGCCGCAAAACCCCGGGAATCTGAAACTGCCGCCCTGGCAGAGCGCGTGAATGCCGCCGCGCAATTCCTGGAGATGCTCGCTGCCAAGAAGGACCTCTTGGCCGACGTACCGCCTCAGGACAGGGCCCGCTTGCTCCGGGCCGCGGGGGAGATCTACTGCCCTAACCCGATCCTTCGCCGTCGCCTCGTGAAAGCAAAACACCGCCAGCGCTTGGAGGACCGGCTCCGGCTTCGGGAAGGCCTTTTGGCCGATACCGGCATCCGTAAGCTCCGGCGCGACACTGTTTTTACCACTCCCAACCAGATCCCACCCGCCGCCCAGTCGGCGACGGATCCGGCCCAGGACAACCCAGACGGGGGTAGCGGGACTCGGGAATCGACCGACCTGCGCCATTGCTATATCTGTAAGAGAGACTACTCGACGATTCACCATTTCTACGACCAGCTCTGTCCCTCATGTGCCGAATTGAATTTTCGGAAGCGGGGAGAGTTGGCGGACCTGCGCGGGCGCGTGGCGTTGCTGACCGGTGGCCGGGTTAAGATCGGCTATCAGGCGGGGATTAAACTTCTCCGCTCCGGAGCCCATCTCATCGTCACCACCCGCTTCCCACGCGACTCAGCGATGCGCTACTCCAGCGAACCGGATTTTGCCGAGTGGGGGACGCGCTTGGAGATCTTCGGCCTCGATCTCCGGCACACTCCGAGCGTCGAGGCGTTCTGCCGGCACCTGCTTCACACCCGGGAGCGACTGGATTTCATCATCAATAACGCCTGCCAGACCGTCCGGCGTCCGCCTCAGTTCTATCAGCATATGATGGAACGCGAAACCGGCCCGCTGCAGCAACTGCCGGAGACAGCGCAGGGGCTGCTTGGCGCCTACGAGGGCCTGCGGGGCTGTGATTTGCTTCCATCAGGGCCGGCAGTGGCGCTTGAACGGCCCGTGTCCACGATCACCGGACTCACTCATGCTGCGGAACTATCACAGTTGGCCTTGCTCCCGGAGGAGCTGGCCGCGCAAAAGGATCTCTTTCCGCAGGGCCGCCTGGACCAGGATTTGCAGCAAGTCGATTTGAGGGAACGTAACTCCTGGCGGCTGATGCTCGCCGAGGTACCTACCGTCGAATTGCTCGAAGTGCACTTGGTCAATGCCGTCGCGCCGTTCGTAATCAATGCCCGTCTGAAACCTCTCATGCTCCGCTCAGCGCAGCCCGATAAGCACATCGTCAACGTTTCCGCGGTCGAAGGGCAGTTCTACCGGAAATTCAAAACCACCAGGCATCCGCACACCAACATGGCCAAAGCCGCGCTCAACATGATGACCCGCACCTCGGCGGCCGACTACCACGCCGACGGGATACACATGAACAGCGTCGATACCGGCTGGGTCACAGATGAAGACCCAGCAGCAGTGGCCGAGCGGAAGATCCGCGACCACCAGTTCCATCCACCCCTTGACATCGTGGACGGCGCCGCCCGGATCCTCGATCCCATCATCCAGGGATTCAACACCGGTAAACACCTCTGGGGAAAATTCCTAAAGGATTATCAGGCAACCGATTGGTGAGATTGTCGCGGCACCAACGTTGCGCCGCGGTCTCGCCCCGATCGTGTTTGTGTTTCTGCGTTCACGCGCCCCCGCGGCGCCGGGGCGCACACGACCCCGTGGGGGAATCGCGAACCGGCCAAACCGATTTTTCTCGCTGACAGCGGTCGCCTCCCGCCTTAAGCTGCGCCTGCGGCCACGCTGATCATGAAATCCCCGCTTTTCGCGATTCACCTCGGGCGAGAAGCCTATCCGTGTGCGGAGATCCAACACGGGCTCTCCCACCGTTCCAGCGACCCGCCTCGGCCTGCCCGGGTGAGCCGATTGGGCGTCTTTCCCGTTATCCTTTATGCAACCATCGCCGCCTGCTTGGCTACTCAAGCCGCGGAGCTCCCCAAGCACCTGGCCTTGGCTCGCGAGATACTCCAGGAACTCATCGAAACGGATACCACCCATTCCACAGGTGACACGACCAAAGCCGCCGAAGCCCTCGGTAAGAGGTTGCGCGCTTCCGGCCTCCCCGCCGCGGACATTCAAGTGGTCGGGCCTGACCCGCGAACCAGGAACCTGGTGGTTCGCTACCGCGGAGTCGGCAAACGCGGTCCTATCCTCCTCCTCGGACACTTGGACGTTGTCGAAGCCCGACGGGAGGATTGGTCCCTTGATCCGTTCAAACTCACCGAGAAGGAGGGTTTCTTCTACGGTCGCGGCACGGCGGACGTCAAAGGCTGCGACTCGGCGTTGGTCAGCGCATTGATCCGTCTGAGGCAGGAAGGCTTTCAACCGGACCGCGACCTCATTGTCGCCCTTACCGCCGGAGAAGAGGGGTCGGCGGTGAACAACGGATTGAACTGGATCCTGAAGAACCGGCGCGACTTGATCGAGGCGGCCTACTGCCTGAACGTCGACGCGGGCGGTCCGGCCAGGAGCCAGGGCAAAGCCGTGGGCTATCACGTCCAAGCCGCGGAGAAGGGGTATTTGACGCTTCGGCTGGAGGTCCACAACCGTGGCGGGCACAGTTCCCAGCCTCGTCCCGACAACGCCATCTACCAGCTCGCTCACGCCTTGGTCAAACTCTCGGCGCTCAAGTTTCCAGTCCATCTCAATGAGGTAACCCGTGATTATTTCGCCAAAACCTCGGACGCCGAAACCGGCCAGCTGGCGTCGGACATGAAAGCCGTCCTTGAGAACCCGCCTGACCCTGGAGCCGCCACCCGCCTTAGCGAGAATCCCCTCTACAATTCCGTCCTTCGGACAACCTTGGTCGCCACCATGCTCGATGCGGGCCACGCCGAGAACGCCTTGCCTCAAAACGCGCGCGCCACAGTTAACTGCCGTTTGGCGCCTGGCGAGGTGCAGGCGGAGATCATCGCCAAGATTCGTGAGGTCATCGAGGACGAGAAAGTCTTGGTTTCCGTGATCGAGCCGGCGGCGCCGAGCCCAGTATCGCCCCTCACGGCCGAGCTTAGCCAGGCGCTCCAAAAAGTTGTTCAGTCCGCTTGGCCAAAGCTACCCGTCGTGCCTGTCATGAGCACCGGAGCAACCGACGGGCGATACCTGCGCCAGGCGGGAATCCCTACCTACGGCGTAGGCCTCTGTTTTCAGGATCTCGACGATTTCAGGGCCCACGGCCGCGACGAGCGCCTGGGGGTTCAGGACTTCTACCAGGGAGTTGATTTCGCCTATGCCCTGGTCAAAGCCGTAAGCTCACACTGACCTTCTAGACTACCATCCCCTTGACTCACCCCTCTCCAGTATTGTGGCCGGAAGACGCGTGATTGTGGCGGGCGGCGGCGCAGCCGGCTTCTTCGCCGCCATCGCCTGTGCCGAGGCCATGCCGGGCGCCGAGGTGATCATCCTCGAACGTTCCAGCGAGTTTCTTGGCAAGGTCCGTATTTCCGGGGGCGGGCGCTGTAACGTCACCCACGCATGCTTCGATCCCCGAGAATTAGCCACCCGGTTTCCGCGAGGAGAGGATTCCTTGATTGGTCCCTTCCACCGCTTTCAGCCGCGGCAAACGGTCGCGTGGTTTGTCGCCCGGGGCGTTGAACTAAAGGTCGAAGACGATGGCCGGATGTTTCCCACGACAGATTCGTCCGAGACGATTATCAATTGTCTTCTCAGCTCGGCTCGTCGAACCGGGGTGCAACTACGGCCCAATTGCGGCCTGGATCAGGCCCAGGCCCGGGATGGCGGTGGCTTTCTCCTCGCCCTTTCTAATGGCGAGCAGATTTCCTGCGACCGCTTGCTCCTCGCCACTGGCGGGTGCCGTGCCGCCTCTCTGGGTCAGCTTGCGACCTCGCTCGGTCACACCTTGGTGCCACCAGTTCCATCGCTCTTCACTTTTCAAATCGCCTGTCCATGGTTGCGCCAGTTGGCGGGCGTTACCATCGAGACCGCTGAAGTCTCCGTCCCGGCCGCGCGGCTTCGCGAACGTGGCCCGCTCCTGGTAACGCACTGGGGCCTCAGCGGCCCGGCGGTCCTGAGGCTTTCCGCTTGGGGCGCCCGTGCGCTGCACGGACTGAGTTACCAGTTTCCGCTCCGAGTGAACTGGCTACCTGGCTGCGACGAGACCACGCTCCTCGGCGAACTCAATAGCCGGCGCAGCTCGCTTGCCGCCCGCTTGGTGATCAATGCTCCAATCCCACCATTGCCTGCTAGGCTGTGGGAACAATTGGTGGTTGACGCAGGCATCGAACGAACGACCCGCTGGAGCGCGTTGTCCCGCGCCGCCCAACACAAGCTCATCGAACGGCTCATGCGCAGTGAGTTCTCCGTCGTCGGCAAAAGCCTCAACAAGGACGAGTTCGTCACTTGCGGCGGAGTGAAGCTCAGTGAGGTGAACTTCAAGACCATGGAGAGCCGGATTTGTCCCGGACTTTACTTCGCCGGTGAACTGCTCGATATCGATGGCATCACCGGCGGCTTCAACTTCCAATCCGCCTGGACCACCGGCTGGATCGCAGGAAACGCGATCGCCGAGTCGCTCGGGCCCGGATTGGACATGCGCTCAAGTCATGGATGAGCCCGCGGCGCCGGCCGGGAAGGCGCACTCCGGGAAAACCTGGTACTGGCTTTGGTCCGCGCTACTAGTGGCTGGCGTCCTGGGTTTAGTCGTGGTGATCCGGCGGCAGCCCGCATGCCCCTTCGAGGTTGTCCTGGTGGGCATGCAACGCCTTGAAATCGTGGACGAGTCGGGTGCCGACATGTGGGCCGTGACCTTCGATGTGTCGAACCGTAGTTCCGCCCGTTTGAGGCTCCACGCCACCGATCAAAGGTCTTGGGCGCGAGTCGGAGGCCGGTGGGTCGACGCAGTAACCGTGCGCGAAGCACAGAGCCTGTTGGGTGTGGGCGCCACCAGCAAAGTCATGGTGCTGGTTCCTGGCCCCTCGGAGTCCTGTCGGTTTACATTGAAGTACGAGACGGAATTGCTGAAGTGGCGGATGTGGCGGCGGATCGGACCACGAGGACAGCGTATGGCCCTGAGGTTTCCTAAGTTCTGTAACTGGCTCTGGCCTGCGGGATCGTTCGGAGAACGACCGCCAAACGGTTGGCCTGCTCGCAATCCACCGGACTGGAGACAGGCCTCCACCGACCTCGCGTTGCCTCACCGCTAGACTTACTTCGGTAGCAACTCGCCAACTAGGCTCTTCTCTTCCTTAAGCTCGTTAATCGTGGCATCGATCCGTCCTTGGCTGAACGTGTCGATCGACAGCCCCTGGACGATCTCGACCTTGGAGCCGTTCGAACGAATGGGGAAAGACGAAATCAGTCCAGCCTCGATCCCGTAGCTCCCGTCTGAGCAGAGGCAAAGGCTATGCCAGTCGCCCGCGGCTGTCGGCTCAACGACCGAGCGCACACTGTCCACAATGGCATTGGCGGCGCTGGCCGCGCTGGACGATCCGCGTGCCTTGATAATCGCCGCTCCCCGCTGCTGGACCGTGGAGATGAACTCCCCTTTGAGCCAGGCTTCGTCCCGGATGACCTCCGTGCCCGGCTTTCCACCAATCTTGGCGTGGGTAAAGTCGGGATACTGCGTCGCCGAGTGATTGCCCCAAATCGCCAGATTGGAAACCGTGGTGGCGTCCACGCCCGCCTTACGCGCCAATTGCGATTTGCCCCGGTTCTCATCCAGCCGCGTCATGGCGAAAAACCGCTCTTTAGGCAGGTCCTTGGCATTGTTCATCGCAATCAGGCAATTGGTGTTGCAGGGATTGCCTACTACCAGCACCCGGACGTCTGAAGCCCCATTGCGCTGGATGGCCTGGCCTTGGCCGATAAAAATGCGCCCATTAATCCCCAGCAGGTCCTTACGCTCCATCCCTGCTTTGCGCGGCACGCTGCCAACGAGCAGCGCCCAGTTCACTCCCCGAAAACCTTCATCCAAGTTCGACGTGGCGACTACGCCTTTGAGCAAGGGAAATGCGCAATCGTCTAGTTCCATCACCACGCCTTGGAGTGCCGGCAGCGCCGGTTCGATCTCGATCAGGTGCAGGACAACGGGTTGGTTCGGCCCGAACATGGCGCCAGAGGCGATCCGGAAGACCAAGGCATAACCGATCTGCCCGGCCGCGCCGGTGACCGCCACGTGAAGGGGTGAGTTACTCATAATTGTTTAATAAATATGCCGCGCACTATAGGCAACCGTAATAGAAAGGCAACCGGAAAGGCAGGGAGCAAATCCGCATTATAAACCCATCCTCCCCGCCCCTGGTTCGGCCAGCAAAAGCACCATGATTCTCAGATCAGCGCCGCTGTGTCTCCCGTTGAACCGGTTGCCATTCGCTTCCCCGAGGCTGCCCGTTCCGGCCTCACTTCTTCTGAACTTTGTTGAAGGCGACGGCATCCTCGTAGCGAACGCCCGTTCCTCCGAAAATGTCGAGTGCCGAGCCAATAGTCAGGTCCACGCGGCCCTTCCCCAGCTGAGTCACGGCTTCAAGGTCGGCGAGCGACCTCGCCCCGCCGGCGTACGTGGTGGGGATGGGGGCCCACGCTCCTAAGCGCACCACCAACTCTTCGTCGATGCCTGAGCAGAGCCCTTCCACATCCACCGCGTGCACCAAGAACTCAGCGCAGCTCCGCGACAACCCCTCAAGGCTCTCGCGACCGACAGTCATCTCGGTGAACCTCTGCCAGCGGTCGGTCACCACGTAATATTCCCCATCGCGCTTCCGGCAGCTTAGGTCTATTACAATCCGCTCGGCGCCAACTCGGGTGACTAGGGCGTTCAATCGCTCCCGATCCAGCCGGCCCTCCCGAAACACAAACGAAGTGACAATGACGTGCGAAGCCCCGGCCTCAAGCCAGTTCGACGCGTTCTCCAGGTTAATGCCCCCGCCGACCTGCAGCCCGCCCGGAAATGCCGCCAGCGCCTCGCGGGCGGCAGGCTCGTTTCCCGGGCCCAACATGATAACGTGTCCGCCTGCCAGAGCATCGCGCCGGTAGAGATCGGCGAACCACGCGGCTGGACGCTCCGAAACAAAGTTGGTGCGAAGCTCGCCAGTCTCGCTGCCAAGCGAGCCACCCACAATCTGCTTCACTTTCCCGTCATGGAGATCGATACAGGGCCGGAACACCCCTTTACCATCTCATCGGCGCCTCCTGAAAATCGACCACAAAGCGACGCTCCACCGATCCACAGTCTTCCGCCCGTGGTCGTCCCGGATTGAACGATCTGTCCCGTCAGACGCGTCGCCGATCTGCTCCCTGCGCCGATTCCATCCCGAGGCACGGCCGCGAACGGCCGGCCCCCTCAATCCGGCTGAATCGGCTCGACAAATACCGCCGTCCCGTAACAGAGCACTTCGCTTATGCCCGGAGCGATCTCGGTCGCGTCATAGCGAACGCCGACCACTGCGTTGGCTCCGAGCTGCCCGGCCTGTTCAATCATCTCCCGAAAAGCGTCGTCGCGGGTGCGTTCGCACAGGCTCGTATAGAGCGAGATATTCCCGCCCACCAGGCTCTGCAGGCTGGCGCCGATATTCCCCACAATCGAGCGCGAGCGAACAATGATCCCTCGCACCACTCCAAAGGAACGAGTGGTGCGATAGCCGGGCAGATCGAAGGCGGTGGTGGTGAGAGGATGGGTCTTGCTCATTTGGCGGCCGGAGCCACTTTCTGTTTGAGCGATGCAGGCAGCTCGAATTCCTTTTCGGGAATAGGGTCGTAGGAAAAGTTGTTGATGGTAATCACCTGTTCCACGTCCCCCATCTTCTGGTTGATCTTGGTCGCAAAAAGCAGGTCGCCGAATTTTTTGTACTCGGACATCCGGCTGGTGACCGATACCGAGCCTTGCGGCGTTTCCTGCGTCGACCGCTGGCCTGCTTGTAGCCCGGTCTTGGCATCGTAAAACTCGTTGACCTCACGTCCCGAGTTCCAGATCAGTTTGACTTGGTAGCAATCCTGGCCTTCAAACGGCGCTCGCCCTACGGTTTCCATGCTTTTGAAGTTCTTCTCGTCGTGCAGTTGATTGTAGAAGTCGGCCTCGTCCCTGGACTGATCGAGCATCTTGCCTTCCAGGAGATTGGCCCCAATGCCGGGCATGTCGATCCACCCGTTCCGCCCGTCGTAGCCGATGGTGATCGGCCCCATGGCCGGGATAGTGATCCTCACCACTTGCTTGTTGGGCTTGGTCCGCAGGAATTCGAAATCGCCCGCTGCGCCTTGCCCCGTGATTTCAAATTTCCCGGTGCCGCGCATCACCGTCTGCTTGAGCATGGCGTCCCGGCCTCCCACCGCCTCAACGTGCTTCGCAATGATCTCTTTGGCCGTCGGCAGGTTTGAATCCTTGGCCGCAGGATCGGCGGCCGCTTGCGCTAGCGGGAGCCAAATCGACAATGCCTGGGCGGCTAGAGTGATGAGAATTCGAGATGGGCGCGGGTTCATAGGTTTGACGTGGTGAATCGTTCATGCCGGTCCAGGCCGGCGGTTTGGTAGTTGTGCGGATGTCGAGCGGCGTCCGTCCCGTTGCCGAGCCGGATAATCCCGCCCCCGAGCTTGAGAAGCAGGCCCCTCAACTCGCGGCTGATGGATCGTCGCGTTCACTGAAGTCTTTGCCTACCTGGAAGCAAAGCGCGCCAGACCAGAAAGAAAAAGCAAAAACGAGGCCATCTCTTCATGGTCAGCCAGTGGACTTTTGCCCAGGTATCGAATTCCCAGGCCAGGGTTGCGGTTCAGGGAGTTTCTGCGATAATTGCCCCGTCTTATGAATCGGAGTTGCCGGATTCCGGCGTTTGGTGGAGTTCTATTGGCTTTACTGTTGCTTTGCGGGCGGGTTGAAGCCCAGGTTCTCGGGCTCTCGGTCACCAGCTCTCCCAGCCCAGTTAAGCTCAATGGCTTTGTCACTTACACGATTGACGTCACCAATCTGTACTCGCTCATCCCCAGTTTGCCGGGCGTGGTTGTTACTAACTACCTGCCGAGCGACGTCACTTTCTTCAGCGCCTCCTCCGGCCTCACCTCGGCGACGATCCTCACCAACGGCCAGATCGTGGTCTTTCAACTCACCACCAACCTCTTCTATCTGCAGCCGGTTGAACTCTCGGTCACTGCGCGAGCCACAGCCCCCGGCGATGGGACCAACACGGTTACTGTGGACGCGCTTGGAGTGGCTGAATCCGTCGTCTCCGTGGTAACCACCGTCTCTGGCGGTGCCGATCTCGGCGTTTCCATCACCGGCCCTCCGCCAGGCGGCCTGGTCAACGATTGGCTGAGCTACACCTTGAATGTGACCAACGCCGGGCCCGACTCAGTGGCCAGTGCTTTGGTCACCAACAGTCTGCCCGATGGCGCGCGAATCATCTCCGTGTCTCCCACCAACCAGAGTTTCAGCGTCACCAATAATCTCCTCTCGTGGAGCTTATCCACCTTATCCGCAGGCACGAACGTGGCGCTTCAGGTGACCTTCCAACCGACCACCATTGGCACCAATCTCACCCTGTCTGCAGCCATTCAAGCCACCGACGGTTCCGCCGACCTCAGAGCCACCAACGACACCGCCAGCACCACTCTGAGGATCGGCGACTTTCTTCCCGGAAATGTCGTGCCCCAAGACCCGAGCCCCGTGCAACTCGATCCTCAAACCGGGTTGATGGAGCAGACCGTGAAGCTCCTTAACCAAGGCACCAACCAGATCGGGTCGGTGCGTTTGTTTGTGCTGGGCCTCACCAACCGACTCGTGAATGCCGTCGGGACCAACAACGCTGATCCCTTCGTCGTCTATAGTGGCACCATCGATCCCGGCAAAACCGTGGATTTGGTTCTCGAGTACTTTGTCCCCAGCCGCCAACCGCTGATCAACCTGACCTTTGCTGCGGCCGAGGTGCCTCCCCTCGACCTCAGCCCCCCGACCGGATCCCCTTTTAGCATCACTTTGGTAACGAACCTGCCCTCCGGAGCTCTCCTGATCGAGTTCCCTTCCTCGCTCGGAAGCCGCTATTCCATTCTCTACAGCGATCATGTTTCGTTCACCAACGCGATGACCGCTCAACCCCCGATCGTCGCGCCCGCCGACAGGGTCCAGTGGATCGACAACGGGCCGCCCAACACTGTCAGCCGCCCAGCCAATGTGGCCGCGCGTTTCTACAAAGTGCTGCTCAACCAGTGACCATGCAGGCTCCACGACCAATGCCCATGACCGTCGCCAATAACTCCCGAGTCGCGACTGTTTGGCCGACTACCACCCTGCCGGTCGTCTTGCTTGGCGCTTTGGCTCTGACTGTTGCCGCCGAAGACCAAGAGGAAGACGAAGGTTGGACACGCCATTTTCGGGTCGGAATGCAAATCGGGCTGAATCTCAAAGCTGAATTCAGCGCCACCGGCCAGTTTGGCCTCTCGGGCCATCCCGCCGGGGCCGCCGGCGGCGGCGACCATATCTATGACGACGGCTACGTAAAGGTTGATCAGACCGGCAACGCCGGTGGCTATACTTCCTATTGGGGCTACAATAGCCCCTCTCAATACGATCCTGTGGCCCATACCCTTACCCTCCACAGCGCCCAGTCCTTCACCTACAACGGCAATTCCAGTGGCAAGGACGACCCTTACCTGGGGCTGGATGCGGCCTATGGCGGCCAGTTGTTTCGCTGGGGCCAAGCTCAAATTGGGTGGGAACTGGGGTTTGCCTTTCTTCCGATCAGCATCCAAGGCAGCCATCAATCGCCTTCCGTCCTCAACCGCACCGTCCAAACCTTCGATACCGGTGGCATCGTCGTGCCCACCGCTCCCTACAACGGAGGCCCGAGCGGTCTGGGGCCTCTCATCCAAGACAACGCCTCGAATTCCCGGGCCGACACCGTCCCGGGCACCGTCAACGTTACTTCAACCCTCGATGCGGACCTATACAATATCCGCCTTGGGCCTACCGCAACCTGGCAGTTCGGCGGACGCTGGACCCTCGAGGCCAGTGCCGGGTTTGCCGCGGGGATCGTGGCTGCAGACTGTCACTTCGCCGAATCGATCGTTCTTGCTGATGGTAGCCACGCCGGCGGCAACGCTCGGATCGGAGCGACGGATTTCGTCTACGGAGGATACGCCGCCGCGATGCTGGCCTATCGGATTGAGAAGCAAGGCGACATCTACATCGGAGCGCAATTCATGCCCATGGGCGACGCCCTAGTCAGCGGCGCGGGCCGCCAAGCCCGCCTCGACCTCGGGGAAGGCGTCTATCTGTCCGCTGGCCTTCACTGGCCGTTCTAGCATCTGGGACCGGTAGACCAATACTCCTGCCGAGCGCATAGATCCCTGCTCCAGCCGCGAGTAACTCTGACCCCCAGCCTCAGAGGCTCGGTACCAGCGCGGCGGCCATAGGCGATCCCAGGCCGGTCACCAAGTCATATCCGGTGACAGCATAATCGTCAGGGTCGGCTCCATTATTGCCGCCTGAGATGTCCAGAAAATACACCGAGTTAATGTTGGGCGCAGATCCCGCTAAGCTGTATAGGGCCGCCGGACCAGTCGTAAGCGGCGAACCATATGCCTGGTTAGACAGCGCGACGATGGCAGCCCATTGCGGGGCACCGACGCTTGTGCCACCCACCTGGTACCATGTCCCGGTAGCAAAAACGGCTACGCCAGTGTTCGGATCTCCTACCAGACTCACGTCCGGCACGCCTCGCCCGCCACCCCAGGCTTGCCAGCCAGTCTGATAGCTGGGAATCGGATTGATCGTGCTTATCCCACCTCCGCTGCTTGACCAAGCGGTCTCAGCTGAGGTCCTGTTCCCACTGGCATCCAAATGTAGGCTCGTGCCCCCAACTCCGATTACCAATGGGGATACCGCCGGCCATTCCACGGCCGTACTCTCGCCGCTGTCGCCGGCGGATGCGACGAAGGTGATGCCGGGCTTGTTGAAATGGCTATCATAGGCCGACTGGCCGGCGAATTCCGACGCACCCCAACTCATCGAGACCACGTTGGCTCCGGCGGCCACTGCCGCATCTACCGCGCCCAGAAGGTCGTTGATGCTGGCGGATTTGGCCACCGAAACAATGATCGTTGCCTTCGGTGCGAGCGCGTGAGCCCATTCCACATCCAAGGCCGTTTCCAGCGCCCAGCCACTGTTAGAACCTCGAGGCTTGCCCTGCGGATAAAGAATCTGGACGGTAGCGGCGGCGAGACCGTAATACTGGCTGAAAGTGTTCAGGTCGTTCTGGATCGATCCGTCCCCGTAGGCATCGACGATGGCAATCTTCTGTCCGCTCCCGGTCACGTTTAACAGGTCGACTCCGTAGGCGTGGCGAATCTGCCCTGGTGAGTAGGCGGTCGCCGGGGGTTTAGGCGGCGACTTCGCGTGCCGCTCAACCTTCAGGTGCAGTGGTGGCCGCGCGATCCCAGGCCTAAGTCCGCCCCCAACGCGCTCCGATTCTGCCGACGCTGTTCCCGCTAGAGTCATAGCAAGACCCAGGGTTGCCCAATTCATGCCCGACTTGTTGTTCTTCATAGAGTGTGTGCGCTAAAAAATATATCTATGCGAGAAGATATGCTACTGACCTTGATCTCGTTGTCAACTAAAATCCGAAAACTGGCCAAAACGCATTCGTAACCTGCCTTTTCCGGAGGTTGTTCGTTTTAGGCGTTCTTGAGCTTCTCCCCCCACTGGTCATCGTAATCCTCATCTGCCTCCTATTCCTCATCCGAAGAGGGTCGCCAACACGTCGCCAGCTTCGCGAGCATCCAAGGCGTCGTCCCTAGGTCATTCTTCATCCGCCGCCCGGAATCTCCTTTAACGGACCCGGCCCTTTGCTTTCGGTTACCGACGCGAACTCCACCGAAAACATGCCATTGCTTAATGTCGCTGAGACGGCTACTGGGGAAACCGTCTCTATTATTGAGGCCTTCGCCTCGCAGGGCCTCCTACCTCAAATCTATGACCTCTAGAATTCCTCTCCATCTCGGTTTGGGGCGGCGTTCGCGTCCCTCAATAGGCCGGAGGTGTGGAGCTACCGGATCGGAAGGCATCCCCACCAACACCCGCTTTCGTTGTCCCTTGAGCCTCCGCCTCAGGTTGCCTTGAAGCTCTTTGGTCCGCGTGCACGAGCTCGTTGGCGACCCTCTCAAATTGCTGGATAATCTTGTCGGAATTCTCCTGGGCTATGCCCAGAACCTTCGCTGCAGTCTCTTCCACTTTGCGGAGGGCTTCAACCGCGTGACCGCGCTCCGGTTCGGCCGACGCCACCGCCCCCTCCTCAATCGCCTTATGAAGTTGGGATAGTGCCTCCGCCACCTCCGTCCCAGCCCTTCCCATTGACTGCCCGTTCGCTGCAGCGTAGGCTCCTCCACGTTATGAAACTCGAAATCGCCATCGAATATTGCGCGGTGTGAAACTACGAGCCCAAAGCCGTCGGTCTGACGGAAAAGCTCTTGGTTTTTAAACAGCAGATCGGGTCGGTTAAGCTCATACCTGGGACGGGCGGCGTCTTCGAAGTGAGCATCAACGGTAAGAACATCTACTCCAAGGCCGCCACTGGCCAATTCCCGGATTTCAATCAAATCGTCAAAGAGGTCCAGTCGCGCCTTTAAATCCCTGCTGAGCAGATCCATCTCCGCCTGCCCCGCTGGTCCTGTGCGCCTCTGCTCTGGATCGACCGTCTCTTACGCGCTTTGACAGGGCAGCGGATTCACGCGGCGATGCCCCAGACCCTGGGAAGGCATGGTGATTGCGGAAAGCCCGCAGCCGCCTTCGGTCTGGTGGGAATATCGAGCAGCCTACGGGGACTCCTCTCCAATCCGATAGAGCGCGCCGGCCGTGCGCAGAAACACAGCCCCCTCCGCCACGGCGCACGACGCCAGGCACCGTTCGTGGACCTTGTTGGTCGCTACCGCGGTGAACGCTCTTCCTGGTTTGAGCACTATCCCGGTCCCCTCCTCATTCTGCAAATAGATGCGCCCATCAGCATAAACCGGCGAGGCAGAGTAGTTACCCTGCACACGTTGCTGCCAATGGACCATCCCCGTTTTGGCGTCGAGGCAACTTGCCAGTCCCTTGTCGTCCACCGCATAGACTTCGGTGTTGACCACCAATAGCGAGGGGGTGTACGGCGCGCCCTTCGTGCGCCGCCACGCTACGTGAGTGTCCGTGACATCGCCTTCGCCATCGGGACGAATCGCCAGAATCTCTGCTCGGTCATACCCCGTGGTCAGGAAGAGGAGCCCTTGGCCATAGACCGGCCTAGGCACAACCGAATATCCCTCCCCATAACGCACACGCCAGATCTCCCTGCCATCCTTTGGGTCAAGCGCTGAGACCACGCCACTACCCGCACTGATGATCTCCCGGCGGCCGTTGACCGTAATGAGCAAGGGCGTGGAGAACGAAAACTTGTTCTTGGCCTGTGTCGCCCGCGTTTTCTTCCAAACCGCCTGGCCTGTCTTGGCATCTAGCGCTACCACAAACGGATCGCTCGTCCCGTCAGCGCTGTAAACGAGCTTTCCCTCGACTAAAATGGGCGAGCCGCCGCTGCCGTGGAATGGTTTGTATCGGAGCGTATTGTTGCGCCACAAGATCTTGCCCGTGAGGTCCAGGCAAGCCGTGCCGTTGTGACCGAAATGAACGTACAACCGATCACCGGCCACTACGGGCGTCGGGCTGGCGTGACTGTTCTTAGAATTCAACGGTTCGGACTCGGTTTCCGTTGGCCGAAACACCTCGCTTTGCCACAGCATTCGGCCCGTCGCTGTCTCCAAGGCGAGAGCGCAGAGGGACGGCCCTTTGTTCGAACTGATGATCCCCGTGGTCAGGTAAATCCGCCCCCGGGCCACAACCGGGGAGGACCAGCCAAGCCCTGGGATCGCTTTCCTCCAGATGACATTGTTGGTCACCGACCATGCAATCGGCAGCTTCTGTGTGCCCGAATGCCCTTGGCCAGTCGGCCCACGGAATTCCGTCCAGTCCTCGGCCGCAGTGATGACTCCCTCGCTCAAACCGTTCGCGCTCGCGCTTGGCTGATCTGGCGGCAGGGGTTCTGAGCCGCCCAGCGCGGCCGCGGTCGAAGGTAGGGCGGTACCCACAACACTGGCGAACATAACTACAAAACCCACGATCCCTCCTGGTGCACGCATCTTTTTCATTGGGCTCCCTCTCGGGTTACTTTGCATGGCTTTCCAGCGGTCGGGCCCCTCCACCACAGCGTCCCCCGGAACCCGCTTCGCTCTGAGTTTCACGACGTCACTTTCAGTTTCTTGCCGCTTCGTCTGACTTCTTCCGACCCTGCCATGATGGACCCTCCTTGGGGGCTCGCCAGAGTTTCTTAATCACATATTGGGACATCTGAATTCGCTTTTCGGCCGCGCAGGACAGCGGGCTGCGGGCAAAGCGATCGCCTCTCGGTGACGCATTGAGTGTCGCCGCCAAATCGGTCGCCTCCCGTTCCACCATCGACCCACGACCACGGATGCCAGACCGCTAGGCGTCCCCTTCGGTTCGGGTAACCTTGCCCAAGTGGCGGTTCCATCCCCGGCGCACCAAGCTCGCCCTCCCCTTTGAACGGATCCCTCGGCAGTAGCTACCTCTTGACAGTCGATAGGAGATCCGCCATGCTCGCCCTATCGACAATCGATAGAACAAAACCATCATGGAAAAAATCGGCCCGATACCGCCATGAGCGCCTTTCGAAAACTCTTGCGTGTAATCCGTGGGCTCTTCATAAAATCCCAACTCGGCGCCGATTTGGACGCCGAGATCCGCTCCCACATTGACCTGCGCACACAGCACAATATCGCCGCGGGAATGACCCCGGAGCAGGCGCGCTTCTCAGCCCTGCGCCAGTTCGGTTGGGCGGAGTCCATCAAAGAAGACTGCCGCGACCAGCGCGCGGTTCCCTGGCTTGAGAATCTTGTCCACGACCTCCGTTATGGCGCACGCCAACTGCGGAAAAACCCAGGCTTCGCTACCGTCGCCGTGCTCACCCTCGCCCTTGGGATCGGCGCGAACACAGCGATTTTTAGCGCGATCCATGCCGTGCTGCTCAAACCTCTGCCCTATGTCGAGCCGGATCGCATCATGTTGCTCTGGACCGATAATCCCTCGTTCAACCTCGGGATCCATGAACTGCCGCCCTCTCAGCTCGACATCCTCGATTGGCGTCGCCAGGCCCGCTCGTTCGAGCAGATCGCTGCGCTCAATTCGGTGATTCTGGACCTCAACCAGTCAGGCGATCTCAGACGGGTCGGCGGAGTCGAGGTGACAGCCAACTTTTTCTCCACCTTGGGTGTGCGGCCCATGCTCGGAAGAACATTCGCCCCGGAAGAAGATCAACCGGGCCAATCCAAAGTCGTCGTCCTTAGTCACGCGCTTTGGCAACGCGAATTCGGAGCCGATACCAATCTAATCGGCGCCACCATCACCCTCAACAACGAGCACCGAACCGTTCTTGGCATTATGCCTCCCGGGTTCGCTTTCCCGCATCGCGCCGAGATGCCGAGCCCGTACGACTTGCCTCCACAAACCGAACTCTGGGTCCCGGTGGCCCAGGACGCCAAATTCTGGCAGGACGATGTTAATCGCCATTTCATTGTGATCGGGCGTCTGAAACCCGGCCTCCCTCTCGCCTATGCCCAAGCCGAGATGAATACCATCGCCCAACGAATCGCTCAGGAGCGGCCGGCCACCCATGCCGGTTGGAGCACTTATTTGCGGCCGCTCCCTCTGCAAATTGCCGGCAAAACCCGTGGCGTCCTGTTCCTTCTCCTCGGCGCCGTCGCCTTCGTCTTGCTTATCGCCTGCGCTAACGTCGCCAACCTGCTCCTCTGCCGCCCCGCCGCCCGCCGCAACGAGATGGCCATCCGCGCAGCTATCGGCGCCGCTCGGTCACGGGTCATCCGACAGTTGCTGACCGAAAGCCTCTTGCTGGCTCTCCTTGGCGGCGGTCTGGGGCTCCTATTGGGTGATGCTGCGTTGAGAATCTTGCTGGCTGCAAGCCCCCCCAACATTCCACGACTCCACGAGGCGACCCTCAATGGTTGGGTATTCGGCTTCTCCGTGCTGGTTTCCCTGACCACCGGCGTTTTATTCGGGCTCGTTCCCGCCTGGCGGACCTCCAAGGTCAACCTCACCGAGGCGATGAACGCCTCCAGCCGTGGCCATTCGGCTGGCGATAGCGCCCGAACCTACGGGGGTCTCGTCGCCGCCGAGGTCGCCATCGCCGTAACGCTCCTCGTGGGCGCGGTTTTGATGCTCCAAAGTTTTCATCGGTTGCTGACCCAAGATACCGGTTTCACAAAAACCGGCGTCATCGCCTTCGATTTGACATTCCGCGGGCCGCGTTATGACCAAGGGGAGTCTAGGACCGTCTTCTTCCAGCAGGTGCGCGAACGTCTGGGAGCCCTGTCTGGCGTAAGCGCCGTTGCCGCCACCTCCCACTTCCCACTCAGCGGTAGCGAGAACGTCGGCTATTTTTTCGTCGAAGGCCGCCCAGAACCCTCCCCAGGTCAGGAACCCTTGGCCGAGCGACGCCTGGTAACTCCGGGCTACCTTGGGGCCATGAGCGTCAGCGTCCTCCAAGGGCGCGATTTCGACACTTCGGATGCCCCGGGCAAACCGCTGGTGGTCATCGTCAATGAGACGCTGGCCCGCAAATTCTTTCCGGGAGACAATGCGGTCGGCAAACGCATCCGGCTGAAGGATTCCCCCCAGGACCAATGGTTGGCGATCGTGGGCGTCTGTCGTGATGTCCGCGGGGCCGAACTGGAGGTCCAGCCGCGTCCAGGCATTTATCGTCCTCAAGCACAGGATCCTGGCTATTGGGACGAGATGACCGTGGTGGTTCGGGTCGCCCAGGCTGGCCCTTGCCCTCGCTCGAAAGCACGCTGCGCCGCGAAATGAAGCTCATCGACCCCACTCTCCCTGTGGCCAACTTTCGCACCATCGAGGTCCTGGTTTCGAACGCCTTGGCTAAGCCTCGCTTTAGCTCATTCCTCATGGGCCTATTCGCAATCCTGGCGCTGCTCCTGACCATGGTTGGGCTCTATGGCGTGGTCGCCTACACGGTGAGCCAGAGAATGCGCGAGCTTGGCATCCGCCTGGCCCTCGGCGCGCGTCGTTGGGGCGTGGTGCGGCTTGTGGTCGTCCAGGGGATGCGGCCCGCCTTGGCCGGCTTGGTGATCGGAGTGGCTGGCGCCTTGGGCCTCACTCGATTGCTGGCCGCCCAACTCTTCGAAATCAGACCCACCGACCCCGCCACCTTCATCGGAGTTTCTCTGGTTATACTCACCGTCACTTTGCTCGCCTGCTGGCTGCCCGCCCGCCGAGCCGCACGCCTGGATCCAATGGTGGTTTTGAGACAGGATTAAGCCGCTGAATCTCCATCCAGTGCCGCACGCGTATTCTCCTCCTCGAGCGATGAAAATGCGGGGAAAGGGTCCGCCCGTGTAATTCATCATTCCCTACGAAGGAAACGATACTCCCGCTTTCGGACCGCGGTTTTGGCGAAGCCCAGACGCAGTGCGTGGTCACCCCGTTAGCTAAATGTCTAACTAGCGCGGTGATTTGACTCTCCTCTCCTTTGGGGAGAGGACCAAGGTGCCTGGCCGCCGTAGCCTTGGCGTAGGCGGAAGGGGAAAGGTCCCCGCCGCCAGCCCGTCCACTCCATTCATCTCCCCCACCGGTGACACGACACTCCGCCCCGGGGAGCGCGATTGTGGCCAAGCCGAACCGCGGCGCGGCCACAGGTCACTCCTAGCGATCCCAGTTCCTCAATTCATCAATCACCAGTTCTCCCCCATTTGGCCCTGTTCAAGGCCCCAGCGCCGTGGCAAAATGCTCTGCTAGCTCTGTTCGGAGCTAGGAGAATCTATTGTATAAGATGCCCCAAACGGACCAACCATCCGCCCTCACGGCAACAGATCGGACACACAAGCGCTTATTCCTCCCCGGGTTGGATGGTTTGCGAGGCTTGGCAGTGCTGCTAGTGATGGCGTACCACTTCGTCGGTTTCATTGATCCGGCCAAGCTGGGAACCACACTCCTGCACTCTTCAATGAGTGCTGGATGGGTAGGAGTTGAGATTTTCTTCGTCCTGTCCGGTTTCCTAATCACCGGGATACTCCTCGATTCGAAGGCCGAGGCACATTACTTCCGCAATTTTTACGCGAAACGTGTGCTGCGGATTTTTCCGCTATATTATGCTGTCCTTTGTCTGCTTTTGGTCTACTCCGCTTATTTCTATTGGGCTTCTCTTTCTCCGCCGATAAGCCTGATCGATCAACTCTGGCTCTGGCTCTTCGCATCGAACATCCCCTTGATGACGGGCAGCACGTTGTTCACTTCCGGCCAATTCACTTTTAATCACTTCTGGTCGCTTGCAATTGAGGAGCACTTCTACTTGATTTGGCCCATCGTCGTTTTGCGCTTCAGCTCACGCCAGCTCTTTCGTGTCACCCTGACGGTTTTCGTTGCTGCCGTCCTTCTCCGAACACTCCTCTTCCCTCTGATTGGCGGTAGAGGGGTATATCATTTTACCCTTTGCCGGGTGGACGGGTTAGCCCTTGGGGCATTCCTCTCACTGCTGTTTAGGAGCAAGCCAAGCTCGACCCTCCTTCTGAACGTGGCCCGGGCCGTCATGGCCGTGTCCTTCGCCGGGCTTTGCGCGATTGCATTATGGCGGGGCGGTTTGCGGAACACGGATCGGGCTGTTCAAATGTTCGGTTATTCGCTGATCGCCTTGGCAGCGGCTGGGCTTCTGACTCTGGTCGTTTGGGGCGATCCCGTGGGGCTTATACAACGAGCGTTTAGCTCTAGGCCCCTAAGGTTCTTCGGCGTTTACAGTTACGGTATTTATGTTTTTCACGGCGTGTTGCGACCATGTTTTGCATCGATGATACCACATCTCGAAAACCATGTACAATCGTATGCCCTGGTAGCCGCGCTGTACCTCTTGATCAGCATGTCCTCCTCCGTTCTTTTGGCGGTGATAAGCTACCAGTTTTATGAACTGCGATTTCTCCGCCTTAAGCGACGCTTCGAGTAAGTTTTGCGGGGGGTCTCTTGTGGGGTGGCGCCTCGTTTGCGGAGCGCAAATGCGGCCGGAGAACTGGCGAGAGTGATTCGGATCGGCTGGCTCCCGTCGACTGAGCCACCAACCGTCGTGGTAAAGCGTCCCATCGCTGCGCCTCTCTCTGAGGGAGTACCGAGGCGAGTGAAAAGACCTCATCACCAGCTCGTGCACTCATGACTTCTCCACCGCCAGTGATGTGACGCACCCGTCTTCGGTGACAAAACGCACGGGCAATTAACCTGCCGCCGGCCGTCAGGTTGAGGACTGCGCCATTAGCAGTGATCTCATAAACGCCGCCTCCTGCTATCGGCCGGGACCCTGAACCTCCAGACCAAAGTGTCCTAAAGCGAAATGCAGCGTGATAGCTGCTTGGGGTTGGGACTCTCGCTTAAACAGAAAACGAGCAGGATAACTGCTCGTCTTCTCGTTGTCTGGTGCAGGCCAACCCAACCGATCGGATTGGCCGGAGCGCTGCCTATCTAATCACGCGTCCCGTTGCTTGCGGCGAAATCGGAGTGTGCTCACTCCAAATGGAAGCACCAGCAGGGCGGCCGCAATGATGGTCGTCGGCTCCGGAACGATGGCCAATTGATCCTGCGCTAGCCCTGTCGGGTTCCCGTTCTGGTCAAGGCTTGTATAGAGGTTCAGAGATACAACACCATACGCACCGTTTGAGTCAGCCTGAAGCTGTGCATCGGTCATCCCCAGTGCAGCCTTTGCCGCGACTAAGTACGGATTAGTCGGGTCGTAGGTGTGTACCGTGGCCGTCGGACCGTATTCTCCCTCAAGCATCCAGATCGCATCTTGGAGGACGCCGGCATTTCCTGGGAGGCCGGCTGCGTAGCCAGCGAGAGTGCCTGCGCGGAACTGGCTATAGAGCCATGCCGTGCCGATGGAGATATTGTCCTTCGGCATTCCTGTGGCCGCGTCGATGGCGTCGACTCCACTGACACCACCGGCAATCGCTCCGCTGTTGATCCTGTAGTAGTAGCTGGCCCCCAAGCCAATCATCTCGCTATCCTCGATGCAGAACGTTTGGAAGGTCCCCAAGCCTGCTGAGGAAGGGTTCGCGTTCGCCGCCGCGGTGAATTCACCACCCACGTCGACCTGATTCGGTCCGCCGCTAATCGTTAAAGTCCCATCGTAGCTGGCGTGCAAACTGGTCGTTAGAACGAGCCCTGCAAGTGCTGTTGTCAGTCGTAAACCTGTATTCATGATGCTATTTTATTACCGTCGCGTCGAACTGATGAGCGGCTCCGTCCTGGCTAGACAAATGACACTTAGCAAAGATGCCGGTTCGTTTTGACGGCTGCTGTTATGGGGCAACGGCGGGAATGGATCTATCCAGTCCCCGGACATCTTTGATCGCCTTTGGGACATGGGCTCATGGGTCGATGGTCTGACCAACTCAGCCAACTCGCTTACCGCGAATGACGTTCAGCGCCGAGAATCCTCGGTTTGGTTTCAAAAGCCTCTTGGCTTCACGGCCATCAGTGCCCTGCACCCAGCGCCAACTCCTCCTTGAAAGATGCTTTACGAATTTAGAAATGATTGTCGGCCGGCCACCCGATTTCAAGGACGGTGGATTAAGACCGGGTGGAGGACCTCGCTGTTCTCTCTCTAAGAGCGTCTTTTAAAAATAGGTCGGCAAGGGATTGCGAGCGCGGCGGGGCGGATGGCTAGACGCGACGAAGGCGCGTGTTCGTTAGAAATCGGTAACTGAGGAGCAACGACGTCAGCCGCCCCGCCCGCCGGCTTGTCCGCCGAAGCTTCCGCAGCGGGTTCGAATTCCGAGGACTTTGCAGCGAAGGTGGAAAGACCGCCTGGGATATTTTTAAAACACGCTCTAAGGCCAACCCCACCTACCAGCAAATGGCGTTGGAACGTATCCCGCACTCCCCGCACTCCATTCTCCTCCACGAACGATATGATGCGCACGCTTGAGCACGGCTGTGGCAAAGCCCGGCCGCAGCGCACGGCGGCAATGAGCCAAATGTCTACCCAGCGCGGCTAAGCAAGTATCCCTTCCGCAGCATCACTGGATCGGTGAGGCCCGGTACCTCCGCCACCGGGCTCGATCGGCCCTCTCGTCAATATACAGTTGGAACGTGTTCGTGAGCGTGACTGTGGCCAGGGCGGTCCAATTGGCCCACGTCACCCCGGTATCCACAAAGTCCACTTGGTAACGCGAGCCGGGCGTTCCTTCCAGGCGTATGCCGTTGTAGCGTTGAATTGCGATCGCCCCATTGCTCGCCAAACGGAAGAAGCGGGTGGTGGTATCTACCGCCTGCGGATCGATGATCACGGTGGGCTGATCGGCTAGGCCGATGCGATTCCAATCGTTCCACTGGGCTTCACGGCCGAGCTTGGCGCTGGCCTGTACTATCACGCTGGTCCCGGAAGGTCCGCTGAGCAACAAGCCCGGCAGACTTAGGGCCTCGGTAGAAGTTACCAGGATAGTGATGTTGCTGCTCACGATTGTTCCCGCGACGTTGGTCGCTACTAGAAAATAGGTTCCAGCCGTGTCGCTGGTGACTTCGCTCAGCTCAAGCGTCTCGTTTGTGGCGCCAGCCAAGGGTACGGTGTCTTTGAACCACTGCACTGCCGCTCGGGGAGTCGCGATCACTTGCGATGGCAGTGCGGTTGCTCGGCCGGTTGTGAGCACCCTGTTATGGGGTTCCAGCTTGAAGTGAGGGCGCTCAGCGCGCTGGAGCCCTGTGTTTGCCTGGTTGCACTGAAACTTGGGCCAAGGCGCGTTCGTGTCCAGCCCAGCCGTTCCCTGGATCGCGTATAGCGCGTTCTGAGTGGCAATCAAGACGGTCCCATCCGGCGTCAGTCCCGGGAAGGTGGCAGTCCAAATCTCATCGTGGAGCTCGATATCGTAGCGGATTGTCCCATCCGCTGTCGCGAGACCTACGACACGGCCCCGCGTTGTGCAGAACCAGATTAAACCGTCTGAAGTCAAGGTACCAGTGGCATTCACCGGCTCGTTCAAGATGCAAGTCCATTTGACTTCTCCGGTGAAACCGTCAACCGCAGTGACCCTACCCCCATAGGAGCCCCTACCCACATAGCAGCCAAAATAAATAATGTCGTCGCTACCCACTGTGGGAGCACCCCCCACC
>Ga0265329_10000216_pt1 | contig 30177 bp, 22 predicted proteins | sample 41627metaG_FD_202091 | JGI IMG/M metagenome (GOLD analysis project Ga0265329, IMG submission 202091) | Rhizosphere microbial communities from Carex aquatilis grown in University of Washington, Seatle, WA, United States - 4-16-27 metaG | ecosystem: Host-associated > Plants > Roots > Rhizosphere...
CACACTGCCTGAAACGTGGTAGGGGTCGGACGGTTGATGATTGGAAGTGAAATCCTGGGGCAAGATCGTGCTGGTACTGCCCGACACGGAATCGACTTGCGTCCACACGCATCCCGACCAGTTGACCCCGGTGAGCCCCCAATCACTCGACATCCAATACCCTGGCGGCCGACCGGGGGCGCCGCCGGTGCCGGGTGTGTCTGGACCAGCGTCATTTCCACCGGTGCTCACAGTCGTTCCACCGGCACCTGCGCTTCCGCCTGAACCACCACCTGTACCGGCGGTGTTGCCACCGCTGCCTGTTGTGCCGCCTGAAGCACCGCCTGTCCCGGCGGTATTGCCGCCAGTACCTGTGTTTCCGCCGCTTCCGCCGCCGGTACCACCGATGGCAACGTCAGGGCCAACGGTCGCACCATCACTGCCTTCGACAGGAGTCGTTGAACCACCGCTTCCCCCGGATCCGCCGCCTGCCCCACCGGTGCCGCCCCCAATTCGACCATCTGTGCCGCCACTCCCAACGTCTACCTGTGGACCAGACAACGGTACGTCCGGCGCAATGCCGCCATCTGCGATTTCGCCCATATCCAGTATTTGGTCAATGGCAGTTACAATTCGCTCTCCCACGGTGTCAACAGGAATACCTAGGTCTATCGATGAGGAGGCATCAATGCTGACGACAGCATCGAGCAAAGGAATCGCATCGCGCGCGGTCGCGGCCTCGGTGCCGCCACCATCCGCGGGCTTTCTGCAACCTCCTGGCTTGCCCGGAAGTTCGCACATATAGCCGCCAGGGCAGCTGCTATTGTCCTTACAGGTTATCTTGGACAGGTCGGGCGAACGAAAGCATCCATCGAGGAACACTCCCAATAGGCTGAGAATCAGGATGGCAACGCCTTTGAACCGGCCCCGCATGGCGCAAATTCGTGCCATCAGAAGGTCCCTCCAATGGCTGCTCCCGCACGGTCGGATGCAAATACCGGAACTAGACTCATTGAAGAGGGAGCGTTGCTTCCCGCTCGTAGACCGAGATAGTAGAGGACTGCGCCTGCTGCGACGCACGCGCCGCCCAGGCTGTAGCTGATCCAGCCCAACGTTTCGTAGGTCTTGCGCTGGGACTCCTTGTTGGCCGTATAGCTGCCGTAGGTTTCGAGGTCACTAGCCATGCTATTCACTTTGAGATTGAGCAAGACGCCTGCGACAAGTGTGGCTGCGCCAACCGATGCCGTGGTGATGCCAGCCACGCGAAGGTAGGAGCCCGACGCGGGGTGTGTCTGAGAATTGGCGGGTTCGGCAACCAGGGTCGAGGTGGAAAGGGTCGTGGCAGCGGCTTGGATCGGGGGCGAGGACTGCTGGTGCACGTCAGATGTCGGGGTGGCGGCCGGGGCAGGTTGGCCCGTTTGTTTTGCGATCAGTTCCTGGCAATCGGCGATGTGCTTCTCGGCTGCGGCCTTATCTGCCGCATCGACATTCGGTGCCGCGCGCAGATACTCCTGGAATCTAGCGATGGCATCGTCATAGCGCTTTGATTGCTGAAAGCAGCGGGCCTGGTTGAATATGTACGTGGGATCTTTGGTATCGATGAACAGGTCGGAGAGGATCGAAATCCCTGTGGCGTAGTCGCCGGAAAGGCACGCCTTCCTGGCTGCCTTCTCCTGCGCCTGGCGGCTGTCTTGCGCTTGGCGACCGGCGGCCTGTGCGGCTGCGGGGGTGAACAGCCACGGCACGACGAGAAGAGTGAATGCGACAACCGATCGCCCTCTCGTCGAAAGGTTTTTGCGTCTATCGAGCTGGCCCATGGCGGCGATCTTGTGGCGAAGGCGCTGGCATGGCAAGCGATTTTCGCGACGCGAGCGAACGCAGAAAAAGGGCCGCGAGATCTCTCCGCGCGGCCCTTGGGTCGGTTTTCTACTCGTCGGCGTTCGTTACTGCACGACGCAGGTGAATCCCGTGCTCTGGAGGCCGGAAGCATCGCCGCCGGTCCAGATCTCGAATCCGGCGAATACGTCGGTCAGGTACAAGCTGCTCGAGAATGGAATGCTTGTGCCTGCCTTACCCTGATCCGCAGTACCATTCGTTGCGGCATCGTCAAAGAATTTCTTGAGGTCGAAGTTCGATGGGCTGTTGTTGAGTGTCGACTTTGACACATAGGAAATGACCGGACGGCCCAAATCAGTGGCTCCCTTTGCGGTCGTGTTGCGCTTGCCTGCATAGACGTCCCAGGTGCCGGAAATACCGGAAACCGTGACACCGGAGCGGACGACGCTTCCTATCGGGGTTCGGCTGCCCGGCTTGTAGAACCAAACCATGAGAAGCGCGGAGACACCGTCATTGTACCCTCCCGCGGTCGGTGGGCTGGCAGCGAACCAAATGTCATAGGTAGCATTGAAGTCCTTGCCACCACCGCCACCTGACCAGTTGAAGGTGGAAATGACGCTCTTCATCGCGCTGATTTGCTTGGGCAGGCCGCTGTCCGACCAAGTGTTGTAAGTGCCGGTGCTGCCGAGGTCGCCGTTCCCGCCAATGTAGGTCGACGGGAAGGCAGCCGGGACGCCCTGACCAGTGACATTGCCCGTACTATTTGCAACGGTAATGCTAGTCCCCGTGAAGTTGAGGAGTTGCGCAGTCGTGGCTTCGGAGCCCCAGTTGTTGTTGTTGATGATGTATTGCTTGCAGTCCGATCCGCTGACCAGCGCGCGCGCCATGGATGCGGCGGTTGCCGTAGTGGCATCCGAATTGACAGTACTTGACCCGACGGATCCTGTCTGTTTGCCGCAAACGGTGGCCCCACCCTTGGGTGCATCCGCGGCGCTATTGCCAGGGGCGAAGCCATTGACAGTGAAATCGAAGGGCATCAGTTTGGTCGCGTCGCCGGCAATCAAGAACACGACTGCGGAAATCTGGACGCTCCCGTCGTAGTAGGTGCCGAGGGGGTTGGTCGTACTGCCGGCCGTTCCCCAGCATGCAGTGTTGAACTGGGTGTACGGTGCGAAACTCGCGCCTCCAGCACCGGTCACGTTGTAGCACCATCGGTGGGCGGCGTTGGTGGCGCCGTCGCTGGCCTGGATCTGAATCCTGATCTGGCTAGTGCCGCCCTGGCCCCAGTTGAAGGCAATGCCGGTCGTGCTGCTCGGGAAGGTCACTCCGGGAGGTCCCGCCGCGGTCGCGGCGGCCGGGTTGTACTTGCACTGATCGCTCTTGCCTGTAGTCGCCTCATTGAGGTTGAAACCAAGCAACGCTACCGAGTTGTAGTTGTTGAAGACTGTGCCGGTCACGTGGTACGGACCGCCTTCGGCAACGCCGGTGGTGAAATCCTGCGGGGTGACCTTTGTTGTTGTTCCGGCAACTATGTCGATGCCTGTCCAAGCACAACCGTGCCAATCCACGGACGTGACATTCCAGTCCTTGGTCATGTACCAGCCAGCAGGATTGGCGCCAGCGCCGCTCCCACCGGCAGCGCTGCCACCGTTGGGGCTGCTGCCGCCCGAGTTGCTGCCACCGCTGTTGCTGCCGCCGCTGGCGCTGCCGCCGGAGTTGCTGCCGCCGCTGGCGCTGCCGCCGGAGTTGCTGCCGCCACTGGCGCTGCCGCCTGAGTTGCTGCCGCCGCTGTTGCTACCGCCGGAGCTGCTACCGCCGGAGTTGCTGCCGCCGCTGGCGCTACCACCACTGTTACTACCGCCTTTGGCGCTGCCGCCGCTGCTGGCGCTGCCGCCTTGGGCGCTGCCACCGTTGTTGCTCCCGCCGGAACCTGACCCACCGCTGCCACTGCCACCCGAACTGCTCCCGCCCGATCCGCTCTTGCCGCCGGAGCCGCCCGTGGTTACGGTAGCAGGCGCGCAAGCGATCAGCGCGAACGCCAGGCTACCGGCGAGCAGGGCTCGTGGTGCCAGGCCATGGGTTGTTTGGTTTCTTGCCGATCGGCCAGAACTTGGTCGAGCAGCGCGGGAATTGGTCGAGAGCATGGAAAACCTCCAGGGGGCAAATGAGGGGCGCGCACTTATACCTCACGTACGGGCCAATGGACTCCTAAAACTGAGCATTTGATGCGAGTTGTTGCAAGCGATCTCACGCACAGGCCCGCGTGAATGGGACATGTCATCGGGTGGAACACTCAAGCCACCCCAGATGCGAAAGGCGGTGTTCAGGTGAGGGTGCGAAGGGCCGGCAACTCACCCAACCCTATCGGTCAAGACCAATTCCGAAAGGGTCGGGCCTTTGCCTTTCAGTCGAAAGGGTTTGGGCAAGCGCCCTGGCGCTTGAAGCGCGTGCCGAGCCAGTTCCGTGAGCTACCAGATCCGCCACAGGTACTCCATGACTCGTGATGATAACGCGAGTACCTGCCTTGGCCTTCTTTGTGAGACTACTCAGTCTCGCCACGGATCGGCAACCCGGGAGCGGTTCTGCCAGATCCCTCAGCGCGCCTGGCACACGAACAGGGTCGCGGACAGTGGCGGCAATCGGTATTCGAGGTGGTCGTTCTTGATCGCGACGTCGGGCAGGGACTGGATGTCGGCCTTGCTGGCGTCGAAGGCGTAGACCTTTGCGCTGCCGTAGCCGCCGCCGCGGATGTCGAGTTTGCCGCTGAAGGTCGCTTGCTGATCTTTGTTGATGACGATGACGGTAAGCGTGCCGGGATGCTTGGAATCTTTCGCGGCATAAATCGTGGCTTTGGCGATATCGGCCGGCGTGGCCTCCACGGCGGTGTCGCCGTACATGGCGTGCTTGCCGTCGTAGTTGCGATAGAGCTTGAACGCCGCCTTGATGTAGGGAGGCAGGTCGCTGTTGCCGGCGCCGTTGCCCCAGTAGTTGGCCATGTACAGGCCTTCGCGGCCGAAAACGCCTAGCGCATCGGCCTGGGCCAGGCCGCCCGAGATGTGGTCGCCCATGCCGTAGTCGTATTCGGTCATGGTCAGTTTGGTGCCAGGATAGCGCTCGTCGATGCGTTCGAGCAGCCAGGGGATCAGGCGGATGGGCTTGCCAATCTCCGAGGCGATCCAGCTCTTCTCGACGTACGACGGATCCCACAGGCTGCGCGGGGCTTGCAGGCGGGCAGCGATGGTTTTGGGCGAGATGTCCCTTTCCGTGATGCGCTTGGCGCCTTTGGCCTCGGGATACCAGTGGACGTCAAGCGCGTGCACCAATCGTCGGTGGTGTTTGGCTTCCAGGTCTTTCATCGCGGCCAGAAAGTAGTCAACGTACATGCCGTACTTTTCGTTGTGCTCTTTCGCATCGGGCGCATCGCCTAGTGACTTGTATTCCGCCCAGCCGAACATGACGCCGCCCAGGACCACGGCGCTGGGATCGATCTTCGTGATGGCGTCGGCGATGCCTTCGCTGCGCGTGACCATCTCGTCGTAGCGGGTTTTTTCCGGGTGCACGCGCGGGTGCGTACTGGTCCACAGCGCCGGCTCGTTGTCGAGCGAGTAGAATTTGACCCCGCCGTCGGCCGCCTTGCCGAGCTTTTGCACGAGGAAGTTCACGAATTCGTCTTGGTAAACCGCGCCGTCGGAAAGATCGGGCGACAGCGTGAACGGACCGGGCTTCTTGGCCAGCGAGCGAACCCAGCGCTTGCTCGGCGCCTTGTCGCGTTCAGGCACTGAGCCCGCGTGATCCGCCACCACGTAGTCGACGAGGGGAATGGTAACCAGCGAGTCCGTGCCCGCGGTGCGGTTGGCGCGGTTGAAGTCGAGGTACTGCGCGCCCGGCTGGTCGCAATCTTTGTAGCCGAGGGATTGGCAAGCCCACAGGTCGCTCGAATGTTCGTAGTCGTTGCCGGCGTTGCTGGCGTCGATTTCCCAGTTGTAGGCGGTCTGGCGGTTGCCGCCTGTGCGCCGCACCGGCACGCCGATGCCACCGTCGGGCTGCGAGTTGATGCCATAGACGTAGGGGCTGATGGTGCGAATGACCTTGCTGGGCGCGATTTCGAAGTGCAGGTCGCCGCCTTCCTTCGCGCTACCTTGCGCTGCTTGGGCGGCGCGTGCGATGGCGGCGGTGGCTTCGCGTTCGCGCCGGTTGTCGATGGCTTGCGTGCTGGGCAGGGCGCCTACCGCCAGCTTCTTGCCGAAATTCTCAACCTTGACCCCGCCCAGGTCGAGTACCTCGGGATCGTAGCCCAGACGGAAGACCATCTGCGCTCCACCAGCCGGGTAGCTGCCGGCGGACTGAAAGCGGATCTGCACCTTGTTCCACTCGGTGCTTCCTTGCACCGGGTACTGCACGGACTTGGTGAACGGACCTTGCGAAAGTTCAAACACGAATTGGGTTTCGCCCACGCCGCCCTGCTGTGGGACTTCGGTGCGCAGGAAGAATGTGACCAGAATGGCATCGCCGGTTTCGACCGGCGCCGCGGTCAGCGCTCGCAGCTGCACCGCCCATTCGTGACCGGTTTCCTCCTTGATCTCGACGCGCATGGCTTCGGCGAAGGGCATGTCAGCGACAGATATCGTGGAAAGCTGCACCTTCTTGACGTCTTCGCCAGCGAGTTCGAAGGCCTTGTCCCAGGGACCAGCGATGAGATCCGTGCGCGGAACCCCGGCGATGCGCGCGTTCTTCGCTTCGAGCGCGCTCGACGATCCGGAGCTGGTCTTTCCGGGTCCGGCGGAAATAGGTCCCGTGCGCTTGATACAACCGAGCGCCAGTAGAGCGAGGGCGATGGAAAAGAGACGAGAGGTTGGTCGCGACATGACTAAGGCCTGCACTCTAGAAAAACCAGGTTGTCGATCCACATGTCGTAGGTCTGGCCGGCACCGATCGTCCAGTCGATGGCGATGAGCTTGCTCGGCGTGACCGACGCCGGCCTTGGCTCGCCCCAATACGGTTCTTGCTGGACGTCGGCGAACAGCACCTTGTACTCGCGCCAGTCGCCGGTCAGGGTCAGGTCGGCGCCGAAATGGTTCCAGCATCCGGTGCAGACCTTGGCGTCCGGGTGGGTGTTGACGTCGCCGATCTTGAAACGTACCTTGCGCGTCGATTTGGGTCCGGCCTTGGCTTTGAAGGCAATGCCCACGTACTTCGAAGCATCGAAGAAAAGTCCCTGGGTGACCATATTGACGCCGATACCTGCCCCCCAGTTCAAGTCGCCCGAACCGGCGGTCGTGACGCCGAAAAAGTGCATGGCGATCTCCGAGCCGTCGGCGCCGCCGTCCTCGGGCGCGAAGGTCACGGTCGAGCCGAAGTCGTCTTTCTTGGACCACCAATAGCCATCGCGGCCAGCCATCTTGGTGAGCTGGGTGTTACTGTCCTCGAAATCGTCGAGGTCGCCGTCCGCCGCGGCCTGCGCGCCCTTGGGGCAGCTCTTGAGCGCAGCCGTGGTGCGTGTGGCTGGCGAGTCGTGGCGTTTTTGCGAAACGCCGATGCAGCTGCTGACCAGGGCGAGAGCGCCTAGAAGCGCGAGGCGGCCGTTCTTTGGGGATCTGGGCGAGCGAGTCATGGTGGCGCGACTATATGCTCCTGGGCTGGAACAACAAAGAGGGCAGCACGCGCATGACAAGTCTCGCTTGAGTCGGCGGCGATCTATCGAGTAGAAGGGACCGCCCATGAAACGTCGACCGTTCACCGCCAGGCCGGCCTCTATCTGGCGGCTGCGTTTCGCTTCGCAGACCCGGATGCGCACCGGTCTTGTCGTGCTGGCTGGCGCGCTTTCGCTGCCAAGTGCGCTCGCGGCCCAGGAGGCGGCGCCAGCCGCCGTGGAAGCCGCCCCGCCACCGGCCGAGGCGCCCGAGCAAGTTGCGCCAGAAAAGCCGGCAGCCGAAACCCCGCCCGCCGCGCCCGCGCAGCCAGCACCGGAAGCGGCGTCGGTCGCCGAGCCGGCGCCTTTGGCCAAGCCCGCCGAGGCCTCGCCCGCCGCACCCGCCAGCCCGTCGGCCACGCTGCCCAAGAAGGATGAACTTTCCGACGCCGGCTATCTGCCGGGCTACCGGAGCCTGCCCTCGCTTTCGCTCTCACCCTATTCACCGCAGATTGGCGGACTGCCGGGCGGGATCACGCCATCTTTCATGGCGCCCATGCCACCGGGCGAGTGGACATCTCGTTTCAACGGATTTCTGACCGCGTCTTCCCAGTTCAGCACGAACGATCGCCTACAAACCTCGCCTGGCCAGAGCACCCTGATCTTTCACGGTCCGCCAGGCACCATCGAGGAATACGCGTCCTTCCTGAGCACGAGTACGGTGCCGGGGAATTGGGTGGCGCTCAATTTCCAATACGGCAATCGCGATGTCACGGCCACCGTCAACATCACCACGTGGAATCCAACGGAGCCGGCTACGTATTACATGCTCGGCAGCCAGCAATTCCTCGGCAATACTTACCTGAACTTCAACATCCCCGAGCTGATTGAGAAGCTGCGCCTCACCGCCAAGACCGGGTACTTCTACAACAGCTACGGATCGCTCGGGCAATACACGAGTGGCATGTATCAAAACGTCATCGGCGCGGGGGTGCGCGGTGTCGGCGGAACGGTGACCGGGGAGTACGACCTTTCGCCCAAGCTGACCTTCGTTCTCGAAGAAGGGTTCGTGGGCAACCGCAACGGCAAGGCGGCGAACAGCCTCGCGGGGACCGGTGCGAGCGGCCCGGTAGCGACCGGTGGCGACGGCAACTACAATCCCGTCTATCCGGCCGCGTACGTAGAACACCTTCACGCCGGCTTGGTTCGGCGGGGCGACACCACCATCAGGGCGCAGATCCACTACATCTTCAACTGGGCCCAGGACGGCCGCTACCAACTTGCCGCGGACAACCAGGTCACTCGATGGGTCGACGAGTCCTATATCCGGGACGGGAAACTGTCTATCTACACCGCGGACGTGAACCTTAGCCACGCGGCCTACGGAACCCTGGCCATCGCCGCTTCCCACATCAGCGCCGACTACGCCAGCACGCTTCGCGGCGTGAACAGTTTTGGCGGCGAGGGGCAGACCCTAACGGAGCGTTGGCTGGGCAGCGACACCACGGGCACGGGCACGGTGAACGTCGTCGGCATCAACTACTCGGGCAGCCTGGGTCGCATCCTGTCCCATCCCAAACCCTTCGATGCCAGCAGTCCCGACCTGATCATCAACGCCGGCGCGGTCATCGCCAACAGCCACAGCGCAAATCCGCTGTTCGACGGCAGGGTTCGCTACAAGGCCGGCCTCGATCTCTTCTACAACTTCATGGCCAACATGGGCGTCGCCGTTCGCGTCGACCGCGTTGCCCCCAGCTCGAAAGATTCGGACGAAACCTTCCACGTGCTGGCGCCCCGCCTGGTGTTGCGAACGGGCTGGACAAGCCGAGAAAACATCTCGCTCATGTACGCCAAGTGGTTCTATGGGGCCCACACCCACGGGGAGACAAGCGGCGTGTTGCCTCCTCGCTATGACGATCAATTGTTCGCGCTCAACGTCAACATTTGGTGGTGAGACGATGGCTGGGCCTATCAAAGCGGAGAGAATCGTGAAAGACACGTTAACGACACCCCTATGGCTGCGACGGCGATGCGGCCTTGTTGCTGCTCTCGTTGCTCTACCGTTGGCGGCACTTCTGGCGGCCAGCTCGGCGCGGGCACAAGTCGAAGCGCGGGCACAAACCGACCTCAGCGTAAGGCCCGAGGGCGAGCCGCCACCAGACATCTCGCTTGTGCTCGACCCGACCGCGCCGCAGGCGGGCGCCTTGCCCGGCGGACTCACGCCGGCGTACGGCCAGCGCTCGTTTAACGAGGGCGAATGGCGTTTCGACTTCCACGGGATCCTCATTGCTCCGCTCAACATCGGCACGAACTCGCGCAAAGACACCCGTCCCGGTCAAAGCAGCACGGTCCTGCACAGCCCGCCCGTGGTTCCCGACGACCTCGAGACCTTCTCGCACACCGGCGTGGTGCCCATGACCTACGCCCAGCTCAATTTCTCCGAGGGCAACAGCATCATCTCGGCCAACGTGAGCATCCTGGCCAAACAAGCCAACACCTCGACCGGCTTCCTGGAACCGGCGTCGCAGCTTGGTATCAACGACGTTTTTCTGGCCATCACCCCGCAACTGCATCCCCGTGTGCGCACCGATGTTTTCATCGGCGCCTTCACCAGCCGCTACGGCACCTCCGGCGAATACGACGAAGGTCGCTACGGCACGCCGCTTATCGCCCGTATCAACGGCATGGGCGAGCGCATGTCGGTCAAACTTTCCCTGGGCAAGTTCCTTTTCCTAGCCGAGCAAGGCCTGCACGGACAGACCACCACGTCGTCGGCCAGCACCACGCCCGACGTGTGGAACGACTTCGCAGATCCCAATGCCGGCGCCACCTTCGTCAGTCACGGCCACCTTGGTGTCGGCTACGGCCACCTCGCCACCCTCGGCCTTCACTTCATTCGGGCCTGGACGCAGGACGATCGCGGGGTAGGAACCCTCGCGCCGGAAGCCAGCCTCGACATTTACGCCGCCGACGCGCGCTTGACCATGGGCCGCTTCGGCCACCTTTACCTTGCCTACGCCTACGACAACGCCAAGTACGTCGGCACCTTGAGCCGGGTCATCAGCGTGCTCAACACCCGCGGCGGGCAGGGGCTCATCGACCAATACCTCGGCGGCAATGGCAACGGAACCATCCATACCGTGGGCGGCCAGTACGATCTCAGCATCGGCCGACTGGTCAGCTATCCCTCGGCCTTCTCCGGCGACGGCCCGGATCTCTTCGTCAGCCTGTTCGGCATGATGGTCAAGACCTACAGCGAGGATGCCTACCACAGGCGAACCATGACCAAGTTCGGCCTTGAAGCCACCTACAGTCTGCTCTCGTGGCTGGCGGTCTCGACGCGATACGATCGCGTGGATCCCGACGCCGACTACCGGTCCTACTCGTTCGCCGTGCTTTCACCGCGGGTTATCTTTCGCACGGACTGGCTGGCGACCAACCAGGTCGTGCTCCAGTACTCGCATTGGTTCGATGGCGGCAACACCACGGTGCGTGTTGGCGACCCACCCGTTGCAGATCCGACGGTCGTACCGGATTCCAACATGGTTTCGCTCTCCGCCAACATGTGGTGGTAGTCGTCGCGAGGGGCCGTGTCCGATAGCAAGCAGCTCCCGTTTTGGAATCCCGATCTTCCGGTCGAAAAACGGGTCGAGGATCTGGTCGCGCGTCTGACTCTGGAAGAGAAGGCGGCGCAGATGCTGCACGAGGCGCCGGCGATCCCGCGCCTGGGCGTCCCGGCCTACAACTGGTGGAACGAGGGTTTGCACGGGGTCGCGCGCGCCGGCATCGCCACGGTCTTCCCGCAGGCCATCGCTCTGGCGGCCATGTGGAACAGCGAGCGCCTGCATGAGGTGGCGGTGGCGATTTCCGATGAGGCGCGCGCCAAGCACCACGAGTACCTGCGCCAGGGCGACCATGGCATGTACAAGGGCCTGACCATCTGGTCGCCCAACATCAACATCTTCCGCGATCCGCGCTGGGGCCGCGGCCATGAAACCTACGGCGAGTGTCCCTTCCTGACCGCGAAACTAGGGGTCGCCTTCTGCCGTGGTTTGCAGGGCGACGATCCCAAGTATCTCAAGACCGTGGCCACGCCCAAGCACTTCGCCGTGCACAGCGGGCCCGAGGGTTTGCGCCACAGCTTCGACGCCCAGGTCAGCGAGAAGGATTTACGCGAAACCTATTTGCCGGCTTTCGAGGCCTGCATCGTCGAGGCGAAAGCTGCCAGCATCATGAGCGCCTACAACCGCACCAACGGCGAGCCTTGCTCGGGCAGCAAGACCTTGCTCGGCCGTATTCTGCGCGGCGAATGGAGCTTCGATGGCTTCGTGGTCAGCGACTGCTGGGCCATTCGCGATTTCCACGAGGGCCACAAGGTGACCGCGACTTTCGAAGAATCGTCGGCCATGGCGGTCAAGGCTGGCTGCGACCTGAATTGCGGCTGCGCCTTCAGCCACTTGCCGGCAGCCGTGGCGCAGGGCTTGGTCAGCGAAGCGGAAATCGACGTCTGCCTGCGCCGGCTATTCACGGCGCGCATGCGTCTCGGCATGTTCGATCCGCCCGAGCGCGTGCCTTTTACGTCGATTCCCTACGAGGTCAACGACTGCGACCAACACCGCGCGCTCGCCCGCACCACGGCGCGCGAATCGATGGTGTTGCTCAAGAACGCGGGCGGGCTTCTGCCTCTGCGCAAGGATCTGCGCAGCATCGCAGTCATCGGCCCCAATGCCCACGATCCGCACATCCTGTGCGCGAACTATTTTGGCATTCCCTCGCGCTCGGTGACTCCGCTCGATGGCATCCGCGCCGCGGTTTCCGCGCAGACCAAGGTTTGGTACACCGACGGCTGCAAACTGCTCGGCACCGCGACCGACGGCCTCGGGCGCTCGGGCAATCTGTCCGAGGCGCTCAGCATGGCCGAGCGGGCCGACGTGGTGGTGCTCTGCCTCGGCCTTTCCGCCGAAATCGAAGGCGAGCAGGGCGACGCTAGCAATTCAGAGGCCGCGGGCGACAAGGTCGATCTGCGCCTGACCGGACTCCAGCCCGTTCTGCTCGAACAGATCGTGGCGCTGGGCAAGCCGACGGTGCTCGTGGTGCTGGCCGGTAGTGCGCTCGATTTGAGCTGGGCGCACGATCACGTGGGCGCCATCGTGCAGGCCTGGTACCCCGGCGAGGAAGGCGGCAGCGCCCTGGCCGACATCCTGTTCGGCGACGCCAGTCCCGGCGGCCGCCTGCCCATCACCTTTCCGCGCTCGGTGGCCGACCTGCCCGACATCAAGGACTACAAGATGCAGGGTCGCACCTATCGCTATCTCGAAAAGGCGCCGCTCTACCCCTTTGGCTACGGCCTTTCCTACACGCGCTTTGCCTACCGCGACCTTGCGGTTTCGAAGGTGCGCGTGCCCGCCGGACAACCCCTGCAGATTTTCGCCACCGTCGAGAACGTGGGCGGCTGCGCCGGCGACGAAGTCGTTCAACTGTACCTCAAGGATCTGGAAGCCTCGTGTCGGGTCCCGCACCACAACTTGCGCGGCTGGGAGCGCGTGCATCTTGCGCCGGGCGAGTCGCGCACGATTTTCTTCGAACTTCACCCGCGCGACATGGCGCTGGTCGATGACCGCGGCCGCCACGTGCTCGAACCGGGCCGCTTCCGCGCCTACGTCGGCGGCAGCCAGCCCGACGAGCGCAGCCGGGAACTTACGGGCGAGTCGCCGCTAGCCTTCGAGTTCGAGGTCATCGGGGAAGCGCGCGAGATACCGTAGGACGGAGAGCACGGAGCATTCAGAGAGCGCAGAGGCCGGAAGGGAGCGCGACGGCCTCCACTAGAAATCTTACCGCTGGATTGGCTGGCTCGTTATTCGTGCGGCGGCGCTTGAGTAGGACGGGCAGCGCGCGCACCAGCAAGAAGAGTTTGCGCGCTTTGCTGGTGTAGGCGCGGGTGGAGACGGAGTCGTAGCCGTTCTTGACGATCACGCGGCCGATCTCGGCGTAAATGAGGCGAGCGGAACGAACCCCGAGTCGGCAATCGTAGGGATAAAGGGTCATGCCCAGATCGGCGCGGCGGTAGCAGGCCTCGGCCCGATCGAGCACGCGTTTGACCACACTACCGAGGGCGGGGCTGTGCGCGGGCCGCGCGACGAGTTCTTCCTTGTCCACGCCCGCCTCGGCCAGCCAGTCGAGGGGCAGGTAGATGCGCCCGGCCCGCGCGTCTTCGCCCACGTCGCGGCAGATGTTGGTCAGCTGCATGGCCAGGCCGAGATCGCATGCACGCGCGAGCAGCACGGGCGAGCGCTCGCCGAAGAGCAGGGTCATCATCACGCCGACCGTGGCGGCCACGCGCGCGCAGTAGGCGTCGAGTTCATCGGCCGTGGCGTAGCTCCGCTTTTGCGCATCCCACTCGAAGCCTTCGATGAGGGCGCGCGGAATGGCTTGCGGAATCCCGCAGGCTTGCACCACGTCGCAGAACGCGCGGTCGACGGGATCGGGCTCTGGGGATCCGGCGTACACTCGATCCAGGCGCTGGTGCAACCGCGCGATGGCGGCCTGGACATCGGCGCCAAGATCCACGGCGTCGTCGGCCACACGACAAAAGGCGTAGAGCGCGGCGGTGCGGTCGTGCAACCGCTTCGGCAACATGCGAGACGCGGCGACGAAGCTCTTGGATCCGCGCGTGAGGATCTCATGGCAGGCGCGCAGATCCGCGTGCCGTTGTTCTTGTTCTCTTTCGGCGGTGTGCAAGCTACAAAGATCCATGGGTGCTTCCATCACACCGTTCCCTCCGTGACCGCTGGATTCTCTGTGCCCTCGGTTTTTTTCCGTAGCTCGGGCGGGCACAGGCGCTGGGCGGCGGCGCACAGAAACTCCTCGACGCTCGCGCGACCGCGGCATTCGGGAATGGACTGCATGGCCTGGCCCAGAAGTTCGTCGAGCCGCCTGATGGCGCCTTCGATGCCAAGGCTCGCCACGACGCTGGGCCGCGCCTTGTTGCCATCCTGGTGGGTGGGCTTGCCAAGCGTGCCAGACAGTCCAAGCGCGTCCGCAAGGTCGTCGGCAACCTGATAGGCGGCGCCAAGCAGTGCCCCGGCCTGCCGCCAGGCCGCAGGCTCGCCGCCGCTGGCAATGGCTCCAGCGATGGCTGCCGCTTCGAACAGGGCTGCGGTTTTTGCGTGATGGTAGGCGGCCACGTCCACGCTGGATTCGCTCTCCCATGCTTGTCCAGCCGCGATGCCCGCGGGCGCCCCAGCGGCCTCGGCCAGTGCGCGCAGGATCTCCGCGCATGCGGCCGGACACTCACTCACGTGGGCCGAGACCGCGCTGAACGCCATGACAATCAAGGCGTCGCCCACCAGAATAGCCACCGCCTCGCCGAATCGTTTGTGCAGCGAGGGCTGCCCCCGTCGCAGCGGGGCATCGTCGAAGCAGGGCAAATCGTCTTGCACCAACGAGGCGCAGTGGAGCAATTCAACCGCCACCGCCGCGGCATCCGCCAGATCTGGCCCGCGATCCCCGCACGCCCTGGCCACGGCCAGACACAAGCCGGGCCTGACCCTGCCCCCGCCTGGGAACACAGCGTAGCGAATCGCCTCGGCCAGGTGGGCTGGACAAGGCGCCGCCGTGGCTTTCGTGACGACTTGATCGAGCGCTACCTCGATTCGGGGATCTGCTTCCATGGGACTCAAGAATTGCGAAAACTACTATGCCCGAATTCCCTCTGAAAAGGACCCATCCCCTTCGCGCGACGCATCCCCAGACACCCCGCGCGGGATGATTTTCTTGACACTTTTTCCTTCCGGCTCAACCTACTCTCAGTCCCATGGCTAACAATAAATCAAGCAAGTCAGGCAAGGCAGCGCCCGCTCCGGCACCCGCGGCCAAGCCAATCGCCAAACCACCGGTCAAGGCCAGCGCTGTTTCACAGCCGGCCAAGGCGCGCGCTCCCTACGAGCCGACCCAGGAAGAGATCCAGTCTCGCGCCTTCCAGATCTACCTCAGCGAAGGCTGCAAAGAGGGCAACGACATCGAGTACTGGCTGCGCGCGGAGCAAGAGCTGCGTTCGCCCGGTTCGCGCTAGAACGATCTAGGTTTCGGGCGCCCGCTGTGCGGGTTCTGCCGGGCGATTTCTCTGCACCGTGGCGGCGGCCAGGGCCAAGAGCCCGCACAAGGTGAACAGCGCGGGTCTGGGTGAAGCGATCTCCATGCCCGCCACGCCAAGGAGCAGCAATGCCCAGCCAGCGAGCCGCGACTCGCCCTTCTCGATCAGGCAACCCAATATGGTCGCGCCAAGGCAAGCGAACGCCGCGATAAGCGCCCCCGCGTACAGCCGTTCGGCCGAAGAGCCGAGGCCAGTCAAGTCGATGCGCAGTCCGTAGTACGCCACCGCTTGCACAAGGTCGAAGCGCAGCACGGTCGCGGCGCTGAGCGCGGCGGCCATGATCGTCCCGGCGGCGACGGTGACGGCCATGCGAGCCTTGCGCCAAGGCCAGGGCAGGACGAGCACGGGCGTGGCGGTCATGGCCGCCAGTGCGATGGCATTGCCGACCCGGACCATCTGGGTGGGATCCAGGCGCGACCACGCCATGCGATGGGCGAAGATCGCGGCGGCTTGCAGGACGATGGGGACGGCAAACAGGGTGATCGCGAGCTTGGAGCGCCAGGGACGCGCGCCGTGCCAGACGCCGAGGGCAAGGAAGAAGACCAGGAATCCGTGGCTGATGCGCATGTGCACGTGGTAGCGGGGAGCGAGCATCCAAAGCACGCCAAGACCGGCGAGGGCGGCGAAGAAAACCCCCACGGTGCTGACCGTGATGCGCATCGAGCGGGGAAAGATCTGGTCCGAACGCAGGGCGTGCACCAGCGCCACCACGGCGAGAAGCAAGGCAAGGATCCCCGAGAAATTCGACACGAAGAGCGCGGCGCTCGCTGTCCAGCGCTCCACGGTTGTGCCGTTCTGGCTGGGCAGGAAGATCGCGCTCAAGACGCGATAGAAAACTAGTTCCGCAAGCGCAGAGAGCGCGAGCAGGGCGGTCAGGTTCAATCCGGCGAGAATCCTACGCATAGTTATCCAGTTCGAGGCGGGAGTTCGAGGCGGCAGTATATTCCGGCTGGTGCTCGGTTGTGTGCACTCTCGCGGAATTCTACAGGGGTGGTACGATTTCGGGCCAAGCACCGTCCGGCCACTCGAAGGCCACGGCCGGGGTGAGGTGCCAAAGGAACCAGCATGCACGGCGGTGACGACTACCTCGCGGGGCTCGCGCAAATCCACACGCGCGACAGTCTCGACGAGCGCCGATCGCTCTGGCGCCAGGGCATGGCCAGCCTGGCTGCCGCGGCCGCGGATCAGCAGCCCACGCCCCTCGAAGGCATGGCCACCGACCAGCTTCTGGCCAGCGTGCGCTCGGCCCTCGCCTCTGGTTTGGTCGACGACCTGTCGTTCTTGTCCAGGCCCGTGGCCGCCGCGGCGCTGTTTGAACTAGCCGGCGCCCTGCCGCAAAGTCCCGAGAAGCGCGAGTTCGGCCGTCGCGTGCTGGTGGCTTTGCACGAGGGCGATGCCGCCACGTTTGTCACGCTGGCCACGGCTTTGGCGCTGTCTTCGCCGCGGGCTCTCGGCGGCGCGCAGATCCGGGCGCGGGTGGCGCTGTCGCTGCGCCTGCCTCTGACGACCGGCGCGCATGTCGATGGCCTGGCGCTGGCCTTGGTGTCGCGCCCCGAACTCGAGCGCGGGTGGCTCACGGCGCACTCCATGGGCGCCTTGCCGGCGCGGCGGCTGGCCGCCCGCCTGCTGGAACGGGCGGCGCGAGAGGCGGCGCGAAGGGCCAAGGAGGGCGACGACAGCGGGGTTCGTGTGTTCGAGCGCCCGAGCGTGCGCACGGCCTGGTCGCGGCTGATTACCGATCGTGAATCCCTGGTGTGGCGGCACGTGGCGGTCGCGCGTGGATTGCTCGCGGTTGCGGCCCCTATGCGCGCGGCGGAAATCGAGCACGATCTGTCGCCGCGCCTGGGGCCCAGCGAATGGCGGCGCGCCGCCGCATCGCTGGCCGCGACCGTTGCCCACGATCCGGACACGGGCTTGCCTGCCTGCCTCAAGCTCCTGCAAAGCGAGGTGCAGAGCCGCGACAGTGGCATTGCCTCGGCCATGATCTTTGGTCTGTCCCGCGTGGTCGAACAAGAGCCCGAGGCCGCCGACGAGCTTTTGTCCAAGCTCGTGCCTTGTGGCGGGATCGAGGCCATCGAGGCCCTGGCCGATCTGCGCGAGGAGCTGGCCGGGCATCCTATCGGCGCGCAGGCGGCGTTCGTGGCCATCGATCGTCTGCGCGCCGACCAATCCTCGGCGGACGACGGCACGGTCGCTTTGATTCAAGCCCTCATCGACGATCTCGACATGGGCGCCGAGCGGCCGCAGAGCTCGCTGCGCTTGCACCTTGGCGACGCCTTACAGGCATTCGCCGAAGGCCGCGATCTCGGCCCCGCCACCGAGCACGCGTTGCAGGTCGCGGGCGCCGCCATGGACGTGCTCGACAAAACCGGCGACGAGACTGCCGAAGAGCGCAGGGTCACTTTCCGTTCCTTGCGCGAGCTAGATGCCGGTTTGCTCGTGACCTCGGTGCTCTCCGATCTGCTCACGGTGCGCGAAGGCAGCCAGCGCGGGCCGAGTCCGCTCACCGGGATCTTGTGGCGCCTTGGCAGCTGGCTGCTCGTGCGCGAACACCAGCCGGTCACGGGCGAGAATATCCCGCACCTGACCCTGCGCTTTCGCCAGCTGCGGACGCTGTTGCACTTGGTGGATTCGGACATCGCGGACACCGAGGAGCCCACGCCCGAGTCGCGTGGCCGGCGCTTGCACGTGTTCAAGCTGCTCGCTCAGCGTGCGCAAGCCGACGTGCATTCTCCCCTGCGCCGGCTTTTATGCGCGACCCTGGCGCGCGCGGCGGACGCGCTGACGCGCGAGCAAGTGGCCGAGTTGTCCGACGTGTTCGTGGCCACGCTGTGGAGTCTAACCAGCGCCGCCGATCTGCGCGCTCTGGCCGAGGCGTGCATGGTGCCCGAGTTCAAGGAAGTCTTCGCCTCCGCGGCCCAAATTCCTCGCGCGCTCGCGGAGCGTGGCCTGCAAGCCGACGTACACGGTCTGGTCGAGAACCTGCATGACGTGGCCGAGGCGCTTCCGCCGGGCAGTTCGCCACGGGTCGAGGGTCTGCGCCGGGCGGTCCTGGGCATCACGCGGGTGCTCGAAACTCTGAACGAGGCTATGTCGCTTTCCGAGGTTCGCCGGGGCGAAACCAGCACCGCCCTCGATCGCTTGGCCAGCGCCATCGCGTACGCCGCGCGCCTGTGCGGCGGGGCCATGCGCCGGACGGGTCTGCGCGAGAACTACTTCCCCTCGTCGTCCACGCGCGCCCTGCGTCGGCTGTAGGCGTGGATCGAACGCGCCTTGCGCGAGGGGGACGAGGGCGTGGGAGCTGCCGCGGCCGCCGCGGCCGAGGCCGTGCGCCAGGATCTGCCGCCGCTCTTCGCCGAAGTCGTTGCGCGCGTGCTGATGCGGGTGGGCCGCCTCCCGCGCCAGCCGCATCCGTCGGGCGAGATCACCAATATCACCAAGCGAAAGCGCCAGTTGCACCTGCCCGCGTGGTTGCCGCCCAGCCGCCTCGTCGGCGGCTTCTTCGTCGTGCGTCCTATTGGCTCGGGCGGCGGCGGGTCGGTTTTCGTTGCTCGCCGGTCCGAAGAGCGCCACGAAGAAGGCGCCGAAATCTTCGCGCTCAAGGTGCCCGCGTACACCGGCGCCGCCGCGCACACGCTGTCGGAAGAGGAGTTCATGCAGCTCTTCCGCGAGGAGGCGGGCGCGCTTTTGACCCTGCCTCGGCACTCCAACATCGCCGGCTTCGTCACCTTTGACGCCGGCGCGCGGCCCAAGCCCATCTTGGTCATGGAGCTTGTCGAGGGCAACACGCTCGAACGGCTGGTCGATCGCCGCGCGCTCACCATTCGGCAGGTGATCGACGTCTTGGACGGCATGGCGGCGGGTTTGCAGGCCATGCACGATGCCGGCCTGGCTCACCTGGATGTCAAACCCGCCAACGTCATCTTGCGCACCCAGCGCGACCTCGCGTCGCCGCGGCGGTCGCGCGGTGAAGCGCGCCAGTCGCCTGTGCTGGTGGACTTCGGTCTCGCCGGGCGCAAGGTCCGGCCCGGCTGCGGCAGCCCCTACTACGGCGCGCCCGAGGTTTGGGAACTGTCGGCCTTCGGCGATCGTGTCGACCCGCGCGCGACTGACGTCTACGCGTTTTCTTGTCTGGCCTTCGAGCTGCTCACCGGCCAGCCCCTGTTCGCCGGAGAAACCTTGCCCGCGATTTTCGCCGCGCACCTAAGCCACGACGGCAATCCGCCCGGGCTCGAATGGATGCGCAAGCACGACCGGCACGGCCCGCTGGCAGAACTCCTGTCCGCGGGATTGGCGCGCGAGCCGAGCAAGCGCCTCGGCATCGGGGCCATGCGCGCGCGCCTGCTCGACATTGCCAAGGAGCGGCTGTCCGAAAGCACTTGGCCGCTACGGCCGTGAGTCGCTTGTTAGGGTGTTGCGACCTCGATTCGACTGCAGCGTTCCTAGGGTCCGAGCGATGCTGGTCGTCCGGCGGACGTCCGGCGGACGTCCATCAAGGGGCCCGCTTGACATCGGAGCAATGTCGGCAAGGACAATTGTCATGATTTTGCAGACAGCTTGAGGTCGTCCTTGTGCCGCGAGCTGTGGTCCGGTCATTGCACAACCATCGAACCAAAAGTCGCGGCAGGTATCCCCAAACCGAGGAAAAACACATGAACAATCGCCTCTCCACCATCACGGCTTTCAGCGCGCTCGTGCTTGTCTCTGGATGTGGTTCCAGCGGAATCAACGGAACGACCAGAGACAATGGCCTGGACAAGCGCCACACGCGCGGGCTCTGCACGGCATCCAGCACGGCACCGGCGCCCGCGACCGGACGGATTGCGGACTTCTCTTCCGCCAGCGGCGGCGCCAACCAAGAGAATCCTATCCCTGCCGAGATCGTCACCTACGGTCTTCCCAAGCCCCTCGATCCAGCGTTCCATTCGTACACGACGACGGGCGGCTATCTCAACATCAAGATCAACGCACCGGCGACATCGAGTCCGCAGCTTCTGGGCACCCTACTTCAATTCGATAGCTGCATCGATGCCAGCGTTTTCACCGGCGTGGAATTGACCGTGAGCGGCGCATTCTCCGGCTGCTCGCTCGTGTATGCCACCGGCGACGTCGAGCACGAGGACGTGACCAAAAGCTCGACCTTCGCATCCGGGCCGGAAGGTTCCTATGTGCCACAGCACAAGATCGCGGCGGAGGATCTGAGCGCGACGCCGAGGACGATCAAGCTGCCCTTTGCCAACACGGACATTCGCGGTAACCCGCCGACGCCGCTCGATCCTGCCAAGCTTATCTTCACGCTTTGGCAATTCATCGTGCCAGTCGCGGCCGACGGTAGCAGCGATACTCCGCCGTGCTCCGCCAACCTCACCATCGGGGACATCAAGTTCTACCGGTAGGCTATAGTGCCCGCCGCCCACGACTCAGAGAGGATCCGACTATGAAGCCAATGGTTTGCTTGTTGCCCTTTTCCAAAACGTCTTTCGCCCTTGGGGTTTTCATCCTGGTCGCTGGGCTTGCCGCGTGCGGGGATGACACGGGAGTCCGGCCGGACGGCGCCACGGGTGCCGAAGCGGGGCGTCCCTTGGACGCAGCTCTCGCCAGCGACGCGAGCCGCTGGCCTGCCGAGGTCACGGTAAGTACGTGCCAGGACTACGCCAGCGTGAACGTGGGCTCTTACGTCGTCCAGTCGGACTATTGGAACAAGGATGTCTGTCCCGGCACCCAGTGCATGGACATCAACAAAGCGACCGCCGCCTTCAACGTCACCCAGGGCCCCACGGCTTGCGGGAACAACGTGGCCAGCTACCCCAACGTGCTTTACGGCTGTTCCTTTGGGAACTGCAGTCCGGGAAGTTTGCTTCCCAAACAGGTCGGCGCGCTCTCCACAGTGACCAGCAGTTGGGACTTCAGTGTCGGTGGTACGGCGAGCGATCAGTACGACGTGGCCTACGACATCTGGTTCTGCCCAGATGAAAGCTGCGGGACCAGCGGGTTCCCGAACGGGACCGAGCTGATGATCTGGCTCGACTACAAGAACGTCCAGGGCTGGGAGACCGACCTCGGTCAAGTGACCTTGGCCGGGCACACTTGGGAGGTTTGGCTGGCCACCATGGGTTCGGGCGCCAATCGCTGGACCTACCTGGCCTACCTGATCCAATCCCCAACAGTGACCTCGGTGACCGACCTGGATCTCGGCGCCTTCTTCCGAGATGCGGCGGCCAGGGGCATCATCCAGAACGCCTGGTACCTCTATGCAATCCAAGCCGGCAACGAGCTGCGCACCGGCGGGATCCCTTACGCCAGCAATAGCTTCTCGGTTTCCATCAACGGTGTCACTCCATCGACCGCCCCTATCGCGACAAGCGGCGGCCCATCGTGCGACGGTGGCTTGCCCATCGCGGAGGGCATGCTAAACGTCCGCGACAACTACGTCACCGTCGGTCCGCTACACGGGTATGCGGCGGCCTGGAGCTGGGTGGGTGGGGGTTCGAGCGCCATCGTCTGCACGATGCCCACGTGCACCGCTCCGGACTCGCTGCAGGTCACGGCTATCCTGAACAACGGCGTATCGCCCTTGACGGCGGAGCCCGTGTCCTGCTCGCCCGCGTTTGCGCCCTCGGCGCTGTGCACCGCAGGCACTGTGACGGCGGATCCAACGTACAATCAAGTGGCCGGGGTTGGTTTCAACTTCAACCAGAGCCTTGCCGGAACGGAAGTCGATGGGGGTGCGGGTGTCGACGTCAGCGTAGAAATCGATGGGGGCACGGGTGTCGACGCGAGCGTGGAAATCGATGGGGGCGTGGCTATCGATGGTGGTGCGGCCGGCGCCTTGGGCACCCTTGCCATCGGCAAGAGCATCACGGTCTCCGTGGCAAAATCGGGCACGCTTGCGGGGAACGCCGCCCTGCGCGTGCAACTGACCGACGTGAACAACAATTTCTACTGTTACGGGGGTGCACTGCAAAGCGGGGTACCCATCCCCATCGGCAATTTCAACACCAAGTGCTGGAACAACTCGGGCACATACGCCACGTCCAGCACTCTTTTCAAGAGAGTCGACATTCTAGTGCCCGGCACTGCCTCCACGGATGAGGCGTTCGCCTTCTGCCTTACCAACGTCTCGGTAGAATAGCCAACAAGGCCCCGCGGTCATGCCACGAAAAGAGTTTCAAACGCGAGGAGCGGCAATGAATTCACCATCGTACTCGGCGGACGCATCATCGTGAGCGCCAAGGGCCGCGGCGTCGCTCTCGCCGCGCTCAAGACCGCGGTTTCTGCTCTCGATCTCGCCAGGCTCGAAGCGATGAAGGATGTCGGCGTGCGAAAGTAGGGGTGCCGAGTTTTCACCGCACCGACGCAAGGCGCGTGACCAACCTGCTGGCCCTCAACGCCACCATCGAAGCGGCGAAGCGTCCGTCCGGTACTCCATGGTACTCTCGTCCTATGCGCCAACACGCTGAAATGGAAACCCTGGGAGGGTTGGCTGCGCACTCGGCACCCGCCACCCAACCTGCCACCCCCGCGCTTCGCGCGGCCTCGCCATGCCTTCCCGCGATGGTACGCGGCCAGCAAAGCTGGCCGGCTCCCCACGCGACTCGGTCCTCGCTCCTCTTGGCCGCCATGCTTGCGCTTGGCTGTGCGGGCGGCGGCGGCACCGGTAATTCTGCGGGAACTGGCGGTGCGGGTGGAATGGGAACAGGGGGAACCGGAGCAGGTGGAACCGCCACCAACAACGGATGCGCCTCGGACTTGACCGGTACCTGGGACATCATTGCGACGCCGACGTACTCTTCTCCGGGATCGGGCACCCTGGTCATCGGCACCGACACGCTCACCGTCTCAATCAACCGCGGGACGACAGGGGCGTATCGCCTTGCCTACTCGACCCAGGGTGGCCAGACGCTCCGGTGGCAAGACCCCTCCCATCCGGCGATACCCATAGACGTTCTCAATACGCCGGTAGCTTTGAATGCGGGAAGCATTCCGCTGGCGCTGGGCGGCTCGTGGTCTTTCAGTGCGAACCTGGTGCGCTTCTCCTTCAGCATTGGGGCCAGCGCATCGTCGTTAATTGTGGGCCGCTTACCGACGGGCACTGTGGTTGGTGGCAGTTGGCCCGGAACCATTCCCATGCCCCGGCTCGGCGAGACTTACTCGGTCACCAGAACAAGTCAGCTTGTCTCGCAATTCGGATTCTTTGGCGGCCAGTGGCAGGCCACCACGGATAAGAACAGTGATACCTGTTTTGTCAGAGTTGAGAGCAACACGGTGCAGTTCAATTGCCAGACCGGGAACGTGTTCAATGGCACAACCCAACTCACGGTTGGCAGCGACTGCGTGGCCAGCGGTCTCAGCAACAGCGGCTACGAACTGAGTGCGCGCAGGCGCTAGTCCATGGCGCGTGGCTGCTGGTGGCTGCCTTTGGTGTGGGTGTTGTGGTCATGTGCGACCACGGCGCAAGCGGCGCCGCGGCGCCCATCGGCAGCGTACGGTCTTTCGTTGCTCTCGTTGGAGATTGTCACGGCGGAGCCCGGCGCACAGAAAGAAAGTTCAAGGCGCGCCCAGCCGTCGGGCGCCACGCTGGTACTGAATGGTCTGTCCGAGGAAGAGCGGACCAAGCTTGCCCAGTCGCTGCAGAGCCTGGAAGCGGCTGTGGCCCGCAAGCGAAATCCCTTCTACATTGCCATCGACGACACGGAAGAACACGTGGCCGCTCGGAAGTTGTTCGCGGAAACCGCGCCGGCGTTCACTGCTGCCGTGGCGCTGAGTCGCGGACGTTGGCAGTCATCGGAAGGCGATCTTGCCGTGCAGGTCGTGGAGACATGCTCGCATGGATCACATTGCATGCCGCTCTTCAGCCAGAGCCAAGGCGATGGTCTTGAACAGCGCATTCGATTCCTCGCTTGGCCCATCGGCTATGCCGTCGTCCTGCGCGCCTCGGCAACCAACGCTGCCCAGGTCGCTAAGGCTCTGCGCGCGGCTTCTCCCAGTTCACAGATTGGGTTGGTACTGACCAGCGACGAACTGCATTCGCTGCGCAAGAGCCCGGCCTTGGCTTCGCTGCTCAAGTCGGCTGGGCACTTGGCCAATAAGTTGCCTGCTTCTCCGTTGCTCGAAATGCTCGAAAATATCCGCAGCGCGGCCTCGGCGCGCGACGAGACGCCCTGGCTGAAACTGCCGCGCGATACCGTCCTGGTAGTCCCGCGCCTTAGCGCCCTGGCTACGCGAGGTCGATTTGTCGACGAGATCAAGACTCGCCTGGAGGCCGCTGGCGCCACGGTGGAATGGCTGTCGTTCCCGCAGAAGCCAACCACAGGGCCGAACTAGCGGCTCATGCCTTCGCATTCTCTCGTACAACGCGGTCGAGCGTGGAATCGACGCGGATCGCGACTACTCGCGCCCGAGCATGGCCGCAAACGATCCGCGTGGTAGCCAGTTGGAGTGGCGCACCAGCTTTCCGTCGCGATAGAAGCGAACGTAGGGCACTTGCTGGTTCTTGAACACGTCTTCCTTGAAGCTCATGATGCGCTCGAAGTCGGGCAGCAGGTTGTACTCGACGGTGAAGATCGCGGCTTGGTCGGCAAAGTCAGGCAGGTACGCCACCATATTGGCCCATTGCCCACACCAGTCCTGGGTCATGATCACCACCACCTTGGGCGCGGCCAGGCGAACGCTCTCGGGGAATTCGCCCTCCCTCAGCAAAGCGTCGAGCTGGTCATTGGTCAGAGGCTGGATGGCGTTCATGGAGTCATCGCGGCGACCAGCGCGGTCACGACATCGCGTATCGCTTCCAAGGCCTCACTTCTTTTCCGGTCTAGATGCCAGCGACACAAGTCGTTGCGGGTGCTGAGATTGTCGCGAGCACAAATCGACGACGATTGCTGCTGGATCGTTCCCGAGCGACTCGGCGTAGGTCTCGCGGATGGCACGAACCTCGTCAACGATGGGATCGGACACGCCTGGGGTCACGTCTGTAGTTCCTCCGGGGTGCAAATCACACCTTCGTCAGGCTGCAGTCCGCATGGCCCGCGTTACTGGTCCCGGCAGAGCGATCGGCACAAAGAACTTCTCCGGGTAGAGATAGTCCTCTCCTGACTCGTCCACGACGCGAAGAAGCCCGCGGGCGGCGGCAGTCCGATCTGGAATTCGCTCATACAGACGGCGCACGAGGAGTGACGCCGGATAGCCGTCATTCCTGACACAAAGTACGTACCGATTCGTGGAGGCGGGTCTTCTCATCGTAGCTTGCCGAGCAGACGCTTGATCTTGAACTCTTTCCGTCCGATGCCGTGACTTTCGTACCAGTGTACCTCGGCAGGAGAAGTCGTTCCATCATGTGCTCCAGGCTGGTGCTACAATCCTGGGCATGGACCGGTCGATTCAGGAAAAACGCGGGGAGATCCTGCGCATTCTGGGCGCTCATGGCGCGCGGAACCCTCGCATCTTCGGATCGGTCGCGCGCGGTCAGGGCCAGCCGTCGAGCGATATCGACGTCCTCGTCGACATGGAGCCTGGCCGGACACTGCTTGATTTGGTCGGCCTCGAACAGGAGTTGGCGGACGCCTTGGGCCGTCGCTTCGACGTGCTGACCAACGAAGGTATCAGCCCCTACTTGCGCGATCGTATTCTTGCCGAGGCCATACCTCTGTGAAGGACGACCAAGTCTATCTCCTGCACATACGCGACGCCGCTGCTCGTATCCTCTCGTACACCGCCGAAGGGCAAGCCATGTTCATCGCGGACGTGCGCACCCAGGGTCGAGATTCCGCGGCTCAAGCAGGCTGTCGAGGAACTGCTCGAATCGATGTGAGTGGGCACGCGCCGCGAGAGACGGTGAGATGATCCATCTCATTCCTATCTTGCTCTTGGCCTTCATCTTCTTCGCCCATTTGGCGACGTATGCTTCCTCGTGGTTAAGGTGTCGTACACGGCTCGGGCCAGCTTGGCGATGGTTTCCTCGCGCGTTCGCTCGTCGGCAGGCGAGTCGTGAACGAAGACCGCAATGGCGATTCGGTTCCCGTTCGGCAATGAGATAAGGCCAACGTCATTGGTGGCGTCGGTCTTGCCGTCTTGCGTGCGCGAGGTTCCGCTCTTGTGGGCGACGGGCGTGCCGGGTGGCAGGGCTCCCTTGATTCGCTTTGCACCGGTACCGACTTGAAGCAGGAGATCCTCGAGGTACTTGGCGCTCGTGGGCAGAAGGCCGAGCCCCTGTCGCGCCATTCTGACCAGGAGGGCGACCATGGCCGCGGGTGTTGCCGTGTTGTCGCCCTTGCCGGCGGTCATCTCGCGCTCTGAAAAGCGGATGGCGATCCCCTCGACGCCGAGACCGCGCATGCGAGCATCGACGGCCCGGGGTCCGCCCACCAGCGCGAGCAGCCGGTCACAGGCGACATTGTCGCTGCTGACCACCATCGCTTCGAGGAGCTTGCGCACGGTCATCCGCGAAGGAAGCACGATCGTCGTAACACCCTCGCGCGCGTCGTCCGCCCCCAGCAGGATCTCGTGCTCGAGATCGATCTTGCCCTCGTCCACCTGGCGCAACACCTCGATGGCAATCGGCAACTTGAATACGCTCTGCATGGGAAACGGCTCGTTCTGGTTCAGTCCAAGCGAGCGCCCCGACTCCAGCTCCACAGCCGCGAACCCGACCGTCCCGCCGGCCGGCTCGGCAATGGCTTGCATCGACGGCTCGGCAGTGGCGAGCAGCATGGCGATGAAGAACGTCATGGCCGCAGGGTAGCACCGAAGGGTTATTGCTGCGCGCTCGTCTACAAAGCTGGGGAATTGCCATCGGAGAGAATCAGCTACCCGAGACGATCTTTCCTGCGGCGAATAAATCGCGGACAAACCTTCGCGCGTTTTCCAGCTCAGCGTCTCTTGCGAGATCCTTCTTTAGCACTTCGTTGACCCAAGCCGGTCCATGACCACCGACTGTGCGCGCAAACCCTTCGAGTTCGCCAACCTCAACGACGAAGATACCACGCTTGCGCAAGCCAACGAGCAGCCGGTCACAGGTCTGCGTGGCGGTTCCCCTCGGTACGGCGTCCTTGCCACAGCCTTTTGCGGTTGCCCAAGGAGAGGATTTGCGAAGGACATTATCTATCGAGTGCTTCAAGTCCAAGAACGAATCAGCCCTGGAACTATTTTCCAGGATTTTCAAGATCTCCTTCCTTATCTCCTCCGGACCAAGTTCAGGCTTCTTGGAATCCACCGCGCTCTTGACGGCCTTCCAATCCTCTGCGAATTCATTCCACTGGCCGCCGGTCGCTTCGACAAGTTCCTTGAGCGGATGCTCGTTGTTAAGAATGTCGAAGTCCGCGACAGCCAGGACAGGCACGTCCAGCTGATGAAGTGATGAGACGATCATGGGCAGTCGCGCCTTTCCTCCGCCATGTGTAAACATCACGTTTGGTTTTTGCACATCTGGCGAGGTCTCCTCGAACAAGGCGTCGCCCACGGCTGCAAAGAAGCGAGCGTCGGCGTCACTTTCAGTGACGACCACTCCTTCGTGGAAGATTCCATCGAGGATGTTCGAATACCTAAGCAATGGATCGGACCAGAGTGCCCTCATCTGGGTATTGTTAAGCTGTTTGATCCGGTTTACTCCACCTTCGCGCCGAATCCGAACCACCCTGACGTGGTCAGAATCCATGTCGAGAACTCCGCGCAGGAAGTCTCCACTATGTGTGGCAAGAAATAGTTGCCGTTCAAGGGTCCTCTGACTAACTAGGATTTGTCCCAACAAACGCGCCTGTGGTGGGTGCAAGAAGGCTTCCGGTTCGTCTATTAGCAATACGCTCTCGGCTCCCACCGTGGTTTCCAACAGCACAGCTGCGAAACTCTTCATGCCATCTCCCTGGCTTTGCAATGTCGGCAGTTGCTCCAGCTGTCTGATGTATTCGTGGCTTTGGCGGTCCTGGTTGGGGAAAATCTGGGGGAAATCACCTGTGTATAACGGCACCTCGCTCCCGGCGTTGCGATGAACAATTAGATCCATGCCGAATGCCTTGCGGAATTGTGCGCTCACGTATCTTTCAAGCCGGTCATCCCGTTGTAGAGCGTGTATCGGATGCGCCGGCGGCTCGCGAACCAGAGCTATCGCCGTAGCTGGATTGGCAGCACGCAGCCGTTCCTCCGCGGTCAGGATGTGACAAAAAAAACCGGCAAGATCATGGAGCGCGTTCGTTGGCCAGTATGCCACCGCATTTCCTCGCCAAACTGATCGCCCCATCATCCGGTACAGAGGGTTGGCGGGAGAAACCCCAGGGTCAGTGACTGCAATGCCTTTGATCCATTCGACAACGTCGTTTCCCGTCCCGATTCGTTCAAGAGACAGTGAGGAGACGACCGGACTCTGCTTATGATCATCTTCAACTTTTTGATGTATGCCCCGAAGGGCGGCGCTCTTGCCAGAGTTATTCGGGCCGACGATCAGGACAATATCGTCCTTGGCGAGAGCGAGAGTCGTGCCATCGCTAAATGTGATTCCGCTGACCCAGATTCTCGGCAGCACTTGTATTTCCTCTTTCCAGTTATGGTCGTCGAACGTATCAGGCAAAGGGCGGGGAACGAAGCTCTGTTTGATCCGTCATCCGGTACGAGTGGCCGCTGCCTCGTGTTACAGGTGATGAGTGGCGCGGTCTGTGGCGTGGTTGCGAGCATCGAATTCGACCAGCCTGGACCACTGGTGAAGGTGTTGGTCATGCTGCCTTCGGGGGTAAGCGCCAGATCCGAGTTTCCCCTGGATGGTCCCGAAGCCAAGGACATCGCCGCACTCGAGTACGAGAACTGGGTGGTCAAGGTGGATAGGACGAACCTCGCGCGGCTGTGGACGGGACTCGGTGGCAAGTTCGACCGCCACTTCGACAGTTGCTTCCTACTCACGGATGCCACGTTCAAGCTGCTACCCGACGGGCGGCTCCGACCCCCCCTTTCACACCGCCGCCTCTGACACCAACGCCGCCACTGCCCAGTCGTAGTCTGGCCGTGTCCCATCCCAAAGCGGCATGTTGGTATCCGCCCCGATGTCCAGCCCGCGGGCCTCGGCCCATTCATGCAAGAACACGAGTGCATCTTCGCAGGCCTTTCGCTCGGGTATCGCGGGCAAGGCGCCTCCGTCGGGCGCGCGAAAGCACAAATCCCCGTCCGCCGTTCGCTCGACCGACCAACCACCTTCGTGGACCAAGTGGTGGTGGTGCGAGCACACGAAACAAATATTGTTCAGGCTGGTTTCGCCCCCGTGCAGCCAGTGCTGGATGTGGTGGCCGTGCAGGAATCGATTGTGGGTGCAGCCGGGGAAGGCGCAACCGCGGTCGCGCAGGAGGAGGGCGCGGCGAATGGCCGGAGGAATGGAGCGGGAGCGCCTGCCAATGGACATGGTGTTTCCGGTCTTGTCGTGGCCCACGGCCACGAGGCCGCAGTCGCAAGCCACGCGCCGGAGCGCTTCCGCGGAAACGCGGGTGCCGTCGTCCAGGGTTCCGGCGAGGACGCCGTCGGGCGCGAGCGGATCTTGATCGATGTGAACCATGACCTGGAAGCGCTCGCCGCCGTTGCCAGTGCCTGCGTTGCCGGCCAAGTAACTTTC
>Ga0265329_10000219_pt1 | contig 30156 bp, 21 predicted proteins | sample 41627metaG_FD_202091 | JGI IMG/M metagenome (GOLD analysis project Ga0265329, IMG submission 202091) | Rhizosphere microbial communities from Carex aquatilis grown in University of Washington, Seatle, WA, United States - 4-16-27 metaG | ecosystem: Host-associated > Plants > Roots > Rhizosphere...
CAAGGTCCTGCAAAAGGAGATGACGGGAAAGTTGGCTCCCGAGATTGAGTCCGAACAAGCCGTGCCATGTGACCCCAAGAAGGCGCGCAAGCTGGTTGAAGGCATGGATCGATTTTCCCTGCGCGAGCAAGCCCTTCGTTTCATGGCGAAATACCACGCCACCTGCGGGAGGGCCGTAGCCTCGAAAGACATGGAGGCACTGGCCAATGATGAAGCCCTGGTGAACTTCCACCATGGCAACGATGTTGGTTGCCTGAAGGCCCTCGATGCTGTAGCAAACGCGAACTTGCCAGCCACAGCCTTCAACCGCGCCTTGTGTGGAGGGACTTGCAACCTTGAAGCGCCAACGTGCACATCCGCCGCTGACGCGAGGAAGAAGGCGCTGGCCGAGCGCGTGCTGCGAGACAAGCTACGCGAGGTGACGCAAGCCTATTGCTGGCGCTGCACCGCAGGCAAGACCTGCAAGGCCCCCAGGCGAGATGAAATCTATCGCGGGAGTTTTGGCGAATCCCATGCGTTGAACTGGGACCTCAAGCCGTTCTCCGATGGGATGCAAGGCAAGTACCACTGGATCGAAGACATCAACGGGGATGGCATCGGCGATCTAATGTTCGAAGAACGCAATGTTCAGGAGGACCTTTCCAGCAACGCCCTTGATGGGGTCGGCAAATGGCCTGACATCAAATACAGACGCTTCACCGTCTATGTTGGTTGCGGAGAAAGCCGATACATGGTCGTCTTCGACGCTAGTACCAATCGGGATCCCTATACCGATAATGCATCAGCCACTGGTCCCTGGGATGATTACGCCCTTCGTATTACCGAAAAGGGGACAACGCCAATCAAGTCGATCTGCGTATATGAAGATCGAGACATAAAATGTACGAAGCCCAAGTGCGATGGCAAATCCATCGAGTGCGCAGAGCTTTCGCAGTGGGAGGCTGTAGTTCACGGCGCACGATAAACATGTTCATCCGACGAGCGGACGAACGGCTTACTCTGCATTCGATCAGCCGGTGAATTTGAAAGATTGTCTGGTCTGGCTCGGCGCGTAGTCTTCCGAATCGGCTTCCTTGGGGATCCAAATCTGATCCAGAAGCTTGGGTCCCATCGTGCCGTCCTTCTTCTTTACCATGACCACTTCATGTGGGGGCTTCTTGTTAACCTCCAACGGGTAGTACCTTGCTTGTTGCGTACTCCTACCGGCGCTGGCTGTCCAGGCACGTAGCCGCTTGATCATCTCATCCAGTAACGCCGCTTCGTGAGCCTTCTGCCAAGCAGTTGGTCCCAGCAATACTCCCTTCTCGTTCTTTAGGGTTCCGTCCTCGTACAACGCCTTGAGGGCGTCGTGGAGGATTGGCATGCAAGTGATCTTCTTCTTCTTCGTGATCGGCTTGTCAATCGTAAGCGCGGCTGGACGCCATACGTGCAGTCGAAGTGCGACCGCTACACCCTGCTCACTGGTCAGAACATCACCCACGGTGAGACGCTTTGCAGAATTGCGGCTGTCCGTCGGCGGAAGCTACCTCAGGCGCGAATCACGGCATCAACAATGGTTAGGTCTTTGGATTCGCGTTTGGCGGGGCCACGCTGTTGCTCGCCACCACTTCCCCATCCTCGCCCTGCGGACTCTCTGGGATCTTCTTCCCGCCAGGCAGCTTCATGTCCATCTTGTGGTCGTAGTGCCACTCCTCGGTTGTTCCCGGGTTTGATAACTCTACGAAGCGATACTTGGCGGCATTTCCATCAGCCACGAGCCACTTGAAGAACCAGCACTTCTTCCAAAGTTCGTGCTGCGAGGTTTTAGCAGTCAGAAATTGCAACTTGCCGTCAATGACCTCCTGGGTGGAGAAATCGACGGCGCGGCCCTGCGTGTGGTTGCTGAAACCAGCAGCCGCCTTGGCCTTCGGCATGATCTTCAGCAGCAAACGGAATGCCTCGTCGCCGTGCGCCCCGGTGTCAAACTCGTCCCGTTTGGGCTTGGTGTCATCGTAGTGGGTCGTGAACGCCGCATGCCAAGCCTTTCCGTCATCCTCCGGCGTGCGGTAGGCCGATGCGATCCCGATGGTAATGGGGTGCTTGCTCGGCTTAGCCGCCTGAATGCGTTGCAGTTCTTGACGGGCAAAGAGCAGCAACCAACGGCAGTCATCGCTCGCCTCCTTGTGCATCCAATGGTCGTCTTCGACGAGCCGCAGATCGTCGTCGGGGAGGCCAAAAAGGTAGGTCTTCCCGGCAGCCAGGGTGTTGCGCACCTGTGCGTTGTACACACGTCGCATGAGAGCAGTGGCCTCTGGTGTTTTCATTGGGGCCAGCGATTCCGAGGTAAACGCGCCTTCGGGGAGCTCGGGCACTTTTGCCTTCAGGGTGAGGTTGTCGCCCGCGCGAACGGCGTGGGTTTCGGTTTTGTGTTTAGACATGCTCACCCCCTATCGTGCGACATCGCCTTGAACGGAAAAGGCTCCGACTCCTGGCCGCAAGACTAGCTGGTCGACCAAGAGGACCTCGGTGCCCTCGTCGAACCCAAGCCAGCGTACGTCGGATTCGCCAGTCGCGGTCAATGTGCCAGACGGAACGTGGATGACCTTTCGGGCACCCGGTCGGACCGGGCTTGGCCAGGCGCCGGGCTCCTTGGGCAAAGGGAAGACCGCGCCGGATCTCAGGTCAACGAGGACTAGCTTCCGATAAATGAAATCATGCTCTTCAATCTCACCAGAGAGAAGTTGCCAATGTTCGGATGGCGACAGCGATTCGGACGCCTCCGCTTGGAACTCTGGAAGGCGCGCCATGACCTGCCCGCGTTTCGACGGCACGCCGACCTTGAGAACCCCATGGCCCTTAAACTCGAAGGCCAGGGCGTTTGCTTTGATCGGTCTTGCAACTGAAACATTCGAATGCCTGGCGCAATCGTCGCGGTCACGGAGGTCTTGGGTCTTTACCCCTTCCGGAAGGCGGCACCCCCGCGGTGCCGTTTCAACGATCTGGTGGATTGCCCCGGTCGCCAAGTCCATTGCCATGAAGACTGTCAAGGTCTCCGGCCCATCCGAGAGAGACACACAGGCGCGATTGCGCGACGGATCGGCCACGAAGTCCAGCTCTTGGCGAAGCCCCAATACGACCCCCGGCACCTCGAATTCGGAGACTTCCTTGGCGCAACCGATGGGCCGAGCCTGTGCCACAAGGGTTGTCTTGCCCGTCTTCAGGTCAATCTTGGAAAGAATGACTGGCTGTCCGGGTTCACCATGGAGGTCGACGCCTTCGACCACCAGCACCATCGTGTCGTTCAACCAGCGCGGATGGGGCGCGGGCGTGCGCGTGACGGTGCGCCTTACAGTCCCATCGACGGTCCAGATCTCCAGGCCGCGATCGGAACCAACGACGAAATCGCCCGGCCCGAGAACTGGAGGCTGTTCGACCGGCGTCGTAGGCGGAACGGCCCAGGCCAAGCTTAGGTCAAGAAGCCCGCAGCAGAGCAGCAAGCTAGCGGCAACCGTCCTCACCGCATGCCTCCTCGTGCTCTTGGTGGCTGTCATGAATCGTGACCGTAAGATTCTCTTCGTCTGGCACATTCTCAAAGACCACTACTGGATCCTCTCCAACGATCTTTGTGGCCAGGATCTGATCGCCCAGCATGAGATGCACGATGGCACCTGTTCGCGGTGCTCCGTAGCTCTCTAGGACGTTCAGGACGATCTTGTGCTTCGCCGCGGATTCGCCTTCGGTCTTCTTCGCCGCCGAATCGGCACCTGCGTCGCGCTTCTTCCCCTTCTTCGGATCCGCCTCCTGCAACTTCAGTGCGCTCGTGCCTTTGATGGTGCACACGCCGTCGGCCACGATGGTCACGGTCTTGCTGTTCATGGCGGCGATCGCTTCGCCCAGTGCCATCGTGCTGCCGGCGCCGGCGGCAGCGGTCACGTTGGGGCTGGCGATGGCGATGCCACCGGGCAGGATGGTTAGCGAGCTGGCGCCGCATACCAATTTGATTCCCGTCGGCGAGTCGAAGGTCGCTTTGCCGGTCTTGTCGAAGCAGACGGTGGCGCCGCCGGCCGTCAGGGTGATCGTGCCAGCCGAGTCCACGGTCACGTTGCTGCCCTTGAAGGTCATGCTGGTGGCGCCCTGGTTCAGCTGGAACTTCTTGTCCGTGGTCAGCTTGTGCGCCTGCCCCACGTGCTCGTCTTTGTTCTTCTCCTCGAAGAACTCTTGCTCGCCGTCGACTTTGCGGCTGTGATCGTCGCCGTAGATCTGCGTGACCGTGCCGGTGACCGTCTTGTCGTGGGTGCCGCCGATGACCACGCTGTCGTTCGCTTCGACCCACAGCGAGCGGTTGCCCTTCACACGGTTGGTTTCGTTGTTGCCTATCAACACGATGCGATCCGTGCCCACATTCATGGCCTGGCACTGCTTGATCAGCGTGGACATGTCCCTTTCGGCCTGCAGGTGCAGCTCTTCTTGGCCCTTCTTGTCCTCGAAGCGGATCTCGTTGAAGTTGCTGGCCGTGCCACCCTTGGTGCTGCGGGTCTTGATCCCGCTTTGGGTCTTATTGGCCGGTAAATCGTACGGCGGCAGGTGGTCTTTGTTGTAGATGTGTCCGCGGATGATGGGGCGGTCAGGATCGCCGGCGAGAAAAGCCACGACCACTTCCTCGCCGATGCGCGGAAGGAACTGCATGCCCCACTCGGCCCCGGCCCACGATTGCGCCACGCGGATCCAACACGACGACTTTTCGTTGCGCTCGCCAAGCCGGTCCCAATCGAATTGCACCATCACGCGGCCGAATTTGTCAGCCCAAATCTCTTCGCCGGGCGGGCCGACCACCAGCGCCGTCTGCGGGCCGCGCATCTGCGGCTTCCTGGCCGTGCGCTGGGGCCGGAATTGCGTGTGACTGTCGAGCAATTGGTATTTGGCCTTGAACGGCTCGTCGTTCTTCGCGACGTCGCCGGTTTCGTACTGATCGACGCTGAGACTGTAGGCCGCCGCAACCACCAGGTATTGCTTTCCCCAATCCTCTTCGTGCCAGAAGGGCGAGAATTCGCCACTAGCCAGGCCCGAGCGCAGCGACACCAGATCGCCGACTCCGACTCCCATGGTGTTGCCTTCGACTTCGATGGTGGTGTGGGCCACTCTGGCGGTTTGCGTGCGCACCAGCGCCTCTTGATGTGCCTCCTTGGTGACGAAGTGCCCGCCGGGATTGTCGTAATTCTCGAATTGTGTCCCGGGCGCCGGCTCGGCCGACGGCTCCTCGCCGAACTGAGGCGGCTTCGGCCGTAGCTTGGTCGGGTCGTAGCAGCAGAGGACCGTGTGCTTGCCGGGATAGAGCGACGTGCGCACCTTCATGTCCCAGAATTGCTCCTCGGCGCCGGCAACCTTCCGATCTTTCGGCGTGTAGAGAATCGATTCGTAACCGGCCGCCGTTTCGTGCGCCGTGATGGAATCGGCCAACACCAAGGTGTGCTTGGCCTCTTCGTGCTTGAAGAAGTAGTAGATGCCTTCTTCTTCCAGCAAGCGCTGCACGAAATTCAAGTCGCTCTCGCGGTACTGCACGCAAAATTCGCGTGCGCAAAAGGGATGGTCCACAATCGACCCCGATTCGACGTCGGTCAGCCCGCGCTTGGCCAGCACCTCTTTCACGATGCCGAGGGCATCCTGCGAGGGATCGTTGAAGATTCGGCACTCGGAGGTGAAGTTGAATAGATCAAGCCGCGGCCTGATCGCGGCCGCGTAGCGCGTGTGCAGCTGCGTGGTGCCCTTCTTCAAGAACTTGGTTGCGATGCCGTGGAAAAAGCGCTCTTCGCCGGTGCCAAGCTGGATGCCCACCGCGAGCGGCTTGCCGAGTACGTCGTTGGGATCGAGATCGGGCTCCTTCGAGAGCAGGCTGAGATCGAACTTGTACGGCCGCCCCAGCGCCTCGGTGCCAAAGAGGGTCTCAAGAAGGAGAACGCCCTTGGGAAAAGGCCCCGTCACCGAGGTATCGCGCCCGAGGAGTGCCATGGCACAGCTACTCTAGTCTTTGACTTCTGCGCGTCAAGGGGCAGTCAGCCGTAGCTATTTCCCCAGTTCGCGGCAGTCGCGTTCGGCGCGCTGGCGTTTGTCGGCCGGGGCGTCGGGCAGGCGCTGGTAGGCCTCGGCCAGGCTGCAGTGCACGCTGGGATCGTAGGGATTGATGGCCAGGGAGAGAACCAGCGACGCGATGGCGGCCTTGGCGTCGCCTTTGGCCAAGGCGGCTTGGCCAGCGATCAAATGTGGCCAGGGCAATTCCGGATAGGTTGCTTCGGCGCCGCTAACCGCCTTGAGTGCCTGGTCGGACTCGCCCAGGGCCAGGTAGGTGCGGCCGAGTTTGACGGAAAAAATCCAGTGCGAGCTGCCCGCGATCTTGTAGCCCTTCTCGTATTCCACGCTGGCGGCGCGAGGACGGTTGCGAATCAGCATGATGTTGCCCAGACGCAGGAACTTGTCGGCCTCGCCGGTGGTGGACGAAGCGTCGTCTTCGCTGGGCGTGCTCGCGGCCTGAACACCCTTCTTCTTGTATTTGCGCACGATGGGCTCCATGCCGGGCAGGGTCTTGTAGTGAAGGCCGGTCATGAACTGCCGCCAGGCCCGGTCGAATTCGGACCAGGTGCCGCTGCCGCCATAGGCCCGCGCCACCGCCACGCGCGCGTCGCCGCCGTCGCGCACGGTGGCCAAGACCTCGCGCAAGGCTGCGCTGCCTCCCTTGGCAAACAGGCACGCGATTGCGGTGGTGACCTCGGCAAAGGCCAGGGCCGCGTCTTCCGAGCGCGGCAGCTTGGCCATGGACGGGTGCATGGCATCGAAGGTGATCAGTTTTCCGTTGGCCAGGGCCTTGGCCAAAAAGTGCTGCGTCGAGGGATTGAGCGCAAGTCCCGCGGGCGCGCGCCAGCGGTGTTCGAGGAATTTGGCAAACCCTTCCTGCAACCACACCGGCGCGCGGTCGTGGGTCAAGGCCGCGACGACGTAGTGGATGAATTCGTGCGACAGGCTGTCCTGCCATTCGTAGCCGAGGCGCATGGCGCGCGGGCTGGTGAGCATGATCCGGCTCCACTTGGACACCGCGACCGTGCCGGTGCGTTCGATTTCCTCCTCGGTCAGCGTGGTCATGGTGGCCAGATCGCCGCTGTTGCGAAGGATGTCGACGGGAATAGGCCGCGCGGGCTCGAAGCCAAGATCCCCCGCCAACGCGCTCGCGGCGGCTTCGAGGGTTTCGAGGCCATAGTCGGCGAGCACGGCGTCCTCGACGGGAAAACGAAACACGAAGTGGGCCGACTTGCGTTCGAGATAGCCGTCGACGACCTTGGCCGATCCCTCGGCCAGCGCCAGCATCTCCTTGAGCGGCGCCGGCGCGGCGCCTGGTCCGATGGCCGCCTTGTATTCGGCGGCGGCGGCACGAAAATCACCGGCCATGAAACGCTCGTAGCCCTTGGCTAGCAATGTTCCCGGTTCATCAGGATGCGCTTTGACCAGCGCAGCCAGGGCGCGGTCGGCCTCGCCAAAGCGCCACTCGGAGTACAGGTGTTCGACGCTCGCCGATTCGCTGGCAGCGCGGGCAGTCGACGAAAGGAACAAGACACAGAGGACACAGAGGACGCAGAGGGCGGAGGGAGAAGGAGTTCGGAGCCAAGATCCGGAAACCCAATTTCTCATCCGGCCTCTGTGTTCTCTGTGTCCTCTGTGTCTTCTTCCCACGCCCCTCATCGCACCAACTCCTCGTAGTAGTGCCGGACTTCGTCGCGGAATTTTTCGGGCGCCTTCTCGCGCATGGCCTCCATCAGTTCCTGGCGCCATTCGCGCGGCGCCTTGGTCGCGTCCGCCTCGGGGATGCGCACCGGCTCGCGGCTGGCGCGCGAGCCTTCGCTGGGCTTGTGTCCCATGCTCTGGCGCAACTTGGCCAGGCGCTGGGCGACCTCGTCGGCGCGGCCCGCGCCTTCGTGGGCGGCGCCCTGCTGTAGGTCGTCGCCGGCCTGGCGCATCTGACCGGCGATTTCCTCCAATTCCGCGGCTGTGCCCTCGGCGCCCGGCACGGACTCGCTCTTGCCGCCGAGGTCGTGCGACAGCCCGCGCGTCCTATCCTCGATGCTGCCCTGACGCTGGCCCAGGTTGCGCGCCCGCGCGCGCTGCTCGGTCGACATCACGTCGCTGCCGTGGGGAACCACGCGGGCAAGGTCGGCGGCAAGTTCGCGCGCCAGCACGGCGGCTTCGTCCACCTGGCCGTCGAAACCGATCAAGCTCTGCGACGGTGGCCGGCCCTGCGCGACCTGGCGGCCGCTCAAGTGCTGCAGGTGAGAGAGACTCGCCTCCATGCGTTCGGCCTCGCTCCGGGCCTCGTTCCATTCCTTGGCGGGCAACAGGCGACGCAGCTGGCGCACATTCTCGCGCACGGCCCCGACGGCGGTTTCGGCCGAGCTGCCGATCTCGCGCGGAAGGCCGCCCGCCATCTTGCGCTGGATCTGGTCGAGTTTTTGTTTGGCCTTGGCCAGGAACTCCGCCTGCTGTGCTTCCATGCGCCGGCTCAGCTCACCATCGACCTCCTTGTCCAGGGCCTGGCCGTCCTCGGCCAGCGAGCGCTGGTCGCCTTCCAGATCGCCAATCTTGCGCGACAGCTCGGCCAAGGCGCGCGATTCTTGCGGAAAGCGAGAATTGCCAAAGTCCCCGGCGTTCTTGTCGAGCAAGTCGCGCAGCGAGGACAGCGAATCGCCCAGCTCGGAGAGCGCGTCCTGGAGCGAGCGCGCGTCGCCCTTGGCCAGCAGCGAATCGAGGCGCGCGGCCTGTTCCATGGCCTTGCGCGTGTCGGGCATGTTCATGAAGTCTGGGCTGACCTCGTTGCGCGCCTTGACCTCGGCGATCTTGTGCGCCAACTCGGCGATGCGCGCGCGCAACTCGCGCACCTCGCGTTCGATCTGCCGGCGCAGCTGTTCGTCGCCGGTGGCCTTGTAGCGTTCGAGCAAGTCCTGCAAGCGCTTGTGCGCAGCCACCAACTCTTTGCCGATGCTGGCCAGATCGTCGAGCCGCTGGCGGCCGATCAGATCGTCGAGGGCCAACACGGCGACTTCGAGCTCTGCGATGTGCTTGGGAGCCACGGCGCGATAGCGCGCCCACAGGGCGGGCGTGCCACCCGCGCCCTTGCCGGCCAGCGCGACCAGCCATTCTTCCTCGTCGCGGACAAGCTTGCCGAGCCGAGCAGCAACCGCGGAAAGTGAGCCGGCCAAGAGTTTGCTGGCACCACCAGCAGCGCGTTGCTGCTCGACCAGGCGCCCGAGCCCGACCAGTCCCGCTGCCTCGCCGTCGTGAACCTCGCGCAGGCGCGGCGAGCGATCGGGATCCTCGGTGGCCTTGCTGTCGAGCTCGATCCGATCGGCGAGCGACGAGATGAGCTTTTCCAGGATCTCCCGTTCGCGCACCAGGTGTTCCTCAAGATCCTCGCGCGGGTTCTGGATGACCAGGGTCAGCGTCCGCGACACGCCGGCCTTGCTGCCCGAAACCTCGTCGCGATCCTTGGCTTCGATGTGATAAGCAACGTGCGTGCCTGGCGTGAGCATGGCACTGGCCGGCTCGAAGGTCGTGGTGGCCCGGAGCTCGCGCATCCCCTGCGCGTTCTTGAGCAGCACGCGCTGTTCGGGTCCGTCGTTCACGCGGTACACGAGCGCGATCTCGGCAAGACCGAAATCGTCGCGGGCGTGGTAACCGACCTCGACCGGACGTGGCGTGGCCAGCTCTAGGCGATCGGCGGGACCCACGATGTCGACCTCGGGCGGTTGATCGCTTTCGACCACGATGCGGTGGGCGCGCTCTTCGCGCAACGGCCGGCCGAGAAAGGGCAAAAGCCACACCCTGTACGCGCCATTTTCTTCCAGCGCGAGCGTGGCCGAGAGCTTGCCGTGGTCGAGAGTTGCCGCCAAGACCCCTGCCTCGCCGCTGTCGCCAAGCAGCAGCCGGGCCTGGCGGGCCGAACGCAAGGGACGCATCTCGATGTGAACACGCGTTCCGCGCAAGGCGCGCAAGTCGCCGGTCGAACCTTCGATGATCTGGCGCGACAGTCCGGTGTAGGCGGGAAAGTCGTAGGTGACGCGCACGTCGCCCACCAGCGGATCGCGGATCGCCTGCGCGCCCTCGAACAGCGTCGGGGTATGAAACAGCGTGCGCATGCCACGGCCCACGGCAGTTGGAAAAACCAGCAAAGCGACCAGCAAGGCCAGCAGGGAAAGCGCCGCGATGGCGATGGCGCGAACCGCGCGATCGAGCGGGATGAGATCCTCGACGACAATGGGCTCCGTGGCCTGTGCGACCGTGGCGTGGAAAGCACCGATCATCTCTGCCGAGACATCCGTTTCAGCCACCGGCGCGGACTGCAGTTCCACGGCGGACATCAGATCGCTGGCCAGCGGCGGCCGCTGCTTGCCCACCAAACGCGCGACTGCGGAGGGCCTATCCAAAACGCGCGCGGGCCGCACGAACCCGAGAGCGACGCCGCCGGCCACGCAGGCCGCGATGGTTCCGAGCGCGACGTAGGGCCACGAAACCGCGGGCCCGGTCGCCGCGGCCACCAGCGCGAGCACGAGGAAAGCCAGTACCAAGAACGCAAAGGCATGGCCGCCAGTCCGGATGCCGGTTTCCAGCAGCGCCCGGCTGCGCGCTTGGCGCAGAAAGGAATGGATGCGCTCGCTATCGGTCATCGGCGCCCGGAGTATAGCCCGACTACCCAAATCATCAGCGGGCACATTGGCGGGTAAGGAAGGACCATATCGCACCTGAACACAATGTCAGCAAGCAACGGTCCCGACCTTGCAGAAGGATGTTTCCGCCATGCAAACAGCCGGAGAAATCGGGACCTTCCAGCGCCAGAGCGCAGAAGTGCCACACCAGGCAGTGGCATTTACGCTCATCGATTCCGAAATCCCAGGACACTCCGCGTCGGGAGAGGCGCGATGCGCTACGTCGGCGGAAGCGCGCGTCGACGAGCTCATCGACCGGGCCAAGGCCGGCGATCGCGCGGCCCTCGACGAGTTGCTGATTGCGATGCGACCGCGGGCGTTGGCCGCGGCCTTGAAGGTTCTCCACAATCGCGATGACGCCGAAGACGCTGTCCAAGACGCCTTCCTCAAGGTCTGGCGCTGCCTCGCCGCCTTCGAGGGCCGGGCTTCCTTCTCGACCTGGATCCATCGCATCGTCACCAATGCCAGCCTCGATCTTCTGCGCAAGAGCACCAGCCGCTCGGAAACAGCGGAGCGCACGGACGGTCAGGACGTGGCAGTTACCGACGGTGAGCCGAGCAACCAAGAGACGCCCGAATCAGAGCTTTGCGGCTACGAGATTCAGATGCTGGTGCGCACGGCGGTGGCCGCGCTGCCCGCGGCGCATCGCCAAGCGGTCGAGCTGCGCGAGTTCGAGGACTGCTCGTACCAGGAGATGGCCGAGATCATCCAATGCCCGGTGGGGACCGTCATGTCGAGGCTCCATCACGCCCGACACAAGCTCGCAGACGACCTGCGCGCCCCTCTCGGAGATTTGCCTCGGGATTCGGTTGTCCGGTACGCCGCCTGAAGCAATTCGTCAACATCTGCGAAAACAGCGGTTAGCTCCCCAACCAACTCTGGGTACAATGGCGCCTCTTTGCCATGCTGCCCGGAGTCGCCTTGCGAACGCGCCTTCACCACCTCCTGCTGAACAAACGGGTGTGGATTCTCGTTGCGCTCGTGGCGCTCGTGGCGACCTACCCGATCTCCTGTGGCGTGCTCGGCGGCCGCCTCGTGACCTCCAAACTCGCCACCAAACTTGGCATACCAGTCGAATACAGCAAGGCGCGAGCTGGCTGGAGCGGCCTGCAAATTTCGGATCTCGTGCTGGGTCCCAAGGCCAGGCCGCTGCTCACCATCGCCAAGGCCGACATCTCGTTTGCCGCGGCCTGGGGTTCAGGCACAGTGGTTCTGGATTCGCTTCGCGCGGACATCCGCCACGGCGGAGAGGCCGACAACACCAGCGCCCTGCTCGCTCGCCTGCGCAGGCCGTCCGCGCGCGGGAGCAGCGACAAGCCGTCTTCGTATCCCGTGGTCATCGTCCACCACGGCACCTTGCGCATCCAGGACAGCAAGTCGGATCTTTCGGCGTCGGTCGGCACGTTCGACGCCACCTGGGAGCCGTCGCGCCGATTCTCGATTGCGGCAGTCGAGGTGGCCGGAAAACTCGGCGCGCGCAACAGCGAAAACGCACCTTCCTTTGGCGCGGAATCGGTGACCATCGAGGGCCCCCTGGCGGGCATGCGTCCCCACGGTTTCCCGCAAATCTCGGTCAAGGAAGGCCAGGTGCGGCTCTTGCCCACGCTGCCGCTGACCGGCATCACGGGAAGCCTGCGGCCAACCGAAGCCGGCGAGGACGCGGTCGACGTGCTCTTCGCCGGCAGCTACGCCGGGGCCAAACGTTCGCTGTGGACCGCGACCGGCAAGGTCAAGCCGGCCGTGGACTGGTCGAACGTCGACGGACAGGTGGCCTTGCGCGCGGAGCGCTTCTCGCTCGACAAGATCGCGGATGTCTTGCCCGCCTCGATCCTCGAACCCGAAAACACGGAAATCGACGCCGTGATCGAGGCGCGCTTCACCGGTCGGCGCGTGGCGCTGTCGGGAAAGCTGGACGTCGATGGGCTGAGCGTCTCGCACGAAAAGCTGGCCACCGAGCCGGTCGAGAACACCAGTTTCACCCTGCGCTTCGATGCCACCGTCGACCGCGACCAGCGACGGCTCGATCTGGCCTTACTCGAAGGCAAGATCGGCAGCCTGGTGGTTCGCTTGGCCGGATCGATCGAGCTGCCCGTCGGGATCTTCAAGTTCAAGGACGGGCGCGAACTCAAGATGGTTCCCAAGATCGAGCTGTCCTTGCGCGTGCCGCGCACCCCGTGCGCGAAAATCCTGGCCAGTATCCCGGCGCCGCTCGTGCCCAAGCTGCAGGGGTTCACGCTGCAGGGATTGTTCGAGGCCGACGTGCACGCCCGGGTTGATTTTGCCAATCTGGATGCGCTCGACCTCGGCGGCAAGGTGGGCATCGACGGCTGCCAGGTAGCCAAAGCCCCCGTCGAGGTCACGGCCCTGGCCGGCCCTGAATCGATCCTGCAAACCGTCGAGGTCCCACCGCCGCCCTCGGGTGGCAAGGACAACGAGACCCTGACCTTCGCCATCGGGCCCGACAACGTGGACTTCGTGCCCTACGAGAAGATCTCGCCCTATCTCACCGCCGCCATCATGACCACCGAGGATTCCGGCTTCTTCAAGCACCGCGGCTGGGTGTCCTCGGAATTCAAGACCGCCCTTCGGCGCAATATCGCCGGGGGCGGTTTTCGCCTGGGCGCCTCGTCGATCACCATGCAGATGGTGAAGAACGTGATCCTGGGCCGCGAAAAGACCCTTTCGCGCAAATTCCAAGAGCTGTTCCTGGTCTGGTTCGTCGAGCAGATCCTGACCAAGCAGCGCATCCTCGAACTCTATTTCAATGCCATCGAGTTCGGACCGCGCCTCTATGGCATCGGGCCTGCGGCCAGGCACTACTTCGGCAAGAACGCGTCCGACCTGTCGCCGGCCGAAGCGGCCTTCTTCGCCTCGATTCTACCCAGTCCCAAACGGCGCTACGTGCAGTACTGCCACGGGGCGCTGACTCCGCAGTGGGAGAGGTACGTGCACAGAATCTTGAACAAGATGCACGAACGCGGTCGACTCGATGACGAGGAATACGCCACCGCCGTGGCGTCCACGCTGGTGTTCGACAAGTCCGAAATGACCATGACCGAGAAGCAATGCAACGACTGGGTTCGCAAGATCACGGCGAAGCCCGAGCCCGAGCCAGAACCGGACGCGGAAGAGAAGTAAGACGACAAGTAGGACGACAAGTAGCATGTCCGCAAAAGACGACGAAGCTCCCCGGCGCAAAAAGAAATCCGGCAAGCGCTCGTGGCTTCGGCGCCTGATCTTGCTGGCGATCCTTTTGACTGTGCCAGTGATCGCGGCCGCGGGAGCGCTGGTCGGCATCTTCGTCTACTACGGCGACGACCCGGCCATGCCGAGCCTGAGCGGCATCGGCGATTACCGCCCGGACCAGATCATCAAGGTGCTCGACCGCGACGGCAAGGTCATCGGCGAGATCGGCTCCACCCACCGCACCGTGGTGCCCTACGCAAAGATCCCCAAGGTCATGGTCCAGGCCCTGCTGGCCGCCGAAGACGCCGAATACTTCGAGCACGAAGGCATCGACTACAAGGGCATGGTGCGCGCCTTTGTCGAGAACGTGATCCGGCGCAAGTTCGCCCAGGGCGCCTCGACCATCACCCAACAAGTGGTCAAGCAGCTCTTGCTCACACCGGAAAAGAGCATGCGCCGGAAAGTGCAGGAGATCATTCTGGCGCGCCGGCTGTCGCAGCGTTTTTCCAAAGAAGACGTGCTGGCCGTCTACCTCAACCAGATGTACTTCGGGCATGGCCGCTACGGCGTGGAAGAGGCCGCGCGCTATTTCTTCGGCAAGTCCATCGCCGACGTCGACGCAGGCGAGGCGGCCCTGCTGGCCGGGTTGGTGCAATCGCCCGAGCGGCTCTCGCCCTACAAGCATCCGGATGCGGCCAAGAAGCGCCAGATCTACGTGCTCGGGCAGATGGCCAAGCTCGAATTCATCTACGAGGAAGTGGCCAAGAAGATCGCGGCCGCGCCCATCGCTGTCATTCCGGAAGGATCGGCCATACCAAGCGTGGCGCCCGAGGCCATCGATTCGGTACGCAAACTACTCGAAGCGAAATACGGGGCGGACAAACTTTCCACCCTCGGCATCGAAGTCAAGACCACCATCGATTCCCGCTTGCAGGCCCTGGCCCGCTGGGCGCTCGAACGCGGCCTTGAAGAAGTGGACGCGCGCCACGGATTCCGCGGGCCTATCACCCACCTCACCGGCAAGGCGCTCGACAAGAAGCGCGCCGAGCTCAAGGCCGAGCGCAAGAAGCCCCTCACCGACAACGACAAGACCGATGGTATCGTCGAGAAAATCGACAAGAGCGCCGACGATCCAACGCAGGTCAAGCTGACGGTGTTTCTCGGCGACAGCAGCGGCGTCGTCGACATGACCGCAGAGCCCCGCTACAACCAAGGCACGAAGCCGCCGCTGGCCGAGCGCTTCCGTCCCGGCGACCTCGTGCGCGTGCGCCTGGCGCCGGAGCGCAAGCGCGACAGCGAGGGCAACGTTGCATTGGCTTTGGAGCTGGGGCCGCAGGCAGCGATGGTCGTGCTCGATCCCCTGCGCCGCGAGGTCTTGGCCTTGGTCGGCGGCTACGGCTACCGACTGGGTGGCTTCGATCGCAGTCAGCGCGCGCACCGCCAGCCCGGCTCGGCTTTCAAGCCCTTCATCTATGCCACCGCCATCGATTCCAAGCGCTACACCGCGGCCTCGCTGGTAAACGACAGTCCCGAGGTGTTCAAGTATTGGAAACCGCAAAACCACGACGCCAAGTTCCGCGGCCCGGTCCGCCTGCGCGTGGCCCTTGCGGATTCCATCAATACTGTCTCCATCAAGCTTCTTTCCGACGTCGGCATCCTGTCCGTGCGCGAGATGGCCGCGCGGGCTGGCCTCGATCTGCCCCCGGTGGAGAAGCTGGACTTCTCATTGGCCCTGGGCACGGCGGTCGTCACGCCCATGGAACTCGCCAACGCCTACGCCACCTTCGCGGCCGCGGGCCAGTCGGGGGACACGCGTCTTGTGACCGCCGTCGGTAATGAACAGATCGCCGCGCCTGAATTGCAACACTCGATCAGGCCCGAAACCGCGTACGTCACAGTGTCGCTCATGCGCAGCGTGGTCGAGGCAGGCACGGCCCGCAGCGCGGCCCCGAAGCTGAAGCGCCCCGCCGCTGGCAAGACCGGAACCACCGACGAAGATCGCGACGCCTGGTTCGTCGGCTTCACGCCTGAACTATTGGCCGGGGTCTGGGTCGGCTTCGACGAGCGGCGCGTGCTCGGCCGTGGCGAGGAAGGCGCGCGCGCGGCCCTGCCCATCTGGACCGAATTCATGACCAAAGCCTTGGTCGGCGTGCCCGTGAGCGACTTTGCCCAGCCCCCCGGCGTGGTCGTCGCGCGCATCGATCCCGCGACCGGCCTCCTGCCCGCGCCCGGCGGCAACGGTATCGAAGAGTTCTTCCTCGACGGCACCGCCCCAACGGAAAGCGCTGCCGCCCCCGGCGAAGAAGCCACGCCCGATCAGATGCTGCTGGAGGGACACGCAGGACAGTAGCCAGACGCGGGCGCAGTCAGCGCGGCGACCGCGATCACATCAGTTGAGGAGGCTAGTTCCCGAATTCGATGCGGGTCATGCAAAAGTCCTGGACTGCAATGGCCGTGAAGCTTGACGGGATCTGCAGGGCGACCTTGTCGATGTTGGGAACATCGGTGGCCGTGAGGGTGGTGCCCATTCCAGGAGACCAACACTCGGTGGAGAAGCTGGTGAGCGGGACCGCAGTGCCGGAAGTTACGTACGCGCAGTAGAGCGTCGCGTCCGGGTCGCCCTTCCGGTGCACTTCGGCGCGTACACCGGTCATCGGCGTGCCTGTAAATGTGAAGCTGACAGTCGCGAAGGGCTGGCCCAGTCCGCCACCCGTCGGTGCCGTCGAACTTGCGGCTACCTGGACGCCCCAGTTGTTGGCGTAGTCGGCCTGGGTCGGAACAGGCGGCAGGGCCGCGATGCTGCCCGAGATGCAGAGGGCGTTGGAGGCGCTCCAGTTTATAGTTGTCGTGCACAAAGCGGAATCGGTGACGATGGGATGCCTGTCGGTGCCGCAGGTCGGATCCGTCAGAGTCGTCTCCGTGCCCAGAGCCACCCAGCCGACGCCCGTCATGGCACCCTGGGCTTGGCCATTGTTGAAAGTAACGACCTTGCCGGCATTGCCTCCGGCGGCCACGTTGCCCCCGGTGCCGGGGCTTCCGCCGACGCCCAGCGTTCCGGCGGTCCCGCCTGTTTGCGCGGTGCCGCCCCTGCCGGATGGCTCGACGATGATGTGCCCGAGGTCGTAGTCACCACTTGGGCAGCCCGCCCACAGACCGGCCATGATTGTGCTCACTGCGAATGAAATGAATAATCTCTTTGTCATCATGTCTCCTTGTGTCTCCTTAGTGGGGGCCCGTGCCCACAATTCTCACTTGCGCTCGAGAATGAGAGATCTTACCCGCGCTCGATAGGGACTATCGGGGTAGGCACGGAGGAAGAGAAGCGCACGTTCGGTGGCGGCAGCGCGCAGCTCAGGCTTCCCTGCCATGGCCTCGATGGTCAGCGCCTCTCGTTCTTGCGCCAAAGCTGCGCTGCTCGGCACGCTCTTTAGAAGGTCGAGCGCGCGATCCGCATCGTGCGCGTGCAGGGCAGCGCGGGCGCTGGCAAGGCATCGGCCCTCGTCCAGCAGAGCGTTGATAGCGTAGGGCGACGGTCGTTCTGTCGTGCGCGAACTTGCGGCCGCCTGCGAATACGTCACCACCACCCGGGCAGCAGCCCGCGGTACTGCAACGGGCGGCCCCTGGGCTTCGCCAGCCCCGTTGGCTTCGCCTGCGGCCGGCGCGGGCCAGGTCGGTGGCGGCCAGACGGCTATCGCCTGTTTGTCCAGTGCTTCCAGCTCTCGCACGTCGCCAAGCGCGGGGCTGGCCGCCTGCGGAGGCTGGGGCGACCGCGGGCACTCCGCTAGCGACCGCGAGCGGGTATGCTTCTCTGGCGGCGGATCAGATCTCATCGGCACGGACACGGGTGCCGTGGGCAGCGCGGTTGGTGGCACGCCGGCGGACGCAGGAGTCGTGGTAGAGGCCGTGACCGGTTCGAAGCTCGCTGGCTCACGTGCGCGCGGCGGCGCGCTAGGTGGGGTGACCTTGGCAGTCGCCGTGCGGTGATGGTTTGTCGTTCGGTGACGTGCCCGGAAACCCTGCCAACCAACCCCCGCGCCGACCGCAGTGGTCACCGCGACCAGGGTGATCTTTCCCAGCAACGTGCCCGTGGCGGCTGCTCCGGCAGGGATGTTCGACGGAGCCGGCGGGGTGGGCGGCAGAATTGGGAGAGAGGGAAGTTGCGCGGCCAGGCTCGACCACATGCTCTTCACCTCGACGGCGCTCGGAACCGGAGGTCGGTCCTCAAGCAAGAGCGCACGCGTTTCGGGGTCGGCCCCGCCCAGAGGCTCGCGCCAGCGAGCAGGCTCTTTCATGGGATCTGTCCTTTCCCGACCGCGGCCGCAACGGCCACGGAGCGGCTGGCGACACAGTAGCAATCGGATCGGCGCGCTGCGAGCGCCGCCGTGAAGGCCGTGCGGGCCAGACGCAGCCGCGAAAACACGGTCTTAGGCGGCGCCCCCACGATGGCAGCAATCTCTTTGCCGGAAAGCTCTTCTAGCTCGAACATCACGAAGACCTCGCGTTGCTCCGGCCGCAGCAGCGCCAGAATCTCATCCAACACCTGCGCCCGTTCCTGTTGCTCCATCAGCTGGTCCGGACCGGGGCGTTCGTCACCACACCCGAGTAGCGCGTCCATGTCTCCGACCTCGCGCCGAACATAGGCCAATCGACGCCGGTCGCTGGCGACGCGACAGCAGATGCCGACCAGCCACGTGCTCAGCTTCGAGCGGCCCTCGAACTCGGGCAGCTTGCGGTGAGCGACCAGGAAGACCTCCTGAACCGCGTCCGGAAGGTCTGCCTGGGGCACGCCCAGGCGAAAAAGTGCACGCCAGACCAGCGCGACGTGCTCCTCATAGAGGCCTCGGAAGTCCATCAAGGATCAGCTCAGCATGATAAGCGGGTTTGGCTCGCCGCGATTCTCACGGAATCCGCACCAAAGTGCCCAGCCCCGCGAACCAGCCCGGGTGACCGGAGTCATAGACACGGCCGAGGCCCCCGACCATGAAGTGTGCGTCCCGCAGCGAAAGCAGATACCCGGTCCGCGCAGTCAGGCTGAAACGAGAATGAATGCGCACGCCGAGATCGACGGAGCCCCCCGCTACCAGCCACGGGGCCCACAGCGACTGCGCCCCGGCGTAACCGTCCGCCGCACCCCTCAGCCCGCCAGCGCCTGCCTCCGCGCACACGGCCGGCAAGACACGTGCCCCAAACGGCACGATAGCACCGCAAACGCTGGCCATGGCCGCCAAGAGGGTGAAGCTCACGCTTCCCCCGCCCTCGTCGATGGATCGCGTGGGCATCCACAGCGCGGACAGCCCCGTCGCGATCCGCGGCCACGGGCGCCAGAGCACGTCGACGGTCATACCGGCCCTCGGTGCGGCGAGAATTCCGGCCGAGGCGAGTGCGCTGGCGCCGAGTTGCCAGGGACGAGTGGCGCGAGCAGAAGCCCGGACCGTCAGCGGCGACGCTGGCATGGGCGCAGGCGGGGACACCTGACCGTCCGCGATCATCGAAAGCGTCAGCACGAGCGCCTCGGCCAGGCCAGCACAATCGTCGCTGTCGTCCACAAGGTTCCGGACTCCAACCGCGTTTCCCTGTGTCGCGACGGTGGCAACGTACCCTTCGGGTGCGCGTGCAATCGCGATGGATACCCGATCGACCACGGGACTGCGAGTCCCCTCGGCCTCAAAGAGTCGGGCCGCCACTTGGGCGGCCAGCGTGTCGCGATCCGGACATCGCTCGGCACCTGGACCACGGACGAGATCGAACGCGATAGGCGTTGCCCGCGCACTTTCGTCTCCGACCGTTGACCCCAAGAGGAGGACGAGTGAAATTGGGGATACCAGGACTCCGAGCGCCACGCAGGCATTATCTCGTGCAGATCGACCGTCGTGACAAGTGGCTCGGTGACGATGGTCTAATCTTCGCGTTCAAGACGACAGCCCGAAATTCGTATCGAACGCCGCCGAGGATCTTCGGCGAGGACGTCGAAAAATGCACCAAGTGTGGCGGGCGAGCGCATAGCGCGAGGGGTGGGAAGGGTGGCGGGTAGGTCCCGGAGTCCCCGTGGGACGGCGGGCGCATGAAGCTCAAGGTCCTGGTGCAAAAACCAGGAAACATCGTTCGCTTCCTCAAGCACCTGGGCGAGCCCACCTGTCCGACACCCCTGCCGCCCCCAACCCCTGCCCCACGCGGCTTCGCCGCGCCCGAAGCACGTGCGCCCAGGCACTGGCAGGCCCGCGAACTGCGCCACAGGCCAAAGGCGCAGACAGAACTGTTCGACGCGTGAGCCGCGTGAGTCGTGAGCCTCTGGCCGTATTAGGCAGTAGGTATCCGTCTGCCCAGATCTCCCAATTGTGGTCTAGAGTCCTTGTTCGCCCGGTGGGAGGTGACGCACCTCTCACCGCTGGACGGCTCAACACTCGCCTCGCGATGGTGAGGCTGAACTACTTGACCATCAGGTAGATCTGGCTGGCGGCTAGTACGAAGGCGCCGACCCCGTAGTCGTGGGTTTCGGTGGCCGTGGCGGCCGCGGGCGCGCTTCCGGTCGCTTGGATATAGCCAACCCGGCCCTGAGTATCGACGCAGCTCGCAAGCCCTTTCCAAGCCGCCACCACAACGGGCTGATAGGTTGCCTTGTCGAGCAATCCCTGGTTGATGCCGTAGGCGATGGCGTAGGTAATGAGGCCCGTGCCGCTGACTTCCGGGTTGTTGTACGTGGTTGGATGCGTGAGGTCTGAGTGCCACGTCCCATCAGCTTGCTGGTAGGGCTGCACTGCTGCTGCCATGGTCTTTAGCAGCGTGACGTATGAGTTGTAGCTAGCGTCGGTGGCCGGAAGGTATTCCAAAACTCTCACGAGGCCGCCCATGACCCAGCCGTTGCCGCGCGACCAATAGGTGGTTCCGTTGACGAACGTCGAGTCTCGCCAGAACAGACCCGTCTTCGAATCAAACAGGCCCTTCTGCGTAGCCGCCCACATGGTGTCGAGGAAACTGTAGTACGAGGCATCCCCCGTGATCTTGCCCATGCGAGAGACGCCCCCGGGCGCCATGAAGAGCGCATCACACCACCACCAGTCGTTGGACTTCGAGATCCCCGGACTCGGGCTTGCCTTCATTGCGTCGATGTTGGTCTTCAGATTCGCGTACATGTTCGCGTTGGAGGCGACGGGATTCGCGAGGTAGGTGTCTTCGTAGACCTGTCCGGCACACTGGTTGTCCGCACTTCGCGTGGGCGAAGCAAGCAGGGTCCACTTGTTCTTGGTGCCCCAACTCGTTGCGTCCGTCAGGTAGGTCGCATCGCCCGTGGCCGAGTAGGCCTCCATCACGCCGATGTAGAAGGTAGCCTCGGTCCACTTATTGACCCAGGACGGATCTTCTGGCCCCAGCTGGATTTCGTAGGGGATGACCTTCTTAAGAATGGCCAGAATATCGGCCGCCGCCGGTAGCCCGGCCGCCGTGCCACCACCCGCGCCCGAACTTCCACCCGTGCCACTCGTGCCGCCCGAACCGCCGCCGGTTCCGGTGGTGCCGCCGGTCTTTGTCGTCGTCCCACCCGCGGTGCTCGCGCCGCCCGTACCGGATCCTCCCGTGCTGCTCGCGCCACCCGTGCTGACTGCTCCGCCTGTGCCGGACGTGCCGCCCGCGCTGCCGCCGGTGGATGATCCCCCGGTCCCCACCTTGGTCGAGCCGCCCGAGCTTGTCGTACCACCCGAGCTGCTCATTCCGCCCGAGCTGGCGCTGCCGCCCGTGCTCGGCGAACCGCCCGTTCCTGGCGCGCCGCCCGTGCTAGACGCACCGCCAGTGCTAGATGCACCACCGGTCCCAGTCGCACCTCCCGTGGTGGCCGCGCCGCCTGATGACTTGGCGCCGCCGGATCCAGTTGGGGTTGGCTCCCCGCTCGACGAACTACATCCGACCATCCAGCTCGCCGCGCAACAGGCCGCGACAAGCAACGCGCCAGTCAGAGATGATCGTGATTCGGGTGCAATCTTGTGTGCCATCGCAGCTTCGCTCTCTTTCGATAGGGGGAATGTCAGCACCTGCATAGTGGCTTGAACGCCACCGACGGCTCGACAGTTCAGCAAGGATCTGCGGGCCGTCCGGTCGAACCGGCCCCATAGTATATGCTGGTAGGTGTCCCATGGATAGTGGGTGCAAGACGTGGGTCGTACACCTACCCTGCGGCCCCTTCGGATAGTAGATGTTCGGCGCCGGTCTCCCGACGAACGCCTTGGACGGCCCGCCAGCCAGCCCATGCGAATCCCAGAACGATAAAGAGACAGCGCGACAGATTCTTCCCCTGCCCCCCGACGAGCAGGTTGAAGTAGAAGGGCGACAGCGGATCGCTAGGCTGCGCGAGCAGCTCGGCGGTGCTGTAGAACAAAACGAAGAGGACAACGGAGACAACCAGGGTCACCACCAGCGCCTGCCGCCAGAATTCGCTGGCCCGCGTGTAAATACCCGTCATGGCCAGCGCTAGCGCGGGAAAGACGACGGCCAGATAGCGTGGACCCGGCGTCGCGCCACCATGCCAACCACCAAAGCTGGCGTTCATTCCCAGAAGAAGAATCAGCCCAAACGCGCCGAAGACCGAGGTCCATCTTACGAAGGCACGCCGCTCGGGCAGCCAACCCGACTTGTGCCAAAACAAGAAAGGCACGATCAGCAGGCTAAGGAGAATCCAGGGTTGAGTGAAAAGCAGGCCACGCTGTGTGCTCCACAGGAGGTCGGCAACGACCTCAGCTCGTGGAACCAGCCGTAGCACGCCCCAAAGATTGGGAACCACATTGGCGATGTCTACGAAGGCCGGATTCTGAAACTTGTTGGGCAAGCTGAGCGGGCTTCCGAAGCAGTACTGGTGGTAGGCCGCGAAGACAGCAGCCGGCATGACTCCTCCGAGGACGAACCGTCCGAAGCGGCGCAGACGCGTCCCAGACCGGCGCCACAGGACCCACAGCAAAGGTAAAAGGAGAAGCGCCGCACCGTAGTCGCACAGCGTGGCCAGCCCGAAGAACAGCCCGACGAGAAAGGGCCGGTTCTTGTGCCACGCCAAGAGCAGAGCCACGACAAACGTCGTCGCCATCCCGTGCCCACAGTAGGTGTTCATGAACAGACTTCCCGTGTTCCCGAAGAGCAGTGCCAAGGCGGCGACGTGCAAGGCGCGCACTGGTAGCCCCATCCGCCGCAAGGCCGCGATCAATCCAAGCACGATGAGTCCGTAGGGGATCGCCTGGGTTGCGACCGATAGTGCATGTAGGACCGCGCTTCTGTCTTCGAGGCGCTTCCGATCGCGCTCCTCGCGATCCTTCGCCCCGCGGGTCGAAATCTTGTCCATGAGTAGAAACAGCGGATATCCGAGCAGCGCGGGTCCGGGTGCCTTGTTCGAGTAGTAGTGGCCGTCGGGCGTTTGCGCCCAGTCGATCGTCTGCTCGTGGTACTTGTCGATGCGGAAGCTGTGGTCCTCTGCCAAGGCTGCCATGCTCGCCCACCGAGAATGGGCGTTGGTGTTTCCGTCCACGTTGACCAGGCACTGGATTGCGAGAAAGAGAAGAACCCAATCGCGTGCCGGATTCGCGGCAACACGCGCGAAGAAGCCCGGTTTGGCAAGCCTGGTCTCGACGAAGTAGGCACTATCCGTGGCGGGTGTCACAACCTCCACCACGTCAGGACCCTCGTCTCTGGGAACAAGGCACGGCTCCGACGACAGGTTGAGAATCCCCATCCTGCGCGCTAAAGCAATGGACGTGCCGAAGTGACCGGCGAAATGCCCTTGAAAGTCCTCGCGTGCCTCTGTTCTATTCCGCCAGAAGCACGATCGCGTCGCCGGACCGCGACACCTATGTCGCTTTCGAGCCCCGACACTCCTCCCCCGAGATTCGCGCATATCCGCGTCCGAGAGCCCGGTCTGTTCGCGCCGACCGACCCTCGGCGGGGACGCCGCGATGGGGTAGACTGCGCCTCGTGGTCCAGACAGGCCCCTATGGATCGCCAATGAACCGGGCGACCTCCTTTTCAACCCGGCCAATTCTCCGTAGGATACGATTGGCCGACATGAAGCGGTTGTCACTCATGAACTTGCAGAACCTGCTGGTCGATGAGAACCCTTATCGAAGCGGAACGGAGAGAAATCTTTGCATATCGGAATAAACGCCCTGTACCTGCTGCCAGGCAAGGTAGGCGGAGCAGAAACCTACACGCGCAATCTCGTCAAATGGATGACAACCATTGACACGCAAAACAGGTACTCCATCTTCATCAATAAGGAAAGCGCAGGCATCTTCGAATCCTTGGCACCGGGAATCACGGTGATTCCATGCCCGATCGAGGCGACCAGCCGTCCCGTTAGAATCCTTTGGGAGCAATGCGTGCTTCCATTCCAGGTGCGATCGCACAAGATCGATGTCTTGCTATCCACAGGTCTCACGGCGCCCATTTTCTGTCCAGCGACATCGGTGCTCGTCCTTTACGATCTCCAGCATGTCAACCAGCCGCAAAACTTTCCCGGGCTGTATCTGTTGTTCCTCAAGAGCATCATCTATGCGAGCTCGAAGAGCGCTGACGGGATTGTGACCCTTTCCAATCACGTCAAGAACGATATTTTGAGGTTCTATCACGTTCGCTCCGAGCGAATCGCGGTTTGTCACCTTGGTGTCGATCGCGAATTGTTCAAGGCGCGGCAGCCACCCCTGACGTCAGCCATTCGGCAACGCTATGGGCTTCCCGATCGCTATATTCTCTATGCTGCGGCCTCGCTTCCGCACAAGAACCATCCCAGGCTCTTCGCCGCCTTACAGCGCGCTAAAAAGCAGATCCCGGAGCTGAAGCTCGTGTTGATTGGCGCGCGCGACAAGGGTGAGGACACTCTGGTGCGGGAGATTCGCCGCTTGGGTTTGCAGGACGATGTCGTCCTGCTTGGCTGGATCCCTTTCGACGACGTTCCCCTGATCTACCAAGGCTGTGAGGCATTTGTGTTTCCTACCCTTCATGAGGGCTTCGGTCTGCCCGTGGTGGAAGCAATGGCCTGCGGTGTGCCGGTCATCTGTTCGCGTATCGAACCGCTCCTGGAGGTTGCAGGAAACGCCGCACTCTTCGTGGATCCACGCGATCCCGAGAATATCGGGGAAGCCATCGTGTCTGTTTTGGAGGACGCGGCGGCCCGAGCGGAGTTGGTTGAAAAAGGATACCAGCGCGCGCAAGAATTCACTTGGGAAGAAACCGCGAAAAGGACCCTTGGTTTCATTGATTTTGTCGTCGGCGAGAAAAGCCGTATCGCCTTGGGCAAGCACGCCTCTTGATGGCGCAAGTTGCCTCCCGTCCAATCGGCTACATCGCCTTGATATGGAGGATCAGTCCTCCTGAGAGCAACGGGAACAGGCCTTCCGCCAGATTGACTAGATTTTCGGAAGTCCCCACCAAGAAACGGCGGAGCCCAGTCGAGCGGAGTAGCATCTCGGTGAAATACACATGGTAGGGAATGATTTCCCAATCTTGAAATCCTGCCCTCAGGCACAACGTGTTTAGCGTCTTGACCGAAAATATCTGGAGATGATCGTGGTGATTCGACTCGCGGGACGCAACCGCCAGGACCACATTGGACAGTGAGGTCGCGTTGGGCGTCGTGAGCACCAGCTCCCGACCAGAATACAGTCGGCGCAGCTGACATAAGAAGGCCAGGGGATCCTCAAGGTGTTCGAGCAACTCTCCGGCCACGACCACCTCGATATCGGCGTCCCGTATGACCTCTTCGAGACGAGTGACATCGCCATGCTCGATGCGGCTGTTGGGTCCCGTGATTACCCCTTCGGGCGGCACCTGCTTGGAGTAGTCGACCCCGATGACTCGCTTGGCGACTTTGACTATCTGGCCGTGCAGCCAGTGTGGGGTACCGTGTTTTATGAGCGCCGTTTCGTCACCACAACCCAGATCCAGAACGACCCGATCGCGACATCGTTCCGTGATAAATTGCGTTCTCCGAACCGGCCTTCTTACGTAGAGCCGTTCGAGTGGTGTGTAGGCGAGAGATTTCATGCGGGTTGCACGTTAGCACAGCTGTTGGTGTATTTTTCGTGCCCCTTCGCTGGATCTTGCCCGGGCGAGTTGCGGTACACTGGGCGACGTGGTGACAGGGCCTTTCAGCGACGACAACGTGGGCAAGGTCTGTCCGTCGGGCTCGCGCTGGCGTCAGCATGGTGAAAACCGCCCGCTCTCGGGCATATCCATCGTCGACAGCCCGAGGAATATCAGGATCGCTCTCCTGCTTCTCGGGGCGCTGTTTCTCCTCCAGTTCGGCCGGACCCTCACCTATGGGCTCGTTTGGGACGACACGGTCTTCCAGGGTTCGTTCTACCAACAACCCCTCGGGCGACTACTTCGCGCTACCCAACAAGAGCAGCTCGACGCCGTCTTGCTCGAAACCCGCGACTTTCACGTGCCTTTCGATAGCTATCGCCCCTTCGCATCCCTGTCTTACTGGCTCGACATCCAGATGGGGGGGCCGCGCGCGGTGGTTTTCCATGCCCACAACGTTCTTCTCGGACTGCTTAATCTATTTCTTGGCTTCGCCACCGCTCGCCGGCTCTTTCGCCTTGGCAACTGGCACGCGGTTTTGTGTGCCGCCTTCTTCGGCCTTCATCCGCTCCAGATCGAGGCCGTTTCCTACGTGGCCGCTCGCAGCGATCTCTTGGCCGGAACGTTCACCCTCCTCTCCGCCCTCGCCGCCTGCGCGAGCGCGGACGCCAAGAAAATACGTGACCGCTGGGGATTCGCGACGGTCAGCGCGCTCGCCCTCGCGGCATCCTTGCTGACCAAGGAAGCTGCCTTGGGGATACCGTTGGCCCTTCTGGCGATAGGTTTCGTGCAGGGGCGCCCGCGCGCCTTTGCGGCCACGGCGGCCGTGCAAACCGCCGCGATCGGTGTCTGGCTCTTCCTGCGTGCCCTGTTACTCCACAGCGCCGACGGCCTAAACGGTGAGAGCCCCACAGCGATGATCTTGGCGGTTCCGGCCGTTCTCGCCGGCTATGTGGAAGCCCTACTGCTCCCGACAGATCTTTCCATCGAACGCCCCTTTCACACGGGGTGGGTCCCCTGGTGTCTTGCATTGGCTGCGCTCCTGGCAGCAGCTCTATTCCTCGCTCGGAAGCGGCAGGGGCCCGGCGGGGCCGCCGCGCAAGCCAGCTCGGGTCTCTGCTGGTCGGGTGCTCTTCTAGCCACGTCCCCATTCGGGGTCTATTCCTTCCATGTTCTTTCCGACCGCTATGTCTACGCGAGCCTGCTCGGCCTGATTGTCGCCTGCTCGGCTCTCCTGGGGGAAATCTCGCACCATCGACCAAGACTCACCCCCTTCATCTTTGGTCTGTCTCTGCTTTGGGCCACAGCGCTCTTGCCAATCGCGGTCAGGCAAGTACGCACCTGGCGAAACGACACGGTACTGTACGCTCACGCTCTCGGCATGCAGCCGGACAGCAGCATGGCCAACTACCACGTCGGCACCGTGCTTGCGCAAGATCAGCGGTGGGAACAGGCCTTGCCCTTCTTTTCACGCGCAGCCGCGCTGGATCCCTACAACGTTTTCGCCCTCAACAACCAGGGCGTGACTCTACTCAATCTTGGCCGATGGGCCGACGCCATCCAAACCTTGAAGCGTGCGGTGGCACTGACCGGTGGCCTCAACTACCGAGCCATCTTCAACATCGGCGTCGCCCACGACGGTGCCGGACGGCTTGAGCAGGCCTGCAAGGCCTACGCCCGAGCCAACAAGGTCAACCCGGTGTACGAGCCAGCGAAGCTCGCTTTTCGCGATCGATGTGCCTTCCGCCCAGGACCGGCGGCACCCTAGCGACTTGGAAACCTTACGTGCATTCAACATCTGTCACCAACACGCATTGGCGGTGGACCTTGGTCCGAATCGCCGTAACCCTCGCGGCGCTAGCGTATCTGGCCGCCACCATCGATTTCGCCGCCTTGCTGCGAGCCTTCGCGGCTGTGCCAGCCCTGGTCTGGGCAGAGGCGGTGGTGCTGTACCTCCTCGCGGTGGGCCTGGGCGCGCGAAGATGGAGCATTCTGCTTCGCGCTTTTGGCGCGACCAACATTCCTCCGTTGGGTTTTCTCTTTCGCACCTATCTCGTGGGTACGTTCTACAACACTTGCCTTCCCGGCGCTGTCGGCGGCGACTTGGTGCGCGGCATCGTCAGCCGACTGGCCTTCGCGGATGGCAAGGCCACATCCGGATTGGCGACCGTCTTTGTCGAGCGACTCATGGGAATGACCGCGCTGTTGCTCTTGGCTTCCAGCGCGACGCTCTGGCATCCGCTTGGAGGTATCGACCATCTTCCCTGGCTGGCGGGTTTGGCCCTCGCGGCCGTCGCGGCCACGCTGGTATTCCTCGCCTCGGCTCGTCGCCTCGCCCGCGTGTTGCCGGGGCCCCTGGGTCGCTTGGTTGCACAGATTCCCACGCCCAAGCGATACGCCCCGCTTGTTCCCGTCATCCTCTTGTCGCTGGCGATTCAAGCGTGCGTCGCCCTGGGTGGTCATCTGTTGGTCCACGCAATGTCCCCAAGTGTTTCGTTGGTGCAATCGCTTGCCATCATTCCGCTCGCCGCGGCTTCGGCCTTCCTGCCTTTCACCCTGTCCGGTCTCGGCGTCAGAGAAGCCGCCTTCGTCGTGCTCTACGGCGCAGTCGGTGTTCCCAAGAGCATCGCGGTCGCGGGATCTCTCGCCATGTTTTCTTGTCACGTCTCGGTGGCCCTCTTGGGCGGCGTGCTCACGCTTTTCGGCCCCATCGATCTACCCAGCCCAGGCTCATCCACGCTTGCATCCCCGCCATCATGACCCATCAACCCCACCTCAGCCTCATCATCCCAGGATTGAACGAGGAACAGAACATCGGCCCGATGCTCGACGACCTCGCCCGCCAGCCCTTCGTCAGTCGCCTCGGCCCTTGTTTCGAGGTGGTGGTGGTTGACGACGGCAGCACGGATGGCATGGCCGAGGCCGCGCGAGCGAAGGCCAGCCTCTTCGAGCAACTTCGTGTCCTGAGGCTTTCTCCCAATGTGGGCAAGGGCTACGCCATCAGGCGAGGAATCGAAGAATCAACCGGTGCCGTCGTCGGGTTCGTCGACGGCGACAATACCTTCGCCCTCGCCGAAGTTGAGCGCTTCTACGAGGCGATCCAGGTTGGCCACGATGTCGTGATCGGCGATCGGCGTTCGAAGGATTCCTTGTTTCGCGTACCGGCCTCCGCCATCCCCTATATCCATTTTCGCGCCTTTGTCGGCGAGCGTTTCAATTTTCTCGTCCGGAATCTGACCCCCTTGAGAGTTCTGGATACCCAGTGCGGCTTCAAGATGTTCTCCCGCCGAGCGGCCCAGCACTGTTTCTCGCGCATTCTGGTGGGTGGCTTTGTCTTCGATCTCGAAGTCCTGCTGGCCGCGCATGCGGCCGACTACCGCATCGCCTCCCTCCCCGTCAGACTCAGCTACAAGAACCCCGAGCCAACCAGCGAGGTCTTCTCCATGTCCCTCGGGGTCGGAAGAACCTTTGTGCGGGTTCTGCTCAATCACCGGGCGGGCAAGTACGGGACGTGAGACGTGAAGCTCATCGCTTGCCTATTGCCGCCAGGGTCGTTCTAGGTACCCAAAGACATCGGCCGTCAAACCGAGAAGGCAGCTCGATCCCAAATTTTCCTGCCAAGAGGCGCAGGGAAAACGCATGGGGATAAGGCATGGCCACGACATCCAGGAAACCCTCTTCGCGCATCAAGCGATGAAGCGAGGCCTTCTCGAAGTAGAGAACGTGTTCGGGGATCTTGAACGATGGCCACCTCGGACCCAGCAAGATCCGCCAAGGGCTGGCCATGTCCGGTACGCCCAGAAGCAGATGTCCACCGGGCCGCAGTCTCTCGCGCAGCTCGCGAAGAAATAGGCGCGGCTCGTACACATGCTCAAGAACTTGAAGGGCAACGAGCAAGTCGTACTGTCGCCCGGGTGGGACGGACTCGATCCCGCCGGCAAAGACCGCATCGGCATGCCGCTTGGCCTTGTCTATCGCATGAAGCGAAAACTCGGTGGCCTCGATCCGTCGAAACCTCCCGCGGGCCTTTTCCAGGAAGTAGCCGTAGCCGCACCCGACCTCCAACAGATCACCGCCAGTGAGGCCTCGGCGATGAAGCTCCGACACCATCCGAGCAAAGGTTCTGCCGAGCGCCGTGGCCTGGCCCTGGTAGTCGTCATAGCCACTCGATCCATCACGACCATAGTAGTCTGCCTCGCGGTAT
>Ga0265329_10000230_pt1 | contig 29765 bp, 20 predicted proteins | sample 41627metaG_FD_202091 | JGI IMG/M metagenome (GOLD analysis project Ga0265329, IMG submission 202091) | Rhizosphere microbial communities from Carex aquatilis grown in University of Washington, Seatle, WA, United States - 4-16-27 metaG | ecosystem: Host-associated > Plants > Roots > Rhizosphere...
TGGTAGTGCCCGTTCTTTCGGTTCTTGCAGCGTCGTGTTCCTTCGATTTCGGATCTCTCCAGGGGGGCAACAGCGACACGGGTGTGGTTGGCATGGGTGGAGCTGGGGGCCAGGTGGCCACGACCACCAGCGACGCAGGTGCGGCTGGAGCTGGGGGAGGCGGCAGCGGGCATGATGCCGGGGTGCCAGACGCCCCGGGTGCTCAGCCAGATGTGCCTATCGGTGGCATTGGCGGTGGCGGCGGCAGCAGCGGGTTGGGCGGCGCTGGTGGCCGTGGTGATGCCGGGGTGCTCGATGTCCCTGGCGCTCAGCCGGATGTGCCCATCGGCGGCACGGGTGGCGGTGGCACGACGAGCAGCGGTGGCGGTGGCACGACGAGCAGCGGCGGCGCCCCGAGCACTGGGGGAATCAGCGGCGTCGGCGGGACCAATGTGGGCTTGGGCGGTAGTGATGCCGGAGTGCCGGACGTCCCCGGCGTTCGCCCGGATGCCACTATGGGCGGCACTGGTGGCGGTGGCACGACGAGCAGCGGTGGCGCCCCGAGCACTGGGGGAGTCAGCGGCGCCGGCGGGACCAGTGGTGGCTTGGGCGGCAGTGATGCCGGGGTGCTGGATGCCCCTGTTGCTCAGCCGGATCTTCCCCTCGGCGATACCGGCGGTGTGGTGCCGTACCTCCTCCCTACTGCAGTGAAGGATGTTTACCTGGGGGCCAGTAGCCTGGTGCTCGATGGAACTAAGGCCTACATAACCAACGTTGCAGACACAAGCTTAAAAGTACTTGACGTCAGCAACCCACTGAACCCGACAGTGCTCGGATCTGTCAACCATGGATACAGTGACTCGCAACTCGCCGCTCATGTAGTGTATGACAACATCGTGTGGATCGCGAGGTCATCGTGCTGTGGATACGGATATGCCACGTCCATATTCGGCGTAGATGTCAGCAATCCGGCGAGCCCGTACGTTCGCGGCTCCCTACAGCTTCAAACTGCGAGTTCGCTGGTCTCTTGGTGGAGTAATTTACTCGTCTATTCGGGGTATCTGCTTGTGCAGGATTATGCGCAAAACAAGGTATACGTCATAGACATTAGTAACCCGGATGCTCCGACGAAATTCAGTGAGTGGTCAGTTCCCTGGATGGTCGACGGAGGCGATGCCGGCATGACAATCAATGGGCATTATCTTTACATGCCCTGCCGACAAGCCCAGGTGCTCAATATTTACGATCTAACCAATTTGTCGGCCGTGACTCTAGCCGGATCCGTCTCAACAGGGAGCGAAGAAGCTTGGGAATGGCCGGTAAAGATCGGGGCATATCTATACATGAATGTTTCCACCTATGGCAGTGGTGTCGTTCATATGAAGGTCATAGATGTCTCCAACCCGGCAAATCCAACCATTGTGGGAACTGTGCCGTCCACCGGAGAAACCATTGCGAGAAATGGTAGACTCTTTACATTAGGCACCAGCGGCAACAATGCATTGGCTTCCGCCTATTCATTGGCGAACCCAATTGCGCCCGTTGTGGAAGCAGCTACGACCGTTCCGCCTCCCCCGCCGACACAAACCTTGAATCTGTGGTTGATGGCGAGCCCACAGACTGGCTGGGTCGGAAACTACTTGATCGGCATGACCTACGACGAAACTGGGAACTATGGTGATAGCCGAATTGGAGCCGTGTACTTCCCGGTGAACTAGCCCACCTTCACGGTCGACGAGCACAACTTGGTGTTGGCAAAGTGGTGCATGGGCGAGCGGCTTTTCCGTGCCGCTGCGGCAAATGCAAGAGCCTCACTCTACCGCTACCTCTTGCTGTCCGAAAACTGATCGCCGAGGCTCATGCGGCCTCCCGATAGTAGTAGTTCAGCATCCTTTTGGCCCCCAATGAGGAACGTATCATCTGCCAACCGGGTGAGATTGCCGACGCGCAGTGGTTTTCCCTAGACCGCCTGCCGCCCTTGCCGCTGCCCATCTCTATCGCCCGCCATATGATCAACCACACCATCGCCGAGGTCGCGCCCGAGCACCCAGCGATTCTTGAGTAGCGTCGCCCAGACAGGGCCGGGGCCGACCCTGGCCATGGGCGCCTTCGCGGGACGCCGTCCGCAGGTCGGTGGCGTTCCCGATAGGTTCGGGGGCCTTGCGCGCGGCGGCTTTGCGGGCGTTTCCCGTCGCAAAAGGGGGTCTGACGGGCAGCCTGTCGTGTGTTAGATAGCATCGGTCAGGGAACGGACCCCATGAGCGTCCAGAATCCACCGAGTCCAACTGGTTCGAACAGGCGTTCAGGCCGGGCTATGGAGCCGCCAGCCCGGGGAAGACCATGTGGCAACCTGTCGACCCTGCAATGATCGCATTCACCGACGCTCGTTGTTCGACGGGCCTGCTTGAGGTACGTTCATGAGTCGTCAGCCAGAGAAGAATCCTGCGAACGGGGGAACGCCCCAGGGTGGACCGGGAGCCGCGCTGGTCGTTGGTCTGGGGGCCTCGGCCGGCGGGCTCGAGCCGATGCAGGAGTTCCTCGAACACGTCCCGGAGGCAAGCGGCCTTGTCTTTGTGGTGATACAGCACCTCGAACCCAATCACCCCAGCATGCTGGCCGAGTTGCTTGCTCGGCACACCGCCATGCCCGTGCTGCAGGCCAGCGACGGCTTGCCTCTGGAGCCTGACCACGTCTACGTCATCGCGCCAGGCACCCTGTTGACCATCGAAAAGGGCGTCTTCCATGTGGTCACATACGAGGGGCCGTCTAGTTCGCTCATCGACGCCTTCTTCCACTCGCTCGCCCAGGACCAAGGCGAGCAGGCCGTTGCGGCTCTCTTCTCGGGCGCCGGCCACGACGGCACGGTCGGTCTCCGGGCGATCAAGGAGCACGGAGGGCTCACCCTGGCGCAGCCGCCTGAGACCGCCACGCACGACTGCATGCTCCAGAGTGCCATCGGGGCAGGATTGGTCGATCACGTCGTCCCGGTCGCACAGATGCCCGCCATCATCACCGAGCACGCACAGCACCTGACCAAATTCACCGGTGCTGCGGCTGCGGAAAACCTCGACGAGCAGCTCGCGGCCCACCTTGGCAAGATCTGCGCGCTCATTCATCAGCGCACCGGGCACGATTTCAGCCGCTACAAAGAGGGAACGCTTCTGCGTCGCATCCGGCGCCGGCTGCAGGTCCAGCACCTGGAGTCGGTGGAGGGCTATCTGCACTTCCTGGAGACGGACGCTGCGGAAGCGGAAGGTTTGCTCAAGGATCTTCTCATCGGCGTGACTCAGTTCTTCCGCGATCCCGAAGCGTTCCAGGCCCTGGCTCAACAGATCATTCCTCGCATCGTGCAAGGCAAGTCCGCCGACGCGCCCATCCGCATATGGGTCCCGGGTTGTGCCTCGGGCGAGGAGGCTTACTCCATCGCCATCTTGCTGCGCGAGCACCTTGAGCGCCTCGAAACGCGACACTTTGTGCAGATCTTCGCGACCGACCTCGACGCCGCGATGCTGGCTGAGGCACGACATGGTCGCTACCCTGCGGACATCGTCGACCAGGTATCGCCCGAGCGTCTGGCACGCTTTTTCGTGAGAGACCCGTCGAATGGCTCCGGGCGGGCGGCCGACTTCCAGGCGGGCAAAGAGCTGCGCGAGATGTGCATCTTCTCGGAGCACAGCCTCATCCGCGATCCGCCCTTTTCGCAGCTCGATCTCATTTCCTGCCGGAACGTCCTCATCTACTTGAGCGCCGAGTTGCAGAAGAAGCTGGTGCCGCTCTTCCACTACGCGCTTCGCCCCGGCGGTTTCCTGTTCCTCGGGCCGTCCGAGGGCATCTCCGGCAGCCCCGAACTGTTCGAGCCCACGGACAAACGGAATCGCATCTTCCGCCGCAAAGAGACGGTTACCCGTCCGGTGGTGGAATTTCCCCTCGCGAGCCGCAGTGCCGCGCGCGCCGGGGCCCCACCCACCCCGGTGATCGAGCGCCGGGTTCCGACCCAGCACGAAAAGCTCGCTGCCGCGTTCGAACGCACGGTCCTCGATGAATACGCGGCACCCTCGGCGGTGATCAACGCGCGCGGTGACGTGCTCTTTGTTGCCGGCCCCCTCGGCCGCCACCTGCAGTTGCCTGCGGGCGCCTTGACCACCACCAACCTGCTCGAGGCCTTTCGTGGAAACCTGAGGCAAGAGCTGCGCATAGCCTTGCGAGCCGCTGGCGAAAAACGGCGCAAGATCGTGCGCAAGAACATCTCGGTCGAAAGCGAGGACTCGACTCGTCGTGTGCACCTGACGGTGCGGCCCATGCCGGCGGTCGAACCCGAAGCGGGCCTGTTCTTGGTGGTGCTGCAAGAGACGGAGCCGCCCGAAGAGAGCGCTGCCGAGGAAGGCGGGGCAATCGAAGGCGGCGAGCCCGCGGTCGAGCAGCTGGAGAACGAGCTGCGCACGACACGCGCGGCGCTGAAGACCACCGTCGAGGAGTTGGAATCCGCCAACGAGGAGATGAAGTCCTCGAACGAGGAGCTCATCTCGACCAACGAAGAGCTGCAGTCGGCCAACGAGGAGATGCAGACGTCCAAGGAGGAGCTGCAGTCGCTCAATGAGGAGTTGGAAACGGTCAACACCGAGCTGCGCCAGAAGGTGGACGAGCTGGGCGCTGCGAACAGCGATCTGCAGAATCTTTTCGTCGCCACGGAGATCGCGACCATCTTCCTGGACCGCTCTTTGCGGGTGGCGAAGTTTACGCCCGCGGCCACCGCGCTCTTCCACCTCATCGAGACTGACGTTGGCCGGCCGCTCGCCGATTTCGCGCAGCGCTTTGCCGGCCAGGATCTGACCACTGATGCGCAGGAGGTACTGCGCGTCCTCACGCCCATCGAACGACCGGTCCGCTCGGCTGACGGCGCTTGGTTCGTGTTGCGTGTCGTGCCCTACCGCACGGTCGAGAATCTCATCGCCGGCGTGGTGGTCACCTTCGTCGACGTGACTGAACTCAAGCGCGCCGAGGAGGCGCTTCTCCAGACCACCGAACGAGAGCACTTTCTTGCCGAGGTGGTCGAGAACGCGAGCACTCCCTTCGGCGTGGGCGCTCCCGACGGTAGCTTGCTGCTCTTCAACCGCGCCTTTGCCGAGCTGACCGGTTACTCGCGCGAGGAACTGGAGCAGCGACGTCTTACCTGGGCCACCGACCTCACGCCGCCGGAATGGCGCGCGCGCGAGGCGGAGAGCCTGAGCAAGGCCAGTCGCACAGGAGAGCCCGTGCGCTATGAGAAGGAATACATCCGCAAGGACGGCTCGCGCGTGCCCGTCGAGCTTTTCGTCCAGCCCGTGCTCGATAGCCAGGGCCAGGTGGTCCACTACCGGTCGTTTCTCAACGACGTCAGCGAGCGCAAACGCGCCGAGGCGGCGCTGCGAGAGAGCGAGGCTCGGCTGTCGTTCTCTCTCGACACCGCCAGGACCGGCGCCTGGGACCTCGACCTGGTCGACCACACGGCGCATCGGTCCCTGCAGCACGACCAGATATTTGGTTACCAGGAGCTTCTGCCGCAGTGGACGTATGAGATGTTCATCGAACACGTGCTCCCGGAGGAGCGCGAAGCGGTAGACCGCAATTTCCGTCAAGCGCTCGCCACGCGGGGCGACTGGAGCTTTGAATGTCGGATCTTGCGGCAAGACGGGGCGACCCGCTGGATATGGGCCGCAGGCCGGCACCGCGCGGATGAGACCGGCCAGCCTCGGCGCATGGCTGGGATCGTTCAGGACATCACCGAGCGCAAGCAGGCGGAGGCGGCTCTGCGCGAGTCCCATGACCGGACCACCGCGATCCTGGAAAGCATCGCGGACGCCTTCTATTCGCTCGACGACGAGTGGCGTTTCGTCGTGGTGAACCCGGCGGCCGAACGGGCTCCCTTCGGGCGCCCCGCCAGCGAGCTGCTCGGCAAGGTCATCTGGGACGTGTTTCCCGCCATCCCGGGCACGCGCATCCACCAGCACTATCTGGACGCGGTTCAGAAGCGTAGCCACGAGCACTACGAGGCTCAGTCCCCTCTGAACGGCCGCTGGTACGAAGTTTTCATGTTCCCGCGGACGGGAGGCCTCGATGTCTATATGCGCGACATCACCAAGCGCAAGGGGGCCGAGGAGGCGCTGCGGCTTTCGGAAGAAAAGTTCGCCAAGGCATTCCACGGCAACACGGCGGCAATGGCGATCACGCGGCTACACGACGGCCTCTTCATTGACGTCAACCAGCGATACCTGGAGATAACCGGTTGGGCTCGCGGTGAGGTCGTCGGAGACAAGAGCCCGCGGCTCAACATCTGGAGGGATCCCAAGGACCGGGACCGTTTCGTTCGCGAACTCCAGCAGCACGGCATGATTCGCAATGCCGAGTTCACCTTCTCTAGGAAGGGAGGTGAGGAGTGGATTGGGTTGGTCTCATCCGAGGTGAGCGCGCTGGGCGGCGAACAGGTCATCATCAACTCGATCACTGACATCACCGAGCGCAAGAAGGCCGAGGAGGCATTGCGGGAGAGCAATGTCGAAAACCAGAAACTGCTTGCCGCGGTTCAAGCGGAGAAGGAGAGACTATCTCGGGCCGAGGAGGCCCTGCGTGTGGCCAATGTCCAGCTCACCGAGGCCGACCAACGCAAGAACGAATTCCTGGCGGTTCTTTCGCACGAGCTGCGCAACCCGCTCACGCCCATTCGCAACAGCCTCTACATCCTCGAGCGAGTGGCCCCGGGCGGGGACCAGGCCAGGCGCGCCCAGAACGTGATCAGCCGCCAGAGTGGCCAGCTGGCTCGTTTGGTCGATGACCTACTCGATGTCACTCGCATTTCACGCAACAAGATCCAGCTCCAGCGCGGCCCGCTCGACCTGAACGAACTCGTTCGTCGCACCGTCGAAGACCATCATTCTCTATTCGAGGGCAAGGGAATAGCTGTCGAGACGACCTTCGCGGCAGAGCGACTGCCGATTAGCGGCGATGCTGCCCGCCTCGCGCAGATGGTGGGGAATCTCCTGCACAATGCGGCCAAGTTCACGCCAGCCGGCGGTCGCGTGGCGGTCAGCACCGCGGCCGCGCCGTCGAGAGGACGGGCCACGTTTCGGGTCATCGACAACGGGGTTGGAATCGAGCCCACGATGTTACGTCGATTGTTCGAACCGTTCATGCAGGCCGAGGCGACCTTGGATCGGAGCAAGGGCGGCTTGGGGCTTGGGCTGGCGTTGGTCAAGGGCCTGGTGGAGATGCATGGTGGGGATGTCTGCGCGCACAGCGACGGCCCGGGCAAGGGAGCGGAGTTTGTGGTCGAGTTGCCGCTCGAAGCGACATTCGCAGACCAGGCGAGCCCAACAGCGGTCGGAGCGAAACCGAGCTGTCGACGCGTGCTGATCATCGAGGACAATATCGACGCAGCCGACAGTCTGCGCGAGGTGCTCGCATTCGGTGACCACGTGGTCGAGGTCGCGTACAACGGTCCCGAGGGGCTGGCCCGGGCTCGGGAGTTCAAGCCAGAGGTCGTGCTTTGCGATATCGGCCTGCCTGGCATGGACGGCTTCGAGGTTGCGCGCGCCTTCCGCGCCGACGACGCGCTGAAGGGGGTCTTTCTGGTGGCCCTGAGCGGCTACGCACTCCCCGAAGATCTGCAGCGCGCTCGCGAGGCCGGCTTCGACCGACACCTTGCCAAGCCACCCAGCCTGGAGAAAGTCGAAGAGGCGCTCGCGTCACGGAGATCCCCATGAACGACCGGGCTCCTCCGGGCTTTTCCCGTGGCAGCGCGAGCGAAGCGCTGGGCCGGACCGAAAGCGGCTCAAAGCCGACCTACGACGAACTGCTTGCTCGCGTGGCTCAGCTTGAGCAGGAGCTGTATGCGTCCTTTCCTACCGAGAGTGTGCAGCGAACCACGTTGCAGCGCTTCTACTCTGTCCTTTCCAGCATGTACTCCGGTGTCTTGCTGGTGACTGACGACGGGCGGGTCGAGTTCGCCAATCCGGCATTTTGCGAGCGCTTCGGTCTGAAAGACGCGCCCGCTGATCTGATCGGGCTTGGCTCTGGTCAGATGATTGAAAAGATCAAGAATGCCTACGCGCATCCTGACGAGGCTGTCGTCCGCATCCGGGAGATTCTCGATCGTGGTCAGCCAGTAAGGGGTGAAGAGATCGAAATGCAAGGCGGAGGGACCTGCCTGCGGGATTTTGTCCCGCTGCGCGTGGATAATGCCGACCGGAATAGGCTGGCGCAAGTCATTGGTAACCTGCTGCAGAACGCGGCCAAGTTCACCGGCCGCGGCGGAGAAACGCGCATCACGATTCGCGCCGATGCGACGGAGAAGCGAGCGGTCATTCAGGTTGTAGACACCGGGGTGGGCATGGCGCCCGATATGGTCTCGCGCCTGTTCCAGCCGTTCAGCCAGGCGGATGCCACCTTGGACCGAAGCAAGGGAGGGCTTGGCCTTGGTCTGGCGCTGGCCAAAGGGCTGGTCGAGTTGCACGGAGGCACCATCACGGCCGCGAGTGCCGGGCTGGGCCAGGGGGCAGAGTTTGTCGTACGCCTTCCGCTAGCGACGGAGGAAGCCCTGGCGCCGCGATCTGGTGAAGACACCGCGAGAGCGCGCCGGCGCGTGCTCATCATCGAAGACAACGTCGACGCAGCAGACAGCCTGCGCGACGTACTCGCGTTTGGCGAGCATGAGGTCGAGGTGGCGTACAACGGTCCGCAGGGAATTGCGAAGGCGCAGGAATTTCTGCCCGAGGTCGTCTTGTGCGACATAGGGCTGCCGGGCATGGATGGCTACGAGGTCGCGCGCGCTTTTCGCGCCAACGAGGTACTCAAAGGCGCCTTCCTCGTGGCATTGAGTGGCTATGCACTCCCCGACGATCTGCAACGTGCTCGCGAGGCCGGCTTCGAGTGCCACATCGCCAAGCCGCCGAGCATCGAACAGATCGCTCAGGTGCTCGCGGATTTTGCCTCTTTAAAGCCTTGGGACGATCCGCCCAGCGAGGGACGACCAGTGGAGCCGCCTGCGAGGCTGTGAACGGAACGCTGGCGGGTGCTGGCTTCAGACGCGTCTCTTCTCATTCGGCCGGACGACTCCACAGAAGGCGCGGAATCTGCGCAGAACCTGTCACGCGACGATGTCAACCAGGTGCGTCCTCATCCGCCATGTTGTCCTCTATCGGATCGTCGCTCACCTCCTCCGGGACTATGGTTTCGTCGTCGGGGTCTTCCCAAGGCCATATGATCGGCGCCGGATCCTCGCGACCTTCCGAGGGTTGCTTTTGCCCCAGGCCCAGGTTACTCCGCATAGGCTGTCCACTTGGCTGTGTCGTCATAGTCGTCTCTCCTTTTCCCAATACTTCGTTGCGGCTTGCCGTCAGCGGCACCCTTCAATCTTCGTGCCAGGGGGAAGGCTAGCCGCCGCGGCGCTGGCAGCAGGTCAGCCGTCACCGTCTCGTACGACTCGCACCAGCGTGTGTTGCAGGTCGGTTACAGAACATCTGCTGGCCGCCACGACCCGCCAGGTTTGCTGAGTCGCAACCTTAGCTGAGGAGTGGACATCAAATGGTCGCAGGTTGTCCACACAAGGGCGATGGAGAGAGGATCCCGCAATTAGCTACGGGCGTTGATAGTGCGCAGGAGATGCGTGTGAGTTCACTCAGGTGAAGTCGAGGCGGACCGAGCCAACGTCAAACAGGCCCTGGCCGACTTGCGCCAGGCTGAGGTGAACCTGACCCTAACCGACATCGTTTCGCCCACCGACGGAATCGTGCTCTCGCGCAACGTCGACGTGGGCCAGACCGTGGCTGCCTCGCTGGAAGCGCCCGTCCTCTTCATCATCGCCGAGGATTTGCGCAAAATGCAGGTGGACACCAGTGTGGCAGAGGCTGACGTGAGCAAGTTGCGTGAGGGCATGCAGGCGACGTTCACCGTGGACGCCTTTCCGGGGCAGCCGTTCAAGGGTTCAGTTCGCCAGATTCGCAACGCTGCAACCACCGTGCAGAACGTCGTCACCTACGACGCTGTCATCGACGTGGACAACTCCGATCTCAAGTTGCGGCCAGGTATGACCGCCACTATCGCCTTCGTGTTTGCCAGAATAGTCCTTGGCCGTATTTGACGGCGCGACCACCTACCTCGCTGCGAGCGCTGCCGCCGCTGCGCCAGGGTCGGTCACCGGGGCCGCGCATGCGTAGTTCCGGCAGACGTAAAGCGCCGCACCTCCGCGCACCAGAGTCTTTCCGCGAAGCAGGGGCAAGTCCGTTGCTTCTGGCTGGTCCGTATCGATATGGGCACAGACCCGATTGGGCAAGTAGCGCTCGGCCACCGCACGCTCGAGCGCTTCCCGATCCGGCGCCCCGCGCCGGCCGACCAGAGCCAGTTCGAGCGGAAGGCTTTCGAGAAAGTCGAGCACGTCGAGCGAGGTTGCAAACGCTCGCGGCGCCTGCTCGATGAGTGTGCCGTAGGCCGCGAGGGCAGCCTGCGCGCGCTGGGAAAAATCGTCACGATCGTAGTGCCGGGCGAGGCGCGCCAGGGCGCGTGCGAACACCGCGTTCGCGTTGGGAAGGGCGCCGTCTTGGCCTTCACGCGGCCGAGCAAAGAGAGTCTCGTGGCCGCGTGCCGTGGTGAAGAAGGCGCCGTGGCCATCGTCGAAATCCCGCAGCCCACGCTCGACCAGCCGCTGAGCCTCGGCCAAAAACTCTGCTGAGCCGCCCGCTTCGAACAGCGTGATGAGCCCGTCGGCCAAGTAGGCGTAGTCGTCGAGGCAGCCTGGCAAGTGGGCCCGCCCGGCACGCGCCGTGCGGAAGAGCCCACCGTCTGGACGGCGCAGCCCGGAGAGCACGAAGCGCGCGGCGCGCTCCGCCGACTGCAGGTAGCGCGGGTCGCGCAACACGCGGAACCCCTCGGCCATCGCGCCGATCATCAGGCCATTCCAGGCCGTGAGCACCTTGTCGTCGAGCAAGGGCGGCACGCGAGCGAGCCGCGCGTGGTAGAGCTTCTCGCGCGCAGCTTCGAGCCGGCTCTGCAACGCCTCCGGTGTGCAGTCGAGTTCAGTTGCCGTCTGCGCGACCGTGCGTGACCGGTGCAGCACGTTCTTGCCTTCCCAATTCCCTTGCACGGTCACGTCGTGGAACAAGGCAAACGCCTTGGCGCTGACCGGATCGAGCAAGGCCTGGATTTCATCGAGCGTCCACACGAAGAATCTTCCCTCTTCGCCCTCACTGTCAGCGTCGGTCGCGCAATAGTAGCCGCCCTCGGCGTCCTGCATCTCGCGATCCACGTAGTCCAGGGTCTCGCGGGCCACGCGCCGGTATTCGAGATCGTGGGTGGCCTGGTACGCTTCCAGGTACACGCGGGCAAGCGCGGCGTTGTCGTACAACATCTTCTCAAAGTGCGGGACCAGCCAGCGTTGGTCGGTTGAGTAGCGCGCGAATCCGCCGCCCAGGTGATCGTAGATGCCACCGTTCTTCATGCCGTCTAGTGTGGTCGTCGCCATCGCGAGGGCTTGTGCGTCTTCGGTTTTCGCGTGGAAGCGGAGCAACAAGGAAATGCTTGCCGCCGGCGGAAACTTGGGCGCCGACCCAAAGCCGCCCCAGTGGGGGTCGAAGCTCGCGGCGAGCGCGCGGACTGCGGCGGAGATCATCGCGCTGCTGACCGGAGCGGCCGCCGCGATCTCGTACCCCGCTCGAACTTGTGCGACCAGCGCGCTTGCTTGCGCAAGCAGATCGTCGCGCTGGCTGCTCCAGAGATGCGCGATGCGTTTGAGCAATGTAGAGAAGCCAGGCCGGCCATGGTCATCCGTGGGCGGGAAGTAGGTGCCGGCGAAGAAGGGGCGCCGATCGGGCGCGAGAAAGACGCTCATCGGCCAACCGCCGCTGCCCGACAGCGCCACTGTCGCGGCCATGTAGATGTCGTCCAGATCCGGCCGCTCTTCGCGATCGACCTTGATGCTGACGAAGGATTGATTGAGAAGCGCGGCCACCGCTTCATTCTCGAAGCTCTCGCGCTCCATCACATGGCACCAGTGGCAAGCCGCGTACCCGATGCTGAGGAAGATCGGCTTGTCTTCGCGCATGGCCCGCTCCAGCGCTTCCTCGCCCCATGGATACCAGTCCACCGGATTCTCGGCGTGCTGCAAGAGGTATGGGCTGATCTCGTGCGCGAGTCGGTTGGCCATGCCTCGCCTCCACCCTGAGTCTGGCCGCAGGTCGGGCTAAGGGCTAGCGTGTGGATCCGGCCTATTTCCAAATCAGCGAGCAGTTGTATCTGAGGTGGCACGACGCCCTTGCAAACGGCGCGGCATCGAGCATCGAGATGCAGCCATGGCCGGCTGATCGGCGGCGTGAGCAGGAGCGAGTGTCGCAAGCGATGGAATACTGGTCGACTCGTGCCCGCTGCTCACGCCAGCGGCGTGCCAAGGCGACGCTCTCTGGTTGCCCAGTCGATGAGGCGACGTATACTTCCACGAGCCGCATGGATGCCGGGCTGAGCACGCTCGTCGCGCACCTCCTCGATGGAGACTCCGAAGCCGCGCTCGCGGAGGCGCGCAGGGTGCGGGCATCGCAACCCGACGGGCAGCGTTTGCTGGTTGAAGGGCTCGAGGCCGCCATGGATGGCATGAGCGCCAAGTGCACGACCGAGCAGTTCAACCTGCTGGAGATCATGCTAACCGGTCGCGCGGCGATGGCGGTCGCGCGCGAGGCGTTTCCCGAGGGCGCGATTCCTGCCACGCGCGGCACGGTGGTCATCGCCACTCCGCAGGGCGATGTCCACGATCTGGGCAAGAACATCACTAGGATGGTGCTCACCACCAAGGGCTTCCGGGTCGTTGATTGCGGCAAGGACTGTCCCGTCGCTGAGATGGTCGCCGCCGCCGCGCGCGAACGGGCTTTCGCCGTGCTGGCGAGCGGGCTCATCAGTCCCGTCGTTCCGCTGGTGCGCCAGCTGCGCGGACTGCTGCGCGAGCGTGGCCTCTCCAATGTAGCAGTCGTGGCTGGCGGAGCTGCCCTCAAGCAGTGCACAGCGGAGGCGTTGAACGTCGACTACGTTGCTCGTGATGCCTTCGACTGCGTCCACTTTCTGGAAGGGCTACCTCGATGACCGGGCTCGAGCGAATCCTTGCGGCGGTTCATTTCACCCCCAGCGACAGGGTTCCGGTCATCCCGCAGATCTTTGGGCACGCCGCGAGGATCGCGGGGGTGCCTCTGGAACGCTATCTTACGGACGCCACTGTTCTGGCCCAGTGCCAGATTGCAGCTCTGGAGCGCTACCGCCACGATGCGGTCTTCGCCCTGTTGGACGTCAACGTAGAGACCGAAGCGCTGGGCTCTCGCCTGCGTTTCCCCAAGGACGGCTACCCGTCGGTCGAGCACTTTGCCATCGAACACCCGGCCGCCGTCGCCGAGCTTGAAATCCCTGATCCTGGCAAGGCTGGCCGCCTGCCCATTCTCCTGGAGGCGGCCCGGCTGCTCAGGCAGCGGTTGGAAGATCGCGTGCTGGTAGCGGGTTGCGTGCTCGGACCGATGACCCTCGCTTGTCAGCTGCTCGGGGCCGAACGAGCCCTCTTTTCTGCGGTGGACGAGCCGGAAGCCTTCGAGCGGTTGCTGGATTTCGCTGCGGATGTGGCGGTGAGGTTTGGGCAAGCGCAGTTGGAAGCCGGAGCGCACCTCTGCGTCGTGTTCGATCCCTCGGCTTCCCCGGCGGTCGTGCCGCCGGCGCTTTTTCGCGAGCTCTTGGCCCCGAGGCTGCGGCGGCTGTGTGATGCGCTCAAGCGCAAGGGCAGCCCTGTCACCTGGCTGCACATCGCTGGACCGGTCGAGCCCATCTTGCCGCTCTACCCGGACTGTCGCGTGGACATCGCCAACATCGACTACTGTGTCGATGCGAAACGTGCGCGGGCAGTGGTTCCTCGGCTGTGCCTGGATGGAAACATCCGCTCCTTGGCGTTTGTCGACTCGGAACCAGAAGAAATCACGGCGGCGTGCTTGCGGGTCCTCGACGGGGTGGGGCCGGGCTTCATCCTTTCTTCGGGGTGCGAGATCCCGCTCGAGGCCCGACCAGAGTGCGTTCAGGCTCTTGTAGATGCAGCAAAGGAGCGCAGCAGCCAACTGTGACCGCCGTTGTACGAGCCCGATGCGGGGCCCGATCGCAGACCATCCAGGCGGCACCCGGCGCGACCCTTCGGCGGGCCTTGGAAGACACCGACCTGCGGGTCCGCACCGGCTGCAACGGCAATGGTTCGTGCGGGCTCTGCCGGGTTCGAATACTGTCGGGAGCGGTATCGAGGCCGACATCTGAGGAAATGCTCAACCTGGGTCCCGCTCTCGTGGAATCCGGCCTGCGCCTCGCCTGCCAGGCGGTGCCTGTGGGCGATGTGGAAATCGAGGTGGTGAACCTTGCGCCCGCTTCAGCGTGGCGCCCCATTCCGCCCGAGGCGCTTTGCAGCCCCGCGCGTCCGGAAGTCACTTCCCCGATTGGCTCGGCGCGAATCTCCAAGATTGCTGTCGATGTAGGGACAACCAATCTTTGCATCGCACTCTGGGGTGACGAAGGGCAGGGGCGGCTGGCGGCACGACGCGGACCGAACCCTCAGTCGGGTTTTGGCTCGGATGTTGTGACCCGCTTGCAAGCGGCCCGCGATCCTGCGGCGGCGCGAGAGCAGGCACACGCCATTGAACTCGCGGTGGCCGAGGCGCTGCGAGACGTGACCGTGAGTGACGGACTTGAAGTGGCCGCCCGCCCCACCATCGTCGCGGTAGGAAACACGGCCATGCTTTCCCTGCTTCAGGGATCGCAAGGTGGCTTGCTGGACCCGCAGACCTGGGCAGGCCCAGCAACCTGGCTTTCCGAAAGGCAACTCCACTGGCACCTCGGCGCTGACTGTGAGGCCGTGGTGCACCTGATGCAGCCGTTGGGCGGGTTCGTTGGCTCGGATCTTATCGCCGCTGCCCTTGCCGCGAACTTGCTGACGGGCGAATTCCCGGCCCTGCTGCTCGATTTCGGGACCAACACCGAGATCGCACTGTGGGATGGCGAGATCTTGTGGGTGACCAGCGCTGCCGGTGGCCCTGCCTTCGAGGGCAGTGGCATGCGCTGTGCGGTGCCGGCGGATGTAGGTGCGATCTATCGGGTCTGGGGAGGAACGCCATTGCGCTTCGAGGTGATGGGCGGCGGCGAGGCAAAAGGAGTCTGCGGTTCTGGACTGGTCGACTGGGTCGCATGCCTTCGCCAGGCCGGCGCGCTGTCGAGCCGAGGCAATTTGGTTGACCAGGCGGCGGAGGGAGCGCTATCGCTTGCAGGGAAAGGCAACGAAATTCTCCTCTGCAAGCGTGACGTCGACGTCTTCCAACGAGCCAAGGCTGCCATCGGCGCAGGAGTGCAGCTGCTCGTGCGTCGTGCGGGGATTGCATGCCAGGACCTACGCCGCATCGTCACCACCGGCCTATTCGGCCGGTCGCTCGACGTCGTGAACGCTCAAGCCATCGGCCTGCTTCCAGCGATTGCCCCCCAGCGAGTAGAATCCTACGACAACCTCGCACTCGCCGGCTGCGAGATCGTGCTCACCTCCGCCGACGGATCGCGCACCATCGAGACGCTGCGCGGGCGCGCGCGCCTGCTGAATCTTGGCCAATGCGCCGAGTTCGAGGAACTGTTCGTCCAGAGCTTGTTCCTTGTGCCCATGGGAGTTGAGCCATGAGCGTGGCCTCCGAGCGTCTCACGGCCGTGCTGCGAGCGGCGCAGTACTTGAGCAACTTGTCTCCCGAACAGGATGCCTGGTCGGAGTTGGCACATGCGCTGAGCAGCTTCTTTGGCTGCGAGTTCGTGCTGGTCGTCCAAGTCGATGAGGGCGGGCTGCCAGTGCTTGTCCGCAGCCTTCTTTCCCGCGAGATCTCCGTCGCTGACATTCTTCGCCAGGCGCGCGACGAGATTCGATCGGTGCTGGCGACCGGGTTTCTGGGCTCGCTGGTCCTGGCCCTGCCGGCGTGCTCTCTGGCCATGCTTCCCTTACCTCGGGATCGGCGAACCGCTGGCGTCGCGATCGTCGGGCGGGTGAACCAGGAACCCTTCTCGAAGGACGAATTGGAGATCTTGCTCGCGTTGGGCGGCTTGTTCGGAAACGTTGTCTCGAGGCTGGAGACCGAGCGGGAACTCCGGGATCACCGCAAGAGCCTGGAGGCAACCGTCACGCAGCGCACCTCCGAACTTGCGGCCAGCAACCGCCGCTTGCTGGAGGAATCGGCGGTCAGGCGGCAAGCCGAAGGAGCGCTCGAGCAGGCGCACGCCGAGCTGGAGCAGATCTTTGAAACTGCCGGCGACGGCGTGTGGGTGCTTGCCTGCGATGGCGAGATCCTAAGGGTCAACGCGACCCGCGCACGCCGGATTGGGCGCCCATCGCTCGAACTGGTTGGGCACATCTGCCGCGAGGTCGCTCCCTGCTGCGACTGCGGTGCTGAGTCTTGCCCGCTCACGCGCGTCGCAGACGGCGCGGGCCGGGTGGAATCTGAGGTCAGGCGGGACTACCCCGAAGGAAGCCGGGACGAACTGGTCGTCAGCACGCCCTTTCGCGCCAAGGATGCGACCTTGCTGGGAATCGTGCAGGTGTTCCACAACATCACCGAACGTAAGCGGGCGGAACAGGCGCTGCGCCAGAGCGAGACGGAGTTGAGGGAGTCGGACCGGCGCAAGAGCGAGTTCATGGCCATGCTTTCCCACGAGCTGCGCAACCCGCTGGCGCCCATACGCAACAGCCTGTACGTCCTTGAACGGGCCGCCCCAGGTAGTGAACAGGCGAGTCGCGCGAATGCCGTGATCAAACGCCAGGTCGAGCACCTAACTGGGCTGGTCGACGATTTGCTCGACATCACGCGCATCAGCCGAGGGAAGATCCGACTTGAACGGCGGCGGGTCGAGCTGAACGATCTCGTTCGTCGAACGGTCGACGACCACCGCTCGCTCTTCGAGGAAAATGCAGTCCATCTGGATTGCAAGCTCGGTCCAGAGCCGCTGTTCGTAAACGCCGATCCTACCCGTCTTGCGCAGGTGGTAGGCAACCTCCTGGGAAACGCGGCCAAGTTCGCGGGCCATGGCGGCGTTGCCCAGGTCAGCGTTTCCGCGGAGCCGGGGACCAGAAGCGCCACTATCCTCGTGGCCGATAGCGGGGCAGGCATGACCAAAGAGACGCTCGCCCGTTTGTTTGAGCCATTCATGCAAGGGGAAGCGACGCTCGATCGCAGCAAGGGTGGGCTCGGTCTGGGCCTCGCTCTCGCTCGGGAACTGGTCCGGCTCCATGGTGGCGAGATTCGCGCTCACAGCGACGGCGCAGGCCGGGGAGCTCAGTTCACAGTGAGTCTTCCGCAAGCCGAGAACGAGGACGCTCCCGGGGAGCCGGCCACGGCCAATCGCATTGCCACGGGCCGGCGCGTGCTGATCATTGAGGACAACGTCGATGCCGCCACCAGCCTGCGCGAGGTGCTCGAGCTGGACTCACACCAAGTCGCGGTGGCGCACGACGGCCCTACCGGGCTGGCCATGGCGAGTACCTTCCATCCTGAGGTCGTGCTCTGTGACATCGGTCTGCCGGGGATGAATGGCTACGACGTTGCCCGCGCTTTTCGGGCTGACGAAGCGCTCAAGCGCACGTTTCTCGTGGCTCTGAGCGGCTACGCTCTCCCCGAGGACTTGCAGCACGCGGCGGAGGCGGGCTTCGAGCGGCACCTGGCCAAGCCACTCGGCATGCAAGCGCTGCAAGACCTGCTCTCGTCGTTGCCAGACAGCAACTCGTAGACGTGGACAACTCCGATCTCAAGTTGCGGCCAGGCATGACCGCCACTATCACCTTCGTGTTTTCCAGATCCTAGCTGGCCACGCCCACGGTCGGAGTGCCCATCGGGCAAGAAGAACCGACGGACAAACCGCCCGAGTGCGGACAGAATAGAGGGTTGAAAGGGAAATCCAGCACAAGGGAGGTGTCCGAGAGCATCTGACAACTTAAACGATTCCGAGCTAGCCGACCTAACGACCGCGAACGATCCGCGGGGACCAGCCGAGAGGGAAGACCTTCTCACCTCCCGTGCTTGGGAAGGAATTCGTCTTGCTCACACCACAACAGGCCTGGTTGTCCATCCTGACGCACACGACGTGCCTCGCCGCGACCGACGTCTCCGCCGCCGAGGCTCTTGGTCACGTGCTCGCCGAGCCCGTGCTTGCGGATCGTGACATGCCTCCTGCCAACCGCTCGGCGAGGGACGGATTCGCGGTTCGCGCTGCGGACTTGCTACGGATGCCCATCACCCTGCCGATCATCGGTGAAGTGGCGGCCGGCTCACTCGCGGCGCCAGTCGTGACCGAGGGAACTTGCGCGTGCATTTTCACCGGCGCCAACCTCCCGCCCGGCGCCGACACTGTGGTCCAGGTCGAAGACACGCGCTCGGCGGGCGCCGGTGAAGTCACCTTCGTCAGGGCCGAGCCGGCGGGCGCAAACATCCTGCGCCAGGGGGAGAACGCGCGGGCGGGCCGCGATCTCGTTGCAGCGGGCTCGGTGCTCGGCAGCCTGCACATCGCCATCGCCGCCGCCACCGGGCGCACGAGCCTGCGCGTGTTTCGCCGGCCGCGCGTCGCGATCATCGCCACCGGGCGCGAACTTCAGCCCCCGGGGGCTGTGGTGGGCGCTCACCAGGAGCGCGATGCCAATAGCCCCATGCTGGCGGCGGCTTTCCGCGCGGCGGGAATTTCTGTAGCGTCTGCCTGCCGGATTTCCGACGATCTCGATGCCGTGACAGCGGCGTTACGGGAAGGGCTCGCGAGCGCAGACGCCGTCGTGCTGAGCGGCGGTGTGTCCGTGGGCGCGTACGATTTCGTTCCGGCGGCCCTCACCGCCGTGGGCGCGAGCCCCCAGATTCACGGCGTGGCCATGAAGCCGGGCAAGCCATTCCTCTTCGCCACCGCGCCTGACTCTCGCCCAGTCTTCGGCCTGCCCGGCAATCCCCTGAGCGCGGCCACCACCCTGCACGAATTCGTGTTGCCGGCCTTGCGCCGCATGGCCGGTTGGCCCGAGACGGACTGTCGCCCACTGGTGCGCGCGCGCCTGCGCGAGGCGATCGCGAACCGGCCCGGCTACCAGCGCTACGTCCTGGCCACGCTGGCGTGGAACACGTCGGGGGCCGAGGTCACGCCGGTGGGCAGCCACAGCTCGGCCGACCTCGCGGCCGGCGCTCGCGCGGACGGCGCGGTCATCGTGCCCGCCGACGCGCGCGGCCTGGGTCAGGGCTCGCTGGTCGATTTTCGCCCCTGGCGGGTGTGGCCATGATGACCGTGCCAGCTCCCCTCGTCCTGCGCATCTCGGTCACCGACCGCTGCCCGCTCCGCTGCGTGTACTGCCGTCCGCACGGGGAGGAGAATGCGCGCGCCCGTGATCGCCTGCGTGCCGATGACATCACACGCTTTGTCCGCGTGGCCCAGACCGCGGCCGGCGTCGCCAAGGTCCGCCTCACCGGTGGCGAGCCGCTCGGCCGCAGCGACATCGTGGACCTGGTGGCCGCCGTCGCGCCCCTGGGCGTGCCCGACCTCGCGCTGACCACCAACGGCCAGCGCCTGGCGCCGCTCGCCCAGCCGTTGCGCCAGGCCGGACTCCACCGTGTCAACGTCAGTCTCGATTCCCTCGACCCGGAAACCTTCAGGCGCCTCGCTCAGGGCGGCGTGCTTGCGCCGAGTCTCGTCGGCATCGACGCCGCGCTTGCGGCCGGCCTTGCTCCCGTGCGCATCAACACCGTGGTCATGCGCGGGGTGAACGACCACGAGGCCGAGGCTCTCGTTGCCCGCGCCCTCGAACGCGGCTGCGAGCAACGCTTCATCGAGCTGATGCCCTCGGGCCTGCGCCCTCGGGATTACCAGGCCTGGTTCATGCCATCCGCCGAGCTGCGCGAGCGTCTGGCCCGCACCTTCGATTTCAAACCCATTGCCCACGAGCCCGCCTCGTCGAGCCGGCGTTTCACTGTGACCACCCGCGACGGCAAGCAAGGCACGGTCGGCTTCATCTCTGCCAATAGCCAACCCTTTTGTTTCGGCTGCCGCCGCCTGCGTCTCACCGCAGATGGTCGCTTGCTCGGCTGCCTCGGTCGCGGCGACCACATCGGCATTCTCGGTCTGCTTCGCGACCCTGATGCCTCAGCCGACGAGCGCATCGCCGTCGCCCTGCACGTCGCCCTTGCATGCAAACGCCCGTCTGGTCCCTTCTGCATCCCCATACCCATGTCCTCGGTAGGTGGGTAAATGACCGGTCCCGATTCGAGGAATAGGGCATTTGAAGTCGGGCTGATTTGCAGCTCTTTTCGCAGTCTGGCTCCTACATGGCTACGCAAAGCGGCGGTCGTGCAACAATTCCATAAGAGCTTGAGTTCACCCTCTCCCTCTGGGAGAGGGTTGGGGTGAGGGTGCTGCATGGGACGTGAATCGTGCCACAGATTTGGCCCACACGATTGTCGTCGTTTCAGCGTCCGGCCTGAAGAACACTTCACCCTCACCCCGGCCCTCTCCCAGAGGGAGAGGGAGATGAAAGTGCTTTTCCTCGAATCACGACCGGTCATTTAGCGTGTGACATGAAAGAACCACTCCTCTCTCACCTCGACAAGGCCGGCCGCGCCCGCATGGTGGATGTGACTGCCAAGATGCCGACTGCGCGTATGGCGCGCGCCGAGGCCGTGGTCATCCTGGGCCGCGCCCTTGCCGCGCGGCTACGGCGCACGAGAGCGCTGTCCAAGGGCAACGTGCTCGAAACCGCACGCCTGGCCGGCATTCAGGGCGCCAAGCAGACCGCGAACCTCATCCCCCTGTGCCATCCTTTGCCCCTCGACGTTGTCGAGGTCCACGCAACTATCGTCGGCGATCGCGTGCTCATCGAGACCATGGCGCGCGCCCGCGCCGCCACCGGCGTCGAGATGGAAGCCCTGACGGCGGCCAGCGTCGCGGCGCTGACCGTGTACGACATGTGCAAGGCCGCGAGCAAGGACATCGTCATCGGCCCGATTCGCCTGCTGGAGAAATCCGGGGGCCGCTCGGGGCATTTCCTGCGCAAGGGAGAAGCGAGCCGTGTCCGGAAGGGTTGAAGCGATCTGCATCAGCGAGCGCAGGGGCATTCCCAAAACCGCGCTACACGCCGCCCGGCTACGCGCGGATCACGGCATCGAGGGCGACGCGCACAGTGGGCCCGGCCACCGTCAGGTCAGCATCCTCGGACATGACGATATCGAGTCCTTCAAGCAGAGCGGTCGTCTCGATCTGCAGGCAGGCGCCTTTGCCGAGAATTTGATTGTCGCCGGGCTCGACCTCGGCTCGCTCGGACTCGGCAGCCGCCTGCGCCTGGGGGGCGAGGCGATCCTCGGAATCACCCAGATCGGCAAGCACTGCCACGACCGCTGCTCCATCTTCCGCCAGACCGGCGATTGCATCATGCCGCGCGTGGGCCTGTTTGCCCGGGTGCTAGCGGGCGGCGCTGTGGCCGTCGGCGATCCCGTCGAGATCGAAGAGACAATCCTGCGCTCAGCCTTCCAGGCCGTGGTGCTGACCCTGAGCGATCGCTGCGCCGCCGGCCTCACGCAAGACACCGCTGGCCCTGCGGTGGCCGCTCTGCTGCGCGAGTCCTTGCCCGCGCACATCTATCGCACCGAGATCTTGCCCGACGAGCGCGCCCCGCTGGCCGAGCGCCTGCGCCACTACGCCGACGGCCACGGCATCGATCTCATCGTCGCAGTGGGCGGGACAGGGCTCTCCCCGCGCGATATCACCCCTGAGGCCGTGCGCGACGTGATCGAACGCCCCACGCCCGGCTTCGACGAAGCCATGCGCGCCGCCTCGCTGGCCCACACCAAGCTGGCCATGCTCTCGCGCGCCTGCTCGGGCGTGCGCGGCCAGACCCTCATTCTGTCCCTGCCCGGCTCCGAGCGCGCGGCGGTCGAGAACCTGCGAGCGATCTTGCCCGCCCTGCCGCACGGCCTACGCAAGCTGCGTGGTGATCCCGAGGACTGCGGGCGACCTTCGCCCTGACCGCTGCGTTTCGGTACCTGCCTGGCCGCAAGCGCGACGCGGGAACCTCGCCCGCTGTGACCATGGTCAGTCTCAGCCCTATCGTCGCGATTCAGGTTGCTTACGGTGCATCGGATCGCTTGCCCCCTCACAGGGCGTTTGACTGTCCACGCAACTGGATATGCGCGAAGCCATCCAATTCCGGCCGCAATTGGACTAGCCTTTCTCTCACCTTCTCCATGTGTTCGATCCCTGTGGGGCCAAAGGAAAGCCGAAGCACTTCGTACCAGTTGGGATTGCCTATGCGCATCGAGATGTGTTGGAGAACGAAGTTTCCGAACGACATGACCCACGCCTTATTGTCGGTCGTCGCTGCTCCAACGTCGTGCTCTCCCATGTGCCGGAGACTTCTGGCTGCTGCCGCCACATTCATTACATGCCGAATGCCTGGGGGTGGATGCGTGAGCTTTGGCCAGTCCAAAGGGGGAGAGAACCTGCCGAGAAAGGTTCCAACCATGAGCAAGGCGCAGATGAGCGTCGCTTCTACCGCTTGCACCGGGTTCGTAACAACTCGCGGGAGGTCAGGTGGGGATCCCTCGGTTCTTGCCATACCGAGTGTTCTGAGTAGCGAGACCCACACCGCGAAGCCGTCCGCATGCATCTCCAATGCTTGATAGTCGATGCCGTCGTCCGGACGGTTTGGATCACGAATTTCGGCCAGAGTCAGCCCTGCTGTTCGCTCCTGATACCACCGCACGTGGCCGCCAAGGATGTGCCACAGCTCATGACTAACGATAAATTCCACCGCCGCGACAAGAAACAGCATTGCCGCCATGCGCCGGGGCGGGTCTCTTGGGTCTGCCCGTCGGGGTTCCGCGATGAACCTTCGCATGTACTCCATCGCGTCGCCGTTGCTAGTGGGGTGAAACAATCGGTTTGGGTCTTCTGCCTTCGGGTTGCCGACCCAGGGAAAGACTTCGGGAAGGCAGAACAGCCTCTTGACGAGGTCTTCCACCAGAATCAGGGCACCATAGTTGACAGCAAGTACGTACTGGCCCTCGTGTTCAAATGCAAAAGCATTGAAATCGGGGCTGTCGCTGATTCCCGAGAGTACATCAGGGATCGTGCTTGCATCGTCACCGCGCGCCAGTCTTTCGTCCCGCATCGGCCGCAGGATTCCATCAACTATGCCGGGAAGACCAAGTGCTAGCTCGTCCAGCCACCACCCAGGACGTTTGCATTGGAAGCGGTGACCGATGTTCTTGGCTCGAAGTGCCTCATCGAAGTTGTCTTGCACTCTTCTTCCCCGGGGATGCCAAAGTGCTGGCATCCGGCCAATGCTAGCTTAGTCCAGCAACCGTTGCCCATTCGAATTGCCTTGATGACAGGCCTGGGGGAGGGCGCGAGAGTGTGGTGCCTGAGACATATTCAGAAAGGCAGAAAACGGACGCGGTGATACGTTGAATGTAGGTGTTTCGCAGGTTGTGAGAATTGTTGCGATTGCCGACTGTGTCCGGATCTCGAACGGCAGTGAGCGGCGATCAGGGCACCTACCTGGGCCCCGCGACCCAACGGTGCCGTCTTCGCCGCTGCTTCGCCTCGGCGCCAACCTCACCTCGGCTACGACCGCACGGTCGGTCCGCTCCATCGTGCAAGTTCGCGGCACCACCGCGGCGGTCAGGCCCACGAGCCGCGTGCTCGGAGACCATGGCGCGCGCCCGCGCCGCCACCGGTGTCGAGCGCCCGGCAGGCGCGTGCGCCTGGGCGGCGAGGCGATGCTCGGCATCACCCAGATCGGCAAGCGCTGCCGCGACCGCTGCGCCACCTTCCACCATTTCTCGTGCCGGCTGGATGTGCTACAAAAAAAATGCAGATGAAGGAGTGCCATGTCGCGACTTGAGAAGACGGTCCTGGAGCAGACCAAGAAATTCCGCGCGATGCTGCCGACTCTCCTGCGCCAGCATGCCGGGCTGTGGGTGGTGTTCAGAGCTGATGCCGTTGTCAGCACCCACAAGACCGAAGACGAGGCGTTCACGGCTGCCATCGCGGCGTTCAAACCGACCGGTGGATTCGTGGTGGCGCAGGTAGTGGAGACAGCACCGACGCCTCTCAACGCGGCTTCTGCGTTCGGACTCGCGCGCGCGTGAGCTATCTCTGTCGCTGTCGCAGGGGACCGCCCGGGGATTTGCTTCAACACGGCCCGCTCGTGGATGCCATCCTTCTGCCTCCGTTGGTTCAGGCGGAGCGACTCATTGCCGAGCACAAGAGGACGGGACCTGCCCTACAGGCAGATGGGGGTCGGTGTGGTGTGGTAGGGAGGGCCATTCGAGTTCATGCCCCAGCATCGTGCGCTTGATGTCGTTGTCACCGCACAGCTGACACGGCCCCGGGCTGCGATTGTCTGGACGCCGGTTAGCACATCGCTCTCGGGCGGGGTAGAGCGGTCATTTGTCGTGCCGTCGCCAAGCTCGCCTTCGGCATTCCAACCCCAGCACCGGACACCGCCGGACGCCATCAGGGCGCAGGTGTGGAATTCACCCGCCGCGATGGCCTGGACGCCCGTGAGCACATCGATCGTAGGCGGGGTCGAGCGGTCATTTGTCGTGCCGTCGCCTAGTTGGCCAAAGGAGTTCAAGCCCCAGCATCGGACGCCGCCGGTCGTCATCAGAGCGCAGGTGTGTGAGCCACCGGCCGCGATGGCCTGCACACCGGTGAGTACATCCCTTTCGGGCGGGGCCAAGCGAGGCTCATAGCTGCCATCGCCCAGTTGGCCAGAGAGGTTCAAGCCCCAGCATCGGACGCCACCGGAAATCGTCAGCGCGCAGGTGTGACGGTCGGCTGCGATGGCCTGGACGCCGGTGAGCACGTCGCTGATAGGTGGAAGCGAGCGGTTCTCTGTCGTGCCGTCGCCAAGTTGGCCAGAGGAATTCTCGCCCCAGCAACGAACACCACCGGATGTCGTGAGCGCGCAGGTGTGAAAGAAACCTAGCGCGATGGCTTGGACACCGGTGAGCACATCGCTGGTGGGCACGGTCGAGCGACCCACAAGAGTGCCGTCGCCAAGTTGGCCGTACTCGTTCCGTCCCCAACAACGGACACCACCAGACGTCATCAGTGCACAGTATTGAGCGCCACCCCTGGCGATGGCCTTGACGTCACTGAGCCCGTCGATTTCGGGAATCATCGAATCCCCGTCATTGAAGCCGTGTTCCCGGCAGCGGACGTCTCCGGCGGTCGTCAGCACGCACGCGCCCGGAGCAATGGCCTTGATAGGAACCGCATGACCACAAGGATCGTCGTCGCCCGGCGAAAGGCCCGCTCGCCCGCACGCCAGCAGCCCGAAGGGGACGCCGATCGCGATCAGGATGGCATAGAAGCTGATTTCCAATCCGGTACGCTTCGGCATGATCCAATCCTCGGCTTCAGCGGAGATGGGGCAGAGTATAGGCACGGCCGGGACCGGCTTGGTGAACTACCGGACGGCGGGAAACTCAAAGAAGGCTCTGGCACCGCAATGGCGTTCGGCTGCGACATCGACAAACGTCGGCTCCAGCTCCATCGCGAAACAGTGCCACACGGTGTTCTTCTTGTCTCTTTTTGATAGAGTGAGTTCCGTCGCTTCCCAGATGCCAAAACGCTTCAACCCAGGGTGACACTATGGACTACCAATACGACGTCTTCTTCAGCTACAAACGCGATCCGGAGACCGACGCCTGGCATGAAAAGGTCAAGACCAAGTTGGCGTTTTGGCTTAGGCAAGAACTAGAGAGGCAGGACGTGCGGATCTTCTTCGACACAGAGGAAATCCAGACCGGAACGCGATGGCGTCAGAAACTCGCGGAAGCTCTTAGACAATCCCGGTGTATCGTATGTGTCTGGTCGCCACTCTATTTTCGGTCAAAGTGGTGTGTTTCCGAATGGATGACATTCGTTCGCCGAGAGGACTTGGCCAAGCGTGAACTTGTTGCGTCGGCATCCTTCTGCGACGGCAAGTCGTTTCCAAAAGCCGCCCTCGATACGACCTGGGTCGATTTCAGCGAGTTTGCTTCCACATTTCCAACCTTCTGGAATACAGAACCTGCCGTGACATTTGAGAAGGATCGACTGCGACCCTTCGCTAGCGCTCTCGCGGCGAAAATTCGCAATGCCCCGCCCTTCGATGGCACCTTCCCGCTCGTGGAGGTGCCCGATGATCAGGTCGCACCCGAGGGAACAATAGGGAGGCTTGTCAATGTCTGAGTCGGAGCCTTCAAACAAGCCACCCGGCCTTGTTTGCACCTTTTACTCCTACAAGGGCGGCGTGGGTCGTTCCATGGCTCTCGCGAATGTCGGTGTGCTGATGGCGGCGGAGGGACACAGGGTCCTCCTGGTTGATTGGGACCTGGAAGCGCCGGGCCTTGAAGTTTTCTTCCAAAACGCCGCCACTCTGCGCGGGGATCCGTCGGCGACGCCGGGGGTCGTTGATTTGCTCGAAGCGCAGGCTCGTGGCTCGCGACTTGATTGGCGCGACTGTCTTCTGAAGGCGGAGTTCTTTGGACACTCTCTTGATCTCATATCGGCCGGCCGTCGCACCGATGACTACCGACCACGCGTACAGCAACTCAACTGGGACACGCTGTTTCGCGACCATCGAATCGGCAACTACATCGACTCCCTGCGCGAACAATGGCGTGCGGCGTACGACTTCGTGCTCGTCGATAGCCGAACGGGAATCACCGATATCGGTGACATCTGCACGGTGATATTGCCGGATGTTTTGGTGCTTCTGTTCGTCACTAATCATCAGAACGTCAAGGGCGTCAAGAGTGTCATGGCTCGCGCGGTAAGGGCCCGCTCGAAACTGCCGGTCAATCGCGGCAAGCTACTGGCTGTTCCCGTGCCGGCTCGTGATGAGCGCTATCACGACTACGACAAATCGGTCGAATGGCAGCGCATATTCGCGGATGAATTCAGCGAACTCTATCGTGAGTGGCTGCCGAAGGAGGTCAGTCCCGTCGACGCGCTTAACCACGTTTTCCTCCCCTACGTTTCGGGTTGGAGCTTTGGCGAGCGCATCCCCGTGATCGAGAGCGAGCGCGAGCGCGCGGACCCGACATCGCTCGGAGCGGCCTACGCGCGGCTGGCGACCCTATTGTCACACCGCCTAGACTGGTCCGCCATCGAAGCCAAGACTTCTACGGCAGATGCAGCTGGCGCGCGCGTGGAATTATCCAAGGCGCGTGAAGAGGCGCGCGAAGCCCAAGCCCGCCTCGAGCAGGCGCAGAAAGCTGCGGCGTTGTCGAAGAAACGCACGCGCATTCTGGCCTGGGTGGGTGCGCTTCTCCTTCTACTGGCGGCAGGGGGGGGCTATTGGTGGTATGTGACGCATCCAACTGCGGGGCGACTTGCAGCACGCCTTGGCAATAGTGACCCCTCCGTGCGCGCGGACGCCGCAAGGGGTTTGGGTCATATGGAGGCAGCAGCGGTGCCGTATGCACCCGCGATTGCCCGATTGCTTGGAGACCCGGATGAGTCTGTGCGCGCGGCTGCCGTGTCTACGCTCGACACGATTGCTATTTGGGACCAGCAAAGCGTTTCCAGGTTCGCTCCTGACGTCGCCAGCTTGCTTGAGGACGGGGATTACTGGGCGAGGTACTTTGCGGTCGATGCTCTAGGACGCATGGGAGATGCTGGCGTCAGGTTCGCGCCCGCGATCGCTCGGCTGCTCAGCGACAAAGAGTCGCGAGTTCGAGGGCGGGCTGCAGGGATCTTGGGCCACATGGGCAAAGCGGCGGCGGAATTTGCCCCCCAGGTGTGGACGCTCCTCAACGACCAAGAAGCCGAAGTGCGCGCGGTGGCGGCAGACGCCTTGGCGAAGATGGGCGGCTACAACAAGCCGCCTGACGAAGGGCCAGAGCCAACCAAGCCGGACCAGCCCTTGCCCACCAGGACCAAGACGGGAGAGAGGTACTATGTCCAAGTGACGTGGGATCCAAAGAGCGAGAAGGTGCTGACCTGCCTTTCGTCGCTCTTCAACAAAGAGCTCATCAACGCGCGGACGTCGAAGGAGGAGGAGGCCATCGTACGACGCAAGAATGGCAAGCGACTCGTATTTGCCGACGGGGAATCGGGAAAGGAATGGGCCAGCTCCTTCGCAGCCTCCATTCGTGAGTGCGGTGCCGAGGCGAGTTTCACCCAACCTCGGCAAGGCCGCCAGTCGGAGTAGCAGTCTTTGGTCAGCTTGGAGGTTGGCAGATGTGTCTGCTTATGTGTATGATGATGCACATGCGAGCCTCCACCCGGGGACTACGAACCAACATCGTGCTGGATGCCGATCTGGTCGATGAGGCCACCCGGCTGACCGGCATCGGGACCCGGCGCGCCCTGGTTCACGAAGCTTTGCGGGCCCTGGTCGAAACCAAGCGGCGGCGGACACTGGCCGAGCTGCGCGGAAAGGTGAAGCTGGCGCCCGGATATGACTACAAGGCCGCGCGGGCCGGGACGCGATGATCTTTGTCGACACCTCGGTCCTCGTCGACTATCTGCGAGGAAAGTCCACCCCGGCGGTCGAGATGCTGGCCAACCTGGACGCCAACAGTGTCCCCTACGCCATCCCGTTCCTGTGTGGCCAAGAGATCCTGCAGGGTGCCCGCGATGAGCGGGAATGGCGCCTGCTGCGCGGAAACCTGTCGACCCAGCGGCTCGCGCTGCCCGCCGACCCGGCGGCGCTGCACTGGGAGGCAGCTCGCATCTTCTTCGACTGTCGCCGTCGCGGGCTTACTGTGCGCAGCAGCGTGGACTGCCTGATCGCCGCGCAAGCTATCGAAGCGGCGGCCACGCTGCTTCACGACGACGAGGACTACGAGCGGATCAAAAAAGTGCGGCCGGGATTGAGGACGGAGAGGGGATAGGGAGGTCCAGATCCTGTACGTGCCCATGACCAATCAATCCAACAGGCGGAGTCTTCGGGCCGTGCTGATCGCTCTGACCTTCACGCCGTCCGTCGCCTTCGGGGCGACGCTCCAGGTCGGGTCCGGCAAGACGTACGCGAAACCGTGTGCGGCGTTCGCGGCCGCGGCGGCGGGCGACACCGTCGAGATCGACGCCGGGACGTACACGAGCGACGCCTGCAACGTCGGGGCGGGCAAGGACAACCTGACGATCCGTGGTGTCGGCGGCCGGGCGAAGATGGACGCGACGGGGTTCGCGATCTCGAACGGCAAGGCGATCTGGGTCGTCAACAGCGACAAGGTGACGATCGAGAACATCGAGTTCATGGGCGCGGCGGTCCCGGACTGGAACGGGGCGGGCATCCGGATCGAGGCGGCGAACCTGACGATCCGCAACTGCTATTTCCACGACAATCAGGACGGCATTCTCGGAGGCCCGCCGACGGACGGCACGGGCGAGGTCCTGATCGAGTCCTCGGAGTTCGACCACAACGGGCTCGGCGACGGCTGCAACCAGGGCGGGTGCGCGCACAACATGTACCTGAACCACTTCGGCAAGTTCACGCTCCAGTACAGCTGGAGTCACAATGTCGAGACCGCCCACCTGGTCAAGACGCGCGCCTATACAAACTACATCCTGTACAACCGCATCGGCTCCGAGGGGAACACGACGACGAGCATCCAGATCGACATGCCGAACGGCGGGCTCGCGTACGTCATTGGCAACACCATCCAGAAGGACGCGTCGGCGGGCAACGGCTTCTTGATCGATTTTGCGGAGGAAGGCGCTTCGAACCCGACGCAAACGCTCTACCTCGTCGGCAATACGTTCGTGGACGGCAAGAGCTC
>Ga0265329_10000232_pt1 | contig 29640 bp, 23 predicted proteins | sample 41627metaG_FD_202091 | JGI IMG/M metagenome (GOLD analysis project Ga0265329, IMG submission 202091) | Rhizosphere microbial communities from Carex aquatilis grown in University of Washington, Seatle, WA, United States - 4-16-27 metaG | ecosystem: Host-associated > Plants > Roots > Rhizosphere...
AGAAATAGGCCCACGAATAGGTCTGAGTACTACCCGATGTCCGATCAGCGGTGGGTGTGGAAGAGTACAGACACGTCGTCATGCACGTTCTCGACGAAGCAAGATGGTAGTCGCATTGCCGTGAGCTCTTGCACTGTGGATGAGCAGGAAGGCGAAACCATACCGCAAGGTTCAACTGGTTCGTCTGGAACCAGGAAGCGCGTGCGGGTGACGACCACCTATGACGTCGACCATGGGTTTGTGACTGAGAAGGACACTTCGGTTGGAACCGTCGAGAAGTTCGACGACCCTGCCAATGAACTGACGAGGCTAACACGATCGGACTTTACTTCGGACAGTGACGACACTTGGCTGGTGGGTATGGCCAAGAAGGAAACAGTGTCGTCGTACATGCCAGGTCGGACCGACACGCCGACGACCATTTCCTCAAGCACAACCAAGCGAACCAGAAAGTATCAGTACGATTCGGCGAAGGGCGTCGTCACGAATATTTGGCTCGAACCAGATAGCTCGGATACGAGCCTGTACCAGGAGACGCAGTACTCGCGCAATGGCTATGGCCAGACCACGCAGATCAGCGTTTACGATCACGACCGCAACTGGCGGTATACCGCGTTTGACTACAACTCAGGCCAGAACGGAGGACACACGTTCCCGGATGCGGTGCGGGTTGGAGGTTCTTCGACCGTGACTGGGCAAATGGCGCCGGAGGAGAAGACGACGCTTACTTATGACCCTGACAGGGGCCTGCTGCTGCAATCCGTCGACCCCAACGGGATCCCAAGTACGCGCCAATACGATACATTTGGAAGGTTGCGCACGGAACAACGGGCAGATGGGAGCATCCTGTCCCGGACATATGATAGCTCAAACTCTGCGGATCCAATCTTGGTCTACACAGTCGACCGTGAGAAGGAGGAGTGGCAATACTACAATTCACGAGGGCTGTTGGAGCGCGTGTCGGAACTAGGAGATACAGGCGCACGGAATGTGTCGGCTCAATTGACCTACGATCCGCACGGATGGGTCCTCACGCGGACGCGACCCTATGCCGAGGGCGGAGCTGCCCAGTATTCTACAAGCTACACTTACGATCCTATGGGGCGACCGTCGAGCCAAACGGGCCCCCTCACCGGGGCGTCGACAACGTGGACCTACGTTTGGGACACTACGACGCGAACGATAGTCGGGGACAAGGGAAATCAAGTGGACACATCGGTCGTGGACCAAGCAGGTCGGGTCATCAAGCGGGGCGAAAAGGTGGGCGCGATGCCGACCTCGCCTACGAGTGGCACGGGAACTTCGCGCGACCTCACGACCTGGTTTGCCTACGGGCCGTTCAACACCCTCACCGATGTGTTCGATCCCGACACCAAGCATAACCAGCTCCACGCCGGCTTCGACCTCCGCGGGCGCCGAAAGACGCTCGAGGATCCGGACACAGGCGTTTGGAACTATACCTACGATACCTGGAACGACGTGGTCGGAAGCTCGGGCGTGGGAGGTGATGGTACCGCTGGGACAAGCCAGACATTTGTCTTCGATGTCCTTGGGCGCAAAGTGTCCGAGCAAACCAGCGAGGGTACCAGCACCTTTACTTGGGACAAGGCCGTCAATGGTATCGGAAAACTCGCCTCAACGACCAGTGGTCCAGACACGGTCACGGTCAACTACGAGTACGACGTGCAAGGTCGGCTATCCGCTCAGACGCGAGGAATCGCCGGCGGTTCCTACCGTCTGGACTTTGGTTATGATGACTACGGGCGACCCGCTTCCCTCTACTACCCCTCGCAGACAGATTCGCGCTACTCGGTGTCCTATGGATACAACTCATCCAGCGGACTTTTGCGAGCGATCACCGATAGCTTCGGTAATCCGCTGTGGCATGCGGACAGTCGGAACATGGACAGGAACGTCTTGCACGAAACCTTCGGCGATGGCTCGGTCGGTCAGTATGACTACGAGCCGCAGCGAGGCTTCCTGACGTCGCACAGCGTGTTGCCGAGTGGCGGAGGCACGCCCCTCATGGCGCTGACTTTCGACCACGACTTGCGTGGGTACCTTTCGTACCGGCACGGCTATCTAGCAGGGGAGACCGAGCAATTCACACATGACGAGCTGGGCCGGCTTACGTACTGGAGCAGCGCCAGCGGTGGCAGTTGGTCCGTGCAGTATGACTACGATGACATCGGGAACATGAAGATGCGGACCCAGACCATCCCGGGCGGGGCCTGGCACAAAGATGAATTTACTTCCGGCCCCGACACCACCAACAACCATTGGGGGGGCCCGCATGCGGCGACCATAGCGACGCCCAGCGACTCGGGCGGCGGCCAAAGCGGGGCAACGAGCGCCCACCTATACAACTACGATGTCCTGGGTCGGCAGACCCAAGCGGATAGCCGCACGATAACATTCACCGACTTCGATCTGCCCCGTACCATAACAGACAACAGCACGAACCAGGCGTGGTCTTTTGCGTACGACGCCGGACACCAACGGGCATCGAAGCTCGAGACGCTGCCAAGTGGTTTGACTAGCAGCACGATCTACGTCGGCAAGTTGTACGAAAAGCGCACAGATACGAGTGGTGCCGTCACGCACGTCATGTATGTGTACGGTGAGCGAGGTTCCGTCGTGGTGCAGGTCACTCAGCCAGATGGTGGCACCTCGCCGACGTTTGATTATATGCACAACGACCAGCTCGGATCGGTCGCAAATGTTACGACCGCTAGCGCGAGTGGCTCGTCGCAGATGAGGTTCGATCCTTTCGGCGCCCGCATTGGGAGCGGTGTGCCACCCAGCCAGAGAACTAACCAACTGTCGCGCGTAAGGACCGGCTTCACGGGTCAGGAGAGCGAGGACGACCTGGGCCTCGTCAACATGAACGGAAGGCTTTATGACCCGTACCTTGCGCGGTTCATCTCAGCCGACCCGATGATCACGAGGCCCTGGAATTCTCAGGAGTACAACCGCTACAGCTACGCCAACAATAGTCCGTTCCGTTTCACCGATAGAACAGGCTTCCAAGATGATGATGGTGGCGGCGGTGGAGAAGATGGCGGTGCGGGCGAAGGCGATGGCGGCGCTGGGGCACGTAGCGCCGAACCAGCGCCGACAGCTGTGGACCCAAGTGTTGCGAACGCCGAAATCAAGGACCCCCGACCCAAAGGTGGGCCAGGGACGTGGAGTCGTGAGGTCAGCAACGGAGAAATCAAGGATATATGCACAATCACTTATTCCCGCTCCAACAAAGGGTCGGCAACAGACGACCAGATGGGTGGATCAATTGCGTATTCACGCGAGGGAGAAGGACGCGGCGCCGGGATTGCTAGGTTCGGTGGCGGTCTTGGCAACATGGCTGTCCCCATTCGAGGAACGATACTCGACCCGCTATATGGTCCCGGTTCAAACCCAGGGACGTTGACCATGGTGGGGGCAATCGCTGCCCCACTAGTGGCCGCCGCGGTTGCCGTTGGAGCTGAAGTCGCCATACCCGCCGCTGAAATGGCCGCAGCCCTGCACCCAGGGGTTGTGGTATTTGGCACCGGAATGTCAGCCGCCCAGGGAAATACGATAATTATAGGAGGCGGCGCAGCTGTCGGTGCTGTCGCTATTGAGGGAAGAGCAATCCAGATTACCCAGGATGGCCTGGCAATCGTCGCAGAGCATCTTGCTGAATTTGGTGAATACGCACCGAATCAGGCGATGTTGGGCAGGTTGGGGAGCGCGGTGGAGTCGAGCGTGACAGGCGCAGACGCGAACTTCTACTTGCACGAAATTTCCGAGGCCACGATGATGGGAAGAAATATGTGCTACGAAGCAGCGCACGCCGCGGCGATAGAGAAGTACGGGGTCTCGCCCTTCAGTCTGTACCACCCGGATGTAATCGGGCAGTTTCCTGACATGTTCAATAACGCATGGCGGGCGTTTTGGGGGATGCAATGATGAGAGCGCTTGGGTTGTCGCGGCACCGCAGAGCCAGGGTCTGGCTTGGTGAGTTGCCCAACGCAGAATACTTGCCGACTGACTTTATCCGGCGTGTCGTGTCGGTAGGCTCTGCCTCGCCCCCTGCCGGTCGGGTTGCAGCCATCGAGCTCATGGTGCCACACGGACCGAACGCCAGCTATGGCTTACTCGGTGCTGAGTTGCTTGAAAGTGGGCGTATTGATGGCGAATTGAGTGTTGCAGTAAGTGGGACGGGCTTGCCAATGCTGGAGTCGCTTGCTGCAATGCCTGATGATGTGCGAATCGGGCTTCCCAACGAGTATGCGAATGCAGTCGTTTCAGGTGTCGAACGCGTCGTCAATGCCGGCTGGCGTTTTGAGGGAGAGCTGACTTTCCGATGGGCTGCTCACGCAGCTGTTGGCTCGTCTTCGGCCTTCTTTGCGGAATTGGCTGCCCTTGTCGCCGGACTACTGGCAAAGAGATCTCCCCCGTCCGAGGATGAACTGTACGCGATGTTTTCGTAGCATGGAGGTCGAATGAAAAAGCCACGAGAGGTTCCTGCCGCGGCAGGGGCCTCACCGTCTGGTACTCTTCGACCGACTTTCCGGCCAGCGTCCGAGAACCTGGCAAGTAGCCTTTGCGTGAGCAATCCGTGCTCATGGTACTTTTGTGGGAACAGAATTTGCGATGGATCAGGTACGTTCCGCGGCAGAGAGGTAACAATGAAACGCCTGGCGATGCTTTTCCCAATGGTTTTGGCGTGTTCTTCTTCTGCCTTCAGATTGTCGTCGTCGCTCGACGGCGGCTCATCGGCAATCGGCGGCAACGGTGGCGATACCCTGGGGTTACCCGCACCCGGCGGTGGCTCGACGGCAACCGGTGGCGGTGTTGGAACGGGGAAAGCGTCCATGGCCAGCGACGGCTCAGTAACGATACCCGGCGTTTTTGTTGCTGTCAGCGCGGGTTACGGCTCAGCGTGTGGGCTGCGAGCCGACGGATCCATTTCCTGTTGGGAATTTGCAGCGCTGGACCAACCCATGTCGTATCCGGGCAAGTTCAGCTCCTTCACGGCCGGTGGGGGCGTGTGCGGGCTCAAGGCGGACGGCACCATCGTCTGTTGGGGGAACACCGTCGCAGGCGAGGACACACCGCCACCGGGCACCTACACCTATGTCACCTCGGCCGGGTGGTACGGGTGCGCGGTAAAGAAGACCGACAGTACGATCGTCTGTTGGGGGGAAGGCCTCTCACCTGCGCCCGTGCAGGGAGATACGTTCATCTCCATTGACGCTTCCCCATCTGACGGGGATGAGTTCGCCTGCGGGGTGAAGACCGACAGCACACTCGCATGCTGGGGGGATGCAATCCCCTTGGGTCCAGGCACGCCGCCGGCGGGCACATTCACAGAGGTTAGCGCGGGTAATGGCTACGGCTGCGCCGTGCGGACCGACGGAGCGGTCACATGCTGGGGAGGTAATGTCGACGCCGATTTGTCTTACCCTCCGGCAAGCTCTTCCACCCCCGCGGGTCAGACAGAGACGTTCTCCTCTGTCAGCACGAGCAATGGCTGGGCGTGTGCACTGAGGAAGATCGACGGCACCGTTGTCTGCTGGGGCGTGCACACCGGGGAATACGCGCCATTGGCATCCGTCCCATCAGGTAGCTTCAAGTTCATCAGCGTAAGCACCCACGACACATGCGGCGTGAGAACCGACGGCACCATCGTCTGTTGGGCGAATCCCGTACGGCAGTCCCAGGTGGGGTACTAGGGCCTGTCCCCAAATTCGGCGACCAAAAATTTGCGCGATAGCTCATCCGGTGGCTTTGTCGGGGAATGCACCGGCATGAACTGAGTGATGCAGAATGGGCCCGGATCGGTCCCTTACTACCAGCCGAGACAGGTCGGCGTGGGCGGCCAGCGGACCTGCCCAACCGCACCTTCATGAACGCGATCTTCTACGTCGCCAAGACGGGCGTTCCGTGGAGAGACCTGCCTGAGCGATTCGGTCCATGGCACACCATTCACAACAAGTTCACGCGCTGGAATCGCAAGAGGGTCTTCCAGCGAATCCTCGAAGAGTTCAAGAGGGGCGCCGCCCACGACTCGAACATGGTCGACGGTTCTTACGCGAAGGCGCACCAGGATGCGGCCGGTGGAAAAGGGGGGCCCAAAGTCAGTGTATTGGACGCTCTCGCGGAGGTCTCACGACCAAAATCCACGCTCTCGTGGACAGTCTCGGTCGTCCCCTCCACATCCATCTCACGGCGGGGAACATCCACGACGTCACCGAAGCGCCGACGCTAATAGCGGCGGCGCAAGTGCACGCACCGAGGGTAATTGTCTGGCGGGAAATCGAAGAGGGGAGCGTGCGCCGACGGGGCTGCTGGTGAAGCTCCTGTTTGGAGCCCGCACAGAGGGTAGTTGAAGGAGGCGCATGGTGATTGGGAGACCATTTTGGGCTGAGAGGTGACCAGCCAAGCAGTGTGTGCGAACTCATGTCGCTCTGTCGACCCGGCATTGGACGCTTTCAGAGCGATAGCATTCAGGTGGCCGATCGCTAGAACTGCGGGCTACATGGGATCTCATCTCGAAAGGCGTGGGCAACCGGCGTCTGTTGACTGGTCTTGGTCGAAGTGCAAATACTTCTGAACATGCCGATGAAGGGGAGCGCGAGGCGGCAGCCAACATGTTGCCTTGGCGTCGCGTTGCTTGTTGCGAGCACGACTGGCGCTGCATGCTCTCGCTCTCCGCTCCGGGACAGGCCCGGTCCTGCGCATGATGCCGGCGCTGATCGCCTCAATGCACCGAATCCGATAGGTGCGGAGGTCGATGTCCCAGGGGATGTTGCGCCCGACCTGCGACCCGACCTCGCGCCCGACCAGCGGCCCGATCTCTCGCCCGACCTGCCGCGCGATTTCCCGCCCGACCAGCGGCCCGACCTCGCCCTCGACCAGCGGCCCGACCTGGCACCCGATCTGCCGCCAGACCTCGTGCCCGATGGGAAACGCGCAGGGGTAGCCTTCACATCCGTCAGTGCAGACGATGTCTTTGCCTGCGGGGTGAGAACCGACGGGACCGTCGTTTGCTGGGGCGACAACAGCGCTGGCCAGACCTCGTCGCCGGCGGGTACCTTCGCATCGGTCAGTGTGGGCGACTATTTTGCGTGCGGGGTGAGAACCGATGGCACCATCGCTTGCTGGGGCAAGGTTACTGGCGCGGCTACGCCGCCTGTGGGCACCTTCGTATCGGTCAGTGCGGGCGCTGATTTTGCCTGCGGGGTGAGAACCAACGGCACCGTCACCTGCTGGGTGCAGGACATCTATGGCGCGGCCACGCCGCCGGCAGGTACCTTCGCATCGGTCAGTGCTGGCGCTCAAGTTACCTGCGGGGTGAGAACCGATGGCACCATCGCCTGCTGGGGCGACAACTATGCTGGCGCGGCCACGCCGCCAGCAGGCACCTTTGCATCGGTCAGTGCGGGCTCCTATTTTGCCTGTGGAGTGAGAACCGACGGTACCATCGCCTGCTGGGGCGAGGGAGTCGATGGCGCGACTACACCGCCGGCAGGTACGTTCGCGTCCGTCAGTGCGGGCTCCGATTTCGGCTCAAATTTTGCGTGCGGGGTGAGAACCGATGGCACCATCGCCTGCTGGGGCCACGGAATCGATGGCGTGACTACGCCGCCGGCAGGTACGTTCACATCCGTCAGTGCGGGTACTGATTTTGCGTGCGGGGTGAGAACCGACGGCACCATCGCCTGCTGGGGCAACAACTCCTTTGGCGAGGCTACGCCGCCGGCGCCATGAAGATGGTCGATTCGCAGGATCCCTATCCCTCTGGCAAAGGAGATGTCAGATCCAATCGTCGGTCCGTTCGTACGTCGAATCTAGCTCAGGCGGGGCTCGGAGTTGACTTAGTCCGCAGGTTAGTCCATCATGGGTGCGTGAAGTCAGTCAACGTCCACGAGGCAAAGACCAACTTTTCCCGGTTGCTCGCGAAGGTCGAGCGGGGTGGAGAGGTCATCATCGCGCGCTCGGGCAAGCCGGTGGCCAGGCTGGTCGCAATCGTGCCACCAGCGATGGTCCCTACCCTGGGCGCGGACGCGGGGACGTTCGTGGTTCCCGATGACTTCGATGCGCCTTTGCCGGCTGACCTGCTGGACGCGTTCGAGAGTGGCGTCCGGCGATGAAGGTACTCCTCGACACGCAGTGCTGGCTGTGGATGAACGTCAGTCCCGAAAAGCTGTCGAGCCGAACGCACGCTTTGTTGATGGCGGCGGGCACGGAACGGTTGCTGTCCGTGGCAAGTATCTGGGAGATCGGCATCAAGTACCACCTGGGGAAGCTGCCTTTGCCGGTCGCGCCACCCGATTACGTTCCCGCCCGGCTGGCACTGACAAGGACCATGGCGCTGCCGATCACCGCCGACCACGCCCTGCGCGCCAGCAGCTTGCCGGCTCTGCATCGTGACCCTTTCGATCGGATGATCGTGGCGCAGGCGCTGGTCGAAGGTGTCTCGGTGCTTAGCTCCGACCGCCAGCTCGACGCCTACGGCATCCGGCGCCTGGCCCCGTAACCACGCTCTCATTCGACCCCTAGGTCGTCATCCTACGACGCTGGGCACCATCGGCTGTGACGAGACGAACGAGGGGTTGCGAACTCCTGCTTGATTGCGCCGGCGGGTTTTCAGGTATAGTGCCTGGCACTGCGCCTGCCGGACCACACCACATCGAGGCGGCGTTCGACATAGATGCTCAACCTTTCAACCATCTTCCCGCGAGGCGACCTCCTCGTTCTCGATGCGCACTTCACCTTGCAGGTGGGGCGGCCGTTCCATGGGTTAGCTGACCATCCTGGAGCAAGAACGATACGTCGGTGGCGATGCATCCGGCCGAACTGTCGCTAAGGGAAGAAAAGCGCGCGCTTCGTCGCGCCATGGCCGAGCAGAGGGACGCGCTGACGCCCGCCGAGCGAGATGCCATGAACGAGCGCGCGGTCGAGCGCTTTCTCGATTTGCCCGAGATCCGCCTGGCCAAGACCGTGGCGGGCTTCGTTTCCACGCGTTCCGAAATCGACACAGAGCCGCTCCTGGCGCAACTCCGGAAGCGAGGCGTCGATGTCGTGCTGCCGCGCGTGAGTACGGGGCTGATTCCTCCGCGGCTGCGCTTCCATCGCGCCGACAGGCGGTCCGAACTGGTGTTCGGAATCTTCGGCTTGCTCGAACCCGCGCCGGATTTTCCCGAGCTTGCCGCGCATGAAATCGACGTCTTCATGGTGCCCGGGCTGGCCTTCGACAAACGCGGCGCCCGCATCGGTTATGGCGGCGGCTACTACGACGAGCTGGCGGCCTACGTGCACGCCCATCCGGATGCCACGAATGCTCGCTTCGTTGGCTACGCATTCGACTTTCAACTGGTGGAGGCTTGCCCCGCGGGTGAGTGGGATGTGCCGCTCGACGCCATCGTGACGGACGAACGCGTCGTCCGCTGCCAAGAAACGAACGACTGAGGAAGCAACATGACCGCTGGAGAAATCATCGGCGCAATCCTCCTGGCAGCAGTCATTGCCGGGGTGGTCGCGTTCCTGCTTGGGCGTCTGTCCAAGCCGGATGCCGTGCCCGAAAGCGAGGAAGAACGGAAGCGGGCGCTCGCCGCCGCGACCAGCGCGGCCGACGCCATCAAACGTCAGGCCCAGGTCGAAGCCAAGGAGGGCGCGCAGAAGATCCGCAGCGAGGTGGAAAGCGAACTGCGTGCCCGGCGCCAGGAGCTGGATCGCGGTGCGGCCGAGATCCGCGCGCGGGTCGAGGCGGCGGATCGGCGCGACCGCGAGATGAAGGCCGATCGGGAGAACCTTTTGCGCAAGGAAAAGCAACTCCTGGCGCGCGAACAGGCCGCTGAAACCGTGGCCAGAACGGCGGCCTCGGCCGCCGCGGAGGCGCGAGCGCGGCTGGAGAAGATCGCCGGCATGGGCGAGGCCGAAGCGCGCAAGCTGCTTGCCGCCGAGGTTCAGGCCGAAGCGCGTGCGTCGGCCGCTGGCGAGGTCAAGCGTATCGAGGAGGAAGCTCAGACACAGGCCAAGCAAAAGGCCCAGCTCATCTTGGGCGCCGCGGTCCAGCGCTACGCCAGCGAGTACGTGGCCGAGCGCACGGTGGCGGTCGTGCCCTTGCCGTCGGACGACATGAAGGGCCGCATCATCGGGCGCGAAGGCCGCAACATCCGTGCTCTCGAATCCGCCACCGGCATCGATCTGATCATCGACGACACGCCCGAGGCGGTGGTCATTTCTTGCTTCAATCCCGTGCGGCGCGAGATCGCGCGCCTGGCGCTGACCCGGCTTATCGCCGATGGTCGCATCCACCCGACCCGCATCGAGGAAATGGTTCGCAAGGCGACCGACGAGGTGGAGCAGCAGTGCAAGGAAGCCGGCGACCAGGCCGCTTTCGATCTCGGCATCGGCCGCCTGCACCCTGATCTTGGCCGCCTGCTCGGCAAGCTGCGCTTCCGTTCGGGAACCGCGCAGAATCTGCTCCAGCACTCTATCGAGGTCGGCTTCCTGGCCGGTACCATCGCGGGCGAGCTGGGCTATCCGGTCAAACTCGCCCGCCGCGCCGGGCTTCTACACGACATAGGATGCGGCGTCGATCAAGAGGTCGACGGTTCGCACGCCGTAGCGGGCGCGGTCATGGCGCGCAAGTTTGGCGAGGTACCCAAGATCTGCCACGCCATCGAGGCCCATCATGGCGAGGTGCCGGCCGAGGACGTGCTCGACCACATCGTGGACGCCGCCAACGTGCTGTCCAACCAGCGGCCGGGGGCGAAGCGCGATTCGCTGGAATCCTACGTGCAGCGCTTGGACGATCTGGAGAAGATCGCAACCGGATTTCCGGGCGTGGAGCGCGCCTTCGCCATTCAGGCTGGCCGCGAGGTGCGCGTCTTGGTCGAGAACACCAAGGTCAGCGACGAGCAGGCGCGGGTGCTATCCAAGGATATCGCGCGCAAGGTCGAGTCGCAGCTTGCCTACCCCGGCCAGATCCGCGTGTCGGTGGTGCGCGAGACGCGCGCGGTGGACTTCGCCAAGTAAGCGCCTTTTTTGACTGGCGGGAGCTCCAGGTGATGATCCGGCCATGAACCACCGCTTCTTCTTTCTCGGCATCCTCGCCCTCGCGGGCTGTAGCAGCCAGCCCGGCCCGCTGACCCAGACCGAGTATTGCAACAGGTACGCGCAGGATGTTTGTGCCGGTGTCTCGCCAGCCTGCCTCTTGACGGTACCTAGTTGCACGGCCGGCCGCCTCGCCGAGTGCAGCACGCAGGCGCAGGACAATGCCACCCGTGACTTCATTCCGCCCAACGCGGAAGCCTGCCTGAACAGAGTGAACGCCGTCTACGGCAAGTTGAAACAAGGTGCGGTTGCGCTTGGCGCAGCGGATATCCAGGCCATGAACGAAGTCTGCGGCAATGTCTACCGAGGAACGGGCTCGGCCTATGGCTCGTGCACGGTCGACGCCGATTGCCTGGATCCACTCATCTGCGACAAGGGCTACTGCGGAACGGCGAGGACCGTCGCGCAAGGGGCTGGATGCGCCAACATCGGTGAAACGTGCCCGCCGGGCTCCTATTGCAGCAGTACCACTGGTATTTGGTTTTGCTCGAGCAAGGTGGGTTTGGGCGGTGCTTGCGATGCCTCGAATCCCTGCTTGGAAAACCTTCGCTGTATGGGCGTCGTCTGCGCCGTGCAACTGGGTATTGGCGAGGTCTGCACCGTCGACCAAGATTGCGACAGCGGCTTCTGCGAACCCTACGCGGGCCTGTGCGCTCTCGACGTGCGTTTCGCCAACGGCAGTGCCGCATGTAAGGCGATGGGCGGTCCCTGATCCGTCACACGGTCAGTCGCCAAAGCAGGTGCCGACCGCGCGTGCTGTGCGCAGCAGCGGGTCGTCGAGCGTAACCATGCGCTGCTTGCCGGCGACGCTCTGGATGGGGACTTCGCCAAGGCGGCCGTTTTGTAGTACGACCAGCTGGCCTTGCGCGCCTTTCATCAGGATCTCGAGGGCGTGGTGGCCGAATTGGGTTGCCAGAACGCGGTCGGCGGGCGTGGGCGAACCGCCGCGCTGAATGTGCCCGAGGACGGTGGCGCGTGCATCGAGCTTGGTCAGCTCTTCGATATCAGCGACCAGCTTGTTGGCGATGCCACCCAAGCGAATGGGATCGGGGCTGGCTTCCACCCGGCGTTGAATCACGACGTCGCCGCCTTTGGGCTTCGCGCCCTCGGACACGCAGAGGATCGAGAAACGCTTGCCGTTCTTGCTGCGCCGACGGAGCACGTCCGCGATGATCTCCAGATCGTAAGGGATCTCAGGGATAAGGATCACGTCGGCGCCCGTCGCGATGCCGGTGTGCAGGGCCAGCCAGCCGGCGTTGCGGCCCATCACCTCGACCACCATCACGCGGTGGTGGCTCATGGCCGTGGTGTGGATCTTGTCGAAGCACTCGGCGGCGGTGTGCACGGCGGTGTCGAAACCGAAGGTGCGCTCGCAGCCTTCCAGGTCGTTGTCGATGGTCTTGGGGACGCCGATGCAATTGATGCCGTTTTCGATCAGGTTTGCGGCGCCGGTCATGGTGCCGTCGCCGCCAATGCACACCAGGGCGTCGAGCTCGCTTCCGCGCACGTGGTCGATCACGCGGTCGGTGACGTTGACCCACTCGGTTTTGCCGTTGCGCTGGATGGCGAAGCGCTGTGGATTGGCCTGATTGCTGGTACCTAGGATGGTGCCGCCTTGGGTGAGAATGTTCGAGACGTCGTTCCAGCCCATCACGTGCATGCGGTTCTGGATGAGGCCGAGAAAGCCGTCCTCGACGCCGACGACGTCGAGCTTGTACTCATGCATGGCCGTCTTGGTCACGGCACGAATGACGGCGTTGAGGCCTGGGCAGTCGCCGCCGCCCGTGAGCACTCCGATGCGCTTGATGGTCGACATGGTGGCGCGATGCTAGCGCCTATCCTCACCTTCCGTCTAGGAGTAGCAAAGGCGTTGTCTACCTTCAGGTCACATGTTCTCCATGGTCTTGATGACCTCGGCCTCGAAGCCCCCGCGGATTTCGATGAGCGACGCGTGCTCTGCCCGCGGCACGCTGGTGATTTGCTCGCCTTCTGGGCCGAGCAGTCCGCCCTCGATATCGTCGGGCGTGAATTCCAGGTGCTTGACCGGTACCCAGCCATCGTCGCCGGACTTGGCCGTTACCGCGCTTTGGGCCGAGGCTGCTCCTGCCGAAAGCGAAGCGGAAAACGCAATGATTGACAGCAGGCGGTTCGTGGTCGTGGTCTTCATGACATCCCTCCTGTCATGATCAACGCTGGCGGGATGCCTTTGTTCCCATCCGTCACGCGCGCTTCTCGAAGACCAGGATATTCCCGAGCGCAAGCCCAGGCCTGCCGTCGCTATCGAACCACGCCGTGTTGGCGCGATAGACGATGCGCTTGAGCGCGCGAAAACGCAGCGAGGTATACATCTCTGTCAACTGACCGGAGTGGCGCGCTGTCAGCCGCGCATCGCGCTTGGCGAGGAAGGCAACCAGCCAATCGATGTCTGTCTTTCGCACCATCAAGCCGGCGGTTTCGCGCTGGTACCATTCTTCGACCCCGCGAGGCGTGCGCCGCACCTCCGGCACGGTACGACCAAGGACCCGTTTGACGGCCCTCAGGGCGGGCTCCCAGAGGCGCACGTGCAGGGAAGCACAGTTGTTCTCCATCAGCACAAGGCGGCCCCCAGGCGCAACCACACGCAGGAGTTCCGAGAGGGCTCGTTCCAGATCCGGAATGTGCATGAGCACGCCCCAGCAAGTGACCGCGTCGAACTGGCCGTCGGCAAAGGGCAGGGCCAGGAGATCGCCCTGCTGCAGTGTGAGCTGGCCTTCCAGCCCGCAGTGTTTGAGATACCGCGAGGCAGCTGCCAGTGCGCTGGGCGAGAAGTCGAGACCCGTGACTTGGAACCTTCGTTGCGCGAGGCGCGCGGCATGGATGCAATAGCCGCAGCCGGCGTCCAGCACGGTCCTTGCGCGCATTCCAAGTTGAGAGGCGATCCAGTCGAAGGCGCGCTCGTAGAAGGTGTCGAGACCCGGGTTGAGGTAGTCCGACTCCCACTGTTCGTGGATTTCGGACCCGCTTAGGAAGACTTCAGATTGGGCAGTTCGTTGGTCGGGCACGACGGGAGTGTATGCTGGGACCTTCGAGAATTCCACCCGCTACCGGCACACAGCCATGGGTGTGCCGAATGGAGTTGCAGACGCTACACTTCGGAATGTGGAAGTGAAAAGAACCACGGTTCGATGTACCCAGTAACGCTCGACCTGCGCGGCCGCCGCTGTCTCCTGGTGGGGGCAGGCGAGATCGCGCACCGGAAACTGCTGCGCCTTCTGTCGGAGGGTGCGTTGGTGACCGTGGTCGCGCCTGCCGTGATCGAGCCCATCGCACGGCTTGCGGCCGAGGGCAAGGTCACGCTGTTCGAGCGACGGTTCGATGATTCCGACGTGAAAGACTGCCAACTCGTCCTGGTCGCCACTGGCGATCGCGGAGTTGATGAGGAGGTCAGAAGCGCCGCGAAGGAGCGCGGCATTTGGGTCAATGTCGCGGATGTGCCAGATCTGTGTGATTTCTATCTGCCGGCGGTCGTGCAGCGAGGGGATCTGCAGCTCAGCATCGCGTCTGGAGGAGGCGCACCGTTCGCCGTGCGCCGGCTGCGCGAGCTGCTTGAACGCAGGATCGGTCCTGCGTGGTCGGACTGGCTGGCGGCGGCCAAGCGTTTCCGGCAGCACGTGCGCGAACAAGGTCTTTCTGGCGTCGCTGCTGCCCAAAGCTACGACCGGTTCTTCGCGGCCACTGTTGACGAAATGGCCCTCGAGGTTCACGTCCCGAGTGAGCGGGAAGAGAACGCGTGCCTGTCATCCCAGGCCGAGTGCGTTCAAAGAGCCGTGGGGCACGTCTCGTTGGTCGGCGCCGGTCCGGGCAACCCTGGACTGCTTACCGTGCAGGGCTTGGACCGCGTGCGCTCCGCCGACGCCGTCGTCTTCGACCGGCTCGCGATTTCAACGATTCCGCTCGATCTCCCGGACCATGTCGAGCTTCACAATGTCGGCAAGGAAGCTGGGCGACACCCGGTGCCGCAGGAAGAGATCAACGCCTTGCTGTTGCGGCTGGCTCGCGAGGGCAAGCGGGTGGTGCGGCTCAAGGGTGGCGATCCGTTCGTCTTCGCACGGGGTGGCGAGGAAGCTCTCGCGCTTCGGCGGGAGGGCATTCCTTGCGAGGTCATCCCGGGCGTGACCGCGGGAATTGCCGTTCCGGCCGCGGCCGGTATCCCGGTGACCTTCCGGGGTGAGGCCGTTCGGCTAACGTTCGTGACTGCCCACGAAGGTGGCACACCCCAAGTGCGGTGGGATCTGCTGGCGCAAGATGCGCACGCGACCCTGGTCGGCTACATGGGCGTCAGCACCTTAGCCGAGGTCAGCGCTGCCCTGATGTCCGCCGGAATGAGCGGGACGATGCCTGCCGCCGTCATCGAACAAGGAACGCTCCCGCGCCAGCGTTCGCTGCGCGCGCCGCTGGCGGAGATAGCCAAGCTGGCCGAGACCAGCGGCACTCAATCGCCCGCGATCTTCGTCATCGGGCAAGTCGTGGCGCACGCGGAGGTTCTCGATTCTTCCAGGCAGGGACAGCTGCGAGGCGCGCGCTTCGCACTGTTCGCGCCGCGCTCGGCGCTCAGCGAGGCACTTCGAGACGCCGGCGCGGAGATCCTTCTGGCGCCAGCTCCGCTCACCGCGGCTGCACGTCTGGTCATCGGTTCCGCGCCGCTGTCCGGTTGGATCGTGCAGACCGTTGGTGAACTCGATGCCCTGGCGCGCGAGCGGGCAACGAATGGTCTCTCGGGGCATACGACGCTTTGGTGTGCCGATGCCAGGCTCGCGGCCATGGCTCGTGCGCAGCAGTGGTCCTCTATTGAAGAATTTCAGGGCAGCACCTCGCTCTTGGAAACCGCCAGCAATCTGCGCAAAGCCTTGGATGCGCGGGAGGCACGGGGCGCACCCGCGTAGGAACCTGTTCGCTCAATAAGGCACAACGTCCGTTAAAACAGAAATCGCAATCGGGAGATCGACTTTGGCTAGCGCAGCCGAGGTCGCGCGACTAGTCTTCATCGGTTGACTGCAAAGGATCCTTCGATGTCCGACCATGGTTTGCGCGTCTACGATTCGATTCTGCACATGCTCTCCAGCGTCGACAACCCGACGCCGATCGTGCGCTTGCAGCATGTGACGCCTTACAAGCACACGCAGGTCTACGCGAAACTCGAATGGTACAACCCGTTCGGCGCGGTGAAGGATCGCGTGGCCGCAAACCTCATACGCGACGCCGAGGAGCGGGGCGAGAAACTCGAGAACCTGGTCGAGCCGACCTCCGGGAACACCGGCATGGGGCTGGCCATGCTCTCGAATGCGAAGGGCTACAAATTCGCAGCCACGTTGTCGAAGGAGATTCCGCTGGAGAAGCGCGCGGCGCTGCGGTTCTTTGGCACCGATCTGCACGAGCTCGACGATACCCTCTGTCCCATGCCTGGTCAGCCCGAAGGGGCGATGGCCAAGGCGACCGAGCTGGCCGCGCGTCCAGGCTGGAAGCAATTGAATCAGTACAAGAACCCGGCCAATCCGGATGCGCACTTTCGCACGACGGGGCCAGAGATCTGGAAGCAAACGGGCGGCAAGATCACGCATTTCGTGGCGTCGCTTGGAACTTGCGGCACGATCACGGGGACCGGACGGTTCCTCAAGGCACAGAACCAAAGTGTGAAGGTTCTTGGTGTGTACCCGACCGACGGCCACGACATCCCGGGCGTGCGCAGCCGCCGGGCGTTGCGCCTGACCGATTTCTTCAAGCCCGAGGAATACGACGGCACCATCGAGATAAGCGACAAAGAGGCCTACGGTCTTTGCCTGCGCCTCAATCGGGAGGAGAGCATCATCGCGGGGCCGAGCGGTGGGCTGGCCCTGGCCGGTGCCTTCCGTCTGATTCCCGACGAGCCGGGCAATATCGCGGTTGTGATCTTTCCCGACAACGCCTTCAAATACATTTCATCCTTTCAAAAGCATCTGCCCGAGCTCTTCCCAAGTCAGACGACCGAGGCTGCCGCCATCCCCAGCGATCCGTTCGCGCCGCATTTGCAAGCGGCGTTCGACTTCGCCGAGAGCGGGCCCGACGTCATCGATGTGTTCGCGGCCAACGATATGATCGCGTCGGGCGTGCCGCTCATCGATGTGCGCAATCCGGACGAGTTCGCGCGGGCGTGCATCAGCGAGGCCCGCAACGTGCCGTTGCCCGCGCTTTCGCAGGGAGCAACGGAGGGGCTTCCCTCCGACCGTAGCGCACCCGTCATCACCATTTGCGCACGCGGAAAGCGCTCGCTCTATGGTCTCCTTTTGCTCAAGGCGCGGGGCTACCAGAACGTGAGGAGCGTTGCGGGCGGCATGGGCGCGTGGGTGGAGTCGGGACTGCCGACCCAACCGGGGCGCTGACCGGACTCTGGCTGGCCCCGTCACGGGAAACCGCCACGGGCAATCGAAAGACGCAATTCTTTTATACTGGACACCAGCACGTGTTTGCGCTATCTCTTCCTAGGTAGGCTGACTCCCCGTGAACGAGCAGAAAGGAGGTGGCCGATTCCAACAGACTGCGACTGTAGCGGCGGCGGGTGGATGACCGGGGGCGGGAGGCGCTGAAGTCACCCGATGCGCATCCCGTCCCCGGTTCGGTTGGCGGGCGCATACAGGACGCAACATCACCGTGTGGCGACCACACTGGCGTAGGCCAGGTGACCAAAGAACGTGCCGACCTCGACGCGGCGTCTGGCCTCGTCCTTCAGAGCAATGGCCAACGCACTCCCGATGCGGCCGGCGTTGGCGAGAGCGTCGGCGCCACGGTCCACGATGGTCAGCATGTAGTCCGCATCGAGGACGCCATGGTAGCCGTAGCTGCGGAAGCGGCGGATGGTGAATCCTGCGTTGCGGATGCGCGACGCAAGCTTGGGTACCAGATGCGGATCATGGACGATGGACTCCACGGTGGCCGTTGCGCAGGCTTGCAGCGGATCGGCGGCGGCCAAGGCCACCGTGGTCGAGGCGTAGTCGGCATCGAAAACCACGAGCTGACCGCCTGGGCGCAACGCCCGATGCGCTTCGCGCAAGGCTTCGTCGAGCGCGGGCACGTGGCAGAGCGTGGTATGGAATACGACGACATCGAGAGTGCTGCGCGCGAAGGGCACATGGCAGGCGTCGCCCTGCTGGAAGTGCAGGTTGGCGATCCCTTCGGCAAGGCGCCGCGCTTCGGCGAGAAAGTACGGAGAGGGATCGATACCGTGAACCTCGCAACCAGCGCACAGGTGCGCAAGGGCTCGCGACACGGGACCGGTGCCACAGCCGATTTCCAACAGCACGGCGCCCGGGTGCAGATCGATCTCCGACTGGTAGCTCGTGCGCATGGCGACTTGCTGGGGATCCGCAGCCCGGAGTTCGAGGATCCGTGCCAGGTTTTCAAGCACGCTGCGATCGACGGATGTTACTTGTGTGTAGACGTCAGCCACTGGACGGATGTCTCATAAACAGTCGCCAATGGCAATGCGGTTCTGAATTGGGCCGAGCTTATCCCGCGTATTAGTGGCAAGTTCTGCTAGAAGATGTGTCCACCTAGAGATCGCGATGTCTTTTATAGTTGACACATTCCATGCGCATCGGTAAAAGCGCAGACATGAATTGTCTAGGACGCTGTCGTCGAAAAGCTCAGGCACCGAGTCCTCGTCGAATGCGCTGAGGACGTCAGACGGGAAGAACCTCCGCAGCGCACGGCGGTCCTCCTGTCACCGTCGGGAACTGACCTGCCTGAGGCCAGCAGGGCGGGAGCGTTCTCCAACTTAACCCTCTTCACGGAACGAAGTCGCAGCGAGCTTTGCCATCTCGGCAAGCCAGGGCAGTGCGAGGCCCTTCCCGTAGGGAGAACTCGATCATTTCAACCATCCACCAAGGAGCATTCGCGTGTCTGTTCTGAAATATCTGACGCTTCCATTGCTGGGGCTATTCCTTCTGCCCCTCACCGCCCAAGCACAGCCAGCCAACGAGTCGGCTGCTGTGACTCCTTCGGGCACGCCGGCCGGCGCGGAGTCGGTTGCGGCGCCGACCGCTGCCGATGTTCAGGCGCCAGCCGTGCCCGCCCCGGCTGCGGCGCCTTCCCCGGCGCCAGTGGCGCCCCGTGCAGAACCTGCCCCTGCCATCTCCAAGGAGCCAGCCCAGACCCTGGCGCAAAGTGGATTCGTGGACGCGGGGCCTGGCGGCTTCGCTCTGCGTTCCTCCGATAAGCAGGCGCAACTGCGCTTTCACTTGCAGGTCCAAGCCGATGGAAGATTCTGGAAAGGTACGACGCCAGCCAAGGCCAGCGAAACCTTCTTCTTGCGCCGGGCCATCCCATGGATCGATGGGACCTTGCCAGGGGGCATCAGCTTCTTGGTTGCCCCAGACTTTGCGCAAATTCCCACAAACAATTCCGTGCAACAAGGCAACGCAGCAATCAATCTTCCCGATGCCTACTTTCAACTGAAGATCCTCGACGAACTACAATTTCGGTTCGGCAAGTTCCGTGCGCCCATTGGCCTTGAGCGCTTGCAACCCACGGGGCAATTGTTCTTTAACGAATTCGCGATTGCTACGCAGCTGACGCCTCTCCGGGATCTGGGCGGACAAATCCAGGGCGAATTCGCCCAAGGCCTGGTGGGTTATGCCGCTGGCGTGTTCAACGGCGCGGTCGACAATGCATACACCGACCTGGACCCGAGCAGCTATAAGGACGTCGAGGGCATGGTCTACGTTCGTCCATTCGGTCCCTCCACACCTGACCTGTTTCAATACGCGGTGCTGGGCGTTGCCGGAACCGCTGGGCGCAGGCATGGCGGTCCGCAAGTTGCCGGTCAGTCCACCAATTTGCCGACCTATAAGTCTCCTGGTGGGTCTTCGATCTTCTCGTACAAGGCCGCCGCCGCAAACGCAGACCTTACGAACACGGTCATTGCCACGGGACAGCAGCGAAGGCTGAACGTTCACGGCTACTACTCAGTCGGTCCCTTCGGCCTGCTAGCAGAGTATCTCTATTCTCAGCAGCGGGTTGGGTTCAATTATAACAACGTGACTGCCGGTAACCAAGGTTGGACGGCGGAGGCATCCGTGTTCTTGTTCGGTGGAAGGGCGTCGTATTCGCAAGCGCAGGTTCTGACTCCGTTCGATCCCAAGGCTGGAACCTTTGGCGCCTTGGAATTGGTCGGGCGCGCTTCGCAGTTGAAGTTCGATGATGCGTTGTTTGGCGCCACCGCCGATGCAACGAAACCGGTGGATCAAGCCGCAAGCGTGAAGAAGGCCACAGAACTGGCGGGCGGCCTGAGTTGGTACTGGAGCCGGAACGTTCGCATTCTGCTCAGCTACAATCACACCTCGTACCAGGCTGGCGCGGCAGCCGGCGCAAACCGGCCGTCCGAGAACGTGTTCTTTGGTCGCACGCAGTTGAACTACTAACCCAAACACAAGGAGGCTGTACCATGGCCGGAAGTAAGTCGGCACTTCACGAAAAGCGAATGGGGAAGGGGAAGGGGATGATTGCCGCCGCATTGATCGTTGCGGCTGCAGGTCTGGTTCCAGCCTGTCGCAAGAAGGCGGCGTCGCCGCCCAAGCTTGTGACCTTGAAGGTCGGGCATCTGCCCGTCACTGGCCACGCCAAGTTCTTTGTGGCTAAGGAAGAGAAATTCTTCGAACAGGAGGGACTGGACGTGCAATTGACCGAGTTCACGAACTCGGCCGATGGGTTGGCGGCCTTGCGCGCGGGCCAGCTCGACCTGGGTGCGTTTGGTACGACGGCGCCGCTCGTTCACATCGCCAAGGGTGCGGATCTGCGCATCATTGGCGGTGTGATGGGCGAGGATGCATCGATTATCACCACCAAGGAAAAGGCGGCCGAGGTGAAGTCGGTCGCGGATCTGAAAGGGAAGAAGGTGGCCACCGTGCGCTTGGCCACCGGCGATGCGGTGTTGCGTGGGGCATTGGCCAAGGCGGGGCTCGACTGGAGAAAGGATCTGGAGATCTTCGAAGTGAAGAACCCTCCGGCGGTGATCGAAGCCGTGAAGAGCGGACAAGTCAATGCAGGCGTGGTGTGGGGCCCGCACGATTTGCGGGCGGAGGAGCAAGGTCTGGTCGTGGTGGTACGCAGCAAGGATCTTTCACCCGGCCATCCCTGCTGCCGCTTGACGATCAACCAAAAGGATCTGGAGTCGCGAGGCGATCTTTGGGAGCACTTCATTCGTGCCATCCTCAAGGCGGAACGCTTCAGCAAGACCAATCAGGAGGCGACGGTTCGCGATATCGTCAAATACGTGAAGATCGATCCCGTGATGGCCAAGAAGGCTTTCTACTCGCCGTATCTGGATCAATCGTCGGATCCCAATCTTGTGGGCATCCAGGACTTCTGGAAGACCATGAAGACGAGCAACTTCGTCGAATCGACCGCGGAAATCGCCCCCTTTGTGGATGGCAAGAACTACCTTGCAGCGCTGGATAGTCTGGCGAAGGATGAGCCGCAAGAGGCGTACTGGAAGACACTGCGCTCGGTCTACTCGTCGAGGAATTGATGGGCGCACAGCCTGCCTCGGACCGCCGTCCAGCCTTATCGTTGGACGGCGTTTCGTTTGGTTACCAGTCCGCCACGGTGCTGGCCGACGTGACGTTGCAAGTGCGGGAAGGCGAGTTCGTGTGCCTTCTCGGGCCGAGTGGATCCGGGAAGAGCACGGTGTTGCGATTGCTGGCCGGATTGGAGAGTCCGCGAGAAGGGTCCATTCGTGTGGCTGGCCTGCCGGTCGTTGGACCCGGTATCGATCGAGGCGTCGTTTTTCAAGACTACTCTCTATTTCCGTGGATGAGCCTCATCGAGAACGTGGCGCTTGCGATTGGTAAGGCGCATCCAGCGCTGACGCGCGAGCAGAGGCGCGATCTTGCCGAAGAGTACCTGGACCTCGTGGGTCTTGCGGAAGCGCGGACCAAGTACCCCGGGGAATTGTCGGGCGGCATGTGCCAACGCGGTGCCATTGCGCGCGCGCTGGCCATGGGGGCCCCTGTCTTGCTGATGGACGAACCCTTTGGCGCGCTCGATCCCGTCAATCGGACACGATTGCAGGATCTCTTGCTGGAGGTGTGGAATTCAAGCAAGCCTGCGCGAACGATTGTGTTCGTGACCCACGATGTGGACGAGGCCTTGTTGCTAGCGGACCGCGTGGTGGTCTTGGGGGCCTGCCCTGGCCGGGTCATTGCGGATCTGGAAGTCCCCATTTCGAGGCCGCGTCCACGGCGGCAGACCTATGCTCGAAGCGAGTTTCAAGCCCTGCGCAAGCTGGTCAACGATCATTTGGAAGGAGACGTGCTGCGCAGGCTTTCCGACGCGGAAATGGTGAGCGAGGCTGCCGGCATATGAGCGATCTCGATGTCAGCTCGGTGGCCGCGGCGGCGCTCGGGGAGTTGCCAATGCTCCGTGAAGACACGCGGCCGAAACAACCGGCCCGTCGGCTCACCAGCCATCTGGCGGGTAGGGAGGGCTGGTGCCTTTTCGTGGCGCTGGTCGCGCTATGGCAGCTGGTTTCGTGGGTCATCCCGTCGAGAAACCGCTTTCTGTTCCCTTCGCCGCTCGTGACTATTCAGGCGCTGTGGTCCTCGCTGCCGGAATTGGGCAAAGGGACCGTTTCATCCTTCATCATTCTGATTCCAGGCTACACCGTGGCCGTGGCTGCGGGCGTGGTGCTCGGCATCCTGGCGGGAACCACGCGCTGGCTGGAGCGACTGACGGTGCCCTTCACGCGGGTGGTGGCGCCGGTTCCCCCGACGGTGTACGTGCCCTATGCCATTGCGCTTTTGCCCGGATTTCGCAGTGCCGCCATTGCCGTCGTGTTCATCGGGGCATTCTGGCCGGTCTTCGTGAACGCCATGGCGGGCGCGGCCTCGGTGCCGCAACGGCTGCGGGACAATGCGCGCGTGCTCGGGCTTGGCAAGGTCGAGTACTTGCGTAGGGTCGTGTTTCCGTCGTCGCTGACCCACATCTTTTCCGGCATGTCGGTGGGCCTGGCGATGTCGTTCATCATGCTCACGGTGGCCGAGCTTTTCGGTGCCAACGCGGGCTTGGGCCGCTTCGTGCAGTTCTACGCCGATTTCGCGGACTACCCGCGCATGGTGGCGGGAATTCTCTACACTGGTGCCGTGACCTTCGTCTGCATGCGTGCGCTGGACCGACTCAAGCGTCGCGCGCTGTTTTGGCAAAGGTGATGGACATGTCTCAAGAAGCCGTCTCGTTGATCTCACGCCTGTCGGACGCGGTGGTCGCCATGGACGAGTCCGAGACCATCCGGCTTGCACAGGAAGTTCTAGTGCAGGGAATCGATCCCGGGCAAGGCATCGAGGCAGGTCTTGTGGACGGCATGCGACGGGCGGGTGACCTGTTCGAGCGCGAGGAGTACTTCATTCCCGAGTTGCTGATCTGCTCGGATGCCATGTATGCAGGGCTGCGCGTGCTTCAGCCCCACCTGCCGCGCGGGGCGATTGAACGCAAGAAGGGCATCGTTGTCCTGGGCGTGGTGGAGGGCGATACCCACGACATCGGAAAGAACCTGGTCAAGGTCATGCTCGAGACAGCGGGCTTCGAGGTCGTGGACCTGGGCCGCGACGTGCCTCCCGCGGTTTTCGTGGAACGGGCCACGTCCGCGGGCGCGCATCTGATTGGGCTGTCCACCCTGATGACCACGACCATGGGCGCGATGGCCGAGGTGATTCGCTTGCTTGACGAGAAGCAGGCGCGCGCACGCATCAAGGTGATGGTGGGCGGCGGCCCGGTGTCGCAGCAGTTTGCCAATCGCATCGGTGCGGATGGCTACGCCGCCAATGCCTCGGGCGCGGTGACGGTGGCCACGCGGTTGCGGAAGGCGTCCCTGGAATCGGTTGCACCGTGAATCCCCTTCAGCGGTTCGCCGCCTTGTCGGAAGGGCGTCCCTTGGATCGGCTGCCCTGCGTGCCCATTGTGGGCAACACCGCGGCGCGGGTCATCGGCGTGCGCACCTCGCAGATCCGTGGCGTGGCCGACTTGCTGGCGCGTGCCCACGCCGAGGCGTATCGGCTCTTTCGCTACGACGTCATTCGCGTGTTCACGGATCTTTACGTGCAGGCTGAGGCCATGGGTGCCAAGGTGCGTGTGCCCGAGGACGAAACCGCCTATCTTCACGAGCCCGCGATAGGCAGCAGCAGCGAAGTCGATCGCCTGACCCCCGCGGATCCCGGGAAAGACGGATGCCTGCCCATCCACCTCGAAGCCGTATCTCGGGTGGTGGACGATCTCGGCGGCGAGGTGGCGGTGACCGCTGCGGTGACCGGACCGTTCACCACGTCTTCATTCTTGGTGGGCGCGGAAACCCTGGCGCGCTTGGCCTTGCGCGAACCGGCCGTCGTGCGACGTCTTTGCGAGATTTCTCTTGAGACCGCTCTTCGTTGGACGGACGCCATCATCGATGCCGGCGCCTCGCCCAGCATCACTGAGCCCATGCTGTCGTCCACAGTGGTCAGCCCACGCCAGTTCCTGGACTTTGGACTGCCCTACCTCAAGCGCTTGGTCGGCCACATCCACGAACGCCGCAAATCGGTCACACTCCACATCTGCGGGAAAACGCGGCCAGTGTGGTCGCTGATGACCGACACGGGCGCCGACTGCCTGTCCATCGACAATGAAGCCAGTCTGGTCGAGGCCAAGGCCGCGGTTGGCGAGCGCGTTCGCCTGATGGGCAATGTGCCGCCGGTGGCGGTGATGTTCGAGGGTAATTCCCTTCAGGTGCGGCAGGCGGTGCGCGCCTGCGTGCGCGAAGCGGGTGACAATCCTCGTGGACTGGTGGTGGCGACGGGGTGCAGTCTGCCCACCGAGACACCCTTCGAGAACATCGACGCCATGGTGCGCGCGGTGGATGAGATTGGTTGGCCGCCGCGTGTGGCGGAGGTGGCCGCATGAGCACGCCGCAGCCACGTGGCCGTTTGCTTTCTGTACTTGGCAAACATGCCGTGGATCGGCCGCCGGTAATTTGCACCGGCGGCATGATGAACGCGGCCATTGTCGATGTCATGGAAAAGACCGGCCATACGCTTCCCGAGGCGCATTTTTCCGGCACGAAGATGGCGGCACTGGCCGAGGCGGTGAGTGAATGCACAGGCTTCGAGAACATTGGCGTGCCCTTTTGCATGACCGTCGAGGCTGAGCTGTTCGGCAGTCGCATCGATCACGGCACGCTTGCCTGCGAGCCCAAGATCCAAGCCGAAGCCTTCTCTTCCTTGACCAAGGTGGAAGTGCCCGCCAACGCGGCTCGTGGTGGCCGGACTTCGGTGGTCGGCGAGGCCGTGGAATTGCTCAGCAAAAGGCGGCCCGATCTTCCAGTGGTCGCGACGCTTACAGGGCCGGTCAGCGTGGCTGCGTCGATTGTGGATCCGACGACCTTTCTCAAAGAGCTGCGCACCCGGCGCGAGGACGCCCATCGTGTGCTGGCGCAGGTCACGGCGGTCTTGGCGGAATACGCAGGTGCGCTGATCTCGGCCGGTGCCACAGTCATCGCCATCGGCGATCCGACGGCGACCGTGGAAATTCTGGGACCGCAGCTTTTCCAGGAATACGCGATTCGCTACCTCAACGATCTCGCCGCCTCGATTCATGCACTGGCAACGCCGGTCATCGTGCACATCTGCGGAAAAATGGGGGCGGGGGCACGTCTTTTGCCAGGGCTGGCCAGCGACGCCATCAGCGTGGACGCCATGATCGACCTCAAGGGACTGAAGTCGACCGCGCCCGGGCTCACCACCATGGGCAACCTCAGTACCTATCTGCTGCAGTGGGGCTCGCCGCAAAAGATCGCGGATCGCGCGGTGGAATTGGTCCAGGACGGCGTGAATATCATCGCGCCCGCCTGTGGGCTTTCCACGTCCACCACCTTGGCCAACATCACGGCCATGACCCGCGCGGTGCAAACGGCAAGAGAGCGTGCATCGTGAGCACCAGCGTGGAGGTCCGTTTTCTTCCCGGACCCTTCGTTGTGGAAGTTGAATTGGGCAGCACGCTCCTGGCCGCGGCTCGCAAGGCCAACGCTCCCCTGGAAGCGCCCTGCGACGGGGCCGGGATTTGTGGCAAGTGTCTGGTGCAACTGCACGGTGATAACGAGGATCGGCTGGTGTTGGCCTGCGACGCCCGTGTGCGAGCTGGGGTCACGGCGACGATTCCTTCCCGAGAGGATCAAACCCTCGCTATCGTGGATCACGGAGTGGCGGTGGCTCGACCGCTCGCCCCGTACGTCACGGTCCATGAGTCGCTCGGCGCCAGCATGGTCTGGGCGGGCGGTCGGCTGCTCGCCTATGTGCCGGGGCCTGGGCCCGTGGCCAATCTCGGAATCGCGGTGGACATCGGAACGACCACACTGGTCGTCGTGCTGGTGGATTTGGCGCCAGGGCGCGAATTGTCCGTGGCTTCGGCGCTGAATCCTCAAACTGCGTTTGGCCACGATGTGCTTTCGCGTATCCACTTCGCGGCCGAGCCCGATGGCCTGGCGACCATGCAGCGAGCGTTGATGAAGACGCTCAATGAATTGGTCGTTCAGGTTTGCCAGCGCGCGGGCGCGCAGGCGAGCCACATCCACGAGGCCGTGCTGGGCGGGAACACTTGCATGTTGCACATCGCCGCCGCCGTGGATCCGGCGCCGCTCGGACGCGCGCCCTACACGCCGTCGCTGACCGGAGGGGGCCATCTACAAGCAACGGACCTGGGTTTGGCCATCGCGACGCACGGGCTCGTGTACTTGCCACCCGTAGTCTCGGGTTTCGTGGGTGCCGACATCACGGCCGGGATTCTGGCAACCGATCTGCACCGAGCGCGCGAAACGACCCTGCTGCTCGATATCGGGACCAACGGCGAAATGGTTCTGGCCCATGCGGGCGAGCTGTGGGCTACGTCCACCGCGGCGGGGCCGGCCTTCGAGGGCGTGAACATTACCTGCGGCATGCGCGCCACCAGGGGCGCCATCGATTCGATAGCCGTGCCTGGGGATGGCCAAGAGGCGCTGCACACCATCGGCGATGCGCCCGCTGTCGGCATCTGCGGCAGTGGTCTCATCGATCTGGTCGATCGCCTGGTTCGACGTGGCGCCATTGGAAAGAGCGGCCGTTTCGAGCCAGCGATATCGCCAGGCGTGGGAGCGTGGGAGGACGACGCGGGACGGACTGTGTTGCGCTTGTCTGGTGACGTGGTCTTGACCCAGAAGGATGTTCGGCAAGTGCAATTGGCCAAGGCTGCCATTCGCGCCGGGCTTGAAGCGCTGCTGGATTCGGCGAAGGTAAGTGTATCGGACCTCAAGCGTGTGCTGGTGGCGGGCTCGTTTGGTTACCATCTGCGACCCGAGAGCCTGGCGGGCGCCGGGATTCTGCCACCGCACTTGGCAGCGCGAGTGGAAGCGGCTGGCAATACTTGCAAGTCCGGTGCGGTCACCTTGCTGACCAATGACAGCACCCGCCACGAATTGTTGGCGGTCGCCAAGCGCACGCGGAGCTTGGAACTGTCGAACGACGATGCGTTCAGCCGGCGATTCGTGAGTCACATGGCGTTTGGAGAAATCGAAGCATGACCAAGAAGAATGCAAAGAAGACAATCCTGTCAAAATCTGGCGGTCCCGCGCGGGCACCCACCTGCACGGATTGTTTCGCGCTCGATTGCTACCGTCGCGACAAGAAGGCGCCCAACTTCTGCCTGACCGATGGCGCTGGCGCTGCCCAGGTAGCGAGCACCAAGCGCATCTATGCCGGCAAAGGCAGCGACGGCAAGGTCGCGCGCGCCGCCGCCGAGATCGAAGGCCGCTACTACGGCAAGCTGACCCGCGTTGAAGAGGTCGTTGCCTTTGCGCGCCGGATCCGCGCCCGGCGCATCGGCATCGCCACCTGCATTGGCCTGGTGGAAGAGGCGCGGCTGTTCACCAGAGTGCTTGAAGCCAAGGGCTTCGAGTGGCACAGCGTCTTGTGCAAGGTTGGCTCGGTGGACAAGACCGCCATCGGTATTCCGGATGCGCTGAAGATTCAGCCTGGTCATCACGAGGCCGCCTGCAATCCCATTTTGCAAGCCAAGCTGCTCAATGCGCAGAAGACCGATCTCAACGTCATCATCGGGCTCTGCGTGGGCCACGATGCTCTGTTCACCAAACACTCGAAGGCGTTGGTGACCACGCTCATTACCAAGGATCGCGTGCTGGGGCACAATCCGGCGGCGGCGCTTTACACGAGTGGCTTCTATTACAAGCGCATTTTCGACGACAAGGAGCTTTAGATGTCCGAGAAACGCTATTGGGACGAGTCCATCGAAACCCTGCCGCGCCTCAAGCTGGCAGAGCACCAAACCGAACAACTGAGCAAGCATTTGGAATTGGCCTGGGAGAAGTCACCCTATTACCGACAAGCCTTTGAAGCGGCCGATGTTCGACCCTCCAGTCTTCGCCAGCTGGAAGACCTGCGGCGCTTTCCCTTCACCGACAAAGCCATCGAGCGCGACCGCCAGGTGGCGCGGCCGTTGCTTGGGGACATGACTGCGGTGACCGAAGAGGAAGTCGTGTTCGTGGCGGCGTCCAGCGGTTCCACGGGCGTGCCCACGCTGAGCCCCTTCACCAAAGAAGACTTCGATGAATTTCAGGATGTACAGGCGCGCTTGTTTTGGGGAACCGGCATGCGGTCACGCGATCGCTATGTCCATGCCCTGAATTTCACCCTCTTCGTGGGCGGCCCCGATGTCATCGGCGCGCAGAAGCTTGGGGCGCTGTGCATTTGGGCGGGTTCGATTCCGTCGGATAGGCTGCTGTTCATCATGAAGAACTTCCAGCCGACCACGACCTGGACCACGCCATCGTATGCTTGGTACCTGGGGGAAACGGCCAAGCAGCAAGGCATCGATCCGGCCCGAGATCTAGGCATTCGCCGCATCATCGTGGCGGGCGAGCCAGGCGGCTCGATTCCAGCCACCCGCGCCGCCATCGAGACGCTTTGGAACGCCAAGCTCTACGATTTTTACGGCATCTCGGACATCTTCGGGGCGTGCGCGGGCATGTGTTCCGAGCGCGACGGTTTGCATCTGGCGGAGGACCACATCGTTCTCGAGGTCGTCGATCCGGCAAGTGGCGAACCCATCGAGGGCGACGCCCCAGGCGAGATGGTGCTGACGACGCTGCGCAAGCGAGCGCGGCCCATGATCCGTTTTCGCACCGGCGACATCATTCAGCGCTATCCGGAAGGTTGCGCTTGCGGGCGCACGCACATTCGCTTCAAGGTGCTTGGCCGGCGCGACGACATGTTCATCGTCTCGGGCGTCAACGTCTTCCCCAGCGACATCGAGTACGTGGCTCGCAATGTGCCTGGCCTGACCGGCGAGTACAAAATTGTCGTCTACACCGAAGACCACCTGACCCGGTTCGACGTCGAGGTCGAACGCACGGCCGACTTCCAGGGTGCCGACGAGGACATCGGCGACGAAGTGAAGAAGCAGATTGCCACGCGCCTGGGCGTGCGGCCCCGGCGTGTGAAAGTGCTGGCTGCG
>Ga0265329_10000245_pt1 | contig 29076 bp, 23 predicted proteins | sample 41627metaG_FD_202091 | JGI IMG/M metagenome (GOLD analysis project Ga0265329, IMG submission 202091) | Rhizosphere microbial communities from Carex aquatilis grown in University of Washington, Seatle, WA, United States - 4-16-27 metaG | ecosystem: Host-associated > Plants > Roots > Rhizosphere...
AGGTCGAAACCGCGCGCAACATTGGCGCGGACTATGTGATTTCCGGCAAAGTCGTGCGCATAGAACAAATCTACGCCGTCACGCTGAAGCTGCACGAAACCCAAGGCGGCAGCTTGCTGGGCACAGACACCGTGGAGGGATCGAGCCAAATCGATCTGCTGCGCTCGCTGCGCGAGCACTCCCGACAACTGGTCACCGCCGCGTTCGGCCCAGCCCCCGGGTCGCGCTGATCGGGAGCGGGCTGCTCGAGCAAATGGTTTGCGCGTGAGACACAGATGATTGGCCTACATAGATACTTGGGACGGGCTGCTCACGGGTCGGAGCCGTGGCGGCGGGTGCGCACAAAGGCACTCGTCTTGCTTCTCGTCTCAGGGCTCACCACCACGGGCTGCTCTTTCATCTGGGTGACACGGCCTGTGCCTCAGGAGGAAGCGAAGGAATACTCCATACCTCCGCCGTGCACCTCCAGTTACTGGACGCCGGGAATAGACACGGCGGTGGCGATACTGTTCGCCATCCCGAGCATCGTGTATGCGTCCATGAGCAAGGAGGAATACCTCAGCATCGGGTCGTCATCATCGTCAAGTCCAGCGGATCCCAATGGACGATACTATGCGGCGACGGTTTTTGGGACGATGGGCCTCGTAGGTCTCGCAAGCGCGATCTACGGCTTTCACTACGTCGGCAAGTGCAAGGAACAGAGGAAAACCCTTCCGGACGCCGAGCCATCCTACGCAGCGCAGGCGATTTCCACCCAGCCACTGCCGCCGGTGTTTCCGTCTCCAGTTGCCGTCCAAACCCGCGGCAAGCGCATGGCCGTACTGGAGTTTGCGGGCAAGAACATGGACGAGGATATCTTGATGACCTTCTCCGACACCGTGCGCGGCGGTGCCCTGCAAGGCCTCGAGCCCCATGGGGTTGTGGTGATGACCCGCGAAAACATGATGGTGTTGTTGCGGGACATGGGAAAGAAGGAATGCGGAGAGGGCGATTGCGAGGTCGAAACCGCGCGCAACATTGGCGCGGACTATGTGATTTCCGGCAAAGTCGTGCGCATAGAACAAATCTACGCCGTCACACTGAAGCTGCACGAAACCCAAGGCGGCAGCTTGCTGGGCACAGACACCGTGGAGGGATCGAGCCAAATCGATCTGCTGCGCTCGCTGCGCGAGCACTCCCGACAACTGGTCACCGCAGCGTTCGGCCCAGCCCCGGGTTCTACGCTGCCAACGCGATAGCGGCTTCCCCATGTGGAAAAGGCGATTGGTGAGCCCGTCCGCGATCCTAACTTTCATCCTTCCGCTGACCCCGTGCTGTGGCCAAGACCACCAGCCGCTCGTGGCCGACGCTGCGCAGCTGGCCGCAGAAGCGGGAGCTGCCGATCGCTTGCCGGCGGTTGCGGCCGATGCTGCACGGGACGCCAGCGTCTCCAGTTCGGGGACCAGCACCGCCTTGATGACAGCGACCAGCAGCGCATCGGACACAGTTCCGGATACCCACTCGGCCACCGCGACAGCCACGGCATCGCAGACGGCGACCGCTAGCGGGTCGGCCACGGATGCCGGCACCGCATCCACGACAGCAACTGGCAGCAGCACTGGCACAAGCGGCTCGGAAACCGCCACCAGCACGACCACCAATCGGTGTGAGGCCCCGGGCCTGGTCTGGAAGAGCGCCAACAAGACAGAATTCACCTCCTACCCCGCCCCTGGCAGCGAAGAGTGCATCAAGTACAGCGGCTGCCTGTACGAGGGCATGTTTGCAGGCTGCGGCCCCACCATGCCGCAGAGCTGGGTTCAATCGCACGACATCGTTTCTGTGTTCCCCGACTTCGCCACGCTCAAACACCACGATCTGTGTCTGAAATCCGGGTCAAAGACCATGGTGGTCCTGGTCATCGACACCTGCGCCGATTCGGATTGCAGCGGCTGCTGCACACAGAACAAGGGAAGTGCCAACGAGCTCATCGACATCGAGAGCTTCACCGCCGCAAGGTTCGGCGTGTCCGACGGCCCCATCCAATGGGCGGACCTGGGCCCGACCAAGGGCGACGACTGCCCTCCGTAGCACGGCCGCAACCAAACGGCGCGAGATGATTCATCTCGACAGCCACCCGCCGCCGAGCACACGGAGGTGAGAGGGGAGGCCACGGAGCGGGAAGAGCTGGGGGAACAGCACCTCGCGGCCTATGCGCAAGACCCGGAAATCGTCAGGTTTGAATTTCAAGCCAACTGGGGTTCCATCGAATGAATCCCCCAGGTCGACCTGTCTTCACCCCAGCCGCACTTCGACCTTGACCTCTTCCGTTCCCGCGGCGGGCAATGGCACCACGGCCCCCGCGATGGCTTTGCCGTCGACGGTGAGCTGCACGGCCGCGCCCTTGCCTGCGCGCTTGACATTGATCAGGTAGCGCACGCCTCGATAGACGCGCTTTGCTTTGAAGCCTTTCCATTTTTCGGGAATCACCGGGGCAATCATCAGGCCGTCATGGGTCGGCCGGATGCCGAGAATCCACTGCGTCCCGGCCACATAGGTCCAGGAAGCCGTGCCGGATAGCCACGCATTGCGGGCATATCCGTACTGTTTGTGTTCAGGGCCGGTGACGTTGCCACAGTAGACATAGGGCTCGACCTTCATGACGTCGACATCCCGTCGCATGAAGGGCGTAATCTGCAGGTAGTACTGCATGGCCCGCTCTGCCATGCCCAGCTTGGCCGCAGCCACGATGGCCCAGGTGTTGGCGTGACAGAAGATGCCGCCGTTTTCTTTGGCCCCGGGCGGATAGGTCGTGGTTCCGCGCACCCGCTGGTCGCCCTCGGTGTACGCCGGCCACAGCAGGGCCAGACCAAACTTGCTGTTGAGCTTCTCGTGGGCCTGTTCCATGGCGCGCCGGCCGCGCTCGGCCGGGGCCGCCTCGCCGATGACGGCCCAAGTTTGCGTATTGAGCGCGATCCGTTGCTGGGTCTCGCTCTTCACACCGATGGGCTTTCCCTCGTCGTCGAAGGCTCGCGTGTACCAATCGCCGTCCCAGGCCACCTGGTTGATGATGGCCGCCATCTCGGCGTGCAACCCGCGGAAGCGTTTCGCGTCGTCGGTCTTTCGCAGGTGATCCGACAGGTCGGCCAGATCGAGCAGGACGCGGCAGAATTGCTGGCCGCACCACACGCTCTCGGCCTTGCCGCTGCCGTGATCCACGTTCATGGTGTCGTCCCAGTCGGCAAATCCGATGCGGGGCAAGCCCTGGGGACCGCGGTGCTGCAGGGTGAACTCGATCGCACGCATCATGTGGTTCCACACGCTGTCGCTGCCGCCGTCGGTGTAGTCGATGGTCTCGTCGAGATAGGCCAGATCGCCGGTCTCGCGCAGGTAGGCGCACACCCCGAGAATCAACCACAGATGGTCGTCACAGAACCACTGCGGCCAGGCTGGAAATTCGGCGGCCAGTCCAGGTCCGCCCTCGCCGGTCAGGGGCAGCACCTGGTGCCAGGTGTGTCCGTCCTGGTATTGCAGGTGCCACAACATGCTGAGCGTGGCGCGCGCGCGGTCAGCGGCGTTATGGACGGTGCCCAAAGTGTCTTGCGCCGAATCGCGCGTGCCCATGCCCCGGCCGGTGCCGGTTTCGTACGCCGAAACGAAGCGCGACCAGAAGAGCGTGGTGCGACACTGGATGGGATTCCATAGATTCAACATGGCGTTGACCACGGGGTCGGGCGTCTCGACCGTGAAGCGGCCCAGGTAGTCGTCCCAGTCGGCGCGTAGCTTGGTGAACGCCGCCACCACGTTCTTGGCGTCACGGAAACGCGCCACCACTTCGGGAATGCGCGCCGGCTCGTCGGTCACGCCCATGACAAAGACGATTTCCTTCTCTTCTCCAGGTCCCAACGTGATGTTGTGGCAGAGGGATCCAATGTTGTTGCCCCGAGGCGCTTCCTCGTTGCTGGGCTTGCCCCGCTCGACCACTTCGGGGTTCGACAGATCCCGCCAGCGGCCGACGAAGGTTTCCCGATCCGTGTCGAATCCGGCCGGCTTCACGCTGGAAGCGAAGAAGTTGGTGGTCGGCGCGAAACGGGTCTTGGAGGTGATGATGCCGTCCTTCACCCGAGCCTCCAGAATGTGCTGGCACCAGTCGAGGTTGAGCTGGTCGCCCAAAGCATCGCAGAAGCTAAACTCGATATAGGAGAAACTGCGCAGTTTGCGCGCCTTCTTGCTCGTGTTCTTGATCTTGAGAACCCACAATTCACAAGGGCAAGCTTCGTCTTTGGCTGCGGGAGGAACGAAATAGAACAGCGTGGCTGCAATGCCATTGCAGCGGCTGGCAATTCGAGTGTAGCCGGCACCGTGGCGGCATTCGTAGGAGCCGAGCTTCACCGCGGGCGTGGGTTGCCAGGTCGGGCTCCAGAACTTCCCGCTCTCCATGTCGCGCAGGTACACGTAGCGCCCCGGCTGATCCATGGGGATGGCGTTGTAGCGATAGCGCGAGACGCGACGATTCTTGGGATCGCGGTCAAAAGAAAAGCCGCCTCCCGTGTTCGAGATGATGCCGCCGTAGCGTCCCTCGCCGATGTAGTTGAACCACGGCGTGGGCGTGTCGGGCCGGGTGATGACGTACTCGCGCGCCTCCGCGTCGAAATAGCCGTAGGGGTTGGAAAGCGCCTTGGTTTTGCTGGTCATTGAGATCCCTTCGTCTCGATGTTCTTTGGGGACAGCGGCCACGTCGGCAACCGGGTCGGCCGCTGATCTAACTCTCCCGTCTTCTCCAAGTCAAAGTGCTAGAAACGGCTACCCGTCGATGGTACTTTCGTCGCCAATCCGGGGACTGGATGAGGTCCGTCTCACCCCGGCCACTCGAACGACCCCCTCGGGTCGAGGACAAGGTAGCCATGTCGGAACAACGAACCGTCGATCCCTCGCAGGTGATTCCATTCGTCGAGAAGTTCGGCTACGCCCTGGGAGACTTCGCGTCCAACCTGTTTTGGATGCCCTTCATCCTGTTCGGCAACTTCTTCTACACCGACGTGTTCGGCATCTCGGCCACCGCCGTCGGGTACATGCTGCTCGTCACGCGCATCTGGGACACGGTGATTGATCCGGTGGTCGGGCTGGTCGCGGACCGCACCCGCCCGCGGCCTGGGCTTGGCCGATACCGTCCGTATCTCTACTGGTTCGCCCTGCCCTTTGCTGTCGTGTGCAGTATTGCGTTCTTTTCTCCCAACCTTGGGCCCATGGGAAAGGTCGTGTATGCGTGGGTCACGTACACCGGGTTCTGCATAGTCTACTCCCTCATTAACGTGCCCTACTCGGCGCTGATGAGCGTGATGTCGCGCGAGCCCGGCGAGCGCAGCAGCACCAGCTTCTTCCGCATGATAGGCGCACAGGTTGCGGGTCTCATCATCGCGAGTGGGCTCATGTTCTTCGTGGCGAAGATCGGTGGCGGGAACGAGCAGAGCCAGCAACAGAGGGGTTTCTTCATTGTCATGACCCTGTTCGCACTCCTCGCCATGGTGTGCTTCTTGGTCGCGGGCAAGTTGACGCGCGAAAGAATCACGCCGGATCTCAAAGAGAAGGGAGACATCTCCAAGGATCTGAAGAACATCATCGGCTGCGGTGCGTGGTGGCTCTTGTTCCTGGTTTCCTTTTTCACAATCGCCGCCTTCACCCTGCGCTTCGGCGTTGCCGCCTACTACTTCAAGTACTACGCCGACCCCGAGGCCGTAAAGAGCTGGGGGCTGTTTCAGGGCGGCGCCGTGAGCGCGTTCTTCACTCTGGGCACGATTTCCGCCCTGCTGGGCGTCATCGTCTTCACCTTCTTCGCCAAGACCATCGACAGGAAGAAGATGTACTACGTGCTCATCCTCTCGTCGGGCCTCGTATCGATCTACTTCTACTACATCCCGAAACAGAACATCACGACCATCATCGCGACGCAGATGCTGTTCTCATTCCTGACCGGACCGACGGCCGCCATTCTGTTCGCCATGTACACGGACATCGCAGCCTACATTCGCAACCAGGGTGCTTCTGCCTCGAACGGCCTGGTCATGTCAGCCGGCTCGTTCGCGCAGAAGTTCGGGTGGGCGATTGGCGGCTCGCTCACCAGCATCCTGCTGGGTCTTGCTGGCTACGTCGCGAACCAGCCACAATCCGAGCACGTCCAGCAGATCATGCGCTTCATGATGAGTTGGGCTCCCATGATCACCTGCTTCATCGGCGCGTTCTTCATGATGCTCTACCCGCTCACCGCCGCGCGCATGGTCCAAGTGACGAAGGAACTTGCCGAAAAGGGCCTGAACTAGACCGACCTTGGTTGCGAAACCGCAGGGCCATACGCGATCTTGGCCTGGGGCAGGCCGGGATCGCCGAAAACCGCCGAAGTCTCGCTCGCCAATCTCGCGATAGCCGGTCGGTGGCCGGACGCTCCTGTGAGCTGGCGCACACCGGACCCGCCTCGCCCATCGATTCCCCTTGGTGAAACCTCAGTTCTCCGGGCTATCATGGGCTGCGTCCTTGACGTCGGCGGAGACCGCGCATGCCCGAACCTGAATCCACCACACCCGGCCCGGAAGTCGCGACGGAGAAGCGCTTCCTTCGGCTCGGCCCACGGGCGTGGCTGGCCGGGCTGCTCGGATTCGCGCTCTTCTACTTCTACTCAGGCGGCGGGCCCAACCAGGCGTCGCGCTTTGACCTGGACCGCGCCCTGCTGGAGCACGGCAAGGTCAGAATCGACGAGTACCACGGGAACACCATCGACAAGGCCTTCGACAAAGGCCACTACTACTCCGACAAGGCCCCTGGCTCATCCCTGGCGGCTTTGCCCGCGCTGGCCGTGGCCAAGGTGGCGATGCGCTTCGTGGGCATCGATCCAATCAGCAATCCTGGCTTGCTGGCCCAGATTCACGTCGCCACGGCGTGGGTGGCAACCTTGCCAGCGCTGTTCATGTGTCTCGGGCTCTTTGCCTGGTCCGTGCGCCGGGGTTATTCGCCCAAGGGCGCTGCCTTTGCCGCCCTGGCCCTGGGATTGACTTCACCGATCTGGGCCTACGCTGGGCTCTTCTGGGGCCATGTGCTGGCGGCATTTTGCGTTGTCTACGGTGCCAAGAGCGTGATGACCCTGGCGGAGCAGCCGCCACCCAAAGGGGCCACTCGCATGGCGCTGCTGGCCGGGCTTGCGACGGGCTGGGCCGTGGTCACGGAGTTCCCGGCCGCGCCGGCGGCGTTGCTCATCACCGTGGCCCTGGTGTGCAGGCTCAGGCCGTGGTCGCGCTGGGTTCGCCAACTGGCAGCCTTCGCCGCAGCAGCGCTGGCCGCCGCGCTGGTCTTGGGTGTCTACAACAAGGTGGCGTTCGGATCGCCCTTTCACCTGGGCTACGCCAGCGTGCAGGGATTCGATGGCATGCGCTCCGGGCTGTTCGGCGTGACCCGGCCGCGCGCCGAGGCCTTGCGTGGATTGCTGATCGGCCCGCGCAGCCTGCGCTACACGTCACCCTTGTTGGTCCTCGGGCTGCTCGGGCACGGGATCTCGATGGCACGCGCACGCCAGCGCTGGACCGCCATCCTCAGCCTGATTGTGATCGTCTATTGCGTGCTGCTCAACGCCTCCTACGTCTACTGGGATGGCGGCTGGAGCTACGGGCCACGCCACTTGACCATCGCACTTCCCTTCCTCGCTCTGGGGCTTGCTCCGCTGTTCGATGCCATTTGGCGCTGTCTGCGCCCCCTGGCCTGGGCAGCCCTTCTCGCTGGTGTGTTCCTGACCGTGATCGTGGTCAGCACCGAGGGAATGACCCCCGACTATATTACCAAGCCCCTGCCTCGCCATTACTGGCCCATTTTCCGTGAGGGACGGGTGGCGCTTTGCGATGGCTACCCCGACAGCGGCGGGCCTGCCATCAACTTCGGGTTGGCCCTGGGGCTGCCGCAAAAGCGTTCACTGTATCCGTTTGTGCTCGGATTCGTGGTGGGAGGCACCGGCCTGCTCATCAGCCTGCGGCAGCCGACCAGACGAGCGCGGCCTGCCGAGATGGGCGACGCACCCACGGAAGACAAGCCCGACGAATCGCCGAGCGAACCAGTGGCGAGCCAGCCCGATTCGGCGATAACCGCCAGATCGGCGCGGAAGAACTATGGACAGTAGGCTTGCCCGCCTGAAGCGGCGTAGGCGTTCAGCTTGGACAGCAAATTGCCGCCGTCGCTTTCGGGCGTGGTCTGGTTGCCATCGCCGGCGCCAAATGCCATCCCAATGGAGTGACTGGCCGCCAGGTCGGCGGTGTGGCCAAAGAAGTAGTCGACACGATTGTCCTTCCAGGCGTTGGTCTGGTTGGGCAGGTTCATGTTGCCCACCGGAAGCTGCCACCACAGCACGCCCACACCGGCCTCCTCGGCCAGGGCTTTGGCCCAGGTGAAGGCCTGGGTGAAGTCGGGCAGCGTGGCGTTGGTTGCGTCCCACCAGGTGTTGCGGCCCTGTGTCTGCTGGTAGTAGCCGGCGTCGCGATCGCTGGCGTCGACCACGATGAAGTCACCGGTCGCGGCTCCACACGCGACCAAGAAATCTGCCAGCTTCTTGGCCTCGGCCGGCACGTTGAAAGAGGCGCTGCTGTTGGACAGCACGTCCATGTTGGTGCCCCAGCCCGAGCCATGCAGACCGATGCGCACTTTGGGGGCGTACTTGCGGGCCATTGCGATCATGCAATTGCCCAGACCCGCGATGCTGTTTTCGCTGCTAGCGCAGTCGGTGGCGTTAGCCGAAGCGACCGCGGCCGGGATCGAATGCGGATTGCTGTTCACCTGCTCGGCATAGCCCCAGAAATCGGGCTCGATGTGTACGAGGGCGGCGTCGCTGCCAATGTTCTGCAAGACGAAACGGAAGTCGGCAAAGTACCGCGCCATGAAGGCCGCGTTGTTGGCCGCGCCCATCTCTGCGCTGCTGGTCTCGGCCACGCCGCTGGCTTGCAGGATCTGGTAGTAGGTGAACATGGGGATCTGGCCGTTACTCTTGGCGGTGGATACGAAGTTGCGAACATAGGCGCCGGGCGGATCCTGGTCGTACTGCCAGCAGCCCCACCAGGCGCAGCCCACAGTGTTGGCGCAAGAAGTTCCGTTGGTCGTGCAGCCGGTTGCGCACGAGGTGCAGGGCGAGCTGCCGTCGAAGATTCCGCCCGACAGATACTGGTAGCGCAGGTCGGCCTTCACAGTGGCGGCTGTTGTGTCCTCCATCGAAGCGCCGGCCAGCACGTGGTTCTTGCCCAGATCGGCGAGCACCTGGGCGCCGAGACACGTGCCGACCGCGCCGCCCGCAGGCACGCTGCTGGAGCCGGCGCTGCTACCGCCGCTCGCGCCGGCTGCAGGCGCGGCGCTGGAGCCCGCGGCACCGGCAGCCCCCGCATTTTGCGGCCCATTGCTGTTCGATGAACCACAGCCAAACAACACGGCCGCTAGAAAGACCAGGGTGCATGACCTTGTGCGGAGCATCCTGGCACTGTAACCCAAATCGCTCGTCGATGGCGCAGTCCCTTCCGAGACGCGTCAGTTGACGAGTTGGCCGTCGGCCTTGTGTGGCGCAAAGGTGTCTTCCCAGTTGCGCCGGTACTGGTCAGAGGCAACCTGCGCCGGCCCCACTGTGTCGCGCATGGCTCGCTCGGCTGGCTGGATGACTTCGACGTCGAACAGCATGGGCAGCTCTGAGCGCGGCCGCATTCGCACCAGCTCCTGACCGCACAGCGACCGGCCCTCGGCGAGCGGGCGAACCTCGCCGGTTTGCAGCTCGCCCTCGTGCGCCCGCACAAACCGGGCACCTCCCCCATCATCGGTGGGAGCATAGAGCCAGGCCACATCTTGCGCGGGCCGCTTGGAGAGCTTCCTCACAACTATATTGTTGCCTGCCCGAGGCCTCAGCGCAACTCACTTGAAGCCAATTGCGAGCTGCTGCATCCAATACACGTGAGCAAGGCAGATCTGACTGTGGGGAGTAAGGCGCCGGACTTCAGGTTGCCTGACCAAAACGGTCGCGAGGTGGCGCTGTCCGACTTCGCAGGGCAGTGGGTGGTGCTCTACTTCTATCCTCGCGACGATACGCCTGGCTGCACGGTAGAGGCCTGCGATTTCACCGCCGGTCTGGCCGGCTTTGAGAAGCTGGACGCCGTTGTGCTGGGCTGCAGCCCGGATTCGCCCGAGAGTCACCGTAAGTTCATCGCCAAGTACAACCTCAAGCTGACCCTGCTGAGCGATCCGGAACACAAGCTGTTGCAAGCCTATGGGGCCTGGGGCGAGAAGACCCTCTACGGCAAGACCAGCGTGGGCGTGGTCCGGTCTACTGCGATCATCGATCCCACGGGCCGCATCGCGCACCACTTCCCCAAGGTCACCGCCCAAGGCCACGCCGCCGAGGTGCAAGCCAAGCTGACTGAACTGCGCAAGTAGGTCACTCGATGGTCTTGCCCTGCCTGGCCACTGCCTTAACGTCAGCCTGCTTCCAGATCGAATTCCTTCACATCGAACCAGAACCCCATGCGCTTGACGCTGTCGATCTCGGCCTGGACGATGGCCCCATGCCCGTCCTCGATTTCCAGAAAGCGGGAGAATAGAGCCTGGCCCTCGGCAGGCAGCTCGCGAACCATCCGAACGTAGAAAGCCGAGGTCTCGTCTTCGGCCGCCAGGGCTTGGTACAGCGACGACAGTTCAGCATCGTGGCTGGCCGCTTCCTTGCTGACCCCTGCGCGCGTACGCCCAACCCCAGCTCGGATGCGCTGGGCAGAGGGCAGGACGGTGCGCAGCTTTTCGGGCGACAAGCGGCCATCCTTCTGCCACTCGGCCAAACGGCTTTCCAGATACGAGACGTGGCCCTTCTCTTCTTGCGCCAAAGTCGCGAACACCTTCTTGGCCGTGACGTCGCTTGCGTTCTTCGCTGCAGTTTCGTACAGCGCGTGGACCTTCTTCTCGAATTCAAGTGCGGTCTTGATCGCCTCTTCGATGGTCATGATTCCTCCTCTGCCCGCGCCCGAGTTGGGGAGCAGCCCCAAAGCTGCCGAATACCCTACCTTAGCACTCCTCTTTCAGGTTTGCACAGTTGTGGCTTGCCCATTCGCGCGCCGTGAGAGATGACATCCGTCATGTCGAATATTCGTGTGTACCGGCTTGCCTGTCTCTGCGGCCTTTGCAAGCTGTTGACCGGCCTCGATCAATACATCGCGGCTCTCATCACAGCACCTCCCTACTCCATTGCTGCCGACCAGGCCGAGCAGATCTCGCCCTGGATGGCCGAGGGGTTGGTCGCGCACTATGCCGGCGACCAGGTCATGCCGTCCGACATGCAGGTCAACATACAGAGCCTTCGTGGAAGCGGCGATATCCACACCCAACTTGCCGCCACCATGCTGGAAAGTGTCTGGACAGACTTGCCCCCGCCCGACAACAGCGTGAGTCTGGATCTCGCGACCAGGTAAGTGCTCTCGCGGCGGCAGCGCACGTTTGCACCTCGGGTTCCGAATCCCTGGACAACTTGGGTCCGCCGTCAGAAGCTGTGCCGGTGCATCTGACGGGCCTGACCATCGTTCACGATCGCTTCCCCACGCGCGAGGCGTATCCATTTCACTTGCCGCTCTTCCAGCAGACCAAGACCGTACCCATCGATGGGCCAGTGACCTTGTTCGTAGGCGAGAACGGATCGGGCAAGTCCACCCTGCTGGCCGCCATCGCACGCCGGGCGGGCATCCACATCTGGGAAAACCGAGATCGGTCGCGCGGCCATCACAATCCATACGCCGAAGGCCTTGCCGATTGCCTCGATTTGCGTTGGACCGCCGGGCCCAAGCCGGGGTCCTTCTTCTCTGCCGAAAACTTTCGCCATTTTGCCGAGCTGGTGGACGCCTGGCAGGCCAGCGATCCTGGCTTGTTCGACTATTTTGGCGGCGGTTCGTTGACCGAGAAGTCGCATGGCCAGTGCAACATGGCCTTTTTCGGCAGCCGCTATGGCGTGGAGGGCCTCTATCTGCTTGACGAGCCAGAAAGCGCACTGTCACCCCGGCGGCAACTTGAGCTGCGCGACCTCATCAGCCAGGCAGCAAGCCGTGGCCACGCGCAGTTCATCATGGCCACCCACTCGCCTATTCTGCTGTCCTTGCCCGGAGCCCGCATCCTCAGCTTCGACGACACCAGCGTGCGGCCCGTCGCCTTCGAGGACACGGACCATCTTCGCCTATACCGCGAGTTCTTCGCCTCTTTGACCCGCTGAAGCGCATCGACTTGAGTCCCGTTTGATGTAATTCGCGCTAGAGCACCGTGCGCAGGCGCTCGGGCACGGATGGTTCCACGATGTTGGTGTCACGGCGTTGCGCCGACGGGCCAGTTCTTTTCGTGCCCGCGACCAAACTCTGACGATCGTGTCGCGCTCCGCGCTTGCTTCGCCAGAAAATCATCGTCCGCTCGATATAGCTGGCCGTTTCTCTGTGGCATGCCTATTGCTGACGGTGAGCCGCAAAGTCGATGTCTGTGCTATGTTGGCAGCTCGCGTCAGTCCATGCCCAGGGGGACAATCATGAAAATTCGCCACGGCGTTTTGGCCCTGCTTCTTTCCGCTACCTGCGTGAACCAGCCCGATGAAGCGACCGAGTCAGCCAAGTCGGCCCTCGGCGTCCTGCCTCCCACGGAGTCCGCCACCTGGAGCCGCGTCGGTTTCAGCAACCTCCCCGATGGGCGATACGCTCAGGCCCTGGCGTTCGACGAAGCCCGCCAGGTGGTGGTGGTGTTCGGCGGGATGACGAGCAGCCCTGACGGGTCGACGAGTGCCCAGCAGGACACCTGGGAATGGAGTCCGGCGCAAGGTGCCTGGACGGCGCGCACCATCGCAGGCGCCAAGCCTGCGGCTCGCACGGGCGCTGCCATGGCTTACGATTCGGCCCGCAAGATATTCGTCCTGTTCGGTGGCCGTGCCGGCAGCGGCTACGACTACCAGGACACCTGGGAGTGGGATCCGGCAACCGGCTTGTGGACGGACAAGACTGGTTCAGGCACTAAGCCCAGCGCGCGCAGCCAGCACGGCATGATTTTCGATAGCAAGGCTGGCAAGATCCTGCTGTTCGGCGGCGGCCGCAGCACGATCAACGGGGATATCATGACAGTGGGCCTGGCCTTCGACGACACCTGGGAATACGACGGCTCCACCGCCACCTGGAGCAAGCTTGCGACGGACAGCGCGCCCTCGGCCCGCATCGATTTCGGTTTCGCGTATTCCAGTCAGACCAACAAAGCCTACCTGTTCGGCGGCATGGAGATCACCACGGCCGGCGTAGACGGTACGCCCATGCAGGACTCCTGGGAGTGGGACGGCGCTGCCGGCACCTGGACCGAACGCACCGGCCCGGGTGACAAACCCAGCCCGCGCTTCGCTCATGCCATGGCTATCGACAGCGCCAACGGCCAAGCTGTGGTCTTCGGCGGCTACGACATGATGTCCGGTGGCAGCCTGAACGATGTCTGGTACTGGAATCTCGCCTCTGGCGCCTGGACCGGCACCCAGCCCCCTGACAGTGCGATCTGGCCAAGCCAGCGGCAGTGGTCGTCGCTGGCATTCAGCACGTCGACCAGCCGGGTGTATCTCGTCGACGGACTCGTGAACGACCAGTCAGGATACGGTGGAATGGGAGGAGGCTACGGCGGAGTGGGAGGAAGGACCGGTGCGCCGATATGTGTCCCAGGTTCCGCGTACTGCTCGTCCAGTTCCTCCGGCCTGACCAGGGAAGTGTGGGAGCTGAATACGGCGACCACCACCTGGGTGGACCGCTCGGCGCCCAGCAACTCGCCGGGCCCGCGCTCTTCGCACGCCATGGCCGCGGACCCGGTCACGGGCAAGGTCTACGTGTTCGGCGGACAGGACGACACCGGCACCGCGCGCGATGACCTGTGGGAGTGGAACGGCGCCAAATGGGTCGAGTGCTTGGCGGATGTCAAGCCTCCGGCCCGCTATGATACGGGGCTGGCCTACGATCCTGCGCGCAAGTCGTTTATCCTCTTCGGCGGCTCGTCCGGAACCTACACGTACTACGGCACGACCGACGTTCTCGCCGACACCTGGGAATGGAACACCGGCACCCGCAAATGGACCCAGCTTTTCCCGACCCTGTCGCCCTCACAGCGAAGCAGCCACGGCATGGTGACGGACACTGCGAGGAAGAAGATCATTCTCTATGCTGGATACGATTCCACTGGCAGCATCATAGTCTATCCTCCGTATTACTACCCGGATGCCGGGGCGTACTCGGATCCCAGCAAGAACGACGTTTGGGAATGGGACGGTGCCAGCGCCACCTGGACCAATCGCACGTCCACGCTGCCCGTTGTGATGCCTCAGGGCGGGAGCTACCCAATCATGGTCTTCGATGAGGGGCGGGAAAAGCTGGCGCTGTTCGATGCCCTAGGCAACTACTACAGCTACGGCTCCGGCTCCGCGCCGGGTGACTTCTGGGAGTGGGATCCGGTGGGCGGCGCATGGTCGCAAAAGGCGACCGGGGAAGCGCTGGGCCAGGGCCTCTACGACCCGCTGGTGAGCTACGATTCGATCCGGCGCCGCGTGGTGCTGCTCGGCAGGCCCGCGATGATGGACAGCACGGCGAGCATGTCCACCTGGGAGTTGGACACAAGCGGCCCGACCTGGTACGCGCGACCGCCGGCCGGCGAGCCTGTCGATTCCCCCTATGCGGCCATGGCCTTCGACAACCAGCGAGGCGTTGTGGTGCTGTTCGGTGGCATGCCATGGGGTATTGCGACGGATGAAACCTGGGAGTACAGCGTGACCAGCCGGGCCAACGGCACCGGGTGCGCGGCCGCGACTGCCAGCCTATGCGCCTCGGGCAACTGCGTAGACGGCGTGTGCTGTGATTCGGCCTCGTGCTCAGGGCCGTGCAAGTCCTGCAACGTCCCGGGCAAGGCCGGCACCTGCGTGTTGGCCTCCCCAGGAACCCAGGTGGCGGGCAGCTGCTCCGGCGACCAGGCGTGCGACGCCACCGGCGCCTGCAAGACCGCCGACGGCAAGGTCTGCACCAGCGCCGCCGCGTGCGCGAGCGGATTCTGCAGCGACGGGGTTTGCTGCAACAGTGCCTGCACCGGGACCTGCGTTTCATGCAAGCTGGCGAGCACGGTCGGTACCTGCAGCCCCATCCCCATTGGAACCGACCCTGACAACGACTGCGGCAAAGGCACCCCGCCCTGCCAGTCCACCTGTGACGGCGCCGGCGCCTGTGTCTTTCCGATGGATTCGTCCTGCGGAAAGTGCGGGACGTGCAACTACCTCGGCTCCTGCGTGGAAGCCATGTACTGCACGCTGACCGACACGAATACGCGCACCAATTCGTTGACCAGCACGGCAACGACCACCAGAAGCGTGATCACCGCGACCGCTACAGGAACCGGCACGGTCCGAACCAGCACTGTAACCAGCACCAGCACCGGGACTGTCCTGACTGGCACGCGGACAGCCTCCAGCACAGCAACCAGTGGGACCGCCACGGCAACCAACACCCTGCTTACCGCGACTGCGACAGGCACGAGCACCACAGGTACGGGCAGCGCCACTGTCACCCGAACCTCCAGCGGAACAGGCACCAGCAGCGGAACAGGCACCGGCAGCGGAACAGGCACCGGCACGACCAGCAACGGAACTGACACGGGAACGGGAGCCCTCACCAGCACGTCTAGCCAGACCAGCATCGGCCCAGGGCCCGACGCTGGGACTGCCACGACCCGGGACGGCAGCATGGGCGATGGCGGGCTCGTCAGGCTTGGGCACAGCGGCTGCAGCTGTCATCTGGGCAGCGCCCCGGCCGGCGGCCCTGGCGTCGCGAGCGTGCTCGGCCTGCTGGGCGCGATCCTCTTGTGGCGCCGCACGCGCAAGCGGCGATAGCAGCCCGCGCGTTTCGGGACAGCGAGGGCGGAAGTGCATTGACTCGCACAAACGCCCAACGGAAGCTGTTGCGGCGGAAAGGCGTACGTCAGTAGAGTCCGACGATAGGGCTCTCCGCAGGAACTTCGCTCGTGGCACCACCCTCAGAACCTCGTTTGCCTGCGCCTGCCACCTCATCGACCGTCGTGGACGGCCTGCGGCGGCTTTGGTGGATCCATTTGCCGATCATTGTGGCCATGAGCGCGGCGGTCTGGTTGCTTTTCCACGCGCGCCGGCCGGATCCAGAGAGCCTGGTTTCTGGCCACATCTTGCTGTATCTGCTGTCGGTTCCCTACGTGGTTCTGACCATCGTGGGGCTGCTGACCCCCAGCCGCGCGCTTCCAGACACCGAGTCTCGTCGGGTTGACCGCCTGGTCATTTGTCTTGTCAGCAAAGGAACCAATCCTGAGACTGTACGGCGCAGCTACTGCAACTTGCTGCCGCTGGTCGGTGGGGCGGTCGAGCTGAGCGTGGTTACCGATCATGTTCTCGACATCCCGCACCTTCTGGTGCCAGCGGAATTCCAACCGCGGCACGCCCAGTACAAGGCACGCGCACTGGAGTATTTTCGTCAACAACAGCGGTTCGGTCCGCACGACTGGGTTCTGCACCTGGACGAGGAGAGCGGGCTTGACCCGCACGCGCTGCGGGCTTGCCTGGACTACTGCCGACGGTCGTCGTTCTTGTATGGCCAAGGCGCGATCTTCTACAACAATCACGATTTCTGGCGGCACCCGCTGTTGGCCGCTGCGGATTGCGTTCGGGTGGGCGACGACGTGGCCAAGTTCCATCTGCAGCTCGCCCGGCTGCATAGGCCGGTTTTTGGCCTGCATGGTTCGTTCCTTCTGGCCAAGGGCAGTCTCGAGGACGAAATCACATGGGATCTGCAGGGCAGTCTGGTCGAGGACTACGCCTTTGCACTTGAGTGCATGCGCCGGGGCTACGGCGTAGGTGAGATCAACGGGATCGTGCGCGAGCAGAGTCCCAAGAGCGTCATGGACTTCTTGCGCCAGAGGCGAAGGTGGCTGGTGGGCTTCCGGGGGCTGTCCGGCCTGTCGCCCTGGGCACGTCTATGGGGAGTGCTGTGGTCAGCCAGCCCGCTGGTGAAGATGGCCACGGTCGCCGATGTGGTATTGGCGCGCAATCTGTCTCTGCCGCTAGCCGCGGTGGGCAGCCTTTTCGCCAGCACTTTCCTCTATCTCTACCTGGTCGGCTCGGTGTTGCAGGATCTAGATTGCGGCACGCGCCCGCGCACCCTGGTAAAGCGCGCCTTCGCCACCGCGCTTTTCTTCCCGGTCTCGTACGCGTTGGAGAGTGTGGCCGTGTTGTGGGCGTTCGTGTCCAGGGAACGTGGCATCGGCTTTCAGACCATCCGGAAATAGGACTTGCCGACAACTGGTACGGGCCCACGACGGCATGCCTGCGGCGTTGTGCCGCTGGGCCGACAGCGTTCGGTCATCACAATGTCGGTCGACGGTTCAGCACCACGACGCGCACCGGCCGCAGTATGATGGCGATCCTATGCCTGTTTCGAATCCGAATCTGCGGCGGATGAAGGAAGACTGGAACGCGCGTGCCCGGCGGAATGCCCGGTGGTTCATCAACACCGTCCACGATCGACAGGCCGACGGCGAGTTCGATCGAACCGGCCGGCTTGAGGTGGAAAGGCTGGTGCGCGCCGATCTGCCGCTCCTCACGCAGGGGCGTGATCCCCGCCGCCTGCGCCTGCTTGAGATCGGCTGCGGCATAGGCCGGATGACCCGTGCGCTGGCGGAAATCTTCGGCGAAGTCTACGCCACCGATGTCTCGGGCGAGATGATCCGTCGGGGGCAGCGACGCCTGCGCGATTGTCCGAACGTCGTTTTCTCCGAAACCAATGGTGTCGATTTCCGTTCATTCGCCGATCAGTTTTTCGACGTCATCTTCTGCGCGTACGTCTACCAGCACGTGCCGAGCGTAGACGCGATCCGCGCCAACCTCGCCGACGCGTATCGCGTGCTCCGACCCGGCGGGGTCTTCAAGTTCCAGACCAACGGCGTCACCAACGAAGCGTTCCGCCGAGCGCCCAAGGACACCTGGTCGGGCGACGCCTTTGATGAACCGGCCGTTCGCTTGCTGGCGCAAGAGCTGGATGCGCAAATGATCAGCGTGGCGGGGGTGGGAAGTCAGTATTGTTGGACAGTCTGGCGACGAAGGATGGCGAGCAGTCAGGCGGCAGACGCGCCGGTCTCGCTATCGGCACCGGTGCCGGATCCCGCCCGTGGCCGACGACAATCGGTCGTGATCACGGGTCTAGACGCAGAAACCGCGGATATCAACAACGTGGTGGTCCAGCTGGGCGACGCATCTGTTGAACCCCGCTACGTCGCTCCTGCGGCTGACCACGCCGAGGCCATGCGCATCGAGTTTGACATTCCTGCGAACGAGCCCGAGGGCCCGTGCCCCATGACCATTCGGCTCAAGAGCGGTTTCTCTTCGCCGTTCACGACCATTGAGGTCGCGGCGGCCCCCGCCCTGGTTCCCAGCATTGTCCTTGTCAGCAATGACAAAGACGGCGGCCTCGACGTTGAATCGACCGGCCCCAAGTCCCATGTCCGCCTCTTCGTCGACGGGATTTCTGCCTGGCCGGATTGGCAGCGTCTCAACGTGCTGCTGGGACAAGAACGCCTCTCGCCCTATCGAATCACCTTCGTGCCGGGAAACGGCCTGCATCTGGTTGGGTTTGCGCTGCCGGACCTGCTCCCCGGTGACGTGCCAGTCGCACTGGTGCTCGACGATTGCCGGTCCGCCAGCGTGACCTTGCATGTGAAACGAGAGCCGATGCTGGCGCGTCTGGGCCGACTCGCGCCCAAACGCCTACAGCGCGCGATCGAACGGGTGAAGGAACTGCGCCCATGGTGACTGCCGCAAAGCCGAGCGTCGCCGAGATCGAGTGCGCGCTACTTCAGAATGCCGTCGGAGACGCGGCCAAGCAATACATCTCCAACCACGCCCTGCGATATCGCGAAACCATTGGTTTCATCCCGGTTGACCGGCCAATGAAGATCCTCGACTTGGGCGCATTCACACCGCTCACGGTCCTGCTGAAACACATCACTCCGCATCAGTATACCGTGCATGCCGCGCCGGGGCCGGACCACTTCCCTGACATCAAAGTGGGCAGCGAACTCTTTCCCTTCCATCGGTTCGACCTGGAGAAGGATTCGTTTCCCTTCGCCAACGAATCTTTTGACATGGTGATTTGCGCCGAGGTGATCGAGCATTTGGGACTCGATCCTCTCTTTATGATGGGCGAAATCAATCGCGTGCTCGGTATGGGCGGCTGGCTGCTCCTGACCACGCCCAATATCGCATCCACGCGCAGCATGATGAAGACGCTGCTGGGGTATGCGCCCTATTTCTACTCCGCCTTCACGTTGACGAGGGACCGGCACAATCGGGAGTACACACCGGGCGAGATTGCTTCGTTGGTCTCAGCCAGCGGCTTCGCATTGGAGAGTCTTGTCACCTGCAATGTGTATTTCCCGTCCAATCGCTTGCCTATGGCCACGCGTGCGCGCCAACTCCTCGTCGATGCCCTTGTGCGCCTGCTCGACACCTCGGCGTTGCGCGGCGATGCCATTTTTGCGCTGTCTCGCAAGATCGGGCCAGTGACCAGCCGCTATCCGGAGGACTTCTATGACATCGGCGCTCATCGCTCGTAGACGCGTGATCATGCAGTCGCTGCGCCTGGTGTGGGACGCGGCTCCTGGCTGGATGGTGGCCGGTTGGTGCATCGCTCTGGTGCAGGCTGGCCTCGGCCTCGGCGGACTCTACTTGACCAAACTGCTAGTTGACGCCGTCGGTGCTTTGGCGAAGAGTCCGCAGCGCGGTGGTGTCTCTCTGACTTCCGCACTGGTCTTGGTCAGCGGCCTGGCTGCCGTGGCGCTGGCCGGCTCGCTTCTTCATTGGCTAACCGCGCTCGTCAATGAAGCGCAGGCGCAGTGTGTGAGCGACCACGTACAGGAGCTCATTCAGCGCAAGTCGATCGAACTCGATCTCGCCTACTACGAAAACGCCGAATACCACGACACGCTCCATCGCGCGCAACAGGAAGCCCCCTATCGACCGGTGGCAATCGTCAACGGCATCGCACAGGCAGCCCAGGGCGGGCTGGTTCTGGCGGGGCTGGCGCTCCTGCTGGCTGCCACGCAATGGGGCCTTGCGCTCGCGCTCCTGGTGCCGGCGTTGCCCGCCATGTTCCTGCGCATGCGCTATGCGCGCCGGGTCCATGCCTGGCAACGGCAGAGCAGCGCCCAGCAACGCCTCGCCGCCTATCTGCATCTCCTGGTCACGGCCGCCGCCGCCGCCAAGGAAATCCGACTGTTCGATCTGGGCCCCCTGTTCGTAGGTCGCTTCCGCGACTTGCGGCGACGCCTGCGGTGCGAGCAGTTGAGCATGTCGGGACGCCATTGCCTGATGAATCTCTGCCTGAGCGCAGCCGCAGGGCTGGTGGCGTTCGGCGCCTATGCGTTCATTGCCTACCGTGCCCTGCGCGGCGAGATCACCGTCGGCGCCCTGGTCCTGTACTACCAGGCGTTCCATCGCGGGCAGGGGGCGCTCGGGGACTTCTTCACCAGCCTGGCGGGCCTCTATGAGAACAGCCTGTTTCTCACGTACCTCCACGATCTGCTGGCGCTCAATCCGCGCTTCTCACCTGTCACGCGGGCCAACCCGGCGCTGGCGGCGATCGGGCAAGGAATCGTCTTCGACAAGGTGGGGTTCTGCTATCCCGGAAGCGCCCGCAAGGCCTTGCATGACATTTCGCTCACCATCAACCCGGGCGAGCATCTGGCACTGGTCGGCCCCAATGGATCGGGCAAGACCACTCTGGTCAAGTTGCTCTGCCGGCTGTATGCACCGACTGAGGGGCGCATCACTCTCGACGGCGTCGATCTGCAGGATTTCGACGAGGCGGCGCTCCGTCGCATGATGAGCGTGGTCTTCCAGGATTTCATCCGCTATCACGCCTCTGCCCGGGAAAACATCTGGTTCGGCGACAGCGTGCTTGCCGCCGACGACCCGAAGATCGCAGTCGCAGCGCGCGCCGCTGAGGTCGACCGTCTCATCGCGGAGTTGCCGCATGGCTACGAAACGATTCTCAGCAACTGGTTCGAAGGCGGCGAAGATCTGAGCGCGGGCCAGTGGCAAAGGATCGCCATCGCGCGCGCATTTGTGCGGCAAGCACCACTGGTCATTCTCGATGAGCCGACAAGTGCGCTCGACGCGTTTTCTGAACACGAGGTCTTGTCGACCTTGCGCGGACTTACCCGGAATCGCACCTCGGTCGTCGTCAGTCATCGCTTCTCGACGGTGCGCGACGCCGATCGCATTTGCGTGCTCGAGGACGGCCACCTGCGCGAACTCGGCGCCCACAACGAACTAATGGCCAGGCGGGGCGCGTACGCTCAGATGTTCACCCTTCAAGCCGGCGCCTATTTTCCCTCGCAGAAGGAATCGGTATGCGGGTGAATCTATTCTCGCCCTTTTCGCCGTTGGCCAGCGGTATCGTCACCTATTGCGAAGACTACGCGGCCGCGATGGAAGTGCGCGGCGTCGACGTCAATCGCGTGAACCGCTCGTTTTGGACGAGCTGGCGGTTCAACGTTTCGGATAGGCAAGAGTCGCTAACTTTGCGCGCGCTCAATCACCTGCGCACAATCGGTCTGTCATCGCTGTACCCGCCTCCCGGGGAATCGCACGAAGCCGTCAACCATTTTCACGTCAGTGGAAACCTGTTCACGCACATCCTGCTTCGCCATTTCTACCGCGTGAAGGGACCGCGTGTGGTGACGGTTCACGAACGACATTTCGTCACCACCAATCCGATCCTGCCACGCTTCTGGCCCGAGCAGCTGCGCATGCTCCGCGACAGCGATCTGATCGTGGTTCACACGGAGGAGCTGAAATCGCAACTGCACGCCGTCGATACGCCCGTCGAAATCCTGGGCCACGGTGTCTATCCCAGGCGCTATAAAATCGACCAGGCGGAGGCGAAAAGGCGAATCGGCGTTCAGGGTCCGGTGGTCGCGCACGTCGGATTCTTGTTCGACTACAAGGGTGTTGAACTGCTTCTCCGGGCCGCGGCTCGCATGGAGGCTACTATCCTGATCGTGGGCAGCGGTCCATTCGAAAACGAGGCGCGCCGCCTGGCGCGGATCCTCGCCCCGGGTCAAACAGTCTTTCGCCCCTACGCCAGCGATGAGGACTTTCCTCACTGCCTGGCTGCCGCGGACGTGATCGTGTTCCCCCGCAAGCACACACAGGGAGAATGCAGCGGGGTTCTGGTCCAGGCGATGGCGGCGGGCAAGGCCATCGTGGCACATGATCTGGGCTGCTTCCGGGAATATCTGTCGGCCGAGCGGGGCGTGCTCACCACGCCCGGTGATGTCGCTGAACTCAGAACGGCGCTACAGTCATTGCTGGCGAGCGCGCCGCTGCGTGCCCAGTACGGTCAGGCGAGCCGCAGGTTTGCCGATTTGCATCTCGCCTGGGACCATCTAGCCGAACGGCACATCTCGCTGTTCAAAGGGCTGCACCCGAGCGTGCGATTCCAGAGTCAGCGCGCCAGCGAACGTCCGATCCCGTGATGCTACGGCCGGGACATTCACGGTCATCGGCAGCATGACTACGGTCACCCTTCCCGCGTGGCCGAAGTGATTTCGCTTGCGGCCGACAAACCAGAGGCCACAGCCGGGAGAATGCCCTTTTGGCTGTAGATCGGCCGGACCAACGCCCGCAGTTGCGGCAACTGCAGCGCGAACAAGCCCGCGCCGACCAGGCACACACAGCCGCCGATGGTGAGCGTGGCCGGTGCGCCGACGCGGGTCGACAGCGTGCCTGCCAACAAGCTGCCAAAAGGCGCGACCCCTGCGAAGGCCATCGTGTACAGGCTCATAAGCCGACCGCGCTTATCCTCTTCGGCGATGGTCTGGAGGATGGTATTGGAAGACGCCATACTCACCATCATCCCGAATCCGGCAACAGCGATAAGCGGCAAGGAAAGGAGCATGTGGCGGGAAAACGAGAAGCCGATTAACCCCACACCAAAGCAGGCCGCAGCAAGTGGAATTCTTTTCCCCAATCCCACAACGGAGTTGCGCGCCGCCAAGTAAATCGTCCCAACCAGTGCTCCCACGCCAGTGCTGGCCATCAGAATTCCCAGCGTCTGTGCCCCGCCGTGAAGTACATCCTTGGCGAAAACCGGCATCAGTACCGTGTAAGGCATGCCCACCAGACTGACAACCGCCAGTAGCAGCAGAATATTGCGGATGGGCAAGAACCCAAAAGCGTAGTGCACGCCTGCCTGCAGGTCTCCTAGGAAATCCCCTGCCGAGGCCCGCGCCTGTGGGGGAGCGAGGCGCATGGCGAGCAGAGCGACAATGACCGCAATGTAGCTGAGGCCATTCAAGAGAAAGCACGTGCCTTCCCCAACCAATGAGATGAGGATACCCGCGACGGATGGGCCAATCAGGCGCGAGGCATTGAAGACTGACGAGTTCAGGGCAATGGCATTGGGCAGATCCTCTTTTCGGCCGACCATCTCCAGGGTGAAAGCCTGACGGGTGGGCATATCGAAGGAGTTGATGGCGCCCGAAAAGACCGCCAGGACCATGATGTGCCAAACCTGGATAAACCCAGTTAGCGTCAGGCAGGCCAACGCCAAGGCCTGGAGCATGGCGAGGCTTTGCGTGACCACCAACACGGGCCGGCGGGGCCAACGGTCGGAGAGCACGCCGGCAAGAGGCGTGAGCAGCAGCAAGGGAAGCTGGCCGGCAAATCCCACCATGCCCAATAGGAAAGGCGAATGGGTGGTCCGGTAAACCAGCCAGCCCTGGGCAATGGTCTGCATCCAGGTTCCGATGAGGGACACGCCTTGGCCAAAGAAGAACAACCGATAGTTGCGGTTGTTGAGGGCGCGAAAGACTTGTCTTAGACCCGTGGTCTTGCGCAAGGGTGTTGGTGCTGACACGAGCAGAGCTCACAACTTTCGGGGCGATGGCATCGTGCCGGGCAAAATGCAGGGCATGGCTTGTGAGGATAGCATCCGTCGGCGGCCGGCAAGGTTTCGTGCATCCGGCGGCCGGGCGCAATCTCCGCCCCTTACATCCTGCGACGTGCGGAACACCTGCTCGCGTGCCGATCTTCTGCCCCTCGACCAGCCCTTCTGGTAACCTACGAAGGTCGTTCAACAAAGGAGCCAAGGATGAAGAACGGTATGCTTTTGGGAATGCTTTGCGCCACATTTGTCGTGGCTACCGGGGCTGGCTTGGTGGGCTGCGGCAGCAGCAACTCATCGAACACGAACACCAACACGAACACCAACACCAACACCAACACCAACATAGGGACGCAGACCTTCGTGGCCTCATGCACGATGGTGAACGTCGTGGGGGCCTCGACGATCACCATCTGCACGGACTACACCACCGGAAGCGGCCTGAGCGCCAGCGGCGTCCAGGCTAGCTGCGCGGGCAGCGGGGTGACCTACTCGTCGGATCACTGCCCGACGACCAACCTGTTAGGCACGTGCACCTTGCCCGCAACTGGGACCGTCGTCTACCACTACAGCGGTAGCCTGGACTCTGCGTCCTCCGATCAAAGCAGCTGCACCAGCATCGGCGGGACTTGGGCTAACCCGTAGCCGCTGCCAGCCCTGACAAGCCGGGGTCACCCCGGGATTGATACTCCCATTCGCCGGATTGGCCCCAGCTACGACTCAGGAGATTCTGGCGCTTCCACGTCCGCTTCTTCTCTCGCCTTCTTCACTACGAGCGTTTCTCTGCCGGATTGGTGGGAGGGCTGCCGGCCAAGCGGTGACCACGGGGCACCAGGCGGCCTCACCTGAGCCTGCCGAAACCGCATCTTTGACTGCAAAACCGGCGTGCAGTTTCGGCAGTGGTTGGCTGCGGGCGCGCTAGCCCTGCCGTCAACCCTTGAAGATAGGCGATCCCCAACGGTGGCACGTTTCTGGCTGTTGAGCCCGGACAAGGAGCTTTGTTCGATGCCAGCAACCAAAGGCCGTGCGCTTTCGCTCGTGCAACCGTCGCGTGGTCGCCAGAAGGTGCTCACCGCACGCGAAAAGGCGCAACTGCAAGAAACCATCCTCGCGGACGCAACCCTCGACTGCGTCGACTTTGCCCGCGCCGACCTGCGCGGCTCACGCTTCGAACGCGTCTGCTTCCGCGGCAGCGCCTTCTGTGCTGCCAATCTGGTGCGCGCATGGTTCGTGGGCTGCGATCTGACCGGCGCGGATTTCACCGGCGCGCGTCTGGGAAACAACTCCTTCTTCGGCAGCAGTCTGGCGGGCGCTATCGGGATGACGCAAAGACAGAAGGAATACGTGATCTCGCGTGGAGGCTCCTTTCGGCGCAACCGGCTGAAAGATGGCGCCGGTTCGCGGCTGGGCAACCCGGGAAGGGGAACCCGGCCATGATCCGCGACGAGCATTCGCGCGAGCTGGAGCAGGCTCTGGCGCTGCTCGCCGATGTGGACAAGGAAATTCAGAGGTGCGACAGCAACGAGCAGAATAGCGAGCGTGGCTTGGATCCGCTTCGGCAACAGCTTGAGAAACTGAGTCGGATGCTCGAACGCGAGCGCTGCGCGGAGAATGCAACCGGCTCCCTTGCCGAGGTGGGCAGCTGCCGCTATCGGGAGCTGCTGCAGGAGCTTGAGGAAAAGATGGCGATTGCCCGTTCCAAGAGGCGGCTCGCGCAACGCGAACGCCGCATGCTCGAGATCAGACGCAGCCGCGTTCTGGCCAGCATTCCGCCTGAGATCCTACTCACCTATCGCGGCTTGGTGAAAGTGACAGCCTGATAGCTTCGCCCGCTCGGCCGATGGTTTGGACTGTGGAATGCCATCATGCACAGGCAGCCGAGTCAGCAAACGCCGTCAGCCCCGCGCAGCGGCCCCGCTTGCACCTCACTGCCGATTCGGCATACTCCCGCCATGCCACGAACGCGCCGCTGGGGAGAGGGCAAAGCCTGCCTCATCGTGGGACTTGCGCCGGGCTCTGCGCTGCAACGCTCGCTGACCGACGTGGGCTTCGAGGCAGAAACCGCTGCCACGGAGGCAGAGGCCTTGCTCGCGCTGGAGAGGCGCCCCTTTGCCGTCGTGTTGGCCAGCCAGAAGGCAGAATCCGGCTCGTTGGCTGCTGTGTTGGCGCGCGCCGGACAGAAGCACCCGGCAATTCCAGTGGTCGTGCTGGGCTCCAGTGCCGCGTTCCAGGACGCGGTGGACTGCATGCAACAGGGGGCTGCGGATTACCTAGCCCCGCCGTTTCAGCCTGACCTGGTGGCGACGCGCCTGCATCGTCTGCTCGAACGCGCGGCCACCGCGGATGGCGCTCGCGATGGTGTGTCATCGGGTATCGAACATCTGGGCGTGGTCGGCAAGTCTGCTGCCATGGCCAGGGTGTTCGCGACCATCGAAAAGATCTCGCGCTACAAGGCCAATGTGCTGCTGCTGGGGGAGAGCGGCAGCGGCAAGGAACTGATCGCCCGAGCCTTGCACGGCCGGGGTCCGCGGCGCCGGCATCTGTTCGTGCCCATCAATTGCGCGACCCTGGGCCGCGACTTGCTGGAAAACGAGCTGTTCGGTCACGAGCGCGGCGGCTTTACCGGGGCGCACGAGCGCAAGCGCGGCCTGTTCGAGTTGGCCGACGGTGGCACGCTGTTTCTCGACGAGATCGGCGAGCTCGATCCCTCGACGCAGGCCAAGCTTCTGCGTGTGCTCGAGCGCAACGCTTTTCGCCGAGTAGGCGGGACCGCCTTGGTCAGCGTGGACCTGAGCGTGATCGCCGCGACCAACCGCAACCTGGAAGAGGCCATCGCGGCCAAGAAGTTTCGCGAGGACCTGTACTACCGGCTCAAGGTGGTGACCATCGTAGTGCCGCCGCTGCGCGAGCGACGTGAAGACATTCCCGCGCTGGTGGAGGCGTTCATCGCGGACTTCAACCGTCGCAGCGACGGAAAGATCAAGGGCATCGCCCCGCAGGCCATGCGTTGGCTGACCGAGCTGCCCTGGCCGGGCAACGTGCGCGAGCTGAAGAACGCAGTGGAAAGCGCCGCCATGTTGGCATCGAGCGAGACCATCGGCCTGGAGGAATTCGAATCCACGCCGCTTTCGCGCCGGCCTGTGGCTCCGGCCAGACCCAGCGGCATTCCGTCGGGAGCGGCCGACGGCGTCGTGGTGCCGAGCAAGGCCACGCTGGACGAAGCGGAACGTCTGGTGATCGGCGAGCACCTCAAGCGTTCAAAGACCAAGGCCCAGGCTGCCCAGTCGCTGGGAATTGGATTGCGCACGCTGTACAGCAAGATCAAACAATACCGCCTCCCCGAGAACCGCTAGGGCGTTCCTGGCACGCAACCTGCAGACGATCGACCCGCAACGACCGCAGCGCAGCCATTGAGCCCGGCCCCGCCGCGGTCGAATCGTCACCAAGGAGTCGACCAATGCAGACAAGGACTATGTTAACTTTTGCAGCTTCATTGCTTCTGGGAATCGGCTGCTCGCACGCCAAACCCAAGACCGACCCAGGCCCCAAGGCAGCCCCCACACCGAACACCTACTTGCCCAAGCATGCGGAAACGGCACAAGAAGGCGACGGCCAGGCGCGTTCCGCAGGAGCCCCCTCAATCTACTTCGCCTTTGATTCGTCGCTGATCGCCTACGGAGCGCAGCCTGTGCTGCAGGAAGTGGTCGCCCGGGAAAGGACGCTGGGTCGCACAGTTCGCGTGGAGGGAAACTGCGACGAGCGCGGCACGACCGAGTACAACCTCGCCCTGGGCGACAAGCGCGCCCGCGCAGCCGCAAAGTACCTGCAAGCCATGGGCGTGCCAAAGGACAGGCTCGAAATCGTCACCTATGGCAGCGAACGCCCGAAGAATCCCGGTCACAACGAAGAAGCCTGGGCCAACAACCGACGCGACGACTTCGTTTGGCGATAGACAGACCTGATTTCCAGGAGGAGAGCGGGAATGGACCAGCCAGCCGCGTGCTGCCCCAACTGTTTTGTCAGCCGCCTTGGCCCATTCGTTTTTCAAGCCGAGCAGCCTTCACTAGTTGCAGGCGCCGGCCGCCGGAATCGCCTTGGCCTGCAGAGTTTCGGATTCGCTCGCTCCCGAGTCGCCTTGTGGGAAGTTCAGCACGACATCCACGTCCGCGGTGAACCCCGCCGCCCCGTATCTCCCGTTGAGCGTCACCGTCCCCGTTCCGCTGGCGGCGCGATCTCTCTCTGGTGGCCAAGAGAGGGTGGCTGCGGTTGCGCAGGCGGCGATCGAGGATGGCCACCTGGCCGCGCTCTCCACGATCCATCCTTTCGGAAGGGTGAGGCCGAAGGTGTCGGTGCCTCCAACAGCTCCCAGGTCCAGAGCGACACACATGCCTTGGGCACTGGTCTTCGCAATCAACAGGGAATCGCTGGGGTCAGCAATGGATGTGCACCCAAAGTAAGTCTCGCCTGCCGTTGATCCTGCATCACTGCCACCTGCGCCTCCGGTTCCAACCCCACCAGTACCGCCTGCGTTGAAACCTCCGGTGCCGCCCAGCCCTGAGATGCCACCGCCGCCTGTTGCTCCGCCATTCGCGCTTGTTCCACCGCTGCCAGTCGAGCCGCCCGTGGCAGAGCCGCCTCCGCCCCCTGTCGCAGTGCCACCTGCGCCGCCGGACCCAATTCCGCCTACACCGCCGGCGACTGTTCCGCCGGCTCCACCCGAGCCCCCGGGTTTCGTGCCACCTGGCCCGCCCGTTGTCGTGCCACCTGCGTCACCTGAGGCCGCCCCGCCCGAACCCCCGACTGTGGTCTGACCCGCACCTCCGGATGCGGTTCCGCTGGCACCTCCGGACGCGATTCCGCCTGAAGCGCCAGCTCCGGCGAATCCGGCTGTGCCACCGGAAGGAGTCCCACCACTGCCGCCGACGCTGGTAGCGCCGCCAGATCCGGTGCCAGCCGAGCTGCCCCCTGACCCGCCGCTGCTGCCTGAGAGCGTGTCTGAAAAGTTGACGTTTCGTGGAGGCGAGCGATAGCAAAGGCATGAAGCGAGGCAGGTACCCGAGCGACTTGACCGAGAAGCAGTGCCAACGAATCGAACCCCTGTTGCCCGCACCAA
>Ga0265329_10000257_pt1 | contig 28312 bp, 23 predicted proteins | sample 41627metaG_FD_202091 | JGI IMG/M metagenome (GOLD analysis project Ga0265329, IMG submission 202091) | Rhizosphere microbial communities from Carex aquatilis grown in University of Washington, Seatle, WA, United States - 4-16-27 metaG | ecosystem: Host-associated > Plants > Roots > Rhizosphere...
ATGGCAAAGCGCTTGTTTTGAGGGCTCACTTCCGGGTAGCCATCGCGAAAACGCACGACCACGTAGATGATGGGCAGATGTATGTCGCGAGCGGCTTTGAGGGCTTCGGCCGCCTTGTCGACCAGCGAGCCGCGCGCGGCCTCGGGCACCATGCCGACAATGTCGTTTTGGTAGTCCATGACCAGAAGCGCGGTATGGCCGCGGTCGATCTTGAGCGGCTCAGGCTTGTCAGCCGCGGCGGCTTGTTGAGCTCGCACGCAGAAGAAAACACAAAGAAGCGCAGTCGTTCGCAATGCGGTTCGCATCTTCGAGACTATACGCGTTTGGCACATGGAGGGGTGCACCGCAATTTCAGCATGCAGTGACTCTCCGTCTTCTTGTGGGCTTCTGCCGTAGAGGATAGAGTCGGTGTTCATAAGTAGGACTAAGTATGGCTTGCATGAACCTAGGGGAAGTCCGAGCGAAAATTGCCGCTGGCTGGTTGCTTTGCGTGGTGAGCGCTACCGGCCTTGCCGCATGCGATGGCGGTTCCAGGAAGCAGGGTGACGCCGGCCCGTCTGACGCAGGCCCGGTCAAGCCGATTCCCGCCAGCAGTTTTGCAGCCACGTTCGCCGCCGCCTACTGCGAGAGCATCGCGCCTTGCTGCACTCAAACTGGGAACGATTCGACCGGGTGCCAAGCCACCCTCGAAGCCGAGATGGCGGCCTTCGTGACCGTCGACACCTCCAATACGAAGCTCGCTTATGACGAGACCGCCGCCGGCAATTGCATCGCCGCCGTTCGAGCCACACTAAGCGCGTGTACCGACCGGGCTCTCTCTCGACAGAGCGACGGCGTCTGCCAGCTCGTCTTTCGCGGAACTGTACCAGTGGGCGGTAGCTGCGGCCAAGACGGCGACTGCATCCAACCGGCCGACGACAGCGTCGGATGCGATTCAGGGGTCTGTGTGGCAAATTCCGGCCATTCGATCACGTCGGCCACACCCCACGGCACCGTTGGGGACGCTTGTGCGGGTACCTGCCAGGGGAACAGCTCCGGGAGCTCTTGCTCATTCTCCAGCACGAGCAACGCCACGGCTCTTTGCTGGACCCAGGAGGGAGTCTACTGCGAAAGCGGCACGTGCGTTGCGACGCCGGACATTGGACAGGTGTGCGGGTTCGGTTCTTACTGCGGCGCCAACGCGCATTGCACGAGTGGAGAAGTCTGCGCAGCCAGCCTCGCCAGCGGTGGTTCCTGCGATTCCAGCTACGATTGTCTGAGCCCATCCTACTGTGACTCGTCCTCTGGGCAGTGTGCTCCGGCCAAGGCGAACGGAGCGACATGCAACGTGGACTATGAGTGCAGTGGTGGACAATGCGAGCAGTCTCTCTGTCGCAACTGGACCGTGGCTAACGCAGCCGCCTGCGCCGGGTTGATGGACTAGGGCTGTCCCTAATAGGCGGGGCTCTCGGGTACCCCGAAGTACCCAGACGCAGAAATGCATTGTCGACCTTGATGGACTTGACGTTGTGGTAATCGAGCTGCACCAACTAGACTGGAGTCAGCTGGATAGTTCCAAGAGCTGTCGAGGACTCATGGGCTGCTGATTGCACCGAGCAAAATAGTGAACTCGCGCCAGCATGGCCGCAAGATCGAGCCCGGTCACATCGATGCCGGCCGTCGAAAAGGCTGCTCGCAAAGTCGCCTGGCCGGCGTGCTTGCCAAGGACGAATTCGCTGCCTGGCCGACCCACCGTTGCCGGTTCGAAGGGCTGATAGGCTAGGGAATTCTTTTCCAGGCCGGCGCAATGAATCCCGGACTCGTGGCAGAACGCCGACGCACCCAGGATGGGTTTACCGGGCGAGATGTCGCGCTTGGCGGCGTCCATGACCAACTTCCCAAGGGGTGCAAGCATGGCGGTGGCCAGGCCGCTCTTGCGCGGCGAAAGCCGGTCGAGAACCATCACCACCTCTTCGAGCGCGGCGTTGCCGGCCCGCTCGCCCAAGCCCGCGACCGTCACGTCCACGGAAGCCGCACCCGCTTCGATGGCGCTGACAGCGTTCGCGGTCGCCATGCCGAAATCGTTGTGCGCATGGAACCCAATCGCCATCGGTCCGGCCCAGGCCACGGATCTTGCAATCAGATCCTGCGTTCGGCTGGGCGTCAGGGTACCCACGGTGTCCGCCAAGCGCACGCGATCGGCGCCGCACGCGCGCGCTGCCGTGACAAATCGTTCGAGGAAATTCAGCGACGCGCGACTGGCGTCCTGCGCGCCGACGGAAACAAATGGAAAATGCCCGCGGGCAAACTCGACCAGCGTCGACAGCTCCGCGAGCACCCGCTCTTCGTCCTTTCCGAAGCACGCCATCAGGATGGGCGACACCGGAAAGGACAAGTGCACCGCCGAGAGTTCACAGCTCGCGGCGGCCTCGATGTCCGAGCGGCGCGCGCGGCACCAGGCAGTCATGCGAACAAGACCGTCGAGTTCGAGGAGCGACCTGATATCCGCGATTTCCTCGGGCCCCATGGCTGGCGTTCCGACCTCCAGTTCGGGCACGCCGGCCTCGACCAGCGCTCGCGCGATCGCCAGTTTCTCCTGCCGGGAAAAAACCACGCCCGGCGCCTGTTCGCCGTCGCGAAGCGTGGTGTCCACCAGCCAGACATCGCGCCTATCCGTCGAGGATTTCATCCGCAGCCTCCTCCCCCGCCGGCGCAGCCGGTTCCGCAACCGTGGAAGGTTCTGCGCAGGGAAGCCGGGATGGGTGTGCCGCCATAGACAGCGGACAACCCCTCCTCGATGAGGCCCTCCATCTCGATAACCTCAAGACCGGTCCCCGTGAGCACACGCCGCGGTGCCGCGCCCACGCCAGTCGTGAGAACCGCGCGGCAGTCTTTGAGCAGATCCGCGAGATCGAGCCAGCGTTTGATTCCGCTGCCTGACTCGGGCGCCTCGCGCACTTCGACGGGCACGCAGGTCAGATTGTTCTCGGCAAAAACATGGAAGCAGGTGGCTTCGCCGATGTGTTGGTTGACCAGCATCCCTTCGCGCGAGGCCACCGCAACGTAGGGACGATCCTTGCTTGGCTTGCTGGCCAAGAGGGCAAATTCCTTAGGGTCGGGCATGCCCTCGGCTGCTTCGCCGACAAATCCGCAGGCGTCGGCTCGGCAGCGCGCGCAGTGGGACATCTGCGGCAGCTCTTTGCCCGCGGTGAGGCGCGCACTCGCCATCACCTCGGGTCCCGGCTCGCCCAGCGACTCGAAGGGCGTGCCGGGCACCGGCACCATGGCCATGGTGTTCATGATCTCGGCCCCCGCGGCGCGAACCTCGGCGGCGACGGACGCGATCTCGCCGTCGTTAATCCCAGGAAGGACGATGGTGTTGACCTTCACCAGAATGGGCGTTCGCGCAAGTCGCGCCATGGCCTCGCGCTGCCTGGCCAGCAGCAGCTCCGCGCCCTGCACGCCCCGGTACACGCTGTCGCCAAAGCGCACCCAGCGGTAGATCTTCGCGCCCACGGCCGGGTTCACCGTGTTGATGGTCATGGTCACGTGGCTGACCTTGAGTTCGACCAATTCGTCGATGTGTTCGACAAGTCCGAGCCCATTCGAAGCGACACAAAGAAGAATATTGGGGAACTCCTGTCGCACTAGGCGCAAGGTCTCTATGGTTTCGACAGGATTGGCGAATGGATCGCCGGGACCGGCAATGCCCACCACTGTCAGGTGCGGCATCTTCGCGTACACCGCTTTCAGGTAAGTCATCGCCTGGAAAGGCGACAGCAGCACGCTGGAAACACCAGGGCGGGTTTCATTGGCGCAATCGAACGAGCGATCACAGTAATTGCACTGCAAATTGCACTTGGGCGCCACCGGAAGATGAATTCGCGCCGCTTTCCGGTACACGTCGGGGTTGAAGCAGGGATGGTTGGCGAGATCGAGTTTGGATTCGAGCAGCGAGCGTCGTCGCCTGGCTGGGTCTGGCATCACGTCACCTCAGTCCAGAAGCAATGCAAGCCCGGGACCACCTCACAGCACAGTCTTGACCCGATACACGCCGCCAATGACGAGAAACTCGTCTTCGCCTTTCAGGATGCCGCGGGGAAAGAGCTGGCTCCAGAAGAAGACCTTCACCGCGGGCACGCGCATCTCCCACACCGTGGAGCCAAACTCGAAGGCTCGCTCCGAGTCCGGCGTGAACGAACTCAAGTTGTTGAGGCGAACGATGCGCTCGCGCGGAGAAACGACTTCGAGGGTCTGGTAGTCGCTAGGGTCGTGCGTGCCACGAAAGAGCGAAAACCAGGTCTCGCCGGGATGGCGGCGGCCGAGCTCGTACTGGCAGTAGGTGTAGACGAGATCGAGCTGCGAGTTGATGGCGTTGCTGCCCGCCATGCCCTTCATGCGATCGGTGGCAAAGGCGAGCTGCCCCTCTTCGTCGTTCGCCGTGACCTTGCCGCGGTGGAAGGTCGGGCGCAGGCCGATGCGGCTTTCGACCCACGCCTTGAGCACGGCCCCTTCGATGGAATTGGAATCCACGCCCCAGCCGCGTAGATAGCGCACGTAGGTGTTGCGCAGGCTGCGTTTGGCACTGTGGGTGTGTTCCCGGTCGAGTTCGTGGAGGTGAAACTTCGCGGTGATGTGTTCGTTGAAGAGGCGCGTGCGCTCATCCGGATCGTCAACCGCGTCGAGCCGTTCGAAGAGCCGCCGGCTGCTGACTTTCACGCCCTGGATCTCGAAGCGCTGCGGCCTCTCGTTGAATTCCAGGCTGCCGATGTACCAGGCCGGCAAGTCGCACAGGTTCCACGTCAGATTCCAGTTCTCGCTCACGGCAATGACTTCGCCTCCATCGGTGCTGTACCGAGCGAGACCTGCTGCCCGTGGGCCAGCGGCGAGTGATCGATGAGCTGGTCGGCCAAGTCCTGAATCTCCGCGCGCACGGTCGGATCGAGCTTGCGCACCCACTCGCGCGGGATCTCTTCGATGCCGTAGTAGGCACCGGCTATGGCGCCGACGATGGCGCCGGTCGTGTCGGCGTCACCGCCCTGGTTCACGGTTGCGATCAAACATTCCTCGAAGGACGAGGTGGCGAACAGAAAATGCAGGACCGTCTGCATGGTGTCCACCACGTAGGCGGTGGAAAGTCCGTGGTACGGGGCGTACCGAAAATTCGGGAATTCCGCGACAGTCGCGTCCGCCTGCCGGCGCAGGCGGTGCATGGCATGGCCAATGAGAGCGAGCTGGATCAGACGTCCCACGAGAACGCAGGCGGTATCTGAGAGGGGATGGTGGTGGGTGATGTGCGCCTGCTCGATGGCCTGCTCCTCCAGCAATTGAGCATCTGCCAGCGCGGCCAGGGCGATGGGAGCCATGCGCATGACGGCGCCATTGCCCGCGTCACCTTCGTTGGGGGGACCGTGCACGGATCCGTGCGCGATGAAACGGGCAATGCCACGCCGACAGGTGTTGCCGATGTCGGGCGGCCGCGAGCGGTACCACCCTACGAAACGCCGGGCGATGTCCTGGGGCGAAAACCCGACGGTGACGATCGAGCGAGCAATACATAGCGACATCTGCGTGTCGTCCGTGACCTCACCAGGCCGCAGCCGCAGCCAGCCGCCTCCGGTCAATTTGCGGTGAACGCCATGCTGAGCGCGGATTTCCGAGGCGGTCATGAATTCAACGGTGGCGCCGAGAGCATCGCCGATGGCCAGCCCAAGCAGGCTGGCCCGCGCCCGCTGGCGCACATCGGGCAAATGCGTCAGGTATTGGCTCACGCTGCTGGTTCACAAGTAGGAAAACCCGATGGGCGAGCTGCTTTGTTTGGCGTCAAGCAGCGTGTTGACCACGCTATCGAAGAGCTGCATCGTGCCCCGGTAACCGACGTGAAGCAGGCGGCCCGCGCCGAGGCGATCGTGAATGGGAAAGCCCACGCGCAAGAGCGGAACGCCGAGGGCGCGCGCCACGCGGTAGCCCTTGCTGCTGCCAATTAGCAGTTCGGGCTTGAGCCTATTGCAAGCCGCCTCGATGGCACCGAAGTCAGTATCTTCCAATATCTCGCCGACCGCGCCAGCAGGCAGCTCCTCCAGCGCGTCTCGCAACGCCCGGTTGCGCGCGCCGGTAGCGCACAGGACGGGCCGGGCGCCGATCTCGGCGAGAAATCCCGCCAATCCCGCCACGAGCTCGGGATCGCCATAGACCGCAACTCGTTTGCCGAACACATATTTGTGACCATCGGCATAAGCATCCAGCAATCGCCCCCTTTCCTTTTCTAGCCATTCGGGCATGGCATTGCCCGAGATCTCGCCTAGGGCATCGCAAAAGCCGTCGCAAGCGCGAACACCGATGGGCAAGCCGAGAATTCTAGTTGTCACCCCGCGTTCGGCGAGCACCGCGCTGGCTCGTGGCGCCTTGCCTGTCAGGGTGAGATCCAGGGTTTCGAGCGCCCTCGGCATCGCGGCGATCTCCTCGACCCGCGTGCCGCCCGTCGGCAACGGGCAGTAGTGGTCGAGAATCACGCCATCGAGGGTTTCGGAATAATCCGGAAGGATCGTCGGCGAGACCGCGTAGGCATCGGCGATTTCGCGCAAATGGCGCAAATCCGCGGGCGAAACGATCGGCGGCAAAATGTTCACTGATCGCACTTGCGGTCCGCGCTGGGTGGCCAGCGTTTCAACCAACGCACGCACCATCGCGTGAAACCCCTCGACGTGGCCATCCTTGAAACTGGGAGTAGAGGCCGAGACCACCGGTAGATGGGTGTTGCGCTTTTCGTCGTAACTACGGAGGAGTCGTCCGACATCTTCTCCGATGGTCTCGGCCAAACATGTGGTGGCCACAGTAACAAGCGCCGGCCGGTACTGCCGGGCCACGTTGTCGAGCGCGCGATGCAGATTCGATTCGCCGCCGAATACCGTCTGCGATTCGCCAAAGCTCGACGAAGCCACGTCCATGGGTTCGCGAAAGTGGCTGATGAGATAGCGGCGGATGTAGGTCGCGCAGCCTTGCGCTCCGTGAAGTAGCGGTACGGTATCGCGTACGCCCGCGCTGGCCAGGGCGGCCCCAAGCGGCGCGCACAGGGTGCACGGGTTCACCGTCGCCTCGCCCGACGTGGAGTGGACGGCCTCATGTTCGGTCGCGCAGCTCACGGCGCCACCGCCTTTTTCTTCGCGGTTCGCGCCAGTTTGCGCGGCATCAGGGACCAAATGGGGCTCGTGGCCGTGGCGTGAATCTCGCGCGCGAAGGCCACGGCGCCCTCGAAACCAGCCAGCGCAATCTTGCGTTCATGGTTGTGGTCGCAAAAGCCGAGGCCAAGCTTGTACGCAATGGGGCGCTCTTTGACCCCGCCGATGAACACGTCGATATTTTGCTCGACGAGAAAATTGGCCAGTTCCAGCGCGTTGGTATCGTCGACGATGATGGTGTTCTCGTCGCACACGGCTTGCAGCTCTTCGTATTCCTCGCGGCTGCCGGTCTGGGTGCCCGCAAGCGCCACCGTGACTCCGAGCTGGCGCAACGCCCGCACCAGCGAGAACGCCTTGAATGCACCGCCCACGTAAAGACCTGCTCGCTTGCCTTGCAGATCCTTCTTGAACTCCTTGAGTGCGGGCAGCACCTTGCCGAGCTCGGAGCGCACGAGCTCTTGTGCTCGCCGCGCGACCGCCGCGTCGCCGAGCTTTTCGGCCACTTCGTAAAGCGCGCGCGCCGTGTCCTCGATACCGAAGAACGACACGCGAATGAAAGGGATCCCGTACTTTTCCTCCATAGCTTTCGCGAGCGGAGTCATCGAGCCCGCGCATTGAACCACGTTCAGGCGTGCCCCGTGCGCGCTGCGGATCTCGTCGACGCGACCGTCGCCCGTGAGCACGGACACAACGTTCACGCCCATACGCGTGAAGTAGTCCTTGATGATCCAGCTCTCGCCGGCCACGTTGAAATCGCCCATCAGGTTGATCGACAGCGGCCCCACCGAATCGATGTTGCCGGTACCGATGAGTTCCAACAGCGCTCGCGTGGCCGCGCTGTAGCCGTCACGCTTGGTACCGCGAAATCCTTCTGACTGCACCGCGATGACGGGAATGCCCACGTCCGCTTCAACCCGCTTGCAAATCGCCGTGACGTCATCGCCGATCACGCCGACCACGCAGGTCGCATACACAAAGGCCGCGCGCGGCGAATAGCGTGCAATCAAGCTGCGCAAGGATTGCTCCAGGCGCTTCTCGCCGCCTAGGACGATCTCGCGCTCACGCAGATCGGTCGAGCAACTGATGCGGTGAAGTTCGGGCCCGGAGGACAAAGCACCGCGAATGTCCCAAGTGTAGGCGGCGCAGCCCACGGGACCGTGGACCAGGTGCAAGGCATCGGCGATGGGGTACAGCACCACGCGCGAGCCACAAAAGGTGCAAGCACGCTGGCTGACCGAACCCGCCGCGCTGGCCTTGTTGCAGTCCACGTCCACGGTGGCCAGCTTACTTGTGCGGATGACTTGTCCCTTCCTGTCCTCCAGCACCTCGAACTTCATGGCATTCCTTTCAAGTCGATTGTCATGGGAACCCTGGAAGGGTTCCCAAACCCTCCCGCGATGCTTCGCTGCCGGCAGAGCCGGCAGGCTCCGCACGCGTATCGCCGATCGCGCGACGTAGACGGTCCACGGCCACGACATCGCACGCACGGGGCCGGAAGAACGGTTCGACCTCGCTGCCCCCGCGTGCGTAGAGTTCGTGGGTGCGCTCTAGGGCGGCCGCGTAGAGTGACGACCGCTCGCTCTCGGACAGGGGCGGCCGCCGCCGTTCCAGCACCTCCACTTCTTTGCCAAAGCGCTTGAGGATGGCAATGCGATGGACGGCCAGCACCGCAGGATTGAAGGCAACGTCGAGCAACGCAAAGAGGTCTTCTGCGCACTCGATATTGGCAATGGCCTCCGGGAGGTTCATTCGCTTCACGCCAACAACGGTTCGAAGCTGAACGCTTTCTTGTTACAAGTGCGGCCACAGGCCTCGCAGCCGATACAGCTCTCTGGATTCTTCACCGACGCAAACATTTTCGCCGATTCCTCCTCGTCCACTTCCTTGGGGGCCAACACCCCGTGGGCACAGATCTTCATGCAGCGTCCGCATCCGATGCACTTGTTGTCGTCGACGGCCTTGACGAACTTTGGCGTCCATTCCTGCCGTCCCCGCGTGAGTCCAGTAACGTACGACATCTCTTCTTCCTTTCTATTGTGATGGGAACCCTGGAGAGGGTTCGCTTTGCCCTCGGCACCTGCCAACCCGCCCAGCCTCCCTCGCGCTTCGCGCGGCCTCGCCAAACCCTCCCACGATGCTTTGCTGCCGGCGAAGCCGGCAGGCTCCGCACGCGGACTATTCCTCGTCGATTTGTTCGATGTGACGACGGCGGGGAGTCACGCCCAGCGTCTTGGCCAACCAGGGTGGCGCCTCGCCGCGCAGCACGTTTTGCAGTTTCTCGACCAATTCCGCGATTGGAGCCTCGGTCTGTGTCTTCATGGGATGAATGCGCCTCGCTACCAGTTTGGCGGCGGCCGGACCACCGATCTGCATCGTGCAGACGATTGAACAACCCGCCAGGGCGGCTGCGCGAGCCGAGATCCGATCCTCGCCCGTTTCGACGCCATCCTTGCTGTCCGCACTGTCGGGCCAATCCATCTTGCTCACGCATGCGGCACGATCCGGTTCGATGTCCCAAAGATAGAACGCCGTGGAGCTGCCAAAGTGCTCGTTGATGCGTTCGCCGTCGCTGCTCGTGAATGCTACCTTCATCGTTGGCTCCAATCATCAGCGCATGATTTCGAAGTGACGGTTGTCGCAGGTCTCGTCCTTGATATCGATGTACTTGTTGCAGATCTCGGTCAGCATGTTGATGACGCCCTGATAACCGATGAGTGGCCGACGGTGCAGATTGACCCGGTCGAAGATGGGAAAACCGAAGCGGAAGAGCGGAATCTTGGCGTCGCGGGCGATTTGTTTACCGTGGGTGTCGCCGATGATTCCATCCACCTTGTCGGTCATGACGAGCGAGCGCAGGTGCCACAGGTCTTTGTTCATGTAGACCTTGCTTGTCTTGCCGAAGAGCGAAGCATCGAGCAAGGCGTGCAATTCGCGTTCGAGCTTCTTCGAGCCCTTGGAACAGAGGATGTGGTACGGAATAGCGCCCATTTCCAGCAGAAACGACACGTAGCCGAGCAGGTAGTCCGAGTCGCCGTAGACCGCGAATTTCTTGCCGTGAATGTATTGTTGCGCATCGGTCATCGCGTCCACCGCACGACCGCGCTCGGCCTTGAGCTGCGCCGGCACGGGTTTGCCGAACAGTTCGGCAAGCTTCATGACAAAGGCATCGGTCTTGGCGATGCCCATTGGCATGGGCATGGAAACGTGCTCGCCAGCGTATTGCTCTTTGATCCAAACGAAGGTCTTCAAGGTGGCAAAGGGCGCCACGGTCAGCGTGGCCTTGCCATTGATAGAGTCCCCGGCCTCCTCAAGTTTGGTGCCGCCCGGATAAATACGATAGGTCCCGTCGTTGGGCGAATCGAAGGTTTCGGAAATGTCGGCCAACAAGGTGTAGGGGATGCCTAAGACGTCGAAAATGCGCTTGTACTCGCGGTAGTTGCCGGTATTGGCGTCGAAGCCAGCAATGAAGTTGAGCTTCCCCGTGCAACGCCCTTCGACGGCTTTGCCCTCGGTCAGGGTCTGCAGAATGCTCATGAGCATGGAGTCGTAGCCATGCACGTGCGATCCGTTGAACGAAGGCGTGTTGGCATAGGGAAGGAGGAAATCGTTGGGTATGCACCCCTTTTGCCGCGCATTCCCGATGAATGATCGAAGGTCGTCGCCGATAACCTCGGGCATACACGAGGTGAACACCGCAATCATCTTGGGTTTGTAGAGTGTGTAGGCGTTCTCCAGGCCCTCGTGCAGGTTGTTCTGGCCTCCGAACACGGCACCGTCCTCGGTCATCGAGTCGGACACCGCCGGTGCAGGTTCGCGGAAGTGACGGTTGAGCGTCGAGCGATAGTAGGAGGCGCAGCCCTGGGCGCCGTGGACGAAGGGCAGGGTTTCGGCGAAACCGTGCGCGGCGAGCTGCGCTCCTAGCGGCTGGCAAGCGTGTGCGGGGTTGACCACGAGGGCTTGGCGCGCGAAGTTTTTCTCCTTGTAGTCCTCGGTGTTGATCCACTCGGCGATACGTTTCTCATCTTCCGGACAAATGCCGGTAACGGGCTTGACGGGCAATCCTAGATCGTTGGACACGTTGAAACTCCGTAAAATGCCGTTAGAAGGGCGCCTTGACCAATTTCCAAGTGGGACTGTTGATGGCCAAATCGAGATCTTTGGCGAACACCGGAAAGCCCATGTACGCGTGGTACGGCCCTGAATAGTCCCAGCTATGCATTTGTCTGAAAGGTATGCCCATCTTCTGGAAGAGGTATTTCTCCTTGATGCCGCTGCCCACCAGGTCGGGCTTTAGCTCTTCGACAAACTTTTCAAGTTCGTATTCGCTGGCGTCGTCGTAGATGACGGTGGCGTCCGGCATTTCGGGCGAGGTGCGCTCGTAGTCGTCGTTGTGGGCGAATTCATAGCCCGATCCGACCACCACCATGCCAAGATCCTCGTAGGCGCTCACAGTATGTCGGGGCCGCAATCCGCCCACGTAAAGCATGACTTTCTTGCCTTCGAGGCGTGGCCGGTACTCGTCGATCACCTTCTGCATTTCCGGATCGTACTTGGCGATGGCCGCCTCGACCTTCTCCTTAATGGTGTCGTCGAAGCGCTCGGCAAGTTTGCGAAGGCTGGCCTTGATCTTGGTAGGACCGAAGAAGTTTAGCTCCAACCATGGAATCTTGTATTTCTCTTCCATCACGCGGGCCATGTAGTTCATGGAGCGGTAGCAGTGGATGACATTCAACTTCACCTGATGTGTGGCGGCGATGCGCTCGATCTCGCCGTCGCCAGTCCACGTGGCCTTGACGTTGAACCCACACTCTTCCAAGAGCGGCTTGACCGACCAGACGTCGCCACCGATATTGTAGTCGCCGATGAGTGCGATGTCGTAGGGGCCGGCCGGTTCGCTGAATTCGCGCGTCTCGATGATGTAGTCGCGAATCGTATCGTTCGAGATGTGGTGGCCAAGGGACTGACTGACCCCACGGAAGCCCTCGCAGTTGCAGGGGATGACGGGCAAATCCAATTCATTCGACATTGTGCGGGCCACCGAATTGATGTCGTCGCCAATGAGTCCGACGGGACACTCCGAGAGGACGGAAATGCCCTTGGCCAGGGGAAAGAGCTGTTTGGTTTCCTTGAGCAATTGGGCCAGCTTCTTGTCGCCCCCGTAGACGATGTCCTTCTCCTGGAAGTCCGACGTCATCTGCATGGCGAAGTTCGATACGCCATTGATTCCGGACATGAGGTTGCGGCGTGTTCCCCAGGAATACCAACCGCAACCGACCGGGCCGTGCGAGACGTGGGCCATGTCGCGAATAGGGCCCCACACCACTCCCTTCGCACCTGCGTAGGCGCACCCGCGTGCACTCATCACGCCAGGCACGGTTTTCCGGTTGGACTTTACGCACGCCGATGTGGCCTCCGGATCGTTGGGCGCCAAGTGGGGCGCCCGCTTCTTGCGGGCCTTTTCGGGATAGACCTCAAGGGTGCGATCGATCATGGCCTGGGTCGACTCGCGGCTGATGCCTTCCACTTTCTTCCTTACATCGGCGGACATGGTTGGGTTCTCCTTTGGTGACTAGAACTAGGCAGAAACGGCGGCAGCGGGAACGCCCACACCGGGCACGTCGTCTTCGATGATGCCGAACTCCATGAGCAGCTCTTCCAGCTCTTCCATGGCCAGCGGCTTGGGGATGACCAGCATCTTGTTTTCCGAGATCTTCTTTGCCAACTGGCGGTACTCCTCGGCCTGCGGATGGTCTGGCGAGTATTCGATGACGGTCATGCGGCGCAGCTCTGCCCGTTGCACCTGATTGTCGCGCGGAACGAAGTGAATCATTTGTGTTCCCAGGCGCTTCGCCAGGGCTTCAATGAGTTCGGCTTCCTTATCGGTATTGCGCGAATTGCAGATAAGGCCGCCCAAGCGCACCTTGCCCGAAGTGGCATATTTGAGAATGCCTTTCGAGATGTTGTTGGCCGCGTACATGGCCATCATCTCGCCGGAGACCACGATGTAGATTTCCTCGGCCTTGCCTTCGCGGATGGGCATGGCGAAGCCGCCGCACACCACGTCGCCGAGGACGTCGTAAAACACGAAGTCGAGATCGGGGGTGTAGGCGCCTTCGGCTTCGAGGAAGTTGATGGCCGTGATGACCCCGCGGCCCGCACAGCCGACGCCCGGCTCGGGACCGCCCGATTCAACGCATTTGACCCCGCCGTAGCCGAGCTTGAGAACGTCGGACAGTTCCAGATCCTCGACCGTGCCACGCTCGCGAATCAGATCCATGACCGTGGTCTGCGCCTTCGAATGCAACATCAGGCGAGTGGAGTCAGCCTTGGGATCGCAGCCAACAATGATGACCTTCTTACCGAGCGAGACGAGCCCGGCGACCGTATTTTGTGCCGTCGTCGACTTGCCGATGCCACCCTTGCCGTAAATTGCGATTTGCCTCATTGTGTCCTTCCTGTTTCCTTAGTTGGTTCCGTCGTTGCTCTCTTCAACAGTCGACAACTGGCTATTGCAACAGGAGTGCCACCTGCGAAACGGCGATATCTGGCTACTTCGCGCTGCCAGGCCTCGACAAAATCCGCGAATGTCGAACCCGTTTCCGTCGAGATTGTCGACGCGGCCGAGCGAGGCCGAATCAGCGCAGCGAAGCGCGCGTTCGCCGAGCCGGCGCGATGAGCGCCATGTCGATGCCGAACTTGCGGATCTTGTAGCGCACGATGCGCTCGCCCACGCCCAGCTCGCGCCCGGCGGCGCTGACATTGCCGCCCGCCCGCTTGAGGGCATCGACCAGCATGTCCCGCTCAAGCTGCGCCATATTCGAGCGCAAGGTTCCGTCGCTGTTCTGGCGCAAGGCCGCGGGCATCTGCAAAGTCGGCGGCAGGTCGCGACCGTGAATCACGCCATCACGAGAGAGCAACACCGCGTGCTCGATGCAGTTCTCCAGCTCGCGAATATTGCCCGGCCAGTGGTACGCCATCAGCATGTTGATGGCGCTGGTGGTGATGCGCCGAATGGGTTTGTGCATCTTCTCGGCAAATTTCTCGCTGAAATGGTTGGCCAGCGCCAGGACATCGTCCTTGCGCTCGCGCAGCGGTGGCAAGAAAACCGGGAATACGTTGATGCGATAGAAGAGATCCGCGCGAAAGCGGCCGTCCTTCATCAGGGCTTCGAGATCGCGGTTGGTCGCGGCAACGATGCGCACATCCACATGAATCGTCTTGTTGCTGCCCACGCGCTCGAATTCCCGCTCTTGGATCGTGCGCAGCAACTTGACCTGGACCGTGGGCGAGAAATCGCCAATCTCGTCGAGAAAGAGCGTTCCGCCGTCGGCTTCCTCGATGCGCCCGGCGCGCGCGTGCAGCGCCGAGGTGAAGGCGCCTTTCTCGTGACCGAACAGTTCGCTTTCCAGCAACCCTTCGCTCAAGGCCGAGCAATTCACCTTCACAAAAGGCCCTCGCGATCGGCCACTGAGGTAGTGAATCGCCGCGGCCACGAGCTCTTTGCCGGTTCCCGATTCGCCACGGATAAGCACCGTCGTGTCGGCCTCGGCCACTTGCCGGATCCGTTCGTAGACCAGGCGCATGGGTGCCGAGTCGCCGACCATGTTTTCCGGGCGCGACGATAGTTGCAGCTCGGATAGCAGTCGCTTGCGCTGATCCTCTAGCGCCGCAGTTTCCGCGCGCGTTTCTCGCCGGCGCTTGATGTCGTTGGCGATCAAACCCGCGACGATACTGAGAACCTTCTCCGCGTCTTGCAGAAGATCGATGTCCTGCCTCGGCATGTCGACGGAAAGGGTTCCGACGTTCTCCTGTCCGATGGTGACCGGCAAGGCGACGAAGCTCCAGCCCTTGGCATCGAGCTGTGCATCCCTGCGCTGGTGCACGCGATCTTGAAAGCGAGGCTCATCCTGGATGTTGGGGACGATCAGCGACCTTCCTGTCTCGATCACTCGCCCGACGATTCCCTCACCACGCCGGTAGCTTGCACCATCGCGAGGTTGAGTCTCCGACGGGCGCAGGGCCTCGACGAGGAGCTCTTTCCCGTCGGGCGAGAGCAACATCACGGTCGCACGCCGCATGTCGAGGCGCTCTTCCAAGACGCGCAAGATCTCGCGCAGGATGTCCTCTTGTGAACCTGTTCGCGCCAACGTGCTCGCCACTTCGGCCAGCGCGTTCAGCGACTGAACGTGGCGGCGAGATCCCGCGCGGCAAATGTGGCAGGGATCGTTTGAAGGTCGAAGCAAGTCCTCGGGAAGAAGAGTCATGCCAGCGACATTGCGAGGGCTCGCGCCGGGGCCGTGCGAGCCAGGTGCAAGCGCAGCGGTTGCATCGCCGAGGCCGCGAATCCGTGGCGCAGGTACAGCCGCCGCGCGCGCGCGTTGTCGGCATCGGTTAGCAAGGTGATCCGGGTCAGGCCTTCCTTGCGCGCCCAATCGACAGCGGCGCGCAAGAGTCGTGTTCCAAGCCCCCTATCTCGCTGGTCCGGCCGCACGACCAAGTCCTCCAGCCACGCCGCCTTGCCGCCTTCCGCGGTGCTAATCGTGAACAGCAGACTGACCATGCCCAGGATCTTCAGGCCTCGCGTCAGTACGAAGATGCGCCCCATCGCTGGCTGGGCCAGAAGGATTTCGAGAGCCCGGCGTTGTTTCGCCGCGACCGGCGAAAAATCCCGTTCTTGCCTGAACAGGTAGCCAAGCAGTTCGACCATCGCGCTGACATCCGCGCTGCGCGCCTCGCGTACCCGCACAAGATCCCGCAGCCTTACTTGTTGAGCAGAGCGTCGATTCCTCTCGGCTTGAGCTTCGATCATGGTATCGACTGTATCCGGGATGTTGTAAGCGGACTGTTTCCGTTGGGTGAATGGTTCGGTCGGTGCATCGGCAAATCGTGGCCTAGTTGACGAGGGAGGCAGTCGCTCGCCTGACCCACGGAGGTTCCCGATGGGCAGAGTCGTCGCGTTTTCCTGCTTGATCATGAGCATCGGCTGCTCTTCAAAGGGAAACAGCGTCGCGCCCCAGGGCGCGGGGGCGCGGGGGCCACCGACTCGGGCGGCAGCTCTACCGCCGCCGGCGGAACCACCGCATCCGGAGGAAATCCGCAGCGACGGGCGGAGCAACCGCCTGCCCCACGTGCGGACCCGTGGTGGTCGGCAACTAGAATCCACAGGCGAATCCCAAGCATCGTCTGGTGACCCGACGGCCATGCGCGCAGGGCGCAGCCGAGGCAATTGTAATCCGCAGGCTCGGTGACCCTGGGTCTCCGTCGACCACGCCCTTGGCCGCGTGCAATTGCGTTCGAGATCCGGCCTCAAGATTCGTGGTTGCCTGACGATAGTCAACCTGGCGCCGACCGACTTGTTGGCACCTCGAATAATGCAACACACAGGCAACAAGGGGGTTGGGAGGGTAGTATCACCCTCAACCCGCGGCATGAGTATCGGCCGGCGCCTCGGCCTCGCCTTTGCTGCCGCGATCGTGCCGCTCATCGTCGGCGTGTTCGCCGGGGTGAGCATCCTGCCCCTCCTCGATAAGCAGCTTGCCGAAATGGTCCAGGTCGATCAGAAAAAGGGCGCGCTTGCGGCTGCCATCGGCAACGACGTGCGCAGCCTCAACATCTACCTCGCCGCCGTCATCATGAGCCGGGACGCCGATTCCCGCGCCGAACTGAAACAGCAGGTCGAGAGCGGCCGAGCGCACTACCAGGCCGAGATCGCCGAACTAGATCGGCTGGAGATCACGGAGCAGGGCAGAAAGTTGGTCGACAGCGTGAAGGAGGTCGTGGGCGCCACGTGGGACACCAACAACGAGGCCATGAAGCTGGCATCCTCGGCCAAGTCCACCGAGGCGGCGACGATCTTCGAGAAAAAGATCGCGCCCTTCAACGATGCGCTTGAGGAAACACTCAACGATCTGCGCAGCTACGAGGATAAGCGTAACCAAGAGCGCTTGTCCGACTTGCGCCAGCTGGTAGCGCGCATGCGGCTCGGGTTTTCCATTTTCGGCGTGGTCATCGTCGCGGTTTCGGTGGTGCTGGTGCGTGCCACCACTCGCAGCATCACCATTCCCCTGTCGCGGTCGATCGGCCTGTTCGAAAAGGTCATCGCCGAGGGCGACTTCACCCTGCACGGAACCGCGCGCGACCTCGCACGTGGGGACGAGGTGGGCGACATGGCACGCTCGATCGAGAAGTTGGGCGGGACGTTTCGCGAGATCCTCCAGCGCGTCGGTGGCGGCGTGCACACCCTGGCCACCTCGTCCACCGAGCTGTCGGCCCTGTCGTCGCAGACCTCGAATGGAATGCAGCGGGCCTGCGCCATCGCCGATGACTCGGTTGGCCAGATCAGAGGCGCGGCGGCAGCCGCCAGCGCTGTCGCCGCTGAAATGGAAGAGGCCTCGAACAACCTCACCAGCGTGGCCAGTGCCACCGAGGAGATGACCGCGACCGTCGGCAACATCGCCGATAGCTCGGACAAAGCACGCACGGTGACCTTGAGCGCGGTCAGCGAGACCGAACGTGTGGCGGAGACCATGCGGCAACTCAGCAGCGCTGCAATCGAGATTGGCAAGGTCACCCAAACCATCACCAGCGTTGCAGCGCAAACCAACCTGTTGGCGCTCAACGCTACCATCGAAGCAGCGCGCGCCGGCGCGGCCGGCAAGGGATTCGCCGTGGTGGCGACCGAGATCAAGACCCTCGCGCAGGAGACCGCCGCGGCCAGCGACGACATCAAGGCGCGGGTGGTGGCCATCCAGAGTTCGACATCCGGAGCGATGAAGGACATGCAGGGAATCCAGAGCACCATCGCCAAGGTTAGCGAGATCGTCGCCGCCATCGCCATGGCCATCGAGCAGCAGTCGACCGCGACCAAGGAGATCGCGCAGAATATCGTCGGCGTAGCCCGGTCGGTTCAGCACGGCAACGAGCGGGCGTCGCACACCGCCGCCGCTCTAGGCGGCGCCGTGGCCCTGGTCGGCGAGGTGACCGAAGCCGCCAATGGCGCCAACAGCGCCAGCTCGCAGGTTCAAGACAGTGCGGGCGCCCTGGCCAAGTTGGCCGAGGAACTGCGCACGATGATAACCAAGTTCAAGGTGTGACTTGGCGAACACAAACAGAGGACCTCATGAGACGAATGACAGCAATCGTAACCTTGGGAATAGGACTTGCGCTTGCAGCCCCCACCCACGCGAGCAAAGTCGAGGAGGTCAAGCGGGCAGTCAAGGACAAGTGCATGACCGATATTCCGCAGAAGGAACTGCTGGACGCCGTGGTCAAAGCCTACGACTGCCAACCCAAGAGCGACGTCACCATCAACGGCTGCGCCATCAAGTGTCTCAAGGGCGACTCCGGAAACGTGGTGGGTGGACGATGAAAACTGCAAGCCTTACATTGGCGGTCTTTTGGGGCGCGGTTCTGATGCCGGTAGTCGCGCGCGCCGCCGACGAGCCCAACCCTCGTCTCGACAACCTCGATGATCGGGTCACCGATCTTGAGGCCGCGCAGGCGCTGCAGCGGGTGCGCCTGTCGGGCGTCCTTATCAATCGCTTCGAGTATTTCGACACGCATTACGGTGTTCCAGGCGAGCCCAAGGACCACGATGTCGTCAAACCCTTCAGCATGTATTTCGCCCTCAACGTCGACTTCGACGTGACGAGCCGACTCAAGGTCTATACAACGCTCGCCATGAGCAAGTTCTGGCAAAACGACGGTCGTTACGAATACGCGGGCAATTGGCAAGCTTCCGAGGGCGGGTCGTACGGCTACAGCGGATCGACTCCGATGTTCGACCGCGCCTATATGGCATACACCTTTGGTTTTCCGTTGACACTGGCAGTGGGCCGAATGCCAACCAACAACGGCATGCCCATCAATCAGCTTGACGGTCTGGCCCGCGAAGGGACCTATCCACGCTTTGCCTACAATGCCATCTTCGACGGCATCGCCGCGGTATTCGCCTTTACGCGCTACTTGCCTGCGGGCCATTCGCTGCAATTGCGGGCCTTCTATACGCCTCAGATCTTCGTCAGCAAAACCGATCGGACGCGGCAGTTGCTCGATGGCACCTACAAGATCAATTCCAACACCCCGCAATACGCCATCCTGCTCGAGTACTCCACCACGCGGCTTGGGCGCTTTGCCGATGTGCTCAACCTGTACTATATGTTCTACCAGTATTCGAACTTCTACAACGAGGGTGCCAGCGACACGACTCCGCCCCTGAACCCGCTCGATTCCGCCATCGCCAACATGGGCTATATTGGTCTCGAAGGCATCGGTCGCATCGGGCTCAATGCCTCGCTGAGTGCCCTCTTCTACCGCACGACGGAGACAGAACTCGACGGAACGAGCGGTGGCACCACCAACAGTGCCTCGTTCCTGATCAACGTCAACCAGCGCCTGGACTTCATTCACGCGGGAACCCTACTGGGCGCCGAGCTGATCAAGACCGATGCGGCCTTTTACCTCGACGAGTGGACCTATCTCAACGTGATTCCATTCTACTCCACGCCAGCCAGCAAGGGCGCACATGTGTTTGCCGCGACCGCGCTCGGAAATAATCTACGGATGCGCGTCGGCTGGTACCTTCTCCACTCCGAGCCTTACAACGTCACCGGCTTCAGTTCCGCCAACGAATCCGACAGCCAGTCGTTCTATGTTCAACTAACAGCGCATTTCTAGATCGGTCGCCGAGCCGTCGAGTTCGAGCCAAGGGGCGAGGCGCAGGCGGCACGTGGCGCCGAGTTGGCAACCACGGTCGCCCCAGGCGCCGGGACTTACCCCACGGGCAGCTATGCCGTGGCGGTGCGTTTCCCATTTTCGAGTCGAGATACCAGATGCCGCCGCCTTGTTCACCGACGGCGTCTGGCAGGACGCGAGCTTGCTTGAGGACATGGTCATTGACCAAGAGCACGACGAGCGCCGCGGGGGCCTTCACACCGGATATGATGCTACCCATCGCCTCCTAGAGAGTGGAGAATAGTAGAGTTCGGCTATCGATGCGCATCGGTTTCCTCATTGGCGGAATCGCCACCTTGCAGCCGACCTTTGCCGGGAACTACCTGGCATGGTCGGCGCACCGCCGTGGCCACGAAGTCTGCTTCGTGACTGCGGACGACCTTTCCTTCCTCGACGACGGCAGCGTGTTCGCCACCACCTTGCGTGTGCGGGCCGGCGACTACGCCAAGCCCATCGACTTCTATCGCGCCCTGGTTTCCAGCGATGCCGTGCGCGAGGACGACACGCTGTCGGGATTCGACGTGGTGTTCATCCGCTACAACCCCCTGCGCGAACCGCAAAGCGCGCCGCCGTCGCCGATCCTGGATTTCTGCTGGCGCCTGCGCCTGGGCGGCACCTTCGTGGTCAACGATCCCGAGGGCGTGTTTCGCGCCTGGGGCCGCCTGTACCTGTCGGATCTGCCGCCCGAGGTTCACGCGCGCACTTTGGTTTCGCGCTCGCCCGAACGGATCAAGGCCTTTCTGCGCGACCTCGACGGGCCCGCGGTGCTCAAGCCGCTGGCGCATGTCGGCCACGAAAAAGTGTTTCGCGTGCCCAAAGGCCAGGTCAAGAACCTGAACCCCATCATCACCGCCATTACCAGGGACGGCTACGCCGTGGCCCAGGAGTATCTGCGCGAGGCCGAGGAGGGCGAAAAGCGCCTCCTCCTTCTCGGCGGCGAGCCCATCCGCATCGGCGGTGAGGTCGCGATCTACCGGCGGCTGCCTGGCCTCGGCGAGGGCGAGAAGAAGAGGCGCAACCCCGCGCAAAGGCGCTGCAAGTTCGGCGCTACCGAAGAACGCATCTGCGAACTCTTGCGACCGAAGCTCCTGGCCGATGGCCTCTACCTCGTCAGCGTCGATCTCGCCGGAGGCAAGATCCTCGAACTCAACGCTTTCTCACCGGGCGGGATTCATTCTTTGCGCGAGATCTACCGCGTGGACGTGGCCGAGATCATCATCCGCGACCTCGAGCGCCGCGTCCGCCTGCGCGACGCCTACCGCGGCACGCACGATCCCGAGGCCGCGGGGGTCGTGTGAGGAGATATACTGCCCACGATGTCTCGACTGCGCGTGGGGCTCTTGTTGTTCGGCTCCGGACTGGCCGCCCTCGTTTACCAGGTGGCGTGGATCCGTGAATTTCGGCTGATCTTTGGCGCCAGCACGGCCGCCACCGCGGCGGTGCTGGCGGTGTTCATCGGAGGCCTCGGCGCGGGCGGGCTCATTCTGGGTGGACGCGCGGATCGATCGTCGCGGCCGCTGGCACTGTATGGCGCATTTGAACTCGGCGCCGCCGCCTTCGCAGCGCTTTCCCCGCTTCTGCTCTGGCTGGTGCGCTTGGTCTACGTCGGACTCGGCGGCAGCGCCCGCCTGGGCTGGGCTGCCGGCACCTCCCTGCGCTTGCTGCTGGGTGCCTTGGTGCTGGCCGGCCCCACGCTGCTCATGGGCGGCGCCATGCCTGCCGCGGTCGCCGCCGTGGAAGCGGACGAGGACGTTGGCCGCCGCAACCTGGCCCTGATCTATGGGCTCAATACGCTCGGCGCAGTGACCGGATGCCTGCTCGCGAACTTCGTGCTCCTCGAGATGCTGGGCACGCGAATCACGCTTTGGAGCGCAACCCTACTTGGAGCCACCGTTGCGCTCGTTGCCCTGGCCTGGTCCCGCAAGCGCGCTCCGCAGGCCGCCGAAAACGCGAGCGCGCCCGTCGCTGCTCCAGCGGCTCCAGCCATCTTCGTCCTCTTGGCCGCGGCCCTGGTGGGCTTCGCCTTCTTCTTGATGGAGATCGTTTGGTACCGGATGCTGGGACCGCTGCTCGGTGGCACGGTGTTCAGCTTCGGCATCATCCTGGCCGTGGCCTTGCTTGGCATCGGCGTGGGCAGCGTGGTTCACGGCATTTTGCAATCTCGCGGCCGGCTGCCCGCGACCCTTTCCGGTTTCGCCGGCATCTGCCTGGTCGAGGCCCTGGCCATTGCGGCTCCTTTTGCCTTGGGTGATCGGGTCGCGTTGCTCGCACTCTTCCTCCGGCCGCTCGGCAACTTGGGCGGATTCTGGGGGCACACCGCGTGCTGGGCCTTGATCGCGAGCATCGTCGTCTTGCCGGCGGCCTTGGCCGCGGGCGTGCAGTTTCCGGTGCTCATCGCCCTGCTCGGACGTGGCCGCGCCGAGGTGGGCCGCCAGACCGGTCGCGTGTACGCGGCCAACACCGCGGGCGCCATCGCCGGATCCCTGGCCGGCGGGTTTGGCATGCTGCCCCTGCTGACAGCGCCAGGGTGCTGGCAGTTCGTGGCCGCCCTGCTCGGCCTACTGGCCATGGTTTCCTATTTCATCGCACGCCGCCTCGCCCCTGAAACGCCTGGCTTGGTCAGCGCCCTGCCCTGGCTGCTGGGAAGCGCGCTGGTGGCGGCCTTTCTCTTCGCCCGCGGCCCCACCGCGGTCTGGCGGCACAGTCCCATCGCCGTGGGACGGGTCAACCCCGCGTCGCTGGCCGACGCCACGGCATTGCGGGATTTCGAACACGGCGTGCGCCGCTCGATCGAGCACGACAGCGATGGCGTGGAAAGCAGCGTGGCGCTGGAGCGTTCGACTGGATACGCGTTCATCTTGAATGGCAAGACTGACGGGCACGCGCGCATGGATGCCGGCACGCAGATCATGGGTGGTTTGCTGGGTGCGCTCTTCCACCCAGAACCGCGGCGGGCCTTTGTGATTGGCCTCGGCACCGGGAGCACCTCGGGATGGCTGGCTGCCGTGCCGTCCATCGAACGCGTGGACACGGTGGAATTGGAGCCGGCGATCCTTGAAGTCGCGCGCAAGTGCGCCGCCGTCAACCACGATGTCATGGCCAACCCCAAGCATCGGGTCATCGTCGGAGATGCGCGCGAGACACTCCTTGTACGCGGCGACGCCTACGACCTCATCGCGTCCGAGCCGTCGAACCCATACCGCGCGGGGATCGCCAGCCTGTTCACCCTCGAGTACTACCAGGCGATAAACCGGCGTCTTGCCGACGGCGGAATCTTCCTGCAGTGGGTGCAAGCCTACGCCATCGACAGTCAGACCCTGCTCACCATCATGGCCACGCTGGCAAAGGTCTTTCCGTCGGTGGAAATCTGGCGGATGGCGCCTTCGGATCTGTTGCTGGTGGCCACGCGCACGCCGCTTGCTCACGACGCCGCGCAAACGCGGGCGCGTTTGCAAGAGGAGCCGTTCCGAACCGCCGTGCTGGGCGCCTGGAGCACGACGACGCTGGAAGGGGTGCTGGCCCACCACGTGGCGCGACCCTCGCTGGTGCGCAGGGTGGCCGAGTTGCAGGGCCTTGCGATCAACACCGATGACCGGACACGAGTGGAATTCGGATTCGCGCGCTCCCTGACCGGCACGGGCAATCTGCACGCTGGCGACATCGAGGCACTGGCCCGCGAGCGCGGTGAAGATCGTCCCTTCGTGGTGGGCGGCGATATCGATCCAACGCTGCTTGCGGACGAAGAGGCCGGGTTTGCCGTGTCGCTTGGGATCTCGCCCGGCGGCGAGGCCAGCGGCGACGAGCACCAACGCATTCGTCACGAGGCCCTTGAAGCATGGCTGGCCAACCGGTACGCAAGAATCCTGTCACTTTGGCGCCTTCAGCCAAGTGCGCCGCGCACGCTGGTCGAGATGATGGTCATGGGCGATGGATTGGCCGAAGCCGGCAATGTCGCCGCTTTGCTTCTGGTGGAGCAATTGCGCCCGCTCTGGCCGGCGGTGGCGGCTGGGATCGAGGCGCGCTTGCTGCTTCGCCAGGGCAAGAGCGAAGAGGCGATGCGCGCTTTCGAAAGCAGCCTGACCACTTATCGCGCAGATCCCTGGCCACCGCCGTCGTTCATGCTCAGAACCATGAACCTGGCAGTGGAGACGGCACGAGGAAATCCCGGGAAAATGCAGCGGCTGTTCGCGACGCTCTCGGTGCCTTTCGCGGTCCACATGATGGATGAAGCAAGGGCCACCGCGCTGGTCACGCTCGCCAAGGCCATGCCGGTGGGGTCGGCCTGCGGCCGGGCCTTGGCGTATTTCGAGCCAGACGTGCCGTGGAATGTGGACTTTCTGTCCTATCGCGCCCGGTGCTACCAAGCGACCGGTGGTGACCTGGCAGCCCGTGCGCAGCAAGACCTTCGTGCATTTCTCCGGCAAAACCCGCCAAAGTTCCCCGCATCCCTGACCAAGTGATCGATTCTGGCGCCACACGTTGGTTCGCGCCGGAGGCGGCTATGCGGTAGACCCTTGACCGGAGTTTGAGTAACCTTGAGCAAAGAGAGAACGCGCGTGGTGGATATCGATTTCAAGGCCCGGCGAAAGCGGGAGGAGGCTTCGGGAATAGTCACCGAAGATCGGACGGGCGTACCCCAAGGCCCGCTCATGGACGAGCTTTCCATCCCCAATCCGCCCGTCGAGCCTGGCCCCATCCTCACCTTGTCGGCCGAGGAAATCACCCGCTTCTTCGTGCGCTCTCGCCGCGACCAGGACACCGAGCGCTGGGACGTTCGTCTCGATGCGGCCCTGCGGGAAATCCTCGAACGCGCCAACGATTTCGTGCCTTCGGAAGCCGGCGGCATCCTGCTCGACGATCCGCGCGCCACCCTGTCGGGCGTGCGCACCCCGCGCCTGACTTTCATCGCCGTGTACGGTCCCGACTCGGGTCAGGCGCTGGGCAAGCGCCTCCCCTCGGATCGCGGGTTTGTCGGTCAAGTCTACCGCTCGGGTGTGCCCTATCGCAGCGACCACCTGGACACGGACGATCCGCTACTCACCCTGCCCAACCGTGGGCCCGACGCCTCCGTGGTTTCGGTCATCGGGGTTCCCGTGCTGGTTGGGGACTCTATCTGTGGAGTTCTCGAACTCACCAACCGGCGCTCGGGCAGCCCGTACTCCGCCCGCGACAACGAACTTCTGCGCATCTTCGCGGCCTACATGTCGTCGTCGATCCAGAACGCCCTCGACGCTCTCCGCGCGCGCGCCATGGCCCGGCTCGACCACCTGACGGGGCTGTTCAACAGCCGCTATTTCCACGTGCGTTTGCAAGACGAGATCGCGCACGCCGATCACAATGGGACCGAGCTGTCCCTGCTCTTCATCGACCTCGACTACTTCAAGAACGTCAACGATCGCTTCGGGCATGTGGCGGGCAGTTGGACTCTGCGCGAGGTGGCGCGCCTGCTCTCAGAAAACGCGCCGCCCGCAACGGTCCTGGCCCGCTACGGCGGCGATGAATTCGTCGCCATTCTGCCCGGCGCGGACTTGCAGCGCGCCCTGCAGACCGCGGATCTGCTCCGCCGCGTGATCGAAGAGGCCTCCTTCTTCGACACCGACATCGACGCCGTCGAGGCGGCGCAACCGCTTCCCGGCGTGCGCGCTTCCATCGGCGTTGCCTCGTACCGCGATCACCTGGCACCCAGTGGCAACCAGCGCCGTCGAGAAAATCTACTGCTGCGCCTGGCGGACACGGCCATGTACCGGGCCAAGGCCAACGGGCGCAACCGCGTCGAAGTGGCAGAAGCGGAGGAATAGCATGGCGCGCATTCTTGCTTTGACCGCGTGTCTGCTGGGGGTGGGCTGTTTTCAGGACAGCACACCCCAGCACAGCGCGTTTCTTCCCCTCAACTATCAGTCCACGTTTCAGACTGTGCGCACCTGCCGTCTGGTCGTGCCGCACTCGAACCAGTATCAGTTGGTGTTTGCCAACGCGATCGCCGCGGATCAATACACCGCGGGCATTTACCCCTTGCCCGCGGGTAGCGTGGTGGTGGCCGAGCAACATGGCAACGACGCTTCTTGCAACAACCTGCTCGGCTACTACTTGATGGCCAAGGAAAATCCCGGCTACGACACCGCCGCGGGCGATTGGCACTGGCAAGAACTCGACGTCAATCAGCGCATTAGCCAGGACGGCCACCTCACGACCTGCTCGTCGTGCCATGCCAAGCCACCTTGCAGCGACTTCCTCTGCTCGCCTCCGTAAACGACGCCGTGGCCGAGAAACGCAAAGCCCCCTTCGGCGCCTGGCCATCTCCCCTCTCCGCCCAAGCCGTGGCCGAGGGCAGCGTGCGCCTGGGCGGGCTCGCGCTTGACGGGGAAGACGTCTATTGGACCCAAAGCCGGCCCGCCGAACAAGGCCGCCAGGCGCTTCTGCGCAAGCGCGAGGGTGGGGAGGTGGAAGAAGTCGTGTATGCGCCCTTCTCGGTGCGCACGCGCGTCCACGAGTACGGCGGGGGCGCCTTCGCCGTCGACGGCGGTGTGGTGATCTTCGCCAACGACGCCGACCAGCGCCTCTATCGCATCGACACCACGCGGGCCGCGCCCTGGCGGGCCGAGGCGCTCACGCCACCCCAAGGCATCCGCTACGCCGACCTGCAAATCGACCGGCGCTTGGGGCGCGTGGTTTGCGTCGCCGAGCGCGGACACGAAAAGGGCGAGCCCGAGAATTTCATCGCCAGCGTCTCGCTGGCCAGCGGTGAAGTCAGCGTGCTCGTACGCGGCGCGGATTTCTACGCCTTCCCGCGCCTCGATGCCGCGGGCGAGCGTCTGGCCTTTCTGACCTGGAACCATCCCGCCATGCCGTGGGATGCGTGCGAGTTGCACGTAGCCGAGATCGGCGCCGATGGCTCGACGGCCCCTGCGACGAAGGTGGCGGGCGGCGAAGATGAATCCATCTTCCAGCCCGCTTGGTCGCCCGACGGCATTCTTCACTTCACCTCGGATCGCAGCGGGTATTCCAATCTCTACCGCGTGAACTCCGACGGAAAGGTCGCGTGCCTTTGCGCAATGGAGGCGGAATTCGCCACGCCTTTGTGGGTCTTTGGACTTTCCACCTACGCCTGGCTCGACGGCCACACCATGGCCAGCGTCTTCCAAGAATCCGGCTTCTGGCACCTGGCCACGTTGAATGGCGATACCGGCCGGCTCGACACCATCGACACTGAACTCACAGAACTAGGATCGGTCTTCGCCCATGACGGTCGCGCGCTGTTCGTGGGTGGCTCCGCCGCGCAAGCCCCGGCCCTCTATTCCCTGAACGCGCGAAGCCGCGAAGTGAATCTCTTCCATCGTCCGAGCCCCGACCTCGTGGACGCAAACACGGTCGCATACCCGAAGGCGGTTTCTTTCCCGACCTCCGGCGGCGCCACCTCCCACGGCCTACTCTATTTGCCGAACAGCCCAGACAGCGAAGCCACTGGGGACGAATGCCCGCCTTTGCTCGTGATCTGCCACGGTGGCCCAACTGGATCCACGTCCACCGCGCTCAGCTTGAACATTCAGTTCTGGACCACCCGGGGTTTCGCGGTTCTCGACGTGAACTACCGTGGTTCGACCGGCTACGGCCGCGCCTATCGCAAAGCGCTCGACGGCCAGTGGGGAATCGCCGACGTCGATGATTGCGTTGCCGGTGCGACCATGCTGGCCACGCAGGGACTGGTCGACGGCAAGCGTATGGCGATCCGCGGATCGAGCGCCGGTGGTTTCACCGTACTGTGCGCGCTGACGTTCCACGACATCTTCGCCGCTGGCGCCAGCTACTACGGCATCAGCGATCTGGAAGCCCTGGCGCAAGACACGCACAAGTTCGAAAGCCATTACCTCGAATCCCTGGTCGGGCCCTACCCACAGCGCCGCGATATCTACCGCGCCCGCTCGCCCATTCACTCGGCCGAACGCCTTTCCTGCCCGGTGATCTTCTTCCAGGGCCTGCAAGATCGCGTGGTGCCTCCCGCCCAAGCCGAGAACATGGTGGCGGCCCTGCGCAGCCGCGGCCTCGTCGCACCGCTTGTGACCTTTCCCGACGAACAGCATGGCTTCCGGCGCAAGGAAACCATCGTCCGCGCGCTCACCGCAGAGCTGGCGTTCTACCGCGAGGTCTTTGGCATCAATGTAGATCTTATTGGCAGCTGCCCATAAGATCTACACCCACGTCCTCAATCGCGGCGGTCTTGGCGTACGCAGCCCACTCGACCGCTAATTGGCAGCGCCCGCGCGCGGACGGAATCCTGCTTACGAAGCGGCCACGGGAGCCCAAGGACCAAACCGCGACCGCCAACAGCGCGAAATCGCAGGAATTCGAGGCCCCGACTCGCCCGCAAAAACCACCACCCGCCGCTGCGCTAATGTTATTCTTCGCAGGCTAATAGGTAGTTGGAC